>Ga0182011_10005341_pt1 | contig 10124 bp, 11 predicted proteins | sample 711E1DmetaG_FD_120481 | JGI IMG/M metagenome (GOLD analysis project Ga0182011, IMG submission 120481) | Permafrost microbial communities from Stordalen Mire, Sweden - 711E1D metaG | ecosystem: Environmental > Terrestrial > Soil > Wetlands > Permafrost | place: Sweden: Stordalen | collected...
CTTGGAGGTATGATGATGGCAACGGGAACATAGCGACTCAAACGCAGACGGTAATAGTTAGTGACATTACCCCGCCAGTGCCTGATGTTGTTTCACTACCGACCATAACCGGCAGTTGCTCGGCAACTATCCCGAATGCACCGACGGCTACCGATAATTGCAAAGGCAAAATTACCGGAACTACTACAAACCCGCTTTCCTACACTGCTCAAGGCACCTTCACCGTTACCTGGAAGTACGATGATGGAAACGGAAACATAGCAACTCAAACGCAAACGGTAATTGTTAAGGACAATGTCGCGCCCGTCCCGGATGTCGCTTCGCTGCCGACCATCATTAAAACAGTCACGACGGCGCCAACGGCTACGGACAACTGCAAGGGGAAAATAACGGGGACCACGACCAATCCACTCAGTTATTCCATGCCGGGTACGTACACGATAATCTGGACCTATAATGACGGCTACGGCAATGCATCAACACAGACGCAATCGGTCTACGTGCCTCCCGCGGATTCGGCCTATAATTACTGTATTTTCGCAAAAAACTGCAACTGGTCGGGAACCGGGTGCTGCAATGCCGGAACCTCTTTCATGCGATGCAACGGAAAATTTTCCAAATCAGGCACCGACAGCATAAAGTGCAATATTTTCTCGTCGTCGGGCATTACTTGTAACGGGTCGGGCGCTATTTTCGGGAACATTTTTGCCCCAACGTTTAGCCTGGGAAACCTTTTAAAATTGTTCGGAAGTAAAACAACAAAAACGGTACCCCAGCTTCCGTTACCAAATTACGACCTTACGCAATACTTTGCATGGGGGCTGCCCCGCGGGCAGGTGTGTATGGGGGACCTGACCTTCAACGCAGTTCATGATACCGTCATTCCGGGCGGCTTTGTGTGGTTTCAAGGCAACTGCACCATTACCGGCCCTGGCAAAATCACCGGATGCTTTATCGGCAACTTCAACATCATTTGCTCGGGCACCGGAGATATTACAAGCGTTGGCGGCATGCCCGCCCTTGCCTCGACCCTGGGAAATATAACGCTGCCGGGACCCGGTAAAATAACCGGCTTGATTTATGCGAAATACGGCTCGATAACCAAAAGCGGGACCGGACCGGTTTTCGGGTCGATCCTCTGTAATGGAGATTTCACAAAAACCGGGACATGGAACAATTTAACCTATGTCAAATCCGTTCCTTATCCCCCGGGCTGCAATTGATTGAACAATAACAATATTATGGAGTCAAGCGCTGTTTCCGGCGCTTGACTCCTTTTCTACTTTATTCCCCGATTTTCCCCAAAAAAATACAACAAAAAGGCTTGAAAATAAAATCCCATAACGGAAATCGCATTTCCGGTATTACACATCCCGTGATTGTATCATATATACAAAAAGGAAAATATTATGAAAAATAAAGTTGAAAGGGTAAATAATAATAATCAATAACGGAAATCGCATTTCCGGTATTACACATCCCGTGAATTGTATCATATAGACGAAATGGAGGATTTTATGAAAAACAAAAGAGACGGGTTTTCCATGATCGAAGTAATGGTAGGAATGTTGGTGCTTACATTTTTAGTATTGACCACCGACGCCTATATGGTTTCACTCATCAAAACAAACACCTCGGCGAAAGAAATATCGCAGGCGACATTTATCGGCAACACCGGCATGGAAAAGCTCAAGGGGACGCCGTTTGCCGAGCTCGCCAATGGATGCGATACGGTTAATAATAAATACCGTCGCAATTGGAACGTGGTCCCTTTCGGCAATATGAGTAAGGTCACGCTCTCGGTTGAATGGCCGCTCCAGACAGTTAGCGAAAAAAACAAACACCATATCCAAGTATCGACGCTCATCGCCCAATAAGCGATCAAGATGGATTTAGGGTGGAAAAAAAGAGTTAAAACGGACAAAAAAACCATGAGATTCCCGATGAAATTACGTTGCGTCTCTTCCCAAAAAGGTATTACGCTTATCGAGCTAGTGGTTGCAATATCGCTCTCGTCAATATTAGTTTTTACGCTTTTGGGAATGTATGGTAGCGTTGTCCGCGGAACGGACATTCAAGAATCACAATCCGAGATGCAGGACCAATTTATGTCGGCATACCGTTTATTGGAAAAGGACATGCGCATGGCCGGATATAATTTGCCAGGAAACGGCCTGGTCCCTTTGCTCAATTCCAATGGGAAAACCTCGTTGGTGATGTTGCGCAACGACGCTGATAAAAGCGCCCGATTGTCCGTTACCGCCAATGCCGGAGATTCAAAATTGCTTGTCGATAACTGCATGGGAGTCATGGCAAATCAATGGGTATGCCTTGCAAAAGATTCCATATTCTCCTATTATCGAATTAGCCACGTTTGCCTGCATTCGGTAACGGGGTTCGATACGGTTCAACTGTTGGATTCAACTATTTCCACTACCTGGGCCCAATATACGAAAGTTTATTTTGCAAACGAGATCAAATATTCCGTCGATAGCGTCGATGGCAAATGGAGTTTGGTCCGACATTCAATTGTAAACGACTGTATTATAGGGCAGTCCATCGATAGCGTATACTTTACTCCGGAGGACTCATCCAGTTCTGAAACCGGAACCGACTTTTCAAAAGCGCACTATATAGGAATTACGCTCGTAAGCCATTTAAAGCGGGCCACCCAAAAGCCGCTAGCAATCAATTCATTTGAGGTTAAGCTGAGAAATTATTTATGAGTCCGTTCTTAAAAAATGAACCGCATATACGATCGGACACTCATGAAGGCGGATACATCCTTTTTTTATTAATGGTCATAGGAACGCTTCTTTTTATTTTTATTTTCACCTCGCTATTTGAAGTAAAAAATTCCTTAAAGATCGCCGGTGTTACACGGGTGCATGACGCTGCTTTCAATATTGCGGAAGCAGGGAAAGAGAATGGATTGGCAAACCTTCGCGCCGATTCGGTACTATTGGATTCGATTGTTAATAACTATAAAGTTATCCTTCAGAATGTAAGTTTTGAAAACGGGAATTATTCCGTTCAATGCAGGGCCAATGCGACCAAGGACACCATTTCCTTACTTTCAACCGGCACGGTTGGAACCGAATCTGTGACTATCGAAATTACCTGCTTGCGTTTTGACACATTTCTGTCGCGTTTTGTTGCGGCGGTGACCACGCTATCTAAAGATACCATCGTAGGAGATATAACGATTAATGGTAATGACACGAATACATTAACAAACACGACAGGCAGCGGCGTATATGGCGTTTATTCTTTCGATTCCTGTTATTTTAAAAATAGTTTGACCCATCCTACTTACCCGGAAGTTTCAGGCAACGGCAATCCCCTGCCGGGCCTTGCAGGGTGGGGTAATGGTTCTTTGCTCCAATCAACCGACACGGCACATTTCCCTCATAATCCAGAGGAGGTAGTGGGCGTTAGTTCAGGTTTTTTTAACTCGTATAAAAACAATAAAACAATAAGTCCGGTATTGAACATAAATAATGAGATTGCATATTTGACCACGTTCAATTCTCCAGGCTCCATAGTTCTGTCAGGCTCCGGAATTTTAATTTGCCATAATGATGCGGACACCGCAACCTTGAAAAATATCCACGGGACCTTTAAGGGACTTATCATCGCGGACAGGATCATTAATCTGACGACTGACGCGAAAATAATCGGGGCCGTTTATACATTGTCCAGTTTGTCAAGAAGCAAACTGTCCGGTCAATCATGGAACAAATTTGGCGGTAATGGTTCTCCTCCGACCCCTATGATACGCTATAGCTCTCAAGTATTAAAAAGTATTAAAACCCTGATAAAATGGAATTATGTTGTAGTCAAAGCCCTTTCTTGGAAAGAGCTGTAATGTTAGTTGCTTGTATTCTTTACGAAACCGACCCTTTAGATTCAACTATTCGCGGACACTGTTTGGCCCTCCCTTCCTTTTACAAGTTTTGCAGCAAAGCTTTCTCGCACGCATACCCGTGACATTTACCCAACTATAATTGTATACTAACAAATGGGCCTCCCTTACAAGGAACAACGTCCAGGCGGGTAAAAAGCATGGATACCGTAAAAAATTGTTTTTCGTTTCTTGATAAAACACTTAATATTCTTATCGCCGATGATGAGCCCGTAATATTGAACATGCTGTTGGATGTGATGAATGAACAGAAGCTTTATAATGTTTTTTCCGCGAACAGCGCGAAAAAGGCGCAGGCGATCATCACCTCCGACGTGAGGATCCACGTCGGCATTCTCGATTTAGGTCTTCATGATATCGGCCATGATGAATTTTATCTGCTAAAAACGTTCGCCCCTTATGTTTCCTGCCTGGTGCATACGGGTTCGAGCGAACCGGTCAAGGGATTTAAATGCAAGGAGTTTGGCGCGAAATTTCTCATCGATAAGGGGAATCCCATGAATCTGTATGGGGAGGCGTTCTATACTCTTATAAATTATTTCGCGCTCCAAAATATCATCAATCCCACTTACAGTGAATCCGCCGGCGGAACGCTGAACCATGCAACGAGCATGCTTTTTTCCACGTCGCCCGCGAGCGTCACCGAATGGGCAATGAAGGCAAAAATCACGGACAGGGAATTACGGTACCTCTGGAAAATAAAAGTGGGGATCACCGCCCGGCATGCGCTTGCGATCCATAGCCTGTTTTCGCTAGCCTTTAAATGCCAGGCCCGGGAGCTTTCCGGAAAATGTTCTGCACGCGCATGTTCCATTTCCGACAACAATAAATTCGAGATGCTCCGCAATTACTACTTGACCCATCAAAGCGCCATTAAAAAAATCCTCCAGACGCCCATCATTCCCCGTTCGAATTGAAAATCGCGCCCTACTTTTGCCCAGGGGTGTTCCCGTTTTTAATTGCCGTATCCAGTTTCTTATAAGCGTCCGCGGCGAGGTATTCCTTGAAAAAACCCCGCTTATCCTTGAATTCATCCTCGGCTTTTTTTCGTTCGCCTTTTTCAAGCAACGTGTACATTTCAACGAGCAGATGTTGTGCCTTGTCCTGGTTATCTTTTATCCGCTGTTGTTCGCGCCGGTCTTTTCCCTGCTCCGCAAGCCGCATGTTGTCCAGACGAACCTTTTCAACCGATGTCAGGTGCTTGTTTCCTTCTTTGGCCATACGAACAGAATCCGCCTTGGCCTTTGCTTTTGTTTTTGCCGCAACCAGAATGTCGTCCATCATCGACCCTGAATCCTGCTGATTGTCGATAAGCGCCTCAACGTCCTTGTTCTGGTAATCGTCCTTTTTTTTCTGGGCCACGGCGACTTCCAAGATGGCATAATTGACTTTACCGATTTTTTCCGGGGCCACGTCCCATTTTTTCAAAATACTGTCCGAAAATTCCGTGGCCGCGCCTACGCCCTGGTTTTTCAGCAACAAAAGAGTGAGCGAGACCAGCGAGTCTTCCTTGTGCTCGATCATGCGGCCGATCTTTTTGCTTCCAAAATACAACTTGTCCCATTCCCTCTGGTAAAGCACACCCTTTATCCCGTCAAGCCGCACGTCAATGGTTTTCATGATTGCGCGCGCCGCGTTGAGGTCATTATGTCCGCACGCGATGTCCGCTTTTGTCAAATTAACAATGATGAAGATTTTTTCGTTGTCAACGGACACATGCGCCTGTACCTTTGCCGAGAGCGTGCTGTACCGGGTCAGGGACACGTCCAGAAACGCCTGGTTGTTTTTGCAATAGGCAAGGTCTTCGCGGGCCCGGTCAAAATCACCCTTTTCAATGCATAGGTCAATGGCCGCTACGATTTCCCTGGACAGTCCTTTTCTCCGGTCGCGTATGGAATATTCCAGTTCCCCGGCCTTGGCCGCATCCAAATCTTTCATGCGCGTATACAGATAATCGAGCGCGGCAAAATCGGGCCGCGGTTTTGCGAGTTCCTTATTAAAGGGGCTGATGAGTTCATTGACCTCCATCCGACGTTTCTGGTCTTTTTCCAGGAGCAGCCCTTTTTCCTCGAGATAAATCTGGCTTTCCAATTCACCCACTTTCCACAGGATATATTTCCTGTTTCTGTCCCCCTCCGCAATCTTTTTAAGTTTCGCTACAATGCGTTTCGCTTCCGCGATCGCAGCATCCTTCCGGGGGGCCGCGCGGGAAACTTCTTCGGTCGCATTGAGCGAATAGTAAGCTTGTTGTATTAGAGTGTCAATATAGGTTTGCGAAATATAGGCGTTGCCTTCGGCGGCAAAACTCCTCGCGCCGCCGAAAGCCAGGAAAAAAGACGCGCACATGAACGCGTAATACCAACGGATGTGCATGTCGGGTTATTTGTGGTCCACTTTTGCCCTATAAGCAAGGGCTTTGCGCAGCTGCATGATGGCTTTCTTGCTAGCGGCGATTGCCGCGGCCTTATGACCTCCAAAATTATGCGGGGCGTTTTCCATATACGCCACGGCCGATTCCAGTTCCTGAATGGCCGCGCTAATGCGGGGATGTTCCGCGGCCTCTTCCGCGACCGCCCCATTGGATGGGGGTGCCGCGTAGACCGTTGCAAGGGGAGAAAGAAAAATTGCCGCGCAGGCAGCATAGAGACAAAGCTTTTTCATAAAGCCTCCTTTGTGTTTATGGGTTTATCAAAGTGTGCCTTGAGAGAATCGAACTCCCAACCTGCGGATTAGAAATCCACAAGTTGCTATAAAATACCATTAAAAAACGCCTAAAAACAAAGAATTTCACACATTCACAATTAAATAACAGGGTATAAAAGGGTATGGCTGGGCATTTTTGGGCATTTTTGATGTTGACATATTGCGAGCACTTGATAAATTTTCTGGCTATTTTTTTTTCTTCTCCGCCCGGTTCGCTGAAAAGTTGCACCTTCCGGTATTCTCTTTCGAGATCATTGCCGATGTCCATGGCAGGATTTGAATGCTTGGAGATTGCCCAGCCTATAACACGGCGCGAAAATACGTCCAGGATGACCGCCAGATACACAAAACCCGTTGCAATCCGGATGTAAGTGATATCCGCAATTCCCCGCGGCATCTGTTGCAAAGCGTTCGACCCTGTTTGCGCCATCGCCCAGGGTAAAAAGCGTGTCGGTGGTTTGCGCCACGCCATCAATCGTCCAATGGATAGGGACGACATCTGCCGCAATTGCCGAATTTGCAAGAGGAGAGACTATTTTTACAACAGGAGGAATAGTATCCCACGTCACTATGATTCTCAAGGGCGGCCTCCGTTTCTATCGTCAAATTGTTTTTCAAATCCAACGATAAAAATAGATTCGCTGCCCCTTTCTATTCCTAATTTAAACCGGACACTGCTGATATGCAATATTTTCCGAAGCAAATGAAAATAGTCCTTGAAAGTTGCGTTTAGTATATTATTTAAGACAAGCATAATAGTCGTCAAACAGTTGTTTTGTCAGGCATATTCATACCATCCTCGTCAGTCGAATTTAACGCTCATCCTTCGGATATTTCTGTATGAATTACAGAGCATTTGTTTCCTCCACCTATCTTGATCTTAAAGAGCACCGTGCGCATGTCATAAATGCTCTACATAAGGCCGGTTTTTTCGTCGATCCCATGGAATTCTGGACCGCCGACATCAATGAACCTAAAGTTTTTTCGCAGAAACGTGTCGATGGTTGCGACCTTTGCATACTGCTTGTGGCTTTCAGGCGCGGTCATGTGCCCAAAGGGGAGACGAAGAGCATAACACAGCTCGAATACGAAGCCGCGAAAAAGGCGGCCATTGATGTATTGGCATTTATTCTTGATGATGACGCGCCATGGCCGCGGAAATTCGATGAAATAGATTCGGTAACTTTATTTGGAGGTGTTACAATACATTCGATTCCATCCCCTACTAACAAATCATGTAGCCAAAAACCGCCAAACCCAGCTTCATAAATCACCTTGATTTTACATTCAGGAAATTTGTTTATAAAAAATGCATGTAAAGTTTTGTACACGGCCGGCATAGACGTTTCTGTTAGAATTTTTCCATTCGAACGCACGCAAACTTTCCAAGAGCGCTTTGAATCTTCAAGACCGACAAACACAGCTTCATTTTTTAAAGTATATTCTTGATATTGGGACATGGGGAACCTCCTTTAAGGTTAATTTGAATTAATTTTATAATTAAAGGTTGCCTCAATGCAATTACACCATAGTGACTAAGGCGTATGAAGCCCTCTTTTTCTTCAAATAACCGCACTTTTTTGCATTTTCAGGAAAATCGGAAAGATTTCTATTTCGGCCGGATCGTGCTGGAATTTTTTACAGTGCAGATAAAATCCAACCGCGCGAATTTTATTTTCAAGACATGAAGACTACTTCTTTTTCCCTGAAATTGCCTGAATATAAAATCGCTTAATTTAAATGTAGTTGTCCATTCTCACGGGTGGGTTTTTTTAAAAACATTTTATTGGGATGAAAACCCCCGATCATTACATAAATGCGATAATCTTAGCACAAAGAAGAAAATTACATGGTCAATACGGAAAGAATCAAAATCATTGAAGCAAATTTCAATTCATTCTAACGATAAGCTGGAAAGGAATGGCCAACCCATCAATCGAGAACCTATTGAAGCACCTGTCTCCGGCAAAGTAAACACGTAATGCAGGGCAAATTCAGGCCGCTGCGTCCATTTTTCAGTAAAATAGGTGATTCTGGACTCGTTTGGAGGGGTTTAAAATCCTTAACGTACGATTTTTTCCGTTTCGCGCGCCCCTACTTGCCGTCTCATAAGAAGCAAAGGAGGTGGGAATTATTTAAGATCGAAAAAACAGGACGTTTCAGGGAAGTTACTCACCTTTGTTGGGCACGAAGTTTGCTTCTAACTAAGTAGAAACTAACAATTTTCAAGTTTGTCATTAAGGAGGACCCAATGAAAGTGTTACCTGTTGTCTCAATCGCCCTGCTTCTTCTTTCCGGTTCATCTTCGGCCAACCTCCACCATGGATGGAAGGGAACGGTTCACTTGGTAGCGGTGCCTTTCATCGCAGCATCAGGGATTTACTCTGACGTGCGAATTCTGCAAACCGCGGATAGGGGCTTCACAAAGGCGGGCGCAATCACGAACATTAGTTTGTTGGCGGTTCAAGCTAGTTTGGGAGCAACAATACTTTTTGGAGACGACGACCAGTCGCCGACGATACGGATGATTCATCATTTCGTGGGAGCGGCGGTTGTTGCGTCGGCAATTTGGATCAGCGTCCAGGGTGCGCGTGACCCTGGCGTCCCGAACCTAACCCGCAATATCTCTTACGCGCACACCGCGCTGGCGGCAGCACCTTTGCTTTTGTTTACATTTTAGGTATCCCGTCCATTGTTGCTCAATCCGGAGTCGAAAGGGTCATAGAAGGAAAGCTGACGGAAGAAGAACTGAAGGCGCTACATTCGTCGGCATCGGTGATTCAGCAAAGCTTGATCGGACTCACAGCTTCCAAAGAATGATAAAAGGGATTAATCAATCAGTATTGGCAGATGTTGATTTTGAATAGCTGCAAGAATTCTGATAAAATCACGAACCCTTCCGAAAAAGAAAGATTAGATATGGTCATCCGATTGGTGAAGAAAACAAAATAATCAAGGAATGGTCATCGTGGGCCTTTCAAATCTGACATGTAAGCCCCCAAAATCAGGGGACGCACCTGTTGTCCAAATAATTCAGGCGTTGTTTCGTAATAAGAAGCAATGTTCCGTATAGAATACCTATATTCTTGATAATGGGCTGTTGTGGCCTTCTTGGAAACGGTTTAGAATTTTAGGAAGGGCGTTGGTATAAAATGATATTGGAAGACCAGTTTGACCCGGACGAAATACTGCGGGATGTTGGTGATAATGCTATTGAAGAAGACATGCCCGAAAATGTGAGGGAATTGAATTTCGGCTCGCTCCACGACCAGAATGCCAATTTCATGGATATAGCGAGCGATCTCGATATCTCATAGCTGAATTTCCACACCTGTCCATTTGCTGCCCTGACCCCTTATATCCCTTTCCACTCCGTCTTTAACTGTTTGCGCAACTCGGCCTTCTGCTGATCACTTTTTTACATTTTCAGGAAAATCGGAAAGATTTCTATTTCGGCCGGATCGTGCTGGAATTTTTTACAGTGTAGATAAAATCC
>Ga0182011_10005342_pt1 | contig 10122 bp, 11 predicted proteins | sample 711E1DmetaG_FD_120481 | JGI IMG/M metagenome (GOLD analysis project Ga0182011, IMG submission 120481) | Permafrost microbial communities from Stordalen Mire, Sweden - 711E1D metaG | ecosystem: Environmental > Terrestrial > Soil > Wetlands > Permafrost | place: Sweden: Stordalen | collected...
ACACGGATAAGTGGTGCCCTGCCATTCGTTGCGGACGGTATGCACGTCCGAGTGACAGACGCCGCAATAGAGAATCTCGATTTGCACGTCGTGCTCGCCGGGATCACGGCGTTGAAGGCTGAATGGCGCGAGCGGCGTCGTGGCGCTTTGGACAGCGTAAGCATTGGTTTTCATAAATTGATTTACTTTGAAAACTGTAGCATTGGGACGCGGAGAAACGAATGGGGTGAATACCCCATAACCGAAGAACCCGCGGCCAGCACTATGGGTGTTCTTCCATGACTCAACTTTTATGGTGACCGTGCGCAAGCACTTATTTTCGCTGATGGTTTTTCGGAAAAAGGCGCGCCAAAAGCCCGGGTAAGGAATGTCTGAAAATCACACCTAGAACAATCAGGGCTATCCCCGCGAGAATAAGATAAAGCGCCGTGGGGCCCAGCCAGGCTTCGAGCAGTTTCCACTTCTTCCCGAAAAAATATCCGATCAGGATGTAACTGGCGGCATAGGCTGCCGATCCCGTGAGGTTGTAAAAAAGAAAAATGCGCCATCGCATTTTCGCCATGCCTGCCAGCAAATTGACCGCGATGGGCGGGAACACGGCGATGAATCGCGCGATAAAAACAGCTTTGGCGTCATGACGTTTGAAAAATCGTTCGGGCCACCTTAACCTTTCGGGCGTGAGATGGAGCCAGTGAATTTTTTCCAAGCCGCCATGCCCCAACCGCCGCCCCAGCCAAAAGGCACAAATGCCGCCCAGGAAACTGGCCGCCGTTCCGGCCGCCATGGGCCCCCACAGCGAACCCTCGGCTTTTCCCCAGATAAATCCGGCCCCCAAAAGAATCGTTTCTCCCGGCAGGGGAACACCGATGTTGTTCAAAAACACGACGATGAAGACGAGCACATATCCGTAATGAGGGATATGGGGCAGTAAAGAATGCAACCAGTGGAGCATGCTCACCTCTCTTTTTTTATATTAAACCAATCAAATCAATAATGCCAAAGGGGAAAATGCAGGGTCGTGGGAGAGAAGCTAGATGGAAGATTGGAACCGGTTTCCCAATTCAACAGCCCGCGAAAGCCATGTCTGCTACCAGTCTCGCCCTATCGCACCCATGTTCATCCGTGGTAAATTCTCTCCGTCTCTGCGATTTATTTCTTCTTGAAGACTAAACCATCGTCATCTGCGGTGACCTTGATTTTATCTTCCGGCTTCGCTAAAGCTACGCCGCGACTCCCATCCCAAACAATATTGTCATTTATTCTTAAACACTAGGCCTCCACCATCTGTGGTAACCCTAATCCGGTCGCCGGGCTTGAACTCACCCTCAAGTAATTTTGTCGCCAGTGGATTGAGTAGTTGTTCCTGAATGGCGCGTTTGAGCGGACGCGCGCCGAATTGCGGGTCGTAACCTTCCTTCGCCAGCAGAGCTTTGGCAGCAGCGCGTCACGCAGGTCATCACAGCAGCGAGCTGGTAAAAGGTAGAATCTCTCGTTGGCCCAAAAATCTGCCACAAGCTGCTTCACTCGCCCGAAGGTTGCCCCTAGATTTGCCGACATAATGCAACCCTATCAAGCAACCGCATAATTTACAAATTGCGAATTTTAAATAAAAACGGCTCGTCAGTAGCCTCGCCCCACCCATCCGTGCAATCCGCGTAATCTGCGGTTAAAAACTCTGCGCCTTAGCGTCTCCCGCCTTCATTAGATTTCGGCGCGGCAGGCTGCGCTTTTGGGCGAGATTAGTTTTGATCCGTTGAACACATCCTTAAAATCAGCTTGCAAAAGTTCCCGAAACGGTTATCATCACTCCGTCTGTTGGACAACTAGTCCTTTCAAGGCATGGAAAATCTTCAAGTGAACGCGGTTCAGTGATGATTTGAGACCCGATGGTCGGGAACAGTCTGGAAAAACAGTTAGTCTTGAACAGTAGATCGTCTATGAATAACAAATTGTTTGTTGGAAACCTTTCCTTCAACACAACTGAAAATGACCTGCAGGAGGCGTTTGCCGCCCACGGCACGGTCGTCGAAGTCAACCTCATGATGGACCGGATGAGCGGCCGTTCACGCGGCTTTGCGTTCGTCACGATGTCCACACCTGAAGAAGCCCAAAAGGCGATTGCGGCCCTGAACGGCGCAACGCTCGGCGAGCGCCAGTTGACGGTCAACGTCGCCCGTCCGAAGGAAGAGCGTCCTCGTGGCGGTGGTGACCGCGGTCCGCGCCGCGATTTCCGCGGCGGTAGTGGTGGTGGTGGCGGTGGTGGCGGTCGCGATCGTTATTGATCCGAGTTTGCAGATTTTGACAGGGGCGATGTTCTTGACGGGCATCGCCCCGTGTTATTTGTGACTGTCGGATTCGCCACTGGCACATTATTGTTGGCAAAGTCCATCTTGCTCCGCTGCCAGTTTGGGGCTAGTGTTCACGCGTTATGGAAATGTCATCTTTTGCTTCATCGGGCGCACCACCACCGTTGACACCACCGCCGGTCATTACGCCGCCACCACCGCCAAAGCCGCGCAAAAGCCGGGGTTGGATGATTTTTGCAGTCATTTTGTTGGTGCTGTTGTTCATCAGCATCTTCGGAAATTTCGCCCAGCTTATTTCGCAGACACTGACTTTTAACAGCGGCTTCAAGGGAGGCATCACACGCGACATCGGTCCGCGACTTGAAGAATGCGTAGTCGAAGACCACGATGCGGCCAATAAAATCGCCATTGTCCGGGTGGAGGGCATCATCACCGATCAAACAATCGATCAGGCGGGTAACAGCATGGTGGACATCATTCGAGCGCAACTCAACCGCGCCAAAAAAGACAACCATGTGAAAGCCGTGCTTTTGAAGGTGAATTCCCCAGGCGGCGAGGTAATGGCCTCGGATGAAATCAAAAAGGCCGTCGCGAAGTTCCAATTGGACGAGCCGGGTGAGCCGGGCGAACCGGCCAGGCACGGCAAGCCGGTGATTTGCTCCATGGGCAGCCTGGCGGCATCAGGCGGCTATTACGTCTCCGCGCCAAGCCGTTGGATTGTCGCCAATCCGCTGACCATCACGGGCAGCATCGGCGTGCTTTTGCACTCGTGGAATTATCGCGGGTTGATGGACAAGGTGGGTCTTGCGCCGGTGACTTACAAGAGCGGCAAGTTCAAGGACATGTTAAGCGGCGACCGCAGCACGAATGAAATTCCTGTGGAGGAACGCGCCATGGTGCAAGGGCTCATTGACGAAACGTACCAGCAATTCAAGGGCGTCGTGGCTGATGGTCGCAAGGCCGCGCATGAAAAAAATCAAAAGGAAGGCCGCGCGCTGATTGATGGCTGGGCCAACTACGCCGATGGCCGCGTGTTGTCCGGCCAAAAGGCGCTGGACTATGGATTTGTGGATGAGCTCGGCGATTTCAGCGACGCGGTGAAGACCGCAAAGAAAATCGCGAATATTCGCAACGCCAATTTGGTCGAATACCGCGTGCGTTACGATATCTCGGATTTCTTCCGGATGTTCGGCCAGAGCGAATCGGCCCATACCATCAAATTGGACCTCGGCATGGAATTTCCAAAACTTCGCGCGGGTGAACTTTATTTTCTTTCACCCACATTTGTGAATTGACGTGAAAGGCGTCACTGTCATCGCGCACCCGCTGGTGCAGCACAACCTTGCCCGGTTGCGCGACAAACGAACGCAGTCGCAGGAATTCCGCCGGCTGCTTGGCCAAATCGCCTCGCTCATGCTCCATGAGGCCACGCGCGACTTCGCCGTCTGCTCCGTCTCCGTACAGACGCCCCTGTCAACCACGCGGGGGTTCCGGCTGGAACGCGAAGTGGCGTTGGTACCCGTGTTGCGCGCCGGACTCGGCATGTTGGATGCCATTTTGCAATTGATTCCCAACGCCCGCGTCGGTTTCATCGGCCTTAAACGCGAAGAAACGACGTTGCGCGCACAGTTTTATCACAAAAGTTTCCCGAAAAACCTTGGCCGCTTCGAAGTCATTTTGATTGACCCGATGCTGGCGACCGGCGGCAGCGCCGTGGCCGCGCTCGATTTGCTGGCCGAGCAGGGCGCGAAACACGTGCGGCTCGTGAATCTGGTCGCCGCGCCGGAAGGCATCCGCCGCGTGCAAAAAGGTCATCCCCGCGTGCCGATCTTCACCGCTGCGATTGACCGGCGGCTCGATGAACGGGGTTACATTTTACCCGGCCTCGGCGACGCGGGCGACCGGTTGTTTGGAACTTGACCACGGATGAACACAGATGGACACGGATGCGACAGCACAAATTGGCCGGAGTTGATTTAAATTTGTTCGTGCAAAAGAGTGTATTTCGTGTCTTCTTTTTATCCGTGTTAATCCGTGTCCATCCGTGGTTTGTTAATTAGATGAAGCGTTCTGAAACCTTGCTCATGGTCGCGGACAGCGAACGCGACGCGAACATGCTTTACGCCATCGGCTTGTTCGTGCCCGACCCGTTCATCTACATCAAAACCCGCGGACGCCCGCTCATCGTGATGAACGATCTGGAAATTGACCGCGCCCGGACGCAGGCGCCGCATTGTCGCGTTCTTTCGTTAAGCCAATACCAGCAAAAACTGCAGCGCAACGGCATCAAGTCGCCGCGCTTTGTCCATGTCATTCGACAAATTTTGCGTGAAAAAAAAATCCGTGGCGTCACCGTGCCGGATAATTTTCCACTGGGACTGGCGACCGACTTGAAAAAACTCGGCGTCCGCGTCAAAGCCCGCGCCGGAACTTTTTTCCCCGAACGCGAAATCAAGTCCGCCGCCGAAGTCAAAAAAATCAGCGCCGCCCTGATGATGGCCGAGGTCGGCATGGCCGAGGCAATGCAAGTGTTGCGCGCGTCAAAAATCGGCCGTGACCGGAAACTCATTTACCATAATGTCCCGCTGACATCGGAAAAACTGCGCGCGGTGATTGACTGCGCAATTCTTCAGGTCTGCGGGCTGGCGGCCAACACCATCGTCGCCGGCGGACGGCAGGCGTGCAATCCGCACGAACGCGGCTTTGGGCCGTTGCGCGCACACGAGCCAATCATCATTGATATTTTTCCGCGTTCACATTGTACGGGTTATTTTGGCGACATCACGCGCACCGTCGTTCGCGGACGCGCCAGCGAAGCTGTGCAAAAACTTTACGACACGGTTTTGAGCGGACAAAAAATCGCCTTCAAAAAAATTCGCGCGGACGCGCGAACAACCGATGTTCACAAAGCCGTGCAGGAATTTTTTGAGCAACAAGGTTACAAAACCGGACGACGCAACGGACACATGGAAGGTTTTTTTCACGGCACGGGCCACGGACTCGGACTGGAAATCCATGAAGCGCCGCGCATCGGCGCGACTTCCACCGGAGTGCTCAAGCCCGGCCATGTTGTGACCGTTGAGCCGGGGCTTTATTATCCGGAAATCGGCGGCGTGCGGCTCGAGGACGTCGCGCTCGTCACAAAAAACGTCGCGCGCAACCTGACACGGTTTGAGAAAGTGTTGGAAATTTGACACCCATGAAACTTACAAGCTTTGAAGCCATTGTTCGCGCCCTCCATACGGCAAAAGTGCGTTATCTTGTGGCCGGCGGACTCGCGGTCAACGCGCACGGCTACGCACGCTTCACCAACGACGTGGATTTGGTAATTCACCTTACGGAAGCAGACATTTTGGGCGCGTTCAAGGCATTGGGAAAAATCGGTTACCGGCCCATCGTGCCGATCACCGCCCACGAATTTGCCGATCCCAAGATCCGCCGTCGTTTGGTAAAAGCAAAAAAGATGACCGTGCTTCAAATGTGGAGTGACCAACACCGGGAAACGCCCGTGGACATTTTTGTGACCGAACCGTTTGACTTTGAGGTGGAGCACAAAGCCGCGCTGGTGGAGCCGCTGTCACCCGGGCTTCCGGTGAGATTTGTTTCGCTCAAAGCCCTGATTAAACTCAAAACCAAGGCCAACCGCGCGGAGGATCGGATTGACATTAAAAATCTGAAGGCGATTCTGAAACGCGCAAAACGCTGAACATGGCCAGCAAAAGAACAAATCATTCCTGGGACTCCTGCACCTGGAGCGGCGCACGGCGCGAGCAGTTTCGTCGCTGGGGCAAGCTTACCCTGCGCGAGAAACTCCAGGCGGTGGAAGACATGGGAAAAGTGGCCGCGCGCTTTGCGAAACTCCGCCGACGCCGCCCGTCACGAACAACGGCGCGCGCAACCTGACACGGTTTAAGAAAGTGCTGGAAATTTAACAATGGGAGGGACGGCATGCTCGCCTCGGCGTAGCCTACGGCGAAGCCCGGGTTGCCGTCCCCAAAATCAGGGTCGCCAACATGGCAACCCTCCCAAAGGAAAAACGGCGTACATAGCTTGGTTGAGTGAAAACAGCTAGCGCACTGTCAACTGATTGATTAAAAATATGTTTTTCGATCCATTGTATCTTTTCTTCCTCATACCGGGATTGCTCATCGGTATCTGGGCCCAAATCAAGTTGTCTCACGCCTACGGCAAATACAGCCGGGTGGCAGTCGAGTCCGGCATGACGGGCGCGCAAGCCGCACGCGAAATTCTCGATCGCGCCGGTCTTACCAACGTGCCGGTGGCAGAAATCCCCGGCCACTTGAGCGACCACTATGATCCGACGAAGCGCGCGCTGTTCCTGTCATCGGACATTTTTCATGGCCGGACAGTCGCGGCAGTCGGAGTGGCGGCGCACGAAGCTGGTCACGCGTTGCAACATCAAGCTGCCTACGGACTGTTCAACGTGCGCATGGCGCTGGTGCCGGTCACACAATTTGCGAGCACGGCTTACATGGGCATTTTCTTTGTCGGCTTCTTTCTGGGGCTGTTGAAAGTTGTTCTTCCCATCATCATCGTAATTTTTGCGGTAATAACGCTGTTCCAGCTCGTTACCTTGCCGGTGGAATACGACGCCAGCCGCCGCGCGAAGGAACAATTGTTCCGGCTCGGCCTTGTGCATGAAAACGAACGCGCGGGCGTCAGCAAAGTTCTCAATGCCGCGGCGCTTACTTATGTCGCTGCTCTGGTCACTTCGGTGATGACTTTGCTTTACTACCTCACCTTGGCACGCGGGGGACGGAGGTAGCTTTTCCGGAGGGGCGAGTTCCACGAGCCCCTGATTTGAGGACTCGCAGAGTTCGTCCCTCCGAAAATTGTTTGGGAACATGCTCTAATTTTCTTGCGAGTCGCCATTTCCTCCTTAACGTCTTGGGCGTCTTATGGCGATGAAAAGGAAAAAAAGCAAAACAGCCGGTTTCCGGCGGCGTAAAAAAAAATCTACGCCGGTGAAAATCAAGACCATTGCGCCACAAGCCGCCGCGTCTCCTAAAATCATCAAAACCGGAACATCGCCTGTCGAGGAGGAACGTCCGCGTTATGACGGCGATACGGCCATCAAACTTTATCTGCGCGAGATCGGTCAGGTGAAACTGCTCACGCCGCAGGAGGAAATCAAACTGGCCGCACGCATTAAAAAGGGCGATAAACGGGCGCGCGAACAAATGATCAAGGCGAACCTGCGGCTCGTTGTCAAAATCGCGCGCGATTACGAGGGCATCGGCCTGCCGCTGCTGGATTTGATCAGCGAAGGCAACATCGGTTTGATGAAAGCCGTCGGGCGGTTTGATCCGAAAAAGGGCGGCAAGCTGTCGACTTACGGTTCGTGGTGGATCAAACAGTCCATCAAACGCGCGCTCGCCAATCAGTCCAAGACGATCCGCCTGCCGGTGCATCTGGTGGACAAGATTTCCAAAATGCGCCGTATTTCAATGCGTTTGCAGGAGGAACTCGGCCGTGAGCCGACCGATGATGAATTGGCCGATGAACTCGGCATGACCCCCACCCGCGTGCGTCAGATGCAGATGGCATCCATCCGCCCTGCATCGCTTGACGCGCCCATCAGCAGCGAGGAAACCAACAGTTTTTCGGAAGTCGTCGAAGACGAAAACGCCGCGACACCCTATGAAGACCTCGAAGACAAGACCGTCACCGCCATGTTAAAGGACATGGTCAAGCACCTTGATGCCCGCGAGGCGACCATTTTGCACTATCGTTTCGGCCTCGACGGTGGTTCTGAAAAAACCCTGGAGGAAGTCGGTGAGAAATTTGGCGTGACCCGCGAACGCGTCCGTCAGATTCAAAATCTCGCGCTTAAAAAACTCCGCCGCATGATTGAAAAGCTCGAAGCCTCCAAAACAAAAAATGACTGACGCCATGCCCAAAGCCATCATCACGCCAAAGGAAATCGAACAAGCCATCCGCAATGTGCCCGATTTTCCGAAGCCGGGCATTCAATTCAAAGACATCACGCCCGTGCTGGCCGATCCACGATTGTTTGCGGGCACGATTGATTTGCTGACGGACGGTTTCAAACCCGGTTCGGTGGACGCCGTCGTGGGCATTGACGCGCGTGGATTCATTTTTGCCGCCGCCGCCGCGATAAAACTTCGAGCCGGCTTCGTCCCCGTTCGCAAGAAAGGGAAGCTGCCCTACAAAACGCACGAACAGGATTACGCTCTCGAATACGGCTCGGCAACGGTCGCCATGCACGTGGATGCGCTCAAGCCGGGCGCGCGCGTGCTGCTCATTGACGATCTGCTCGCGACCGGCGGCACCGCCGCCGCCGCCGCCGCGCTGGTTAAAAAACTCGGCGCGCAGATTCTGGAAGTGACTTTTCTGATCGAATTGAAGTTTCTGAACGGTCGCGAAAAGTTGAAGGGTTACCCGGTGCGCTCCATCGTCACCTTTTGAGACGGGAAAAACCGGCCGCTAACGCATGAAGAAAAAGTGCATGCGTAATGAACAATGCGTCGGGCGAAACTGGCAACCTGTTGTGAACAAATTTCTTATTTTATTCATTGCAGTGTTTGGATGCAGTTGCGGCATCTGACCTGAGCGGTACTCTGCGGCTCCCACCCGAAGTCTTGTCGAAGGGGGGGTACCCGTCAATGCTACTCAACCCTCCCGTTTGCGGAAGTTACAATGGGTTTGCCAGTGCATTCAAATACGACTACTATCTTCTGCAATTGGGTCGAAATGTGTTAAATTTGTCATCACAAATGAAATTTGTGGGGAATTCTTGCAAAGCAATGCTCCGATTGGCGGATAGTTTTCGATGAAAACCAGGCTTTCAAACAAAAAAGTCGTTCAATTCCCGCCGCGAGGCCGGGCGGGAATGACACTGGTTGAGGTGATGATTGCTTTCGGCATCGTCGGGCTTACGGTGGGGGGAATCATCACCGGATATATCTACTGCACAGCATCCGCAACAAAAGCCGAACTTGCCCAGGCGGCGAACGCAAAGGCAATGCAACGCATTGAGGAAACACGAAGCGCCCAATGGAATACGTCCAGTTCGCTGGCGGTGGACCAGTTGGTTGCCACGAATTTTCCTGATGAGCTTGTCACCTTGAATATGCCCGGAACAAATGCAGTGGGCACGTCGGCCACAATTAAGACAACGATTGCCGCGATTTCACCCACGCCATTCTCGCCGCCGATGCGGACAATCCATGTGGATTGCATCTGGCAGTTCAGGGGAGCCGAGTGGGTCACCAACTCCATTGAAACCATTCGGGCCGCCGATCAATGAAGTTTCAAATTCCATTCCCCGGTTCGAGTCGCCACCGTTCACAAACGCTGAACAAGGGCTTCACCTTGCCGGAAATCCTCATTGCGATGACGATATTTCTGATTGTGGTCGGTGCAGTCGTTTCCGCAAATCTGTTTGGTTTAAGAATGTTTCAGATGACTAATACAAAGCTCGTCGTGACCCAGTGGTCCCGCCAAACGGCCAATAAAATGGCGGGTGAAGTCCGCGGTTGTAATTCCGTGCAGGTGGGCAATTACACTACCAACAGCGATTTCGAGGGGTTTCTGCCTGGAGAGACGCAGCAGGGCAATGCCCTTCAAATTTATCCAACAACGGACACCAACAACTACATCATGTATTTTGTCAATCTGGCGGATCAGACCTTCCAGCGAACGGACCATCCGGGCAACACCGTGAAACTGGCCGATTCGGTCACCAACACTTTGCCCTTTTCCGCGCAAGACTTTTCGGGGACTGTGCTGACCAACAACAATAACAACCAAGTGATTCATCTGACGCTTGAAT
>Ga0182011_10005343_pt1 | contig 10122 bp, 4 predicted proteins | sample 711E1DmetaG_FD_120481 | JGI IMG/M metagenome (GOLD analysis project Ga0182011, IMG submission 120481) | Permafrost microbial communities from Stordalen Mire, Sweden - 711E1D metaG | ecosystem: Environmental > Terrestrial > Soil > Wetlands > Permafrost | place: Sweden: Stordalen | collected...
CCACTCACTCTCAGTACATGGTTGATCCGGCCAGATACGAGAAGCTTCGAGCCGTGGAGGATCGCTCGACTCGAGAGAATCCTGACCTCGGTGTTGTTGTGACCAACGTCGATGTTTCAGCCGACGCCGACACGCTCCTACCGATACAGGCCGCGCTCGGATACTCGATCAGCCAGCACCTCTTCCTCGGAGCAGGTTGGCACCTCACGGTTGAGGGCGGCTCGGATTTCATTTACCTCCAGCGACTGTCCGAGCATCTTGAGTCGCAGAACCGAACCGGCCTAGATCCGCGCCTCTCAGTGATACCGCTTGGCAGTGCCAGCCACACTCCCGCATTCGTCGCGCTCTTCGCGAAACACCTGGATGTCTCGGTGCTGCTCGACGGGGATCGCCAGGGCAGAGACGCTCAGCGTGTGTGTCAGCAGGCCGAGAAGGGGCTCTTGCCGGAGCAGAGAATCGTTGTGATCGGGGACGTGCCCGGCCTGCTCGTGGCGAAGCCGGACATCGAAGACCTGTTCGATCCGGAGGACTACCTTAGGCTATACGGCTGGGCGTTCGGCAAGAAGCACGCGGTTGCCGATCTCCCGGCGAACCAAGAGCGAGTGGTTCGTCGCATCGAATCTCTGGACGCAGCGTTCGATCACGCAATACCAGCCTACGGCCTTACGAACCACAGGGATGAGTTCTTCGCGGCCGTGAAGACACCGACTCTCGATCAGTTCGAGACCCTGTTCAAGCTACTCAACGCGACAATCACACCCAACGTGTAGCCGTTCCGCAGCTGCAGTTCAGCGTCGGAACTCGGATGCGCCTGGCTCGACTCTGTGCTGCTCGTGGTCTGCGAGCCCTCACGCCGATCCCGGTGTTTGGCGGCCACAGGCTCGAATGCGGACGGTCGACAGGCCCGCCCCTCGCACTCGAACTGAACGTGTTTCATCCGGTCGGCAGCGACAGACCTCTTCAGCGACCTGCAACTTGGCCAGCCTCCGGCACCCCCAGGTGTCCTGGCTGGCCCAACCCAGTCCTTGTCGAAGTCGAACCTGGCACACGCAGCGCCCTGGCGTGCCTTGCGGGGACGAGCAAGGCGGCCTGTGACGTCGTTCCAAATCGGCCCTGATCATTGACAATAGACACCGACCCATTGGAGCGCGTCACCCCCGGGTCGTTCAGCAGGGTAAGACTGTCATGGCCATCAAGAAGTCGGAGCTCTACTCGTCGCTATGGCAGTCGTGCGACCAGCTCCGTGCCGGTGGTGGCATGGACGCATCCCAGTACAAGGACTACGTCCTGGTCGTGCTCTTCCTCAAGTACGTCTCGGATAAGGCTGCGAGCCGGCCGGACTACGACCTAGTTGTCCCGCCCGGTGGAAGCTTCGCCGATATGGTCGCCCTCAAGGGCGATCCGGAGATCGGCGACAAGATCAACAAGATCATCGGATGCCTCGCCGACGCCAACGACAGTCTGAAGGGCGCGATCGACGTCGCTGACTTCGCCGACGAGGCCCTCCTGGGTAAGGGCAAGGAGATGGTCGATACTCTCTCCCACCTCGTCGCCATCTTCCAGGAACCGGAGCTCGACTTCACGCGCAACAGTGCCGACGGCGATGACCTCCTCGGCGACGCGTATGAGTACCTCATGCGCAACTTCGCGACGGAATCTGGCAAGAGCAAGGGTCAGTTCTACACCCCCGCCGAGGTCTCACGGGTCATCGCCCAGGTGATCGGGCTGGGATCGGCCAGCTCGCCGACACAGACCATCTATGACCCGACATGCGGCTCAGGTTCGCTGCTTCTCAAAGCCCACGATGAGGCTCGGAGCAAGACCGGTCTGGACCTCGCGATCTACGGCCAGGAGAAGGACAACGCCACGAGCGGCCTGGCTCGCATGAACATGGTCCTACACGACGCCACCACCGCCGAGATCTGGCAAGGCAACACCCTCTCGCAGCCGCACTGGCACGATGCGTCCGGCGGTCTCAAGACCTTCGACTTTGTTGTGGCCAATCCTCCGTTTTCGACCAAAGCCTGGGCTAACGGTTTTGACCCAGAGCACGATTACTTCAAGCGCTTTCCGTATGGTCAGCCGCCCGCGAAGAACGGCGACTATGCCTTTTTGCTCCACCTCCTGGCGAGCTTGAAAGCCACCGGCTCCGGGGCCATCATCCTGCCCCACGGCGTGCTCTTCCGCGGCAACTCGGAAGCAGCAATTCGGCGCGAGCTCGTCAGCCGCGGCTTTATCAAGGGGATCATCGGCCTCCCGACGAACCTCTTCTACGGCACAGGCATTCCCGCCTGCATCATCGTCCTCGACAAGGCCAGCGCGGCCACTCGCAAGGGAATCTTCATCATCGATGCGAGCCGCGGCTTTATCAAAGATGGCAACAAGAACCGCCTGCGCGCTCAGGACATGCGACGGATCGTGGATGCCTTCACGCGACAACAAGAACTTCCGGGCTTCTCGCGTTTCGTTTCGCTCGGTGATATCGAACAGAACGACTTCAACCTCAACCTGCCCCGGTATATCGACTCGAGCGACGCCGAGGACGTTCAGGACCTAGATGGGCATCTTCGCGGGGGTATCCCGCATCGTGATCTGGATGCCCTCGATCGCTACTGGCAGGTTCTGCCGGGTGTTCGCGAGTCACTCTTCGAGTCGGCGGGGCGGCCAGGCTACAGCCGCCTGCGGGTCCCTGAGGCAGATATCAGCTCCACAGTCTCCGAGCACCCGGATTTCAAGTCATTCAGGACCTGCGTCCAGACGACCTTTGAGTCGTGGCGGACCGCAGCGAAGCCGCTCCTGGCCTCACTTGGGCTAGGCAGCAGGCCCAAAGAGCTGATTGCGACTCTATCCGAGGCGATCCTCCGGGACTTCCTGGCAGCTCCACTGCTCAATCCGTACGACATCTACCAGTGCCTGCTCGACTACTGGGAAGGCACGCTCCAGGACGATGCCTACCTCATCTCTGACCTTGGCTGGCTAGAAGCGGCCAAGCCTCGCCCGACCGCGGCGACGAACGGTCAGAAGTCCAAGGTAGAGCCCGACTTTGCGATAGGTAAGAGCAAATTCCACTCGGAGCTGGTTCCCGCGTCCTTGCTCATCGCCAATTACTTTGCCGAATCTTTGGCTGTTTTCGAGAAGATCGAGGCTGATACGGTTTTGCTCGAGATCCAGCTCGACGAGATGGCCGAGGAGGACGGTGCGGAGGGCGGACTGCTCGAGGACCTCTATGAGGACGATGGCAAGCCGAGCAAAGACCAGAAGAAACTCCTAAAGGCCCGACTCTCCGAGACCGCTCAAGACGAGGACTCAAAGGACGATCACGCCGCCCTGGAACGGCTTTCATCGCTTCTGTCGTGCTTGGCTGAAAGCAAGGGACGTCTCAAGACGGCCAAGCTGCTTCTTGATGCAGCGGTCGCGGAACAGTACGGGGTTTTGACCGAGACCGAGATCAAGGGCCTTGTCGTTAACCAGAAGTGGTGCCGCGCAATTGAACAGACCGTGTCGGCCGAGGTCGATAACTGCCTCAGGTCGCTTGTCGCTCGCCTCCACGAGCTCGGTGTTCGCTATGAGCGCCCTTTGAAGGCGGTCTCCGACGAGACAAGGGCTCTGTCAGAACGCACAGAGGGTCACTTGAAGAAGATGGGTGCGACGTGGCCCTAGTCCGGGCGCACCCCTCATCCGATCAACCGGACCTGCGCACGAATGGCCGGGCCCACGGCGTGGATCTGCCGTCCGGATGGGATTGCGTTCGACTTGGAGCCCATTTCGATTTCAAGAACGGATTCAACGCGACCAAGGCGGCCTACGGCGCTGGGCTTAGGTTCGCGAACATCCTGGAGGTAATCACGCGATCCCACCTGCGAGCGGAGGATGTACCAGGCCGCGTGAGCATCTCCGCCGCCCTGCGGGATGACTTCCTAGTTAGGCGCGGAGACATCCTGTTCAACCGCACCTCCGAGACGCAGGAGGAAGTCGCTTTGGCGTCGGTCTATGTCGATGACGAAGAGATCATCTTCGGCGGATTCGTAATCCGAGCTCGTGCGAAGGATGCGAGTTTCGACCCAGTCTTTGCTGGATATGCGTTTCGTTCCGCGGCAGTTCGATCGCAGATGATGGCCCTCGGCCAAGGGGCCATACACGCGAACATCGGTCAGGAAGCATTGGCAACAGTGACTGTCGCTCGGCCCCCATTGCCGGAGCAGCGCGCCATCGTGTCCGCGCTAACAGACATCGACGGCCTAATCAGGGCAGACGAAGCACTGATCGTCAAGAAACAAGACATCAGATCCGCCGCAGGACATCTGCTGCTGACGGGTTCTACGCGTCTGCCAGGCTCCACGGCCGAGTGGAAAGAAGTCGCCTTCGGGGCGCTCGCTCAGCCTCGCAAGGAGCGAATCGAGCCGAGACGATCAGGGCGGCAAGAATTCTGTATCGAGCTAGAGCATCTCGATCAAGGCACAGGTCGCCTGCTGGGTTCCGCCACACTGGCAGAGAACGCGTCTATGAAGAGCGTCTTCCTCCCCGGAGATGTTCTGTTTGGGAAACTACGCTCCTACCTGCGGAAGTACTGGCTAGCGGATCGGCCTGGTGTTTGCTCGACTGAGATCTGGCCTTTGACTGCGAACCCCAAGGAGACTACTCCGCCGTTTCTCCTCCAGACCGTCAAAACCACTGGGTTCGTCGAAGCGGCTTGTCAGGCGTACGGAACTCATATGCCTCGAGCTGACTGGAATGTCGTTAGGACATATCGCCTGAGGGTGCCAGGCCTGCCAGAACAGAGAGAGATCGCCGCGGTACTGTCAGACATGGACACGGAAGTCGACTGTCTCCAGGCTCGGCTGGCGAAGACACGGGATCTCAAGCAGGCCATGGTGCAGGAGCTGCTGAGTGGGAGGACGAGACTGGTATGAGCGAGCCGGGGGAGAGGGAGCGGCGGACACAGAGCCGTTTGGTGCGGCTGTTCCAAGATCGGCTCGCGTATGAGTATCTGGGGAATTGGACTGAGCGCGCGAACTCCAACATCGAGGAGGACCGGCTCAGGTCTTTTCTAGTCGGCACTCAGGGCTACGAGCTCGCTCTGGCCGATCGCGCGATCTTCCAGCTCAAGCGCGCCGGCGGAGGCACCAACCGGTTCCTCTATGACCGAAACCGTGAGGTCTATGGGCTTCTCCGGTACGGGGTCAAGCTCAAGACCGACGTCGGCGAGCAGACGCAAACCCTGTGGTTGATCGACTGGGCGCACCCGGAGCGGAACCACTTCGCCATCGCCGAAGAGGTCACGGTCCAGGGAAGCGTCCCCGCCGCCCACCCCAAGCGCCCGGACATCGTGATCTATGTCAATGGCATCGCCGTTGGGATACTGGAACTCAAGCGCTCGATCGTCGCCGTCGCCGAAGGCATCCGCCAGAACATCGACAGCCAGAGGGCTGAGTTCATCCAGGGTTTCTTCTCGACCATCCAAGTGGTTATGGCCGGCAATGACACCGAGGGTCTTCGCTACGGCGTGATCGAGACGCCTGAGAAGTACTACCTGAGCTGGAAAGAACCAGGCGATCTCGAGAATCCTCTCGATCAAGCCGTGGTCCAGATGCTGGCCAAGCCGCGGCTGCTCGAGCTGATACACGACTTTCTAGTCTTTGATGCCGGCTGCAAGAAGGTTTGCCGTCCCAACCAATACTTCGGCGTGCGGTCCGCTCAGGAGTTCATAGCCCGACGCGAAGGCGGCATCATCTGGCACGCGCAGGGCACAGGCAAGAGCCTCACGATGGTATGGCTGGCTAAGTGGATCCGCGAGCATGTGACCGACGCTCGCGTGCTCCTAGTGACCGACCGAGTCGAGCTCGACGAACAGATCGAGAAGGTCTTCAAAGGCGTCAATGAAGCCGTTTATCGGACCAAGAGCGGGGCAGATCTGGTCGCCAAGCTCAATGCCGCAGACCCTTGGCTGATCTGCTCGCTCATCCACAAGTTTGGCGGAAGTGACGAGGACGAAGGCGACGTTCCGGCCTACATCGCCGAACTCAAGCGCGCGGTACCCGCTGACTTCGTCGCCAAGGGCAACGTCGTCGTCTTCGTCGATGAGTGCCACCGAACGCAGTCCGGTGTTCTCAACGACGCAATGAAGGACATCCTGCCCGAAGCCACCTTCATCGGTTTCACGGGCACGCCGCTGCTCCACTCGGACAAGAAGCGCAGCATTGAGGTCTTCGGCCGCTACATCCACACCTATCGTTTCGACGAGGCGGTTAGTGATGGTGTCATCCTGGACCTGCGCTATGAAGCGCGCGACATCGATCAACGCATCACCTCGCAAGCGCGCATTGATCAGTGGTTTGAGGCCAAGACAAAGGGCCTGACCAGACTCGCGCAGGCTCAGATCAAGCGTCGTTGGGGCACTCTTCAGGAGGTCTTCTCGAGCCGGACACGACTCGATCAAATCGTTACCGACATCCTCATGGACATGGAGACGAAGGACCGCCTCCGCAGCGGCTACGGCAATGCGCTCCTCGTGTCAGGGAGCATCTACAACGCCTGCAAGTTCTACGAACTGTTCGTCAAGGGAGGTCTCAAGGGCCACTGCGCCATCGTCACTTCCTACCGTCCGACGGCCGCCTCGCTCAAGGGCGAAGACAGCGGCGCAGGTCAGACCGAGCGACTAGAGCAGTACGAGATCTACAAGCAGATGCTGGCCGACTGGTTCGGCGAGTCGCCCGATGTCGCGGTGACCAAGGCCGAACTGTTCGAGAAGGAAGCCAAACAGCGCTTCGTCGATGAACCCGGTCAGATGAAGCTGCTGATCGTGGTCGATATGCTCCTGACCGGTTTTGACGCGCCGCCCGCAACGTACCTGTACATCGACAAGTCGATGCGGGACCACGGCCTCTTCCAGGCAATCTGCCGAGTCAATCGTCTCGATACCCCCGACAAGGAATACGGGTACATCGTCGATTACCGCGACCTCTTCAAGAGCCTTGAGACGGCTGTTAGTGACTACACGTCTGGGGCTTTCGACGGCTACGACAAGAAGGACGTGGCAGGACTACTCAAGGACCGCCTAGGCTGCGCGCACGAGAGGCTCGACGCCACGCGAGAGGGGGTCAAAGCCCTGTGTGAGCCGGTGGCGCCCCCTCGGGACTCGGCTGCGTACCTACGCTACTTCTGTGCGCAGGACTCGGGCAACGAGTCACAGCTAGCCGCCAACGAGCCCAACCGGGTGGCTCTGTACAAGCTCGTTGGAGGCCTCGACCGCGCCTATGCCGACATCGCCAGCGAGCTCGAGGAGGCTGGCTATGTCTCGGCCGAGATCGCGACGATCCGCGCCGAGGTAAGTCACTTCGAGAAGGTACGCACCGAAGTCCGGCTGGCGAGCGGCGACTATGTCGATCTCAAGATGTACGAGCCAGCGATGAGGCACCTCATCGACACGTTCATTCAGGCGGAGCCAAGCGAGAAGGTTTCGGCGTTCGACGATCTAGGTCTGGTCAAGCTCATTGTCGAGCGCGGCGTTCCTGGGCTCAAGGCGCTCTCGCCTGGACTCCGATCCGACCCGGACGCAATGAGCGAGACCATCGAGAACAACATACGAAAGCTCATCGTAGACAAGAGCCCGATCAACCCGCGCTACTACGACACGATGTCCGCCCTGCTCGATGCCCTCATCGAGGAGCGTCGTCACGCAGCGATCAGCTACCGAGCGTATCTCGCCAAAGTTGTGCAACTGGCTCGGAACCTTGACGCTGGGCCAAAGGCATCCGCCTATCCGACAGCGATCGACACCTCGGCCAAGAGAGCTCTCTTCGACAACACCGGCCAGGACGAGAGCCTGGCGCTGGCGATCGACGCCGCCATCCGCGCCAAGATTCAGGACGGTTGGCGAGACAATCCGATCAAGACCGGACGGGTGCGCAGGGCGCTCGCCGCCGTCCTTGGATCTAATGGGGAGCAGGTCGACGCGGTGATGGACCTCGCCAAGACACAGAATGACTACTGAGAACCAGACGATCACTGTCGCGGGCATGGAGGTCTTGGTCGTTCGTAAGGAGATCAGGAACCTTCATCTAGGCGTGTATCCGCCCGACGGCCACGTCAGGATTGCCGTCCCGTCGGTGATGCCGGACTCGGCAGTTCGCGCCGCCGTGGCAATGAGGCTCGAATGGATCAAACGCCACCAGGGCGACTTCGAGAGCCAGGCGCGCGAGTCGGCCCGCGAGATGGTGACCGGCGAAAGCCACTGGTATCTTGGCCGGCGCTACCGCCTCTCCATCGTCGAGACGACAGGTCGGACCGGCGTCCGGATCGTCAATCACTCTGTCATGGAACTCCGCTGCCGCCCGCATAGCACAGCCCGTGAGCGAAGGGGGGTTCTTGAGGACTGGTATCGAGCCAAGCTGCGCGCTCTCGCGGCCCCGCTCATCCAGGCCTGGGCGGCCGAGCTCGGAGTGTCCGTCGGCGACTGGCGGATCCGCAAGATGAAGACCAAGTGGGGCTCCTGCGGCATCGACAACGAGCGGATCTGGCTGAACCTGGAACTCGCCAAGAAACCACGGCGCAGCGTTGAGTACGTGGTCGTCCATGAGCTGGCCCATCTGCGCGAGCGCCGGCACGGCACGACATTCCAGACACTCCTTGAGGAACATATGCCGAGGTGGAGGTTTCTTCGAGCCGAGCTCGGCTCGTTGCCGGTTCCAGCCTTTGACGAGCCCCCGCACGAGGGCGACAATAGGACCGTGGCCCCCCTTTAGGCCCATGGCTGACCGGTCTCATCGCGGTCAGTATCCGGCGTGTGAATGAACTCGTACCAACCTCACGTGCGCTCGCACCGATTTCGATCGCTGCTGCCCGGCTGGCGTTGGAGAACGCTTCTGATGTCGCCGCGGTAGCGTCGGTGGTCGACCGGCTCGAAGTGATCCGCGTCGCCGCCCGCAAGGCGAAGGCCTCTCACGAAGCCCAGAACGACTGGGCCACCCTCAAGCTCGAAGCGGAACGGAAAGCCGGGCGGATGCTCGGCGCCCTACGGCAAAAGGGCAGTCTTCGAGCCGGCCGACCAAATGCTGACAGCCCGTCAGCATTAGAGGATCTCGGCATCGAGCAACAGCAGTCATCGCGGTGGCAGCGACTGGCCGCGGTGCCAGAGGAGCGCTTCACCCGCTGGGTTGAGGAGACACGGGTGTTCGGTGAGGTAACCGAGGCGGGGCTCTTCGCGCTCGCATCCCGCATCACACCGAACGCGGAGCACGGCCACCTGGCATTCACGCCAGCTCCGACCCCCGATGGAGCCGTGCCCAGGAACGTCCTGTTCGAAGGGGACTGCCTCGAGGTGCTGCGTTCCTTGCCGGACGACTGCGTCGATGCGCTCGTGACCGACCCGCCCGCCGCGATCTCCATGATGGGGGCGGAGTGGGACAGCGATCGGGGCGGCCGCGATGCGTGGGTCGCCTGGATGACCGACGTGGCCCGGGAGTGCTACCGCGTCCTGAAGCCGGGCGCGCACGGTCTCGTCTGGGCGCTGCCCCGGACCAGTCATTGGACCGCCTGGGCCCTCGAGAACGCCGGCTTTGAGATCCGCGACAGCGTGCTCCACATTTTTTCTCAAGGAATGCCGAAAAGCCACAACGTTGGCAAGGCGATCGACCGTCTGGCTGGCGCCGAGCGTCCTGTGGTTGGAACCGAGACGCTGACGAACGACATCCGGGGCAATCAGTACGGCGGCCACGGCCCACGGAAACACAGCGGTCCGCTAGTCCGAGACATCACTGCTCCTGCCACCGAGGAGGCCGAACGGTGGGACGGGCATGGGACGGCCCTCAAGCCTGCCCACGAGATCTGGTGGCTGATACGCAAGGCGCCGGAAGGCGCCGTGGCCCTCAACGTCCTGCGCTGGGGCACCGGCGGCCTGGACATCGACGGCACTCGCGTCGCCTGTGGCGCCGAGGACTCCCCCAAGGCCGGCCATCGGACCGCGAACTTTGGTGACGAGCGGGCCAAGAGACGGTCAGGCGGGAACGGTTCGGGTGGCTGGGCAGCGGACCAGCTAGGCCGCTGGCCTGCCAATGTGGTTCTGTCCGACCCTGTGTTCGACGGCGACTTTCCTGACGAAGTGGTGGGTGGCGGTCAGAGCAAGGC
>Ga0182011_10005344_pt1 | contig 10122 bp, 7 predicted proteins | sample 711E1DmetaG_FD_120481 | JGI IMG/M metagenome (GOLD analysis project Ga0182011, IMG submission 120481) | Permafrost microbial communities from Stordalen Mire, Sweden - 711E1D metaG | ecosystem: Environmental > Terrestrial > Soil > Wetlands > Permafrost | place: Sweden: Stordalen | collected...
AGGATGGAATGATCGGGGTTTTCGGCAGCCTCCGACAATCTTCCCCGGATAAACTGTATTCCCCATTTTTCCTGGGCCTCGGCATACATCTCCTCGAAGTGGCGGTCAAACATCCGGAGATCCATATAGAAACAAAAGATCTCCGCCTCCGGCATCAGTTCCTTGATCTCGATGGCCTGCTTGACGCCGGTTACACAACAAAGCTTTGAACAATACAGGTTGCCTGTCTTCTCATCGCGTGAGCCGACACAATGCACGATCCCAATCCTTTTCAATTTCACTCCTTCTAAAAGATTTTTTTGTTTGTTGGTGCGGAAAAAATCTTCAAGGTCTGCAGAGGTGATCACATTATCATAAATACCATATCCGTATTCTTCCTTTTTATGGGCATCAAAAACTTCATATCCGGTAGCCATGACCAGGGCATCAGATGATATCTCTTTCCCATTGCCCAGGTCAACAGAGAACCCGTTGACGTTATGGCTAATGTTATTTATCGTTGCATCCAGGTGAAGGGCGACATTCCCGTTGATTCCCTTTTCCAGGTAATCGAGTACTTCCTTGCTGTCGCGACGGCTTGGGAAGAGACGGTCCCATTGGGCCAGGTGACCTCCCAGTTTCGGATTCTTTTCAATGAGGACAACATCGACGCCAAGCCGTGTGAGTTGTGAGGCGGTCTCCATTCCTGCAACGCCGCCGCCGATGATGAGGGCTGTTTTGGTCATAGTTCGGAATAAAATTTCATGTAGGTTGGCGATTCCGGCCGTCCCAGGTCCGTTCCGTTCATTCCTTTGAATTTTTCATCGGGATCATAGGGTATCCCGATCTTATCAAGCAAAGGTTCCACCGGCACCTGGTGAACCTGTAAGCCGAGATCCCAGGGATTGAACCCAAGGACCAGCCCGGCAAGTTCTTCATACGTGAGCACAGGGATCCCCTGGCCGTTTTCCCCGTACGTCTTTCTTTCCATCTCGCTGATCGTATATTGCCAGCGGTCAAGGAACATGGGGCAACCCGGACAATTGGTCAGGATCATTTCCGGTTTATAGGGCTCCATCGACTCGAATTTTTTCCTCGAGCAGGAAACGGAAAAGCCGCGGTTGGCCTGCACCAGGTATTGCCGGAAACCAAAACCACAACAATGCCTTCTTTCGGGGTAATCGATCACCTCGCCTCCCCATTCCTCTATCATTCCTGCAAGGACGTAGGGATATTCCGCTCCGCCGATTCCTTTGGATGGGAACATCTTGGAATAATGACAGCCGATGTGTTCAACAACGCGCAACGGCTGGCCGGTTTCCTTGTTGACGAGCCGGTATTTCCCTCTTGCAGCGATCTCTTTCCGGAATTTGAAAATAATATCGCTGGCATGCGAAATGTTCTTCGGTATCCTGAATAACCTGCCGGTCGCTTTAAAAAGAAATTCCCTGGCCTTTTCCTCAACTTCCGGGAAATGATGCCAGGTCTCGAGGATCTCCGAATAGAGCCCGAAGGAAGTGATGCAGGAGGTCGCGAAATTTTCATAGCCGGCTTCGGTCATCAGTGCGAACTGACGGGCAACGATGGTCATGGTCGTCTCGAAAGGAACGATATCCGTGTGGTATCCTATTCCGGAACAGGTGGTATGAGAGGGATTTTCAAAAACATCTTTCCGGAGGTCCTCTTTCAATATCCTGAGGAAGGTCTTTTCCGATCCCGGGAAAAAATTCTGCCTGACACAGCTCCTGACATAGAAGAAGTGATCGTCTGCGATCTCTTTCTGATAATCTTTCCAGATCAGTTGTTTCCCTTCAATCTTCATCTTCGCGAGTATGTTTTCCCGAGTTGGTCGTATAGATGAACCGGATGTAATCATTGTCGAGGCCGTCCTCCAGGGCAAGTCCCATCTCTTCCGCCTTCATCGCAGAGTAATGTTCTATCTTTTCAAACCGTTCGGTCCCGCCGGTCACTTCGAATATCTTCTGCAGTTCATCCAGCGCCTCCTGCGGTATTTTCCGGAGGATCCCCGGCCCGGTTCCTTTGTAATTTGCTCCCAGGCGGTTCATGACGGCCTCGATGTTGGCATGTTCCCATTTCCACAACGGACCCTGCTCAGGATGCATCTCCGGGAGGATCTCCGAAGGGTAAAGACAATATCCGTATTCAAGTATCCATTTTCCGATGGTTCGCTTGATGGCCAGTTGCTGTCTTCCTTTTTCCGAATCGGTGAAATAGCCGCGTTCCTGCGAGAGGGCGCGCAGGGCCTGGATGAGCAAACCGGGCGCATTTCCCCGTGGGCAGCGGGTGACGCATGACATGCATTCGCCGCAATACCAGATGGTTTCGCTTTTCAGGAGGGCTTCGATCTGGTCATTATCCCGGGTCTGCAGGATATCGACGATCCTCCTGGGCTGGTAATCATAAAATTCTGCTGCCGGGCAGATGGCGGTACAGGTGCCACAATTCATGCAGGATTTCAGTCCTTCCCTGAACCGGACATCTTCAAACAGTATTTGATACAACTCTGACATAGGCAAACCTGGCAGTCGCACTGAAGGCAAAGGTATTGAAAATGCATTTGAAATATGGGGAAACCAACCTTAAAAAGCTGTTACATTGCATGTTTTTACATGCAGAACCATTAACGTACGGTAAAGACGTATTGAAGCATGTTCGCTCCCATCTGTAAGGCTTTCAGCCGGGTCGGTTCCGAATCGTGATGAACATCCTGGTCTTCCCATCCGTCGCCGAGGTCGCATTGGTAGGTATAATAAAGGATCAGCCTTCCTTCCCAGAAAAGACCGAACCCCTGGGCGGGCAAACCGTCATGTTCATGGATCTTCGGCAGCCCGTTCGGGAAATCAAAAGGCTTATGGTAAAACGGGAAACTGACCGGTAATTCCACGAGGTCCAGTTCAGGGAAAAGTTTTTTCAGCTGCGGGCGGATGTATTTATCCATCCCGTAGTTGTCGTCGATATGAAGGAATCCGCCTCCGATAAGGTAATCCCTGAGATTCTTCTGTTCCTGGGGGGAGAAGATCACGTTCCCGTGTCCCGTCATATGTACGAATGGATAATTGAAGATCTCGGGACTGCCGACATCCACGGTGGGAACGTCCTCGTTGATGTTCGTTCCCAGGTTCTTGTTGGCAAATTTTACAAGGTTCGGGAGCGAGGTCGGATTTGCATACCAGTCGCCGCCTCCGTTATATTTAAGCAACGCGATCTGGTAGGAGGGAGGCGAAAAGGAAGCCAGGAGGAGAAGTAGTACAGATCCTATGACAAGAGTGAATCGTTTCATTTTAATGAGTTGAGTAGGTTGATGGTATGACATGCCACGATTCCGGCGGTTTCTGTCCTTAAACGGCTTTCCCCGAGACTTATTGGAATGAAGTCATGAATTTTTGCAAGGAGGATCTCTTCGGGTGAAAAATCCCCTTCCGGTCCGATGAGGACCGTTGCGGTTTCGCCTTTCCGGTAATATTTTGGAAGATCCGCTTCTTGTTCCGTTTCACAATATGCAATGAATTTTTGTCCGGAGATCTCCCTGTCAATGAACCGGGCAAATTCTTCCGCTTCATGGATCACAGGCAGATAGGCTTTGAGCGATTGCTTCATGGCAGCGACCAGTACCTTGTTCATCCTTTCATTTTTGATCCTGTTTCGCTCCGAATGGGTGCACAAAACCGGCGTGATCTCATCGATACCGATCTCCGTAGCTTTTTCAAGGAACCATTCGAACCGGTCGTTGTTTTTGGTAGGAGCGATGCCAATGTGCAGGCGGAAGGGCCTTTTCTTATACTCTTTCTTTACACTCACAACTTCAACCAGGCATTTTTTCGGATTGGCATCCCTGATCACACATTCAAAAAGATTCCCGGTCCCGTCAGCCAGGTGTATCGTATCACCAACTCCGAGACGCAGCACACGCGTGCAATGCCGGGATTCCTCTTCGCCGAGAAAGGTACCGCCCAGTGAAACAACCGGGGAATAAAACAGGTTCATACCAGGATTTAATGAGGCTACAAAAGTAAGGAATTGAACGAGTTTTTAAAGTTTATAAAGTTTGTAAAGTTTGTAAAGTTCATAAAGTTTGTAAAGGAAATAATTACTTTATTATTGCGAGGCACGCAGTGCCGAAGCAATCTTCCATCAGCCCCTATCCCCGCCTGACTTCGGCAGTCGACCCTTCCCCCAATTGGGGGAACCTGCCTGCCGGTAGGCAGGGGGCTGGGATGGGGGCTTATCATTGCGAAGACGCAAAATACCGTCCCGTAATTGTTCTTCAGTTGCGCTTCAGTATTGGTTCAGTCATCCTGCGCCCTGCCTGCGCCCTTCCTGCGCCCGGGAGTTAGTGAAGGTTCGGGTATCGCTCAATGGAGGTTCAATGATAAGATGGCAATTTTCTTAGCTCATCATTATTCTTTGAATCTGTTTCCCGCAGATATCGCAGAAACATGTTTTTACACTTTCTGCGGAAAGTTCTGCGTATTCTGCGTGAAATAAATCTGTGGAATCTGTTCGATAGAATAACGCAGTGCCGAAGCAATCCTCTGGCATTCGTCCCTCAATCCCTTCTTCCCGCATTCCCTTACTGTGGTTTCGGCGTATTGTTCCCAGCATCAAGAATGTATCTCCACTCGCCGGATGGCATCTTTTTCCAGACGGTAACGTAGTTCCCGTATTCGAGGGAATCTTTCCCTTCCATCTGCAGCTCCCAGTTCCCGAAAGTATACGCGAGATCGCCGGCAGCTTCTGCACGCAGGGGAGTCCACCTGAGCTTGAAACTTTTATCGATTGACGTTGCCAGGTGCTTCACCAATGCCTGTTTACCAAGAATGGGGAAGTTCCCTTCCCGCGGCATGACCACGGAATCGGCAGCGTAGTAGATGAATGCCTGGTTTCTTCCTTTATCAATGCTCATCTGGCTGAAATCCCGGTCGGTCTTCAGGACCTCCAGAACCAGTTTTTGATTGTTGGGTGCGCACCGTGTTAATACCACCAGTGCAAGTGCAAAAAAAAGCAGCTTCTTCATATCTCATTAATTTATGATAATCTTCTCTATAAATGAGGATTGATCTGTAACGATCCGCACGAGGTAAACGCCCCTTACCAGGCCGGACAGGTTCAATGGCTTCACAGTGTTCTCAGTCTTTGCCTGGAAATGATCGGTATATACGGTCTTTCCCTGGGTATTGACCACAGAGAGATCTACTGTCTGTGAGGGTTTGGAAATGATGAGGTTAAACAGCCCTTCCGACGGGTTGGGGTAGATCGTGATCCGCTGTCCGTTGGCTCCCTGGTCCTGTATTCCTACATTACCCGAGATGCTGATATTATCCAGGTAGAGATTGTTTCCATGACGATTATAGGTCTCGAACATGATCTTGATATTCTTCAGACCGGCATAGGAGCTCAGATCCAATGAATAGCAGGCGGTTCCGTAAGCCGATCCGCACCAGTCATAGGCGCTCTGCGGCACGAACGAATCGAACATCGGCACATGGGTTGCAAAGACATTAGGCGTTTCATTCGGGCCTGCAGCCATCAGCCGGGTCCATGTAGTTCCGCAGTCGGTCGATATTTTTACGATCAGGGAATCCCGCAGGCTGGCCCTTTCAGCATATGCATGGCTGAATGAAAGACCTACCGTGCTCAGGCTCGAAAAGTTAAGTGCCGGGCTGATCAGCTGGTCCCTGGCGCTGCTTTTTCCATAGTTATAGAAGTTTATCCAGGCAGAAAGTGTCCCCGGACTGGTTCCGGCAGTGGTAATGGTATCCCATGTAATGCCGGCGTCCGGGTTCATGATGGTCCAGGATTGTGCGCCGAGTCCCTGCTCGAAATCTTCCGTGAAGGGAAGAAGATAACCTCCGGAGGCAATGTAGTTCACCTTGGTATTTGAATTGGATCCGTTTCCATTATAGGCGGTAAGCCTTACCGTATACAGGGTTGCATCGTTGAACTGGACCAGCGGGTTCTGGCTGTTGGCATTGCTGCCGTTCAGGAAGGTTACCGAAGCGGGTGCAAATTCCCAGTACCAGGTTGTCGGGCAATTGTCGCTTTCATCCTGGAACTGAACATGATCTCCTACACAGATCACGGTTCTGTCGGCAGTAAAATCGGTGGCAGGGGCCTGTGCATTTCCAACGGTGATGTAATTTGTTTTTGTAATGGAATCCGTCCCGAATTCATTCCATGCCTTCATCTTTACGCTGTAGGTTCCGGGTGTATTATAGGTAATGCCTGCAGGGTTCTTCACTGCAGATGTCGAAGGTGTTCCACCGGTAAAGGTCCATTGCCAGAAGGTAGGAACCCCGCTCGAGAGATCGGTGAAGTTTATACTGCATCCCGCGCTGATGCTTGTTTTATTGGCGGTAAAATCAGTCACAGGACCGGTATGGTACAGGGGTGAGCCCCATAATCCCCTTCCATAACTCGAGCCCCGGATCACATCACTCGAAACACTGTCGTTATCATAATAGATCTCCAGTTCCGTGATGCGGGCATTTGCGGGAAGACCATGGCTGTAAAACAACCAGTCGGGCATGGATGAGCTTTTGTAATAAACTCCTGCATCCGTTCCGACATAAAGACCTTCCAGGTCGTTTTTATAATAGGCTACCGTATTCATATGCACCGCAGGCAGTGACCCGCTGATGTTTGTCCAGGTGACACCTCTGTCGGTTGATTTGTAGATCCCGTTGGCGATGGTCATATAAACGGTATTCGGATCGCTGGGATGACAGGCAAGATCCGTGGGTGTGGCTGCAACGGGTAGGGATCCGGTAAGTTCTGTCCAGTTTGGATTTGCATCCATGCAGTTATCGGTGCGGTAAAGCCTGTTATCATAACGGGCTGCATACAGGATATTGATGTTTGCAGGCGACTGTTCCAGCACGGCAACATTATTGCCCCAGCCGTCGGAGATCTTTTGCCATACTGGCGTGTTGTCCTTGATATTGGTACATCTCCAGACGTTCACATAGCCTGCAAACATCGTATTGGGATTGGTGGCATGAAGAATGAACGGGGTGACCCAGGCGCCGCTTTCATCGATACCGTTGGTACCGTTACCGGCCACATGGTTTTCGTTGGCGTTGTTGTATCTCCTGTAAATATCCCCGTAATAGATCGTATAATAGGAATAGGCGTCATCGGAATAATCGATGGCACACTCCATTCCGTCGCCTCCGCCGGTGGCGATCCAGCCCGAAGGGGAAAGCGTATAGCTGCCGTTGTCCTGGAATCCGTTGATGACATGATTTTTGGAAAGCTGGGCCTGTCCGATCTTGTATATCTGCCCGATGGTGATCCCTACGGTATGGTCATTCCACGTGGTCCCGCCGTCGCCTGTTGACCAGACCCCGCCGTCGTCTCCTGCATATAACTGTCCGCTGACCGGTGAATACCCGAGGAAATGGCAATCGGCATGCACGGCAGGCACGCTGCAGCCTCCGTACCAGTGCGAATTGATTGCCCAGGTTACCCCTCCGTCAGTGGATTTCCATACATCCACACCGCCAACGAATACCGTGTTTGAATTCGTGGGATCCGCCGCCAGTGCAAGGTCATACCAGCCCTGACCCCCGGTTCCGCTTCCGTCGCAGCTCCAGTCCAGGATATTCGGGGTACTGGAACGTAAGGTAAAGGTCAGCCCCGAATCGGTGGAACGGTATATTCCTCCATATCCATTGTCGTTTGCACCGAATAACAGGTACACATAGGCCGGGTTGCTTGCTGTGACCGCCAGGGTCCCCCTTTGACCTGACCCCAGGCCTGCCGAGATCTGTGTGAAAGATACCCCATTATTGGTGGAACGGAAAAAGTCGGCATTCCCGGTTGCGTAAACAATCGTATGATCAGTGGGTTTGAAGGCAATATCTTTAAATACGCCACTGATGATCAGGGACCAGTTGTTCCCGGCGTCAGTGGTCCTGTAGATCCCGCTGGTAGTCGCGGCCAGGATGATGGAGGAATTTAACGGATCCTGGATCATTCTTCCCACGGTTTGATTTCCCATCCCGGTTTTGGAAGGCGACCAGGTAAGCCCGCCGTCAATGCTCTTGTATACACCCAAACCGGGTGCATCGCCTGCATCGCGGTCGCCGGTGCCGATAAAAATCCTGTTGGGATTGGAATAATCAACGATGATGGAGGAAACCCCCAGCGTTGGCAGGGTGTCGGTATGGGTAACCCAGGTTACGCCACCATCCGTGCTTTGCCACATCCCGCCGGAAGGCGCCCCGATAAATATCTTATTGGGATCGGTGGGATGAAAGCCAACGGTATTTATCCTTCCAAGTCCCTCGTAACCGCCGGGTCCCGGTAAGGGGATATATCCCGGACCCAAAGAGACCCAGTTGCCGTTGTTCGTCGTACGGGTCCTTAAATATTGCTCAAACGCATGCTCCGCAAGTTCAGGAGCAGGCCGGTCGCCATTCGGTAGAACCCTGCTCTGCATCATATATTCCCAGCGTTTGAAGACTTTCCATCCGCAACCCTTGGTGATCTTACGATTCTGCCAGTAGATGTTGAATGCCCGCTGTACCTTGAAAAAATTGACGGAAGGGTCCTGCATCATATGAACCCAATAGGGGTACTGGGCCGTATCATTCGGGATATTCCCGGTTCCGCTGGTTTTCTGTGATTTCCCGGGAATCAATACCCAGAAAAGGAATGCAATCAGGAGGAGGATTTTTTTCATGGCATGAAATTGAGAGAATTGTTGAAACAAAAGTACACCTTTTTAAGCTGCAAAGGAAGATCAGTTATGGATTTTCAAAGGATGATCTTGTCGGCAATGAGGAGACAGAGTACCATGAAAAGAAAAACATTCATCAGGAGGAATAACAGCCTGTACCGGGATCTTTTGGAGATCAGCAGCTCATGTAAAAAGAAAAACAAAAGGAAAGCGTTCAGCCCGGGTATCAGCAATTTGGGCAGGAAGCTGTGCCAGACCCCGGAGAGTACCAGCAGCAGCGAGGAACCGGTAGCACCGGTAATCCATGAGAAAATGATATTTTTCACCGGACGGATGGTAAATACATCCGTTATCGCCGGGAACCCGGCCAGCCGGTATTCATCCCCGTACTGAAGCATCAGCAGCCAGAAATGCGGGATCTGCCACATGAACAGGAAGAAGGAAAGGAGCAGGAGACGGGGATCGGTCAGGGATCCGCCTGCCGCGGTCCATCCCATCAAGAGCGGGATGACGCCGGTAAGCGCCCCCGGGACAACGGCAAAGGCGGTCCTGGTCTTGAGCCAGGTATACAAACCATTATACCAAAGGATATTAAAAAGTCCCAGACCCAGCGTCATCCATAAAAGACCACAGGATAAGATCCCGGAACCCGTTAAGAGTAGCGTCAGCGCGATGATGACTGCAGTCGCCGGTGATACATAACCTGCAGGGACAGGGCGCCCGTGGGTACGGTTCATCTTTGAATCCGGCACCCGTTCCTGGTATTGGTTCAGGGCCGAGGCCCCCGCCGCAAGGAAAAACACCCCGGTAATAAAGAATGCCTTTGGTGTGATCTTCCCGTATGCTGTTACATAAGCGGAAAAAGCCGACAATGTAACCGCAAGTGAAACATTCAGCCGGATCAGTTCCGGAAGGGTGCGGAGTTTGAATGAAGGCAAGACTATTTAAGGGTTTTCAGGTATTCAATGATCTTTTTAATTTCCTCATCCTTGATGTTAGCCTGGTATGATTTCATGATCCCATGGGAATATCCTACGACCACGTCCTTATCGGGGTCGTAGATCGAAGTCCTGATGTAATTGTCATCCACCACGACTTTCCGTTCTTGGCCGTCCGTTTTCACGGTTTCCGTTTTTCCATAGAGACCTTTGAAGGTGACACTTACCACCCTGGTGCCGTCCAGCGAATGACAACTGAGGCATGCATTCTTCTTCATGATCATCAATCCTTCCGGCTCTGCGGTTGCAACCGGCAAAGCATCCACCCAATGGTAAAATTCCTTTAGCGTTACCACGCGGACCTTCGTCCCCATGTAGGAATGACGCAATCCGCAATAAGCCGTGCACATGATCTCAAACTGACCCATTTGCTGGGGTGTGAACCACAGGTAGTTCTTCTTTCCCGGAACCACATCTTCCTTGACCCGGAAGGAAGGGATGAAG
>Ga0182011_10005345_pt1 | contig 10120 bp, 11 predicted proteins | sample 711E1DmetaG_FD_120481 | JGI IMG/M metagenome (GOLD analysis project Ga0182011, IMG submission 120481) | Permafrost microbial communities from Stordalen Mire, Sweden - 711E1D metaG | ecosystem: Environmental > Terrestrial > Soil > Wetlands > Permafrost | place: Sweden: Stordalen | collected...
AAGAATTCCACTAAGCCGAATCAAGGCGAAAGCATGAATGAAATATCAAACGCCATGCACGTTATAGCGCGAGACCTTTACCGTGTAGCTTTATTTCTGAAATCGCACGGGAAACTAACCACTAAAAAGGATGATGAGAGATTGAAGCGGTTGCGAGATTCTATCGCTCACTTGCATACGGGAGGCTGATAGTGTATATTTGCAACATAAAAAAGCCAACATAGCTCAGACGGTAGAGCGGCGGCGGATAAATTGAGAGCGTAAAAGTTTTCTGTATTGTGGCGCCACACAGTAAGTCGCTCTTAAATAAAACGCCGACGGTCGCGGGTTCGATTCCCGCTGTTGGCTCAATAAATTCAGTGTAACACGATCCCAACATGGGAAGAACCCAGGGAATCATTCATCGAGAGATGAGCGGTTCCCTATTTTATTTATAGGAGGAACAAATGGCAGAGCAAGACGCAATCCCGACAGGACAACCACCGATGCCAGCAATGCCCGACGCAACACCACCGGCGCCGGAAGCAAACCCAACAATTCAGGTCGGCACAGGCCCGAATCAAATTCCCGTCGACCTTTCGAAGTTCAAAGCGGGCGATCAGGTGACAGTGACCTTGACGGCGAAAGTCTCAAGCGGATCTGGAACCGAGGAACCCGGAGCAGCGCCCACGATGGCACTCGAAGTAATGAGCGCGGACGCGATGCCGGCGGAAACAGAAAAGCCCGTCGCGGATATGGGAGAGAAGGAAGTCGGCGGAAAGATCGACAGCGCTCTTGAGGATGAACCAGTAGCACCAGTTTAATTCACTCAGTAACACACCACAAACTAAGAACCTCCCGAAAGGAGCCTTAAGCAAATGGCGGAAAAAGACCCTTTACAGGCCGAAGATATAACACTACCAAGCGATAACGCACCCGAAGAAGGTATTTCAAACAGCGTCGATGCGTTATTGAGCGAACAAGGTGACTTGCCGACAGTACCGCAGACGCCAAAAGACGAACCTGCGCCTGAACCGGTCACACCTCCAGTAGCACCAGAGACAACTGCAAAACCGGAGAAAACAGAACCACCCGCAGCCGAGCCGTCAACGACGACCGGAAACGAGCCTCCGAAAACTGCCGATACAAGACAGGGAGAAAAGCTGTTAGCGGGAAAATACAATACAACGCTTGATCTGACCGAGGCGGTTCTTGAAGAGGTCCGTGTGCTCAAAGGCGACAAGAAAGAAATTGCGCCGATGATTGCCGAAGCTCATAAAACAAACGATTGGTCGAAGGTCGAAGCGAAGTATAAAGAGCTTCAGACAAAAGTTGAAACACAACTATCAGAGCAGAAGAAGAATGAGCCTGCAAAACCGATAGAACCGACAGTAGAGCAACCCGCGAGCGAAGCGGCCCCTGCTGAACCGGATTTGTCGCCTGCGGAAACTCAAACAATCATGCTTGAGACAGCGTTTGAAGACTTCTTTGCACCCGAGCGCGACGGAGGATTCAAGGGGCTTGCCGAGGACATTAGAGCACTCGGTATGGAATTCCCAAAACCGGAGGACGTTGTAGCGAGTTACGATGAGAAGACTCACACATACCCGGTGATGGTTGACTTCCTTGCGAACCTGAAAACTCAAAGCCGCCAGCTCTGGAAAGAGTTCAACGATGCCTTCAATCCGATTATCGGACAGAAGGTGAAGGGAACAAACGAGTACGAGAACGCAAGAGCGAAAGCTCCGACGTTCAATAATTCACAGCTTGAAAAAGCAAAACAGGAAATTTCGGATTACGGAAAGAAGTTTGGAGTTGAGATCAAGCCGGAAGATATCGCCGCAGTAATCAAGGACGCGCAGGCAAAAGGGAATATCTACCAAGTTCAAGCAGGATCGCTGTTCATCAAGGACGGTGCAATCCTGAGATATTTCAAGAGCGAAAAAGCGGACGATATTATCGAGCAAGTCCGAAAGCTAACCGAAGCAAAAGCCACGACAGCCGGAAGGAAACAGGCTGTTGCCGACATCAAGAATCAGGACAGCAAGGCGATACGTTCCATTGGAACGACAAGCGTACCGGGATCAAAACCGGCAGTATCAGCGGTCGTCGATTGGAACAACCCTGAATCGGTCAAGGCTTTTGCAAAAGAAGGCGAAACAGCGGACATGATCGAAAAAATGCTGGCAGATTAAAGACTCTCACACTTCCTTCTTAAAAGTCCGAAGGAAGGAAGACAAATTTTATGGCAGCCACAATTTTTGAACTTTCGGGCCACCCTGAATTACGGACTCTCCTTGAAAAAGAGATGACGTATCAGCCGTTGCACGAACCGAGATTCGGCAAATGGATGGCGCCGAATTTCGTTAAAGCGGTAAAGGATGAGGTCGGAACGGTCGGGATGAAAACCCCGAACTGGACCGGCGCACCGATCGAGATGAGAACCGCATTCATCCAAGAAGGCCGGACGGACATGCTGATTCCGATCAGGAATCGGTTAGTCAAGACCCCGGTTTTCGGCGACACGCCTCTCAAGGGCAAGGCAGAATCGGCAAAAATCGCATTCCGCAGCGTGCAGATCAACCGCACCAGGAAAGCGTATGCACCCCCGACAGGGATGCAGGAACAAAAAACCCGCCAGTGGGCGAAGAACCTTATCGGCAACGCACGCGAAGATCTGAAAACATGGTACTCAGGATGGACAGGTTTGTCTATCCCGATGGCGATGTATACGGGCTTCTCGCTGGACTTAACCCGTCCGGCAAGTGTTGGCGGAGCGGCAGTGACTTACATTTCACACCCGAATCTTTGGGTAGCGGGAACGCCCGGACAGGTCGGTATCGATCCGACAACGGGAACCTACACAGTCGGTTCAACACCCGGAACGACCGGCTATGAAGCGGCAGTTCAAGCGGCAGTCGATGGACTTGTTGGCGCGACGGCGGCACAGGCGATGACGGCGAAGCTGATTCAGAAGATGGTTGCGAACGCCCCGCGCAAGAAAATCAAACAGATCGTGACGAAGGACGGATTTTCGTTCTATCCGGTTTGGCTGAAAGACAGCGCGTACTTCCAACTGCTTCAGGATCCGACGTTCGTCGACCTCGCAAAGAGAATCGACAACAGTTCCTTGGCACGAACACCGCTCGGGAATGGTGCAATGGCGTTTTATTCAGGCGCAGCGATTTACTCGGATCAGTCGTTATTCTGCGCTTACACAGCGGCCAACGGCAATGCCAACGTAACGGCAGGGCAGACGTGGTATGGACCGACCCCGACGACAGACCAGGCCAGTGACGGATGGATGCTCAATGCAGATCTGGACACCGAGGACACGGGACAGAACGCGGTCGCGATCCTTGTCGGCCAGAGCTGTATGACGATGGGAACGGGCAAGAATTTGACCGTGACGGAAGATTCAGACGACCACGGCAACAAGATCGAGATCGGAATCGATGTTATTCAGTCGATTGTCAGGAACGAGAGGTACGATACACTTGGAATGATTAACGGTACGGCTGGTCTATTCCTTGATAACACCTCTTCGCTCGTTGCTATTTCAGCATCACCGTACGCAATATAAGGAGAACATTCCATGAGAACGAAATCTTTATTTATGGTATTCGTGCTTGCGGCCTTGTCGCTCCTTATCGGAGTGCAGACCGCACAGGCACAGGTCGCCGTGCAGGAACAGCAGATCATGTCGAAAACCGGAGGCTACTTCCAGTTAGCCGAAGGGACGGGCGATAGCACGCTCACAACGGGGCTGGACTTGACGTACACTTATCTCGTAGCACCATCGAACGTAGCCGCGACGCTTTACCCGGATAGCGTCTATGTGAAGTGGTATACAAGCGCAGACTCGACGGTAAATGTGAAACTCGCTATAAAGGTAAGGTATACCGCAGGAGTGAACGCTTACATCACAAACGCGGTATTCGACAGCGTTTATTCTGCATCTGCCGCGGCCACGAAAGGCTTCGACAAGATCACTCGGAGCACCTATACAGCCGGGACATTGAAAGGGTTTGGCATATCAGTTATTGCCAAAAAGACCGGAGGTGCGCAGACCAATGCGATTATCGCTGCAAACGCAACAAAGGTCTGGATAACGCTTGTCTGTTACTACACGCTAAAGTAGACTCATCACGCGGACGCTCTTGAATAAGGCGCGTCCGCAAGTTTTTTCAAGTTCACGTTTTGTAAAACTCATTTTTTAGGAGAATAAACATCATGGCAGTCTCACAGGACAATCAAATGCTTGGTGCGACTCCCATAACGGTCAGCATGTTGGACCAGTATGGTTACCCGGCCACAGCGGTTGGGTTGGTGCTGACGGGTTACGGAAGCCCGCACTTGATCTGGTACGTCGGGAACCCGGTGGGGTTATTCCTTACCACTCCCAACGGATCAATAACGTTTGACTCGACGAACCATCACACGTACACGAAAACCGGAGCTTTAGGCTCGGGCTTCGCCGGTGCGTGGGTGATTAACAGTTGAGGCAATAAAAATCCCTTCCGTTGGGGTTTTTATTCTTGACGGAAGGGGCTTTTTACGAAAGCGTGGGTAATTAACTCTTGGCACTCTCTCAAACAACGAGAGATTCTAATAACAAAATCAAATTATTTATCTCTTGAAAGGAGAATTTTTTATGTTAGTAGCAGTCAAACCCATCATACAGCTCCCGCACAAAGTTTTGGTGGGTTCAGTCAACGGAAAAATGGTTCACGCGTCGTTTGAACCGACCGCAGAAGTCCCCGATGAATGGGGGAAGCCCGCAGTTGCAGCACCAAAGAGTCCGTATTTTGAAGTAACGAAGGACACAAAGATTGACTTAGCTGCCTACAAGTGGAACGAGCCGGGCAAGAACGCGACGATGGCCGAGATCACGAAGAAGGCGACGCCCGAACAGTTCCAGGCGATTCTTGCTTTTGCACGCAAGACGGTTTACGTGGAAGCGAAGAAGACCCCGGCAGCACCGCAGGCACCGGAAGTTCTGCAGACCGAAAAACCCAAAAAGTAAAGGAGTAGAAAAATGAAGACGCTGCTATTTTTATTTGTAGCACTGATGGCCGGAAGTCAGTGTTATGCGCAGTCCGCAAATCCGGGAACCAAAGACAAAGCGATCACAGCAACGGTCGACACCTGCCATGTGACAACGGATTACAGCTTGAACGTGATAGAATTCTCCATTACAAACCGCAGTGCGACCGATACGCTGAGATGGAGAACGAACAACGAGGCAACGTGGTCGCTCTTGTTTCCACGTCAGGCGTATCACGCGGTCAAGTCTTACGCAAATTATATTTATAGGTGGTCGCCATATACTTCGACGAGCACTTATAGCCAACTGAAATGGAACTGAAACCATGAAAACAATCAAAGCAATTCTCTTTCTCGCACTTCTCATTGCGTCGATCTCTTCGGCGCAATATACGTACCTCGCCAGTCCGAGCGATACGAGCTCAGTGAAGATCACAGGCATACCCGATACCGCATATTTTCCTCATAATTTTTCCTGCGAAGATTCTCTTGTGCGGAAGGCAAACTATACGCCATACGTTGCAGGGTATGCTCTGAATGATTCGACAAGTGCGAACCCAAAAGTTTTAGTGTTCACTCTTCCGTATAGCGGGTGGGAAGGACAGATCACAGATTGCTATGCGACATCGGATAGTTCAAATACGAAAGTATTGAGGCTTACGCTCTACCGAGACAGCACAAGTATTCCGCGAACAGCCGACGGTGCGGCAATAGCCTACAAGGCAAACAATCTCATCCGCAGAATCGGTTCAGTTGATATAACTATCGCGGGAAACACTGCTACGGCTGGGGGCGCATCAGGTTCTTCGGGAACATTCGCAGGCATGACATTCACCTCGACAATAACAAATCAAATCTATGGTGTTGTTGAAGAACTGATAGCATCGACTCCACAGAAGAATGAGCACTATTATTTCAAGATCAAAGGATGGATTCGGAGACCCTTACCATGAGACGGCTGACATTTTTATTGTTGTTCTTTTGTATCACTCTCCATGCTCAACCGTGGGTTCCAGATTATAGCCATGCGCCGTTTCAATACGGGACGGTGCTGAATGGTGCAGACTATTGGCAGAACACATCTCCGCAGTTGTGCGATCTGAACGGGAGCGAAATAATCGCCGCTTCAGATGACAGAACATTTGAATCGACGGTCGGGAATTGGGTCGGTGTTGGAACTACAACGATAGTCCGTTCAACGGTCGCCCATCATACAGGATCGGCGAGCGGACTAATTGCAGGGATTGGAGACGGGACATCAAATTACGCTAAATTGCCATCGGCGGCACTTGGACTGCGGGTTATTAATTACAAATATACGATTGAGGTTTGGAATCAGGACATAACAACTGCAACTGCGCTCCATCTCAAGATAGGAACACAAACTCTAACCAGTGCGACAGAAGCTACGGGAGCGTTTGGCAAAGTGGTATTTAATTATCAAGCCACAGCGAGCGATACCGGTGCGGATTTAATCGTTTGGATGACTACCGCGACGGGCGGATATATCGACGACGTATCTCTCACGCAGGCGTATGATGGGATGGTAGTTCAAATTTTCAAATCCTCCGCAATAAACGGCAGTGCGAACCAGGGACTTTTCGATCTTGGGGTGACAAGCGCGACGCTTCCCCGTCTTTTTACCCGATTGGCGGCAACAACAAATTCTTTCGATTATTTGTTCAACGACAACTTAGCGTCAAATGGTGTTGTAGCGTCAGGGCTTGTCATCCCGATAAATACATGGACGGTCTCGATCTTAATGCTTGATAGGACGAGAAATATGACGCCGTATGTGGGAGGTGCCGCTGGTGCGACATTTGATATTTCCATATTTGGAAAAATGACAGGAGTCGGACAAATAACACTCGGGTATAAAACTCCTACGGCAAGCGCGAATACATTCTTGAATGGGTTGGAGAGTGAGACTCAATACGTCCGTTTCAACAACATCACTCCATACGCTACAAGTATCGTCGCTCAAATATCAGCGACAAAGAAATGTTTGCCGTCATACCCGAATCAGGTAACTGGCGGTGGTTGGTGGAAATGGCAAAACGGAGGATCGGATTCATGGGGATTGAATCCAGTTAATCCCGTTGGCGGTGCATACACGCAAAGAATGAAATACTAAAGGACACGAACCATGCCGGTTCCATCAGTACCCACAGGGATTTCAGGCGTAACGACCATTGGATTGAACGCTGTAACGTGGAACTTGGTAAGCGGAAAGGAATAAAGGGCTTTGGCACTTCGTCACTGGGCACATATCACGGCGAGTGGAGGTGTAATAACCGAAGGAACCGTTATCCAAAGCGATTTCAGCGTTACCTACACGCATACCGATTTGGGTGCTTGGACTATCACGCCTCAAGCTGGATACACTCTCAAGGCATCTGCCGTTATTTCGACGCCCGCAGGATTCATAATGCTTGCCCCGATTTCCGGTAATGCCGCCAATATGACGATGAGAGAAGACCCCTCTGGAATCTACTTTGATGATTTCGGAGATAGCGTTTATTACGTAGAAGCAGATTACAAGGTGCTCCCCGATACGCCCACCGACCTTGCTGGCACAGTTATCAGTTCCACAGAAAACGACTTGACGTGGAACGAGAGCAATCCCGACAACGCAGAGAGTTACAACATATACCGCAACGGTCAATATTTTGACGATTCACGGGGAGAAACTTTTTATCACGACGTATACGGTGCTCCACCGGGAACGGATTACACCGTTACAGCCTATAATGATGTTGGCGAATCGGCAGAGAGCAATTATTGGACATCTCCTTCTTCGGAACGGCCTCATCCACCGACGGCATTGACTGGAACACGCATAACAGGGAATGTCAATCTTAGTTGGACTAACGTAGATGATGCAGATAGCTACAATATTTATAGGAACGGCGTGCTGATTGGCTCATCTGGCACGAACACCTACGATGATACCTCAAGCAGTGACCCTATCCAGTATAATTACAATGTCACAGCCGTAAACACATATGGCGAATCTGGCTTTAGCAATACGTGGGTAGCCGCTCCGATTTCCGTTCCATATGCGCCGATAAATCTGTCTGGATCAAGAGACATTCTGAGTGTTAGGTTGACATGGGACACGGCACTCGGAGCGAAAAGCTATAATATCTATCGGTCGGGAGTGCTTATTGGTGTGAGCACCGGAGGTTCCTATATCGATTATTTGGGCGATCCGACAATCGCGGGGAATTACTATGTAACCGGGGTTAATTCTTATGGAGAATCGGCGGAGAGTAATACGTATTTCGCAAACCCGTTTGGGATAGCGCCAGCCTTTACGCCTGGTGACGATCAACCCGCGAAAAGGCCGGGACTGATAATGAATTTAACGGTAGGCCGACAATTACCAGCGACCCCTGCCGGTCTGACTGGCACAAGAAATATCTCCATTGTGAGTTTGACCTGGGGATCGTCCCTCAATGCGAATAGTTACAATATCTATCGCAACAACATAATAATTGGAAGTTCTTCGACCAATAGCTTCGTTGATGCTAATCCTGATATTTCGACATTCTACGTCTATTCGGTAACCGCTGTAAATACTGCCGGCAACGAATCTGCGAAGAGCAATACTTATTACCCGGACGTTCCGGGCGCTCCGTCGGGATTGGCAGGGACCCATAATGCGGGGCACGCGATTTTAAGTTGGCCTGCGATTGCTGGAGCACAATTCTACAGGGTATACAGAACATATTCAGTGGGTGCATATGGGACATTCTTATTTGGCGTGTCAACAAACGCTTATACGGACACTACACGAAACCCGTCGATTCAAACCATGTATACAATTACAGGCGTAAATGCGAACGGACAGGAAACGAAATACAGCAACGTTTACACCGTGCCGCCGGGAGATCACTAACAATGCCAGTATCACTTGTTTGGGAAGCCATACCAACTGCAACAATATATTACGTCTACCGGACTACGGACTTGAGTGTACCGTATTTGCTGATTGGACAATCCACATCGACGAGTTACACCGACGCAACGACCGTGCGGGGATTGAATTATTATTATTATGTCGTTCCCTATAACGGAACCGTTGCGCTTTCGGGCGGGAACCAAGTTTATATCGGAGCGAACCAACAGCGAGTTGGAAAAATCTGCACGAAGATTGCCCGGAGAATCAAAGACAAGGGCGCGAACTCGGTAACGCCGGACGAAATGATTGCGGAGATGACGCAGGTTCAACTTGAACTATGCAGAAAATATCTCGCATACAAAACGGAATTTGCGCTCTCAATGGTTTCCGGTCAGATGAACTATCCGATAATGTATGACATTTACAAAATTAAAAACATCATCCTTCCTGTAACATGGAAACGCTGGCACAGGGACACGGGGCTTGAAATAATTTCCGATGCGAAAATTTGGGCGCGGCTACTGGACGCTAAGGCGTACGATCTGCGCTATCCACAAAAGGTTTTTGTATGGAACAGAGTTCTAAGACTTTGGCCTGCCCCGACAGTTACCGGAGATATTGTCGTTTGTTGGGCGTATGCACTACCGACACTCGACCTTGTGTACTTAGGCGATCCTGAAATCGGTATCGAGTGGGATGACTGCCTTGAGAATGGAACTTTCTACCGGATCACAGGCGACAAAGAAGCACAGGCAAAGTATATGGATGACGCCTCGACAATCGCCGGACAGAATTACAAGGAAACGGTTGCGGGAGACGATGTAATCGAATACTCAGCAAGATATTTAGGGTGCTAACTATGGCCACAAGTTTATTCAACGGTCTTATTATCACTGCTTCACAGCGTTTGAAGGATGCGCGAACCGATCCTACGGTCAATGGCGATATCGGACGACGCTATTCATCCTCGCTATTACAGAAATACGCCAATCAAGCGGTAAGGGATTTGCTTCTGGCACAGCTCAACGCAAGCTCGGATAAATTCTCCGCTGACTTTTCGGACTACGTGAAGCCCGGAAACCAGTTGGCATTGACACAGACGACGACGGGAGGCGTGACCTACGGGATAGTTCCAACGCCGGTAGAAGCATTTTTAGTTATCAGCCTTCAAACCGTAGCAGGCGTGAAATT
>Ga0182011_10005346_pt1 | contig 10118 bp, 11 predicted proteins | sample 711E1DmetaG_FD_120481 | JGI IMG/M metagenome (GOLD analysis project Ga0182011, IMG submission 120481) | Permafrost microbial communities from Stordalen Mire, Sweden - 711E1D metaG | ecosystem: Environmental > Terrestrial > Soil > Wetlands > Permafrost | place: Sweden: Stordalen | collected...
ACATTTTGTATGATAGTTGTTATCTCATCACGGCCCATCTGTGCCGGCATATATTCCTGAAGTATGGCCATTTCCGCAGTTTCATTGTCAACAAGGTCCTGACGGTGGCCCTGAGTATAAGCCTCGATGCTCTCGCGACGCTGCTTGATTTCCTTGGCTATAACCTCGATTATGCCGGCGTCATCAAGTTTCTTCTGCTTGGCGATCTCGGCATAATTCATGGACGAAAGAAGAGAACGCAGGACAAGCTTGCGCAACTCATCTTTGGCACGCATTGCGGCTTTAAGGTCGGTATCGAGTTTCTCGCGGAGTGACATTGTTATGCTGTTTTGTTGCTTTTGCGGCGCTTAGTTGCCTCTTTGCGCTTGCGCTTGATGCTGGGTTTTTCAAAGAAGCCCCTGCGGCGTACCTCGCTGATAATTCCTTCTTGCTGTACTTTCCTGGTGAAACGCCTCAACAGGCTTTCAAAGCTTTCCCCTTCGCCAAGTCTTACTTCAGGCACAAAAAATCAACTCCCTTTTTATTATTTGTTGCGGCCGCCCTGTTGGGAAGCATAGAGGCAACTGACGAATGAAAATTTTAAACCGTTTACCTGCCTATGTCAAACTTGATGCAGGTTTGAAAGCGGGCGGATTTTTACTTGATTGCGGGTATACAGTCATACTGGTAGTAGAGTGTCAAATATTATATTATCGCCAGTGCATAGCGGCATAGCGGTCTCATATAAAAGAATTGCCGTGATTATGTCTGCCATGGCAGGTGAAAAGCGCTCGAAATGCCAGGCTGCATTGAGGACTATTACCTTTGACATCTACCTCAGGCAGTAATATCATTCTCGCGAATATACTAATTGCCGGCAGGGAGATTAAAATTGAAGTTAAAAGTTATCCTTGAGCCCTCAGAAGAAGGCGGCTACACCATATACGCCCCTTCCCTCCCGGGGTGTATAAGCGAAGGAGATAGCGAGGCTGAGGCATTAACCAATATCAAGGAGGCTATCGAGCTCTATCTTGAACCTGTTGAAGACGAGCTTTTCGTGAGCGACAGCCACATGGTTAAAGAAGTCGCTTTATAATGAAGGTCCTTATCGCAAGGCCGTTAACGCCTTTCAGCGCAACGGGTTCGTCGTTGTCCGGCAGCGTGGCAGTCATATACGGCTACAGAAGAGAACTGGAGAAAAAGTAATCAAGATCGTGGTTCCTGCCTACATCCCCATTAAACGGTCTACCCTATCCCGCATAATTAAATCGTCCGGCCTTACCCTTAAAGAATTCCTGAAACTGGTTTGAATTGTTGCCTGTGATTACAGGTGAAATAAAAGAGGGCCGTCCCGGTTGCAACCGGGACGGCCCTTGTGTTTGCACGTGAATGAGGCGGACCTATTTTCCCTGGAACCTGGGCGCCCGTTTTTCTAAAAAGGCAGCCATGCCTTCCTTGATGTCTTCAGACTCGCGGCAGACCTGCTGCATGAAGTCCTCGACGGCCATCTGCGTCATCACGGAGTCGGATTTCAGCGACGTATATGCCATGCGCTTGATCATCTCGATGGAGAGGGAAGGACCGCTGGCAAGCTGGTGCGCGAACTCACGTGCGGCTTTCATCAGCTCCTCATGGGGCACTACGCGATTGGCAAGGCCGATGCGTTCGGCCGTGCGGGCGTCTACCTTGTCCCCGGTCCACATCATTTCCAGCGCTTTGCTGATGCCCACCAGCCGCGGCAGGTAGTACGAGACGCCGCAGTCAGGGACCAGGGCGCGTTTCACAAAGATGGCGGAAAAAGTGGCCTGCTCGGACACTATGCGTACGTCGGCCGCCAGCGCATAGGCCAGCCCGCCTCCGGCGGCGATGCCGTTAATGGCGGCTATGACAGGCTTGATAAAGCTGTCGAGCAGTTGCGTGACCACGCCGAAAGTCACGAAGGGCGTAGTATGCTCAGCCCGGCTGATGCCCGGCTGGTTCTTATCAGTCCCGTAGGGAGGTTCAGTAAGATCGGCGCCCGAGCAGAACGCACGGCCTGCGCCGGTGAGGATCAGCGCCTTGATGTTTTCATCTTCTCTGAGCTCTTTCAATGCTTTGACCATCTCGTGAAGGATCGCTGCATTGAGGCAGTTGAGCTTTTCCGGACGGTTCAAGGTGAGGATTGCGATGCTGCCTTCGGTCTCGACGGTGATGAGCTTGTACGGCATTGAAGGACCTCCTGTATGTGGATGCTAAACTATACCACACTTGAAGCCAATTTGTTACTGAGATGTTTTTGGACCGGGAAACTGTTATTCTAATAGCCGGAGGTACAGCGATGGAAGATCTTGAAAGAGAAAAGAAACAGGGCTTTGACTGGGATTACCTGGCTGACGTGCTGGATAAGAAGGTGGAGATCGGAGATAAGTATCAAATACCCGGGTTCGGACTCGGCGCAACACTGTTTTCTTTCGTGGCGAAGGAGGTAATAAATGAGATGGGTCCTGAGAAAGGTGAGGCCCTGTTAAAACGGGCCATAGAGGACTTCGGAAAAGCCAGGGGGCGCCGCATTGCTGCCATAGTTAAAGACCTGGGCAAGCCACTGACACTGAAGAACTGGCTGATCTACAGCGATATCGACACTGTTAATTTCGATCCTCACCCTGATTTAGACAACAATGACCTGGTGGTCAAGGCGGGAGAGTGCACCTTCTGGAATGCCGCCAGGGAATTCGGAATGGGCGAATATGCCAGGATATACTGCAAATATGCCGACTACGCAATACTCGAAGGCTATAACCCTGACATTAAACTCGTCCTGCATGACCGCCATCACGTGGGGCAGGACCACTGCGTGTTCCGCTATATCATGAAGGAAGGGAATAAATAGGAATTTTGCAGGGGCGGGTCTTTAGCCCAATCCCTGCGTTTTATTTAAACGCATCCGGATAAACCTGCGACAGAATCGGCGTGAGGTCGGCCTGCGCCCCGATAAAGCTGATGGGATATTTGAAGCCGATTTTTGCCAGTTTCTTCATACCCGAAAGCGCCCTGCCGATTTCCGCCGGGGGCAATGCCAGCGATATCTCGTCGTCGGCTACCTGTCCCATGGACCTTTCGCCGTAGCATGGTATGGAAAGCTGCGGCTTTCCCGTCTTATAGCATTCGCCCAGCGAGTCCGAGCAGGCGCCTTCGCCGATGAAATGAAAATCGAACCGCTCGTATTTTTCCTTTTGCAGGCCGCATAGCAGCATCATAAGCTGTGCGGGGTTGCCGAATAAAAGCACTACTTCCGGTTCTATCTTGTCCTTCGATAGAGGTGACAGCACCACGGCTTCAGCGACGGGAACACGCGGCGAGTCCATCTGCTGTTGAAAGGCCTCTCCGGGCGAGGCAAACCATGTCGTGGACAGCATCTGTGCTTCCCCCTGCATGCTTTTCTCGGAAGCATGCCTGATGCCATGAAGCCGCATGCAGCGAATATTCATTTTATCCTGCTTTGTAATGCCGATTGTCAGTTTCTGTACCCTGACCAGGAAGACTGCCTGGCAGAACGTAAATAAGGTGGGTATCCGCTGGACATTCATTATCCGGTCGAGTTCTTCGGCTTTTTCCAGCCTGCGGAAGGCGATAGGGTCGGTTTTCAGCCGCAATGTATTGATAAGCTCGGTGGAAGTCTCAGCCCAACTCATAATTGTCACCCCTTCATCGAATAACTTCTTTGTGAGACCGGAGATCCCATGCATTTTAACACAAACTGTTTTATTACCCGGGCTACTTTTGAGGGTTGCCTCTTAGATTCAAATCGGGGTATACTAAAATCCGTGCCAGCGTAGCTCAGTGGTAGAGCAGCTGTTTCGTAAACAGCTGGTCGTCAGTTCGACTCTGACCGTTGGCTCCATTCAAAAATCTATTTTGCTTGACAACTGCTTGACGATTTCGCTTTATTTTCATAGCTGACTCCTATTTGAATTATGCTTGACAAATCCGGGTTACTGATTATGTTTTCCCTTTGGTTTTCGACCAACTCCATATTTCTTTTTCTTATAATCCAGACTTAATACTACCCAATCATGCCCAAGCTTCTTACCTCTTAGTCTAGAACAAATGCCACGAAATGTCAAGATATGCGCTGGTAAGTTTAATATAGTAAGAGTAATACTTAGTTGACACGAAATGCACAATGTGTTATCCTGATAGTGAGGTGAATAGCATGCAAAAACTATTAACGCTTGATGAGGTCGCAAACGAGTTAAGAATCAGCAGACGCACCCTCTATCTATGGATAACGCAAAAAAGGATAAAAGCAATCAAGCTGCCGAATGGCAAGCTAAGAATAGAAAGTTCCGAGTTAGAGCGAGTGCTGAAGGACTCTAAGGTTGACAGTAACGTATGGCATAACATGATTCAGCGACTCATGGAATAAGCTGGAAATAAAAGGACTGGAGCAATGCCACATACTAACGTGAATTCTGCATACCTCAAAGAACTGGATGATAGAGCATTTGGATTGTTGCCACATGATTATATTTATGATAACCAAAGACAAGCAATCGGCCTAGTATTGCATGATGACCCAAGCTGGACTTATGAGGAGTTCAAAGGGGAACTTGATAGCCACCTCGGCTTTGAGAATGACAAGGCAATCCTGAAGCTGGACAGAGAATTGGAGCGGATTAAGAATGGCATTAATCTGGTTTCCGATGTAAGTGAATTTTCCGAACCTGACTGGATTGTTGAAGGAATAGTTGTTAGAAATGGGCTTACTCTTCTGTACGGGGATTCTGGCGCTGGTAAAACCACATTTTGCCTGTATTTGGTTGATGCTGTACAGAATGGGAAAGATTTGTTTGGGCTGAAGTGTAAACTGGGCAGTGCTATATTTATTGAGAATGACGAATCCAAAGGACTGCTAAGGAGTCATAGGGACAAACTCGGTCTACCGTTCCCTCTTCGTGTTGTCCAGGTGGACATCATGTGGGATACAAATAGTAATGCGTTCAATAAAGAATTTGGAGAATTCCTCTACTATGAATGCCCGGACTTAGTGATAATTGATGCTTATACTTCGTTGGGTATACGGGACATCACCAGACCTGACTCTGCATTGGTTTTGGATGAGATGAGAAGACTAGCTGAGAAGAATCACTGTGCCATGGTAATAATCCACCATACTAATAAAGCTCATGAGCAGATGGGCTCCAGTCTGCATAAGGCTAAAATGGATTCCATGGTGTTGCTGGTCAATAACAACAATATTGTCACCTTAACCCAGGAGAAAGTGAGGGGTACTAAATTTAACGAGAAAGACATTGACTTCGACCCGGTTACGCTGAAAATGACGGATGCCAAAATGACTATCAAGGACCAGGTTAAGCAACTGAAGGCACAAGGGTTAGGTTTGAAGGATATTCAGTCAAGGCTTCCAGGGGTAAAACCAAACACAATTCAGAAAGCTTTTAACAGCCCATAGATGACTGTGTATTTATATACGTAGGACTATAGACCTATATATAGGTCTAAGAGTGTAGGTATGAAATCCTATAGGATTGTGAAAATGAGTCCGCTAGGATTAGGATTGTTGCAGGATTCCTATCGAAGCTAATAGGATTTTTATAGGATTTTAAGGATGAAATATGGGCTGATTGAAGAAAGAAGCTAAATTATGCTCACAATGCAAAGTTTTTATCTTTCTGCTACGAGCGAGTGCAATTTTGTGTAAAAAGGCTACAAGAAAGTTCAGATGCTATCTATAAATACAGCTCACTCTGAGTTTCTTAGCTATTTCCTTTTTGACAATATTATTATTCATCTTTGTGGCATTCACCCTTATATGGCAATTTTGGTTGACTATTCCATTATGTGATGATATGCTCACGTTTGATTGATATTATGCCAAAGCCAAAGAAGAATACTGCAAGGACCAAACAAAAAGGTAATAAATTGGTTATAGTCATTACGGTAGTAACGATAATATTAGCTATTTTAGGCTTTTTTGGATATTCCTATATTAAATCGCTTATTACGCCAATAAATATAGAACCTGATGAAATTTCACTTCAGCAAAGTCCTTGGTCAATTAAATCTACATTCACTGTAAGCAATCAACGATCAGACAAAACTCAATATGACGTATGGATAATGCTTGAATTTAACGATTGTACAATTGATCTCAAAAATGTATCTTTTGAATTGCCAAGCCTTGGTAATACCATTTCGGGGACTGTTGGCAATATTGTAGTAAATTATGATTGTGTCATAGTCAAAGGTTTCGACTCAACAAAAAAGCCGATAATTTTTTTGATTATTCATCACTTAATGCCCAGTCAATCTTTGCAGATTGTTACAAATATAGATTCATCTCAGACATTTATCGGAGGCAAGAACGCTCGGATATCTATCAAATCAATTCGTCACTCGGACACTCCAGTGAATCTGATCAGCCAAGGGGGCCAGCTTGCGTATCCTGCTCTGATCTTCCCGTTTAGCTTCACTTTAACAAGCATTGATTTTAAATTGTGGCGACAATAGCTATATTACATAAGCAAAGGTGGTGGTTGAGGATATCTTTTTGGTTTTCTGAATTTTCCAGCACGCATTGAAAACGACATATTGTCTTCCTCATGATAATCATCAAACCCCAGACAGAAGCGATTTAAGCTCGATAGTCGAATGTCGACCAATATACGCCTATTGTATAAGTGATGTTGATGCGATAGAATGCGGTCATCGTGCATCACTTCACAATGGAAGGCTTCTATGTGTACGACATGATAGAGCACGAAGGTAATTTGTTTGGAAAAAAGTAATGCAAGAGTCGAAGAATAGCCATAATCTTAAAAGTACTTGGGCATGGATTCCGTATCTGGCAACGTTTATTGCGATAGGTGCTGCACTCACGTACTTTTTGGGAAGATTGTATCTGGATTCTTACTACGGATATTACAACATTCCGATAACTTCTTTAAATTTCATGCCTCAGGAATATATGTATTTTTGTGTTCCCGTCTTCGTAATGTTGCTTGGCATTTCTCCATGGTTTTGGTTTATATATGACTCGTTTAAATATAATCATCCTTTTGGAATACCCCCTAATATAACCTCTGTAAGAAAAACTGTAAGTTACGTAATATTCATTGTGGCTCCAATACTTGGTGGGATAAATCTCTCTCTTACTTTCTTCTTAATGCCAGCATCGTTTTTACCACTTTGGGATAGTTTCATGATTGGAATTTCCTTGGGTTTAATTTCCTTCCCTCTTTCATGGCTTCTATATAAAGTAATGAGCCGTCTTTCTGCAACAAGTTCACCTGATCAAAGTGTAGCCGTATTTATTATAATATGGTTTTCTTTGTATCTTATTTCTTTACTACCAATATTTACGACTAACTTGGCTATACGGTCAGCAAAAGCCGATTATACTAATTTACCTATAGTTAATATCTCTATGGATAAATTACCTGGAGGGCTACAACAGATTTCTACAGATAATCGTACAGTCGCAGCAAAAATATTGTTAATTAATGATGGTTGGCTCTATTTATCTGTACCTTCTTCAATAATAATTAAAGATATGAATTTGTCAGATAATAAGACAATATTCGTTGTGAGATTGTCAGATACAAATTATTTCGACTACAATCTCATTAATAAATGAATTAAATAGGCTGAACCCCTGAAACTGGACAGCCTAAGCTAGAAAAATGGCGGGAAAAGGAAGGAAATTAAATATATCTACCTTTAAGACAACGGTGACTTATAAAACTTCATACTATCCTGAAAGCTGAATGATCTCGTATATCTCTGCACCATTTCCAACCTTCCCATCTGCCCACCTAATGAAACTGCCCATGATTATGGATTTCTAATTTTGCCACTCGTATTGAAATTGAGATATTACCTTCCCCAAGATAATCATCAAACCCCAGACAGAAGCGATTTAAGCTCGATAGTCGAATGTCGACCAATATACGCCTATTGTATAAGTGATGTTGATGCGATAGAATGCGACCAATAAAGTGAGGCTGAGGAGGTTAGAAAGTTAATATGCGTAATTCAATTTGGACAAGAGACGAACTAATACTAGCACTTGACCTATACTTTAAGTACGATTACTCAAAAATTAGTGAGACCCATCCTGCCGTTATTGAACTGAGTAACCTATTAATTAGCTTACCTATTTATGAGAGATCTAAAAGAGCCGAAAAGTTTAGAAATCCGAACGGAGTATACACAAAGCTAGGTAACTTTAGAGGAAGGGACGCTGCACATCTGGGTGTTGGATTAGCTCGTGCGGCAGAACTCGATAAGCTGGTCTGGGATGAGTTTCATTCTGATATACGAAGATTATCAGATACCGCTCAATCAATTAGGAAGAATTATGTGTATTTGAAGCCACCAATATTCAATTTGGAGAGTATCGGTTATGTTGATATAGACGGGGAATTCCCTGAAGGCAAGACTTTAACACTTTTACATACATTCAAAGAACGTAATAGTGAATTGGTAGATAGCAAAAAGAGACAAGTTCTGGGCAGTTTAGGGAAATTATCTTGTGAAGTATGTGGATTTGACTTCAAGGATTTTTATGGTGATATAGGAATTGGTTTTACTGAGTGTCATCATAATATACCAATATCAGAAATGGATGGCAGTCAAAAAACTAGGCTATCGGATTTATCAATTATTTGTTCCAATTGCCATCGAATAATACATAGAACAAGACCGTGGTTAAGTGTTGCAGAATTAAAAGACCGATTACCACAATAATATGAGTTTAGATAATTGGTCTGAACTTCGGGAACTGAAACACTGTGCCTGGCTAATTTAAGTTTAAGACAACGGTGACTTATAAAACTTCATACTATCCTGGAAACTGAAGGAACGTGTATATCGCTGCACCATCTCCAAGCTCTCCCATCGGCCCAATTCTTTGATGGTCATGGTATCAATTCCGGCTTTCCTAAGCAGTACAGCAAAAGTACGCCTAAATGTGTGAGGATTGCAGGTAATTCCGGTTTTAGCTTCAAGCCGACGTAGCATAGAAGTAATTCCCCACTGATTTAATCCCCAGATATTGCCGTCAGGTCGGTATTTAGATAGCCATTGTTTTAGATACAAACTTGATAAATTGCCAAGCGGCGCAAGTGCTTCTTTTTTACCCTTGCCGATGATTTGAATGGTACTGTTTTCCCAATTAATATCATTGACTTTGATGTTAGTTAATTCAGATAAGCGTAATCCGCTTTCTGTGAGCAGTGCAATGATGGCTTTATCACGAAGGCATTCAGTTGAATTGATAAGCTGCATGACCTGGTCCTGAGTTAAAGAGGGCAGTATGAGCTTGCCTACTCTGGGAGCTTGCATGTTAATAATCGGGTTAGGTAAATTGAAACTCCTTTCCCGCCATAGATAAAAAGTCTTGATGACTTGATAATACCTGGCCCGGTTGCCGGGATTATTAAATTGAAGCAGGAATTTCTCAATAATACTTTCGGTTGCTTTGTCAGCGTCAACGTCTGAAAAGAAACGTGTAAGTATTGAGTTATAAAACCGTATTGTTTTGGGTGATAAATCTGCTGCCAGCCTGGATTGCATGAATAACCCAAAATAGTCTTTGTGTGGTTGTTTTGAGTGTTGATACTAGTCAAGAAAATCCAGTAGCTTCTGTGATGGTGGACGTTTACCGGATTTAACCTGGCTGATATAGGGTTTACTTAAATTGCTTAACAGCGCAATCGTGGAAACAGGGATTTTGTTAAGCAGTTTGATCGTATGTTGCTGTTTCGTAAACAGCTGGTCGTCAGTTCGACTCTGACCGTTGGCTCCATTCAAATCCTACTTTTTTGCTGACGGTTTGCTCACATTAAAATTATAAAATAGCTGCTCCGTCTGCTCATAATACACTATCCGCTAATTGAAATCTCAGCCTGACCATATGCAACGATATTGCATAAAAAGGAAACAGGCACGGACTCCGGTCCGTGCCTGTTGATTAACAGGGACAATCTAAGCGTACGTATTAAGGATATGTACTCTGCGATACTGCGCCGGTTGTGCCGTTAATTGTGTAAGTACCATGCGGCGAACCCAGGAAATAGGGCGACAGGGCCCCAGTTGTCCCAGGAACGGTGCCGGAGTTATCGTACATATAAGCAGAA
>Ga0182011_10005348_pt1 | contig 10116 bp, 12 predicted proteins | sample 711E1DmetaG_FD_120481 | JGI IMG/M metagenome (GOLD analysis project Ga0182011, IMG submission 120481) | Permafrost microbial communities from Stordalen Mire, Sweden - 711E1D metaG | ecosystem: Environmental > Terrestrial > Soil > Wetlands > Permafrost | place: Sweden: Stordalen | collected...
CTAGCGAGCGTGGCAAGCTGTTCGTGCATAGATCGAAGAGCGCGAACGCCTTGGTCGATCTAATCTACCTGGTGAAGGTCGAGACGAACGGATCCTGGACAGTGTACAAGCCCACTCGCACTAGTTCTGGCTCCGATTTCGGCCGACGCTTGGGCTCAGGCGATGCCCCGCGCTCCGTCAGCGTCGGACTTTGTGGCTGTCGTTAGAAAGCAGACCACCTGTCCCTCGCCAAGCCGTCATCCGGCCCGAGGAGGGAGGCATTTCCGAGCAGAGCGCGGGCTTCGGCGTTGCGCTCGCGGTCGCGCAGCCGCAGATCGCGGCCAGGATCGTCGAGGTGCTGTGGGCGGAATCGGCGGCTGGGCAGACTCAGGCCGTCGGCCTCCGTGGGGGCACGCCGCGAGAGACGCGCTCTTCAGGCCGCGAGGCGTTCGTACCTGTGGTGAAGCCCGCCGACTTCAGACAGTGCCACGACCTGGCCCATGCAGGGCCGGTGTACCGGTCCATCGACAATCGCCAGTGGAAGACGGCTGCTTTGCCCACGCGATTCCAGGGCAGATCGACTCGCCGAGACCCGACTTTGACGGGTATTGCGTCGCGGTAATGCATGCTTCCGACCGCGCTCGTCCGGCAGGTGTCCTTCGCCAGGCTGACATCCAGCTGCCCGATGACCGTCACTCGGCGGTGCCGGAATCATTTCCATGAACGACGAGGCCGAGGCCACAGACCCGGTCAAAGCAGATCGCTTGGTGGAATCACGTGCGGGACAGATTTCGACCGTCGGGCTCAGGACGACTACCTGTGCGGACGCTGGTCAGGCAGCTCGGCGTTCGTACCTGTGGTGAAGACCGGGACGTGCGGGGATGGCAAGCCGCTCAAGGTCCAATTCTGACCGTGGTGTAGCCAGACGGCACGTAGCCTGTCCATGTTGCCGCCTTGACCTCGCGCCAGGCTCCCGTGGTCCGCAGCAGGTCGGCCTTTTCGCCAGGCTTGAGGTAGCCGACGACATTGCCCTCTGAACTTGGCTGATCTTTTGCCCGTAGCCTCGTTTTCACCAGTTCGTTCGGTGTGACCTGGTCGGCGAGGGCAGGCGCTACAAAAGAGAAAAATGCCAGGGCTGCGACCAAGGTTCTGAAAGTCCAACGGCTGGGTACCATGTTCTCTCCTCCATCTCCCAAGGTTGGCCGGCAGGATACATCCACTCGTCAGAATTTTCGCGAGCAACTTTTCCCCGCCGCGGCCGATGAAGAGAAATGAGAAGCACGAAAGCATCCGCAGGAGACTGGATGGTCTATGGACCGGCAGCCGAGGTGCTGGCCCTGGCAGCCTTGGCCCTTGCCACCGACCGATACGCCACGCTGGGTAGGGAACTTCTTGAACTCGGCATCGCCATCATCGAGGGCCCGGATGGGGGAAGCTCCCAGCGGAGACTCAGAGCGCTGGTTCTTCAGATTTGCCGACGTCGCCCGCCTTCGAGCAGGCATCGTTCGTGGCCTTGACCGATTCCCCTGCGGCGACCGCGTCCGGGGCAACGGCCGGAGTCTACTTGCGTGCCATCCCGACGGAACCTGGCGCATTCCAGTTTGTGCCCAACAGGGGCTGGCGTGTTGCGGGGGCTACGTTGGAGATGTCGCCCATGAGCATCGCGACCGACAACGCCACAAAAGCCCGGAAGCGATTCCCCGGAGTGTCCTGGCCAAATTTTCTAATCATCAACCTCCAAAAAGTGGGTGAAGGCATGAAGTCGGAAAGTTGGGAAATCCGATCGCGATGGAAACTCTTGTCCAAGCTGCTCTGGTGCACCTGGTGTGCAAAGGCGTTCCGCATCTCGCGAATGATGTTCATGGAGTGAGCGAAACTGTCTCCGATCAGCCCGAGCCTATGGGCCGCCGTGATTCGTGAAGAAAACGTGCTGAGCGGACGTCCACGGCCGAGCAGCGAATCCTCATCCCGGTTCTTCGGCACCTTCCGCCCATCCAGAAGGAAATGCGCCAATAGTTCTGCGAGGAGATCGTCCAGCTGTGCCGCACCAACGATCACGGCAGCTCTGTCGTTCTGGTTCTTGAACTCGGCGATCAAAGGGTCAAGAACCCTCTTGAAGTTCACGCGCTTGAGCTGATTGAGTGCCTTCTGTTCCGACGGTGCGAGATGATCTGATTGATCCATGGCGGTCTGTCCAACTTTGTATCCGGCCCAGCTTCCTGCCTCACGCCATTTTTCGCAAGCACTGGCGAGTGACGGGCGTGCCAACCCTATCCTTGCCGGCCTCGCCACCGTCGACCAACGCGGCGCTATCTTGCCGTGGTCTTGAGCCCGTGTGTTCGCTTCCGCGGCCGGCCTGGTCCTGGCTTCTTGGTCCGCGGCTTGTTGAACAGCGTCGCAAGGCGAACGCCAAGGGTGTCGGCCAGGCTGGCGATGGTTCTGATCGCCATGTTTTCCCGGCCAGCCTCGATTCGCTGAACGAACTTGAGCGAGCAGCCCAAAGCCTCGGCGAAGACTTCTTGAGTCCATCCCCGTCGCACACGCTCTTCAGCCACACGTCTCCCGGCGTCACGCACGAGCTGGTCGAGGTCGCTGGACCGCATGAGCAGCACGGTGCTGCGGATGCCTGGTGACAAACACCAACACCGGCGTTACCATTATCCCGCGACCCGGTGATGCGCTCGGATGGCCACGCACGAGGAGTACTCGGTCACCAGGAGCGTGTCAGAGCGACGGTGAAGGATGGCCCGATGAAGAGAGGCAAACATGCTGATGCGAGCGCTGACGATTCCGGTGAACCCAGGGGACGTGGTCTGTCGGTTCCGCGGGGAGATTCAGATCAAGCTGGTGCTGCCGTCATGAGCGCGCCGTCCGCCTACGAAATCCGGGCTTTGGCTCAGATCAGAGAATGGAAGTCGCCCTCCCGCTCCCTCTGGAAACGGGCGCTGACAGCCATCAACAAACCCTTCGATGCGGCCGGGAACCTCGTGATGAAAGTCCCAGGTGTGGAGTTCGTCATGCAGAAGTCCGTCGGTGGGCTCGTGTCGTTGCTCACAGATGGTGCCAGCTGGTCGGTTCGGACCACCGCCATCTTTGAGGAGTTCCGAGGCAAAGGGCATCAGGTACAGGCCCATGGTGACCTCTATTCGCTCGACCTGGAAGCGGTGGACAGCTCTATCGGCTATCTCGCCGCCAAGTACAAAAGCATCTCGGCGGTGGAGGGAGGAGGCACGGGTCTGATTGGGCTTCCGGGTATTGCCATCGACATTCCGGCCCTCGTCGGTATGAACCTGCGGGCGATTGGCGAGTACGCAACCTATTGCGGGTTCGACGTCGCCAAACAGCACGAGCGTCTCTTCCTGATGAACGTGCTCGGGTTTGCGTCCAGTAGCACCGACTCGGCAAAGCAGGTGGCGATGGCCCAGCTTGTCAAGATTGCCAAGGAGGTCGCCCAGAAGAGAACGTGGAAGGAGATCGAACGCCACGCCTTCGTTGCCGCAATCAAGAAAATCGCTCAGGCGCTAGGCATCCGCCTGACGAAGGCCAAGCTGGCACAGATAATCCCGGCGGCAGGCGCTATCGTAGGCGCAGGCTTCAACGGGTACTACACAGCGAAGGTCTGCGACGCTGCCTATCACCTGTACCGCGAGCGGTTCCTGGCCACGAAGTATGGGCCAGACATCATCCAGGGTGATTCCAGCCCATCAGCGGACGAGCCTTCATGAGGGGGAAGCCGATGCCCAGTCGTGAGCCTTGGCCTCGCCAGCGGCCCCGCCGCGCCCAACCAGACAGCCCTGCTGGCCGCGCAAATCGCGCCATCAATGCGGGGATAAGGAATGCAAGGAGGGTAACATGCCCAATACCAAGATTCTGATCGTCTTCGCATTCACAGCCGCATGCTCTGGGGGCGGTGGCACGACCATCAAGACCGATGCCAGCACAAGGGACGTGCCCAGCGGTACCGGCCAGGTGGCAGACGCCGCTACCTCGGATTCCATGGTCCCCCATGACTCTCCCGGCTCGCCCGACCTAGACCGTAGGCCAGACGTGGTCTTGACGCCAGATGCCGCCTTGGTGCTGGACACGCCGGTCAGCAAGGACGCACCGCAACCACTCACAGGAGCCTGCACCATCTCTGGTGTGCTGGCACCAGCAACTACCATCTGCCGACCGGCTGCTGGGGTGTGCGACAAGGCCGAGTACTGTGATGGCGTTCATCCCGATTGCCCCGCGGATATGTTCTTCGCAAATGGGACCACCTGTCGGGAGGCCCTCAACACCTGCGACATCGCAGAATTCTGCTCGGGCACCAGCGCTGACTGTCCTCCAGATCAGTTTCAGGGCGTCACGGTCGCGTGCAATGGCATAGGACATTGCTCAGGGGGCATCGTTTGCATAATGCCAACCGGTGATGCTGGGATTTCTGATACCAGTCCCCCCAATCAGCTGGACACCGCCGTACAGCCCGACTCGCCACAGGTGCTGCCGGAACCTGGACCGGATGCTGGGCCTGACGTCTCTGAGGGCGAAGTTGACGCTGCAACGCAGGCACCTGGAACGATGTGCACTTCCGGAAGTCAGTGTGCAAGCAACCTTTGCGAACAGGGTGTTTGCTGTCGAACCTCCTGCACCGGGATCTGTCAGTCGTGCGCTCTTGCTGGCTCGATGGGTACCTGCACTAATATCCCAGCCGGCCAGGACCCGCTCAATCAGTGCCCTGACCAAGGGAAAGCGAGTTGCGGATCTGATGGCTGGTGTGACGGCGCAGGGGCCTGCCAGCTCTACCCAAGTGGAAGTGTCTGCATCGCCCAGACGTGCGCCAATGGAACAGAAACCTCCGCCAGCACTTGCGACGGGCTCGGCATCTGCCATCCGGGAACTTCGCGAGCATGTGCGCCATCTCAGTGCAGCTCCGCGGGGACAGCTTGCAACACGACCTGCAGTGACAACGGCCAGTGCGTCGCACCGAACACCTGCAACAGCGGGCACTGCGGTCTGAAGGCGAGCGGCGCAACCTGCACCGCAGCCAACCAGTGTTCCTCGGGCTTCTGCGAACAGGGGGTCTGCTGCCTAACGGCATGCAGCGGCACATGCCTCTCCTGTGCGATAGCGGCCAACGTCGGAGCCTGCTCGAATGTACCGGCAGGCCAAGACCCTCTCAACCAATGTGCTGACCAAGGGGCGGCGAGTTGTGGGGCCGATGGCGCATGCAATGGCAATGGGGCCTGCCGCCTGTACTCGTCCGGGACAGCCTGTACTGCTCCCTTCTGTACCGGAGGCGTGGCCAGTCCGGCAGGTGCTTGCACCGGCACCGGCGCGTGTCACGTCGGCAGCGCGACAAGCTGTTCACCCTACGTTGCGTGTGCTGGCGTGGTCTGCGCGTCAAACTGCGCCCTTAGCACCGAGTGCGTGCCACCAAACACCTGCAACGGCGGCGTGTGTAGCAAGAAGGGGCAAGGTGCCACCTGTTCTGCTGCGGCGCAATGTGCCTCCGGGTACTGTGAGCAAGGCGTCTGTTGTGCTACCGCGTGCAGTGGTACATGCCGCTCATGCGCGGTCGCCGGCCCCAACCTTGGTACCTGCTCGAACGTGCCGAATGGCCAAGACCCATGGAGCCACTGCACCACTGACGCGTCTTCAACCTGCGGCAAAGACGGAACGTGTGACGGCAACGGTGCCTGTCGACTCTACTCCGCGGCGACAATCTGCGCCGCCCAGTCCTGCGCGGCAGGCGTGCAGACGTCCCAGAGAACGTGCAGCGGGATGGGAAGTTGTCCGGTCGGCGTCTCAAGGAGCTGCTCTCCCTACGTCTGCAACTCTGCCGCAATAGCGTGCCTTCTAGCCTGCACAGGTAACGCGGATTGCGAGGCTCCAGGCGCATGTACAGGCGGCACATGCGGCGTCGCGGCATGGCCAATGCTCGGCGGTGGTCAGCAACACACAGGCCGCAGCAGTCACGTCGGAGCCCAAAGCGCCACGCAGAAATGGACCTTCACCACCGGCGGGAACGTTGCTCCAGCGGTGGTTGACTCTGGAGGCATCATCTACGTCCACGCCCATGTGGATAACAACCTCCACGCTCTCAATCCCGACGGCACGGAGAAGTGGACGTGGACAACAGGGACCAACCTAACGGATTCGTCGGGCATTGGCCCAGACGGCACCGTCTACGTTGGGGGCAACGATGGCGTTCTATACGCGGTCAATCCGGACGGCACCCAGAAGTGGACCTTCTCCACAAACGCCAGAGCGGATATCTCGCTGGATTCTTCCCCGACGATTGATGCAAGCGGGACCATCTACATCTCCAACGGAGTCTCACCCTTTGCCAGTGCCAGCGTCAACGTCTTCGCAGTAAACCCTGATGGTTCTCAGAAGTGGGTCTTCACTGTAACGGGCGTTTCGGCAGGCGACGGTAGCGAGTCCCCCGGCATAGCGGCCGATGGTACCGTATACGCCAGCGTGTACTACCTGTACGCCATCAATCCAGATGGCACCCAGAAATGGATCTTCAACGGGAACTATATGACGTCTTCGCCAGCCATCGGAGCGGACGGCACGATATACGTCGGCACCGGCTCGCCGCAAGGTCTCGTTGCCGTGAACCCCAACGGCACGCAGAAGTGGTTTCACTCGCTCGCCGGCGCAGAGTACGGCGCACCCGCCATAGCCGCTGACGGGACGATCTACGCAGCAAGCCTGGATAAGAAACTCCACGCGATCAACCTCAATGGAACGGAAAGGTGGGCATTCACCACCGGTGATCAGCTGTTCTCCTCGCCGGCCATCGGGGCGGACGGTATCATCTACGTGGGCAGCTACGACAAGAACGTCTACGCGGTCAAACCGGACGGCACACAGAAGTGGGCGTTCGCCACCGGGTCGTATGTCGTGGCCTCGCCAGCAATCGGAGCGGACGGCACAGTCTACATCGGTAGCGCCGACCAGAAGATCTACGCCATCGGTCCATAGTGTGCGTTCTCCAGGTGCACATTCAGGTGATCCTCTATTGGGATGACTCGCAAAACTGGGTGGGCGTGTTGTAGTGTAGCCCGCCCCTCGCGGAACGGCTCCGGCTGGCATGTGAGTCCTCCAGCAGACGAGGTACCCCCCTGTTGACCTGCGCCTTTGCGCTACCCCAAGCTCCTCCGGTTACCTTTCTGCCATTGCTTCATCATGCATGTCGACCAGCGTCAGCAAATCTCTTGGCCTCCGGCATGCGGACGATGCTGAGTATACGTGCGCAAAGGGGACCCACTTCCCAAAGCTAACTGGATTTGGGGGCTACTTGCCCTCCATTCTCCGCCGCCACCCTTGGTTCCAGGAGGCCTACCAAACGTAGCCGTATGGCCTATTGGGAAGCGTTCAGACGGGCGTTTGGCTCCTTTGGCTGGTTTCTCCTTGCTGTGCCCCCAATTGAGCCCCGCGGCGAGCTCAGAGCGTCGGATGACTATGTCTGTTCCCTATCCCGCCTGCGGCAATGTTGTCCGCTGCCAGCACCAGGCCTTGAGGCGCTCCCGAAGGCCCAGTTTGCCTCCCGACCCTACCTACTTCTTACGCGCCGTCGCCACGCTCTCGATACTGGACGTCCCACACGCACTCGCCACGAGCTATCTGGCCAGGTCCAGGCTGGATAGCCGACGTGCTGACACACGCGACAGGCAAGCTGGTTGTTCCGAAGGTATAGGTGCCTCCTTCTCTTTCCGCAGGTCGGGCACGCCAGTAGCATGCGTTGCCCAAAGGTCGTCTTCTCGCGCAAGATGCGCAAGTCGAACCCTGCCAGTCCGGCCTCCGTATTCAGGTCAACATGGACGCCTGAGCAGCCCGGCCTCGATACGAGCTGGGGCTTGATATTCTTGATGTCCAGGCGGGGGCAGGTCTCTATGGTCAGCAAGATCGCTTTCTCTTTCCGCCCAAATTCACCGCCGCTTGCTGGGCGTTCACCTGTACCTGTTGTAGCCGCACGGTGGGCAAACTTGGGGCAACCATGTGGTGAAGGAGGCCCAGACTGCGCCTCAGCTCGGCCTGTTGCCGTATGCGAATACGACTGAGCTGCTCGATAATGGCGAGTAGAGCGCTCGGGGAAGCGTCGTGCTTGGTGAAGAACATGGCTGTCAATGCGTCAGTATGACCTGAAAGTTGATTGACTCTTGTCATTTCCGCCGACACTTGTTGGGAGACGAGGGCAATCAGGTCTTCAGGATCTAACTTGCGTGTCCCTTCCGCCGCCATTCGCAAACGCAAGCCCGGCGAAAGAGGTACGGGAAAGGGCTCACCCTGTACGAAGCTCTGTTGCTCCGTCAGATCAACTGGGGACAAATGCCGTAGGGCTTGATGCGATGCCATTCTTGAAGCGTACCAGAGGAAGTCCTATGTGGGGAGTACACTGTTGTTTCTCCGCCGCCGAATCCGTTCCGGCGACTGCATTGTTCGGAAAGGAAAAGAAAGGGGCGGAGCCATTCCTCTGGACACATTGTCAGGCATAAGTCCCGGGGAGTGTTTCCGGGAAGAACACAATGCGTCCAGCGTCTCGTAGAAACGGACAAGTCAACCGTCAACGGCATCCGCCCCTGTAGTGCCCATTGTGGCATTTGGCGCACAAGAATGCAAGATGGGTATTGACTGCGAGAATGCCTGTGGCTTTGGGATTGACTGTGCAGGAGGCCGATGGGCCGGCGTGGCGCGTAATCCCAATTGCCGGCCAACAATGGACGTGCGAATTATGTAGAAAGAATCCGCGTGTTGATCATATTGATTGCCGATGACGTCAACTACAGTTAGGAAGTGAACCATGATCCAACCCAAGTACCGCGAGATCGAGATTGGAATTCTGCGACCCGACCCAGTTCGCGGCGCGACTGCGCTGGATGATCCTGTTGTTGAGGAGCTGGTCGATAGCTTCCGCGAGGTGGGCATTCTGAACGCGCCGATTGTCAGACCGAGGCCGAAGGGACGCGGGAGAGGGTACTGGTACATCACCGGTGGACGTCGCATTGTTGCGGCCAGGAAAGACAGGAGCTGCAACACCATCACCTGTGGGGTGCTGAAGTGCGGCGACGAGATGGCCAAGGAGATATTCCTGCGTGAGCGCCTGGAGCGGGTTCACTCTTCGCAGGAGGACCTGGCTGATGCGAAACTTGAGTTGGCCTTTGCCGTCGATGACAGGAAGAAGGCGGAGAAGCTGGCGCCCAGCAAAGCGTTCCATGCGCTCAATGCGCCACGGGGCTTGGTAACAGCGGCTCACCAGCAGGATGAGGGGTTCGAGGCACGATTGAGCCTGCTGGCCGCGGACGCTCTGAAACGCGGGATAATCGCTGAGAGCGAGGCGAGGGAGCTTTCCGTGCTCACGAAGGAGGAGCAGTCGCAGACGGTCGTTGGGCTGATGACCGTCCGAATGAAGCGGAAGAGAGATGGTGGTGGCAAGGGCGCAGCCCAGACGCCTGGGGAGGGTGACGGGGAGAAGGAGACTGAGTCTATGGCAGAGCAGGTGGTTGACCAGCATGCCCACCCCGCGCCGGCGTCACCAGCTGCAGGTGGGCGGGACGTGGGGGAGGTCAGGGGTGACGAACCTGGCAAGCAGGGTGGCCTGAAGGATGAGCTGCCCAGCAGGCCACAGGCTCTTTCCGCACCCGTCAAGCGGGCCTGGAAGACGTACCCGGTGTTGCCTTTGAAGAAGTCCAGACCACGCTGACAATTGATCTGAACCGCCACCAAGATGGGCGGAACCACCCAGAACCTGCAGGCCATGGGTTCCAGACAGCCCAGCTGCCTTCATTGGGCTACTGACGCGCTGTAGGCACGGATTTTTCACAGCCTATTACTAAAGTAAAATAGTAGTACCTATATACCTGACCCAACAGGGACTCTTACTATTACCCGCCATCTCTATTGTCCGCGGTAGTAGTGAAATACATGTGGCGGTATGGAATACAGCTCTAGTTGACCTATCAATTGGCGGAGTAATAAGGTCCTATTCTTTTACTTTAGTATATGGCTGTGAAAATTCCGTGTCTATGCTGCGTTAATGGCCTTGGTTTTTCTTGGTGTCTAGCAGGACGTTGAAAAGCGTTGGTCGAAAGGGGATCGACAGATCGGATTGGGCATGATCTTATGGCAGGCATGCGAGGCATGGATAGC
>Ga0182011_10005349_pt1 | contig 10116 bp, 8 predicted proteins | sample 711E1DmetaG_FD_120481 | JGI IMG/M metagenome (GOLD analysis project Ga0182011, IMG submission 120481) | Permafrost microbial communities from Stordalen Mire, Sweden - 711E1D metaG | ecosystem: Environmental > Terrestrial > Soil > Wetlands > Permafrost | place: Sweden: Stordalen | collected...
CCCGCCTCCCGCCGGCAGAACCAGATCGGGGACATCGTCGCCCCCCCAGCCCCCCCAGCCTCCCCATCCTGTCATCTATCAGACCGGTGGTAATCCTGCCTCAGGGTATCCGCCCTGTTGCTGTAAGCCGACACTGCGTTTTCTACAAACGGCGTTCTTGCCTGAGTTGGGCCGGGGTGTTACCCCATCATCTTTATTGGCGGTTTTGTCTCTTCTCTTTGGCTCTCTGGCTTGGTTTGGTCCTCTTTATCTTGTTGATGGTTCGCCCTTTGGGTCTTAGGTCCTGGGGTGATGGGTGCCTGGGTAGTCCGGGGTTGGGGGCGGAGGGGTTGAGAGAGTGAGAGTCGTCGGGACGGGGTTTGTTTGGGGGTGAAGTTGTTCGGGGCCTTCGGAGGTTTGGACGTTTCGGGGATGGTGTTTTTCTGGGTGTCTCGGTGTCTTGGTGTCTCGGGAACAAGAAGGATAGTAAGGGAAGTAATTGGTTTGCAACCTAAAGAGGTGTGTGTCCTGTGTCCGGGGAGGTGGTTTCCGGGGATTCTCCTTCTCGCAAGAACCTGCTCTTGGGTTCCAGGGAAGAGTCTTTAGTATGTGCCTGGGTGCAACTCTGGTTATTTGTTAGGCTAGGTCCGCGGTACGAAGGAGGCTTGTATGTTGGAAGAGGTATCGGCAAAAGCAGAGGGAGAAGAAGATCCAAGAGTGTTGGCAGTCCAGGGGGTACACCGCATCGAGTTGGTGTTACGACTCTTGGATGGTGGGCTACAACTCCAGCGGAAGTTTGGACGACGGCTGCGGTTCTACTTCCACAAACGAGATCACCGGTACCAGTGGAAATACCTCGTCAAGCCTGGCAGCGGGAAGGAGTCGGCCAGTGAAAAACTATTGCTGGTGGAGACTATGCCGACGTATCCGGAGTGGAAAACACTGGGTGGATCGGTGCCGGCAGACATGGTTGGACGTCTGCACAGCCGGACACGAGACAAGGTCCTGGGGATCGAACGTATGTTGAACATCCGGCAGGACGGACGAGCGATTATCCATCTCGTGGGGTGGTTGATGGAACACGGGATGAAGGGGGAATCGCGGGTTATTGGGTTGACATGGGAGGGACCGGAGCAGGTGGGTCGGGTGACCTGGAGTGTGCAGTTTGATGGACGCTATATGTGCCAGGGGAACTGGCAGGCGAAGGCGGGAATCGGTTCGCAGTACTCGGCGCAGGACCTCCGGATCAGGGACCAGATCCGATCCAACGCGCCGCTCGGGAGTTACGCGGGAACGATCCAGCGGGAGTGGGTGGACCGGTTGGCGGACATCGATCAGCAGTTGCGGCGAGTGGCGGATCTGTTACTGGAACAGCACTCGGGAATCCGTCTGTACCCAACTCCGAAGAAGGACACTTGGCGATTCCGACGCCTAGATTTCTTTGGGCATGGCTTCCATCTTCCGACGAAACAGGTGGCAGAAGCGGCCGAAGTTCTGACGTCACAGATGCGGGCGAACGTGCATGATGGACTCGCATTGATCCGAGAGCGAATGCAGGTGAAGCGGGTTCTGCGGGTTGTTGCTATCCTCGGGGAAGTCGGGTGGGAATGGCGAGGTGGACGGTGGATTGTGAAGGGGTACGACGGTGGGGTAGACGGATTGAAGTGGATGGCGACGGCTGACAGGAGTGGGGTCGTCGGACAGGTGTACAGAGAGGGAATAGGGGAACACGCGAACGAGAATACCGTGGGAGAACAGGGTGATTCTGGAAGCGGAGAACTGGGTGCTACCGGCGAACTGTATTACTAGGTGGGGAATCGGTTCCAAACACACCTCTGCAATTTCAACATGTTAGAGAGCCAATCTGCTAAGGGCAATTCCGGCCGGACAACTCCACAGCAAAACAGAGACATAAAGAATCAATAAGATACGCGGAAAACTCGCCGTAGTGGGGAATCGGTTCATAATTGCCATCCGCTGGGAAATCGGCGTGGATCGCCATGGAAACACCCATGGCGGATTCGCTAGTCCTGGGAGGATTCTCAGGCTTTCTCAGGCGCCGGACGATCTGGCGATGGGCCAGTCATAACGTCTGGATCGCTTCCTGGTGGGCGGCTGACAGCCGGGACCAAACAGAGGCACCACCGAAGATTTTGTGGTTTCCATCAAGAAAATAGTGTTGGCCGTGCTCCAGACTGTCGATACTGACGGACAGTACGGGGTCGGGGTCAGCGGAACAGCTCCCGGAAGGGAGGGTGAGATGCGAATCGGGATCGATCTCGGTCGGTCGGAGGTGCGGGCCTGCACGGCGAACGAACGGCTCCGCCTCCTCCCGGCAGTCGCAGAACTCAAGGTCAGCGTGCGGCTCCGCGCCCACGTTCCCGGAGACTGCTTGGTGCGGAAGGACGGCCCACTTGAGGTCTCATCCTGGCACGTCACGTCAGGGGGGACCGAGCACCTGGTGGGTCGCGAGGCGATGGCCGACGGGCTCCCGGGACGGGCGGGATTTGCCTGGAACAAGACCACCGGCGATGCCGGTCTCCTGGTGCTCGCGGCGGTCAGCGCCCTCTGTCCGGTCAATGCCGCTGAGGTCTGTGTGACCCTGCCGTACCCACGGTTCCGGTGGGAGGTCACCCGGTTCCAGGGGTATCTCCAGGGCGAACATAAGCTCAAGTCTGCGGCTGGGAATCGACGGTCGATCACCCTGCAGTGCCAGTTCATCCAGGACCTGGTGGGTCTCTGGACGTCCTTTGTCGTTCCAGATTCCCGGATCGGACCGGACCCGATTCGTCTGCGCGGCCGGTGCCTCGTCATGGACTTTGGCGACCATATGGTGCAGGTCGGTACGGTCGCCAACCTGCGCTTCGAGGACACCCCACGTGGCATCCTGCGCGGGGCGCGGGGAATGTGGAGTAGAGCACTCCGGTCTTTCAATTGCCCCCGTACCGAGGTGCCGGAGTGGCAAAAGAATCGGTCCCTGCTTGCCCGTCGTATCCTCGACGACGGGCAGGTAACGGTGGGCGACACCGTGATTCGCCGGGAGGATGTAGAGCCCCTCGTGGCCTGCGAAGCCGAACGGTCGTGGCCGGAAATTTCGGCAAGTCTGGACGCGATTCTTGGATCAACCACTCATGACTGGGTGGTGGTCGGCGGGGGTGCAGCGGCCCTGTTTCGTGAGCAATTGCGCGAGCGATTCGGGGATCGGCTGACCCTGTTGGAGGACCGGTTCGCGGCGGCCGAGGGGGGGCGACGGTTCCTCGATCAGCGCCACCATCTGGGAGAATTTGCGTGACCAGACCGCCGTATCGCCGGGGTCTTCGGACCGTCCCGTGCACGCTCCGGCTGTCTGCAACCATCCATCGGGTCCTTGTTGCAGAGGGCCGAAAGCGGCATCTCTGGATCAGCCAGGTGGTCGAAGAGCACCTCCGGCAAACCCTGCCTGGCCTCTCGCCAGCAGAGGAAATGGCATCCGAGCCGGCGGATATTTCCGGCCTCCAGAATGGCCGCCACCGGTGCCAGGTCACCCTGGATGACCGCCTCTGGGAGGCCATGAGGCGGTACGCCGCGTACCACCGATGGTCGGTGGATGGGGCGGTCCGGCACCTGCTTGTGGTTGCATTAGAGCACGCTGCTGCGAGTCTTACGATCGCCAACGGAGGGTCTCCGTCAGCATCGGACCCTTCTTTTGGGCCCCACTCAAACCCTGGGGTCGGCCCGATGCTGGAGGTGGCAGACCGGCTGGCGCGCACCGACAACGAGACCTGGGTGGGGTCTACCCAGGCGGCCACGGACCAGATCCACAGCCCATCACGGAAGGACAGCTAGATGGCAATTGAGACGTCCGAGACTCCGTTGCTGGATGTTAACCGCGTGCTCCTCGTGGGCTTCGACCTCCCCATGCTGGACCGAATGACGGCGGCCTGCCAGGCCGCTGGTATCGACTGGCTCTATGCCCCGACCGCGGCGTCTGGGCTACTGGAGATCGAGGCAGACCGGAGCTACGACGGGGTGGTAATCGACCTGACCCGGTCCCGTGCGGACATCCTGCAGGTGGCCCAGCGCTTCCAACTTTGCCAGATCCTCCACGTCACGACCCTCCTCATCCTGCCAGCCGGATCCGGGGTCGTCCCGGGACTTGACCAGTGGGTTGATGGCGTCCTTGTGGCTCCCGTGGAGCCGGACGTGGTGATCACAACCATGTCGGAGGCGATCGACCGTGTGGGCACGCACGACCGCTACGCGCTCCAGGGGCATCGGAGGCCGGAGCACATCCGGCAGCGCCTCGCCATGTTTCAGGCAGTCCGGATCCTGACTGCCGACGTGGCCAAGGATCTCGATTTCGACCGGTTCGTCCGGCGGGTTCTCGAGGTCTGCTGCGAGTACATCCGGGCGCAAAGCGGGGTCTTGTGGGTGGTCGATCCGAAGGCGCCGATGCTCGTCCGGGCCTCCGGGTACGGGACGTCGCCTGCCGGCGCCATCCCCGATCGGATCCCGGTGCCGGGGGGTGACCTGGATGCGCTGTCGCCATCCGTTACGGCGGTAGTGAATGACCTCGGCGCCATCCTTGATTTCGTCCAGCCGCTCGTTGGTCGGGGTCAACTGCTCGGGGTGATCGGGGTCTCCGGGCTCCCGGATTCCTCGGATTCAAGCCGGATTGGCGAGCGCGAACTGCTCGGCGAGTATGCGCAGATGGCGGGCATCCTTTTGGAAAATGCGGCCCTCTATTCGGCTGCGGTCCAGCACAAGGAGGCGGTGGTCGGCATCCTGTCGAACCTCCGCGTGGTCCTCGCCTGCAAACATCGGGACGACCTGCTCGCGCGTCTCGTCGAGGTCGCGGTCGGCATCTCCGGATGCCCGAATGTCCACGTCATGCTCTTCGATGATGCGAGCGGGCACCTCCGGGTCCTGGCCAAGGACGGAGTGGCCTCCGTCGAACTGGGCGAGTCCGTGCCGCTCGTCGGCTGCCTGGCCGGACTGGCGATCCAGCGTGGCGACATCGTCTCCTCGCCGGCCTGTCAAACTGATCCAGACAATCCGCGCCGAGATCTCGACGCGGCCCATGGCATCCAGAGTCTCGTATGTCTGCCCATCCGTGCCCCGGAGCGGAATGTCGGGGTCCTGGTGCTTGGATCGGAGCACCCGAACGCCTTCCCGGCGGGGTCCCTGGACGCCCTCGGGACCGTGGTCGATCTGGTGTCGGTGGTGATCGAGCGGTCCAATCTCTTGGCGTCGCTCCAGGACGCCTACCAGACCCGCGAGCGATACCGGAAGGAGTTGATCCACGCCGAGAAGACCCGCGCGCTGGGGGTGCTTGCTGCGGGAATGGCGCACGATCTGAACAATACCCTAGCCGTCACCTCCTCGAATCTTGAGTCCCTCCTTGAGTCGGGACGGCTCGATGAACCCACCCACTCGGTGATCCGGGATGCGCTCCGCGCCACCCACGATGCCACCGAAGTGGTCCGCCGGGTCCAGGCATTTGCCAGGACCGGGAAGGAGAAGCCGGATCTGGGACGGTGTAATCTGAGCGACCTTGTCGAGTCCACCCTGAGCCTGACCAAGAACCACTGGTACGAGCGCCCTCGGAAGGAGAACCGGCCGGTCCTGGTCGTCCGCCAGATCGGCACGCTGCCACCAGTACGGGGCAACCAAGCCTACATCCGAGAGGCCCTGACGAACCTGATCATGAACGCGGTCGATGCCATGCCGGCCGGAGGAACCATCACGTTTGGCGGGGCCGAGCGGACCGATGCGGCGGGCCAGCGCTGGATCGATCTGCGGGTCGCCGACACCGGGGTGGGCATCGCCGAGGCCGTTATCTCTCAGGTGTTCGATCCCTTCTTCACCACCAAGTCGACCCAGGGCGGGTCGGGTCTCGGCCTCAGCGTGGTGCAGGGGCACATGCAGGCGATGAACGGACTTGTCGGGGTCGAGAGCGAGCGCGGCAAGGGGACCACCTTTACGCTCCGGTTCCTGGCAGAGACCGATCCTGTGGACAGCGCACCCATGCTCCGGTCCCGGCCGGTGTCGACCTACCGGGTCCTGATGGTGGACGACGATCGCAGCTTCCGGCGAGTGATCCGGACCTACCTGCAGCCCATGGGGCACACCGTGATCGAGGCGGAATCGGTGGAGGAAGCGCTTCGACTCGCCCAGCAGCACCCCATCGATCTAGTGATTTCAGACATCGTCATGCCGGCCGGAAACAAGGATGGATTCGGGCTGGTGGCAGGCCTGCGGGACTCCGGCGTGCCCATCATCCTGATCACCGGGTTTGACCCGGAAGAGCAGACGGCCCAGCAGAGAGAGGGGGTATCCGCCGTGCTACGCAAGCCGATCCGGCGCGAGGATCTGATACGGATTATCCAGCAGGTTATGGCCGAATTCGGACCGGCTGCCCGCCGGCCGGGAAACCCCGCAGCCACCGAGGAAGGAGCTCAGTCGTGACCAATCGTTCATCGGAATCCTTGCTGATCGGCTCCGGCGCGCTCGTCGCCGACCATGGCTCGATTGACGCCTTTGCCGAGACCATTGCCCACCTCGGCCGTCAGGCAAACCTCCAGCGCCTCGTGGCGCCCGTGCTGGCACGCGTCTGCGGACGGCTGGCTGCGGACATGGCCGTCCTCTATGTCTGGGACGCCGCCTCCGGTGCCCTGGCCCCGCGTGCCTGGGTGGGGATCGAAGACTGGATCGCCGACCTCAGGATCCGGCGCGACGTGGGTCTGGTGGGCACCGTCGCCAGCACCCGGTCCGGGCAGATCGTGAACGGGTATCGCGCCTCGTCCCTGGCCCTCCCGGAGGAGCTCAGCCACCTCCAGGTCGAAGCCGCGCTGGCCGAGCCCCTGTTGCATGACGACCGGTTCGAGGGCGTGCTCTGGGTTGCGCGAACCGCCACCGGGGCGGTCTTTGCCGAGGCTGAGCAGGCGACCGTGCAGGGGCTCGCGGGGCCGTTCGCGATCGCCGTGGGGAAGATCCGGCTGGTCATGGAACTTGAGCAGGAACTTCAAGAGAACCAGGAGGCCGAGTCCGTTCTGGCCCGCCGGAACCGGCAGCTGGAATCGGTTCGGGACCTTGGCGCGGAACTGGTCCGGGAGATCGACCCGAAGACCCTGCTTCACTCCATCGTGGAACGGGTCGCCGAGCTTCTGGACGCCGGCGGCTGCGCCTTGTACCTCATGGAAGAGCACCAGGATCTGATCGCCCGCGACGCCCAGGGGGGCCTGAGCGACCGCTATCTTGTCCGGCTCCGTGTCGGCGAGGGTCTGGTCGGCCAGGCTGCCCAGGATGGCCGCGGACACCTGGATAACGACTATCACCGTGTAGCCAACCTGCCGGCCGGGGTCATCCACCGCTCGAACCTGGGGTGCGTGATGGTCGAGCCCTTGGTCTTCCGGACCCGTGTACTCGGGGTCCTCGAGGTCGGGCGGGATGGGGCCGATCATCCGTTTAGCGAGGACGATCAGCGACTGCTCTCGCTCGGCGCGGCCCAGGCGGCCTTGGCCCTGGAGTATGCCAACGTCTGCGCGGACCTGACTCAGGCCACGGAGCAACTGACTGTCCTGCACGAGGACGGGATGCGTCTCGAGCGGCTACGGACGCTCGGCGAGCTCTCAGCCGGGATCGTGTTCGGCCTGAACCAGAGCCTAACCACGGTCATCATGCAGGCCGAGCAGCTGGGGATGCAGAGCCGCGACCCACAGGTCCGGGAGTCGATCCGGATCCTGTCCCAGGAGGCGAGCAACGGAGCAGGCATCGTGCGGCGCCTGCGCATGCTGCTCTGCGACCGCCGGAACCAGGACCTCGAACCCTGCAACCTGCAGCAGTTGGTACTCGAGGCGATCGCCGTCACGTCCCCGCAGTGGCGGGATAACGCCCAGCTCTGCGCCCGGGAGATCCGTGTCGAGTCCGACATCCCGGATACCCTGTCGGCCGTCTTCGGCCACCCCGAGGACATTCGCATGGTGATCACCAGGATGATCCTGTTCTCGGTCGGGAACATCGTTGCGCGGGTCGGGCTGGTCACGATCTCGGCCCGACACGAGGCAGAGATCGGGGGGGATGACGGGGCTGGATCGGTACTGGTCACGATTCGCGACAACGGGATGGGCATTTCCGAATACACCAGGGAGAAATTATTCGACGTTACCATCCCCGACCCAGTACGCGGCGACTCCAAGATGGGCCTGGGCATCGTCCGTGAGATGGTTGAGGGGATGGGTGGCCGCATCCTGGGGGTCAACAGCGTCCCCGACACCGGCAACGTCTACTCGCTCCGCCTCAAGGCGTCGGAGGTCCCGCTTCGGCCGGATGTCCCCAAGCGGGCCGCCGAGCACGTTCCGGGGCGGCGGGTTCTGATCGTGGACGATCACCCCGATGTCCTGGAGAGCACGGCCAATCTGCTCCGGGCGATCGGCCACGAGGTCCAGACCGCGAACAGCGGGCAGGCCGCCCTCGATCTCCTGAAACAGACCACCGTGGACATCGTGATCACTGACCTTGGGATGCCTGGGATGCTGGGGTGGGAGCTGGCCCGGAGCGTCAAGGCCTCCTGGCCCACGCCGGTTGTCCTCCTCACCGGGTGGGGTGACGAGATGGTGCACTCCAACCACAACAACATCGAGTTCGTGGACGCCGTGCTCCACAAGCCGCCACAGGTCAAAGAGCTGAAACAGATCATCGCGGATCTGACGGCCCCGGCCCACGCATGACCCGCGGGACTGGGTCGGCATGATGACAGGACCTGTCACGGCGGCTCGGCACGGATGGGAACGAGGGGAATAGACAAGGACCCCCGGGAAACCGGGGGCCCTTGTGGTGTCTTGGACGGGGAAGGCTACGCGGCCCGGAGGACCTGCTTGCCGGTGAGCGCGCCGGCAACGGTGGCCTCGTCGGCATGCTCCAGGGCCCCGCCCATCGGGATCCCTACGGCGATGGTGGTCACCGCAACCGGGTGGGTTTCCAGCAGGCGGAGGAGGTAGGCCCGGGTCATGGCCCCCTCTGGCGTGGGGTTGAGGGCCAGGAGGATCTCCCGGATGGTCCCCGCCTCCACCCGGCGGACGAGTTCCAGGGCGTGGAGGTCGTCCAGTCGGCGGCCCTCCAGGGGGGAGACGGTCCCGCCCAGCACGTGATAGAGACCCCGGTAGGTTCCGGTCTTTTCGATGGTGAGGACGTCCTTGTGCTGGGCCACGACGCACACGATCGACGCATCCCGGCGGGGATCCGCACAGATGGGGCAGAGCGGACCGTCGCCCGGGTTGAAGCATTGCTCGCAGGTCTACACGCCCCCATGCAGGGCCCGGACGGCCTCGGCGAATGCTGCGGCCTCGTCTGGCGGGCCGTCCAGCAGGTGCAGCGCGAGCCGCTGGGCGGTCTTGGCGCCGATGCCAGGCAGGCGCAGGAATTGTTCGACCAGGGCGGCGAGGGCAGTCGGGGTGGCTCCCATGGTGACTCTCCTTCGGCAGGGGTGATCCGCATTCCGATGCCTCCTTCATCGGCTGTCCGGGGCCGCGGGACCACTCTTTTTCTCCTGGAGAGGGGCGCAGCATCGTGGAGGGACCGGGGTGTCCAGATCCGGCCCGCTTCATACCCTCAAGCGCCTTCGGGCGCTGTTTCTGGAGAATTTGCCCTCGCTCCTATTGACCGATCTGCTGTTGTGCGCATACTATGCGCCTATACCGGGGTGCCGCCTGGTCTCTCCCAACCCTTAGCCTGGAGGTGGTTCGATGCCAACTGCTACTGCTAAGGCTCTCACTAAATCCCAGTTCGTCACCCGGGTCTCGGAGGAAACCAGTCTTCCAAAGCGGCAAGTTGAGGCCTGCCTGGCGGCCGCCTTTGGCCTGGCGGCGAAGGAGGCGCGGACCAGGGGGCTGTCCATCATCCCAGGGCTCGGCCGGCTCCGGAAAGTTGACCGCAAGGCGCGCGTGGGTCGGAACCCCGCGACCGGTGCCAGCATCAAGATTCCGGCCAAGAAGGTTGTCCGGTTCCGGCTTGGGAAAGCGTTCGCGGAGTCCATCGTTCCGCCCAAGAAATAGTCGCCCGGGCTCAGACGACAGTTCCAGCGGCCGCCGAGATGCTCGGCGGCCGCTGTGCATTTCTGCTAGGCGGATTTCTCCAGGAGGGGGGGTGGGTGGACACTCA
>Ga0182011_10005350_pt1 | contig 10116 bp, 6 predicted proteins | sample 711E1DmetaG_FD_120481 | JGI IMG/M metagenome (GOLD analysis project Ga0182011, IMG submission 120481) | Permafrost microbial communities from Stordalen Mire, Sweden - 711E1D metaG | ecosystem: Environmental > Terrestrial > Soil > Wetlands > Permafrost | place: Sweden: Stordalen | collected...
CGCAAACTTCTGGTCAGCTTCGAGAAGAAGGAGGAAAGCTACCTCGCCCTGCTTTCTCTCGCCGCCGCCATGATCTGCTGGAGACAGACAATCTCTATTTACGGATAATCTCTAAGTCTAGACCTGATCCAGAAAAGTCCAGACTTAACATGCCTGTTTTGAAGACTTTGATACTTTTTCGCACACAAACGGAGAACCCGCATGACCGAAGCAACCGCAACCAGCCACGTCTTCGCCTTTACTACGTCTCACGCGCTTAGCGCGAGCTTAACAGGCATGTTTTGAATACTTTATGCTACCCCCCCCCACCGGGGGGTACACAGCAGCAAACGAAGCCTGCGATTGCCGTCTAGCCGTGGACGGAGATGCCGGCGAAGGTGACCACCACGCGGCCACGGACGGGCACGCCGAAGGCGCTGGCGGGCTGGTAGACGCTGCCCAGAAGCTGATTGGCGACCTGGGTGCGCACGGCGTCGTCCTGCGGCCCGCTGACGATGGTGTAGTCGTAGACGCGGCCACGGCTGTCCACCGAGGCTTCCACGATGATGGTGGTGTCGCGGCCGGTGACGATGGCCCCGGACGATGCGGTTGAATAGAGGTAGTGCGGCGCGGTGAGGGCGCCCAGCGGCTCGTCGTTGGCCAGCACCTGCTGCGGCGCGGCGGCCACGCCGAGCAGAAGAGCGGTGCCGCCCAGCAGCGCGACCGAGCCGACCAGCCCGCCGGTGACCTGCAGCAGCATGGGACGGACGGCGTTGTCCCAGGCCAGCGAGAGGCGGTCCAGCAGGCGGGAGTTGTGGCGCGCGCGTTCGCGCGAGAGCGCCACGCGCAGGCGGAGGGCGAGGTCTGCGGGGGCGCGCGCAGGGCCGAGCGCGGAGACGGCGTCCTGGGTGGCGCGCCAGGCGGCAAGCTCGCGCGCGCAGGACTCGCAGCCGGTGGTCCGGTCGCCGTTGACGTCTTCAAAGCCCTCGATGTGGTGCGCGATCTGCTGCATCCGCAGGCCGCTGATTGCGCCGTCGAGATAGTCGGAGTAGGAAGCTCGAATTGCGCTGCATGGAAGAGACTTCATCGCGATACCTCCAGTTCGGAGTCCAGGCTGCATGGTTCGGAGTCCAGAACGGAATCGGGAAGGGAACTCAGCCGCTTCGCTTGCAGCGGGTGATGCGAGGCGCGGTGAGAGACAGCGGCCCGCGGGCTGTCTGCCGCGGGGATGAGCGCGGCGCGCAGGGCGGCGCGGCCACGCATGAGCCGGGACTTGACCGTGCCCAGGTTGACGTGGAGGAGGTCGGCGATCTCCTCGTAGGCGAGGCCTTCGATCTCGCGCAGCACGACCACGGCGCGGAATGCCTGCGGAACCTGGCGGAGTGCGGCTTCGACGCGCTCGCGGACCTCGTGCTGGGCGGCCTGGTCGAAGGGTGAGCAGCCGGCGTCGGCCAGCGTGGAACCGAGTGAGTGCGCGCCGGCGGCGGAGTCGGAGGCGCAACGCGAGGAGCTGGGAGCGTCGAGGTCGATCTCCCGCCGCCTGTGGCGCGACCACCAGCGGCGCTGGTTGGAGGCCTCGCGCAGCGCGATGCGGTAGAGCCAGGTCCTCAGAGTGGACTCGCCGTGGAATCCGCGGATGTTGCGGAAGACCTTGAGGAATACCTCCTGGGTGATGTCGGCGGCGTCGGTCGGGTCGTTCAGGCTGCGCGCGATCAGCGAGTAGAGCGGCTGGTGGTAGCGGTCGATCAACTGGGCAAAGGCCTGCTCGGAGCCGCTCTGAAGCTCGGCCACCAGGGTGGCTTCTTCGCTCGGAAGGGCAATCGAGATCGCCAAATCGTCCATTGTTGCGCCCGCCTGCATCTCCGGGTACCTCTACCTTACGACTTCGGTGAAACGGCTGCAAACCGGCGCGGCGAGCGCCGGACGTTCTGCGAAGCGCGGCGATGCCTGTTGCAAAAAAACTGGAGCGGCGAGAGGAACTGCGCCGCCGGCGGCCGAGTGCTCGCTCACTCTACTGACTTAGACACCGGAGGGCAGGGAAATAGTTCCCATTGGTGCGCAGATCGATGGGCGGAGTTGCGCTTGGAAGAACAGGTTTGGGCCATGTTTCGGCCAAGAGTAGAGTCCAGATCGCGGGGCAGTGACGCGGAGAATCGAATGTAGTTTGACTCAACGGGCCGCAACCCTGAGAATAGGAAATGTCCTTCCCGAGAGTGGGCCTGTGGCGCAGCTGGGAGCGCGCTTCCATGGCATGGAAGAGGTCACCGGTTCGATCCCGGTCAGGTCCACCAAGAGTGCATTTATACTCCCTTCGAAACCCCGGCCTGCCGGAACGGAAGCGGTCCAGGCTGGTGTGAACTCCATCCAGTGGCGCTAGCCCATGCTCTACTTCGCCCCGATCAGCCGGATGCGCGTGGTGAAGGCCCGGCCCAGGAGTCCACTGAAGGTCCCGTACTCCGGGGAACCCACCACATTGTCGACGACCGCCGGATTTGCACGGTTGGTCGCATTCTCCAGCACGCCGCGCAACCCGAAGGTTGCGCCGCAAAAGTGAAATCGCCACTCCAGCCCCGGACTGAAGCTGAGATAGTCTGGAAATCGCTGCGATCCCGACGCTCCCACAACCTGCTGGTTTGCATTGACCGAGGTGTAGGGAAAGCCGGTATGCCAGTCCAGCGTATAAACTAAGTCCCAGCTCTTTCTAAGCTTGGGCAGCAACAGGGGCATCCATCCCCAGGAGACCACGCGGTTGGGCGTATCCCAGGCGAGCGGCCCGCTCTGTTGCGCGCCGAGCGGCGATGGGGTGGGCAGGTAGTCGAGCGCGGCGTTGGTGCGCGCCGATGAGCGCGTGTACGAAGCAAACAGCGTATATCCGTTGGCAAAGGAGCGCCGCGCGTCGAGTTCCACGGAGTGGTAGTGGTCCTGCCGCGCGTTGGTGAGGACATAGTTTCCTGAGAGCGCCGCCGCCCCGCTCTGATTCACGTAAGTGAACGCATCGGACGTGCGCTTCTGCAGGAAGTTAGCTCCGGCCAGGACTGAGCCGGGAAGTTTGTGCTCGATGCCTACGCTCCAGTTCAAGGCGCGGGCTTCATGAAGCGTGGCGTCGCTGGCGGTGAACTGCGTCTGCTGCGCCGCGCCAGTGGGAGTGACGCCGTCCGGCGCGTAGTAGGTGTCGTAACGGACCCCGGCGAGCGCGCGTGTCAGATACTCCAGTTGCGTGTGGTCGTAGTAAAGCCCAATGCCGGCCGCGAGCTTGGTTGTGCCTTCACTGCCCGGCGGCGAGTAAGTCGCGGCAATCCGCGGCGACAGCAGCGGGCGGCGGACGATCTCGTCCCAGTCCAGGCGCAGGCCCGGCTCGACCAGCAGTCCCGATTTCGTCCTCCAGCGGTCCTCGGCGTAGGCGCCCACCTCGGCGTTGTGCAGTGCAACCGGGGCAGCCTGCGGAAAGACGCTCTGGCACGTCAGGGTTCCGTCCTCGCGCAGGTAGCTCACCGGCGCGCGCGTGACGTCTTCGCCGAAGCCGATATGGTCCACATCGATGCCGGCCTTCAGATCATGGACTCCGGCCCAGTGTCGCGGAGGCAGATACAGCGCGGCTGTTCCCTCAACTCGCTGCGAGTGTCCGGTCAGGCCCTCGAAGTAGCTGCCCTCGCTACCCTCCGGAGTGATCTGGTAGGGAAGGTCTCCGTGCGGTTCGTAGCCGTCGCGGAAGCGCGCCGCCGCGGCCCCAACGTCGAGCAGCGCGCCGCCGACATTCCACCGATCGCGCAGATACGGGAGCCACGCAGCGGTGTTGGTCTTGGTGGTGCTCTGTTGCGGCGTCAGCGGCGAGATGCCATCGTAGGGCGAATGATACGCATTGAAGAGCAGGCCGCCGGTCAGAATGTTGGCAGGAGTCAGGTTGGCTTGAATCTTGCTCAGATTGCTGCCGCGCACCAGTTCGTTTGTATCTGCGTTGGCTGGAAGTTCCGCAACATAGATGTTGTCGTATTCGGTCTCCAGGCCGTCGAAGAACCATGCGCGGTTGCGCGCCAGAGGCCCGGAAAAGGTGATGCGGGGAACGATTTTGTCGAGGCGAATGCCGTTGAGCCGGCGGACAGAGGGGACAAAATCGGTCGCATTGAAGCGGAACTTGTTGTCGCCCATTCCGGCATTAAGCGCCAGCACTCCTCCGGTGGTCCTGCCGAACTCCACCGGATAGCGGGTCGACTCCACATCGATGGACCGGACCGCGTCGGTACTTATGCGGAGATCCAGCGTGCCGTTCACCGGAGAACGGATGTCGAATCCATCCATCAGGTCGAGCGTTGCCCAGGTCTCGGACCCGGCCACATGAACCTGCCCAGTCGCATCCTGCACTACGCCGGGATTGAAGGGCAGCAGGTTGCGGATGTCGCGCGAGGTTGGATAGGGAACGCTCACAATCTCCGGCGTGTTCATGGTGCTGGTATCGGAGGTCTGTTCGGTATCGATTCCGGGGACCGACGCGGTCACGTTCACCTGTTCCACGACGATCTGTTCGTGCGTCAGCACCACGCGGACCCTGCTCGCGCGCGCGTCGATCGCGCTCTCCACGGCCTGGTAAAACCCGGCCTTGCCGGCGCGAATCTGATAAGGCGCATCCTGCTGAAGGGTGAATGTGCAGTGGCCGGCGTAGTCGGTCCACAGCCGGACGCCCGTAAGTCCCGGCTCAAGCACGGCAACCGTGGCGCCCGAAACCGCCAGGCCATTTTCGTCCACAACCGTCAATACAACCGGCGCGCGAACGGTCGGCGGCTGCCCGCCTGCGCCATCGGGGTCCCGGGCGAGCTTGCCCGCTGGGGCGGAAACGGTTGTACAGACGAGAAGAAGCAGGCCGGGAATGACCATCTTCGCGCAGAGAAGACGCGGCATCGAGAACGACTGGAACTTCCGATTTTTTTGCCAACAGCCCACGCTCATATGCTCCGCACGATACCGATGCATCACGCCTTTGCCGGAGCCCCGTCCGTCGCGCCATCGCCAACGCACCATGACCATCCGACATCAATGGGAAAAACTGATAGAAAACTGAAAGGAACGTCCAGGCGCGGCCGCCAAGGGCTGACCAAACAGGGGCGATCCGAGAACAGTTCCCATACTCACGTAGTTCTTGTTATCGAGTAGATTGGGTATCTGAACATTTATATCCAGATACGTCTTCTGACTTTTTCCTGTAAAACACTTCGGCATTGCAATCCTGCTATGGGCAAACAACTCCATGGAGTTATAGGACGGTCCACTTCCACTGTTTCGGGGCAGTCCGGCCCGATCGGTGTAGAGCCCATCGCCTTCCGGATCCAGACCGCTGGTTATATTCTCAGGCAGTGGGCCATGCCAGCTATCCACCAGAGTGAACATAAGTACTTTCCCGACCCCCGAATTAGTAACAAATGTTAGATTATGAGTTGCCACTCCGCTCGACGGGCCCCACTCGCCGCCGATGTCACTCTGCTGCGCGGGGAACGAAAAAGGTCCGTCCGTATCGTCACGGGAATGGACCCATTCGTAGCGAGCAGTAAGGCCCTGGCCCCGTATTCTGAATTGCGCCAGAGCGCGGACCTGATGTTTACCCTGCGTGCGGTCCGATTCCAGCCAGTCCGTCCAGCCTGTTGTTGCAGTACCGAGCCGTTGTGAGCCCAACAGGTGCGTGCCATCCGTCCAGGTGTATTCGACGCCGGGCAAGAAGCTTCCGAAGGCGTGCTCGATGGATATTTTGGATGTCCAATTGCGCGTGGCGGCCAGACCAGGTGTGATCCTGGAAACAATCTCGGAATTGGGGACACCCATAAGCGATCCCAGATTGGACGATAATGAAACATTTTCCATCAAGTACTGTTGAAGATGGTTCCCGTCATTTTCCAATACCCTCAGAAAGATGGAATTGGCCCAGGGCTGCACAAACATTCCGCTTCCGGCCTTTATAACAAAACCGTGCAGAGCGGCAACAGCAGAGAGGCGCGGAGACAATGGAACGCCCTCGGCAGTTTGGACGTCCGCCCGGAGCCCTCCCCTGACTACTACCTTCGGCCTGCGCAGCAATTCAGCCTCAATGAAGGGCGCAGCAAAATAAGAAGCATACAGGACCTTTCCCTGTCCTTGTGAGATCGTTCCAGTCCCGGTGTCAGCGCCTGCGGTTTCACTGGAGATGTAATCCGCCAGATTGTCAAAATAGATCTGGCCGAATGGATTGGGAATGATATTTTCTTCATCGGCCCTTCGCGATACCGTGGCCCCCGCGCTCCAATTGCGATTCCTTCTGTTGGACTGAAGAATATTCTTGAAAGTCCATCGATTCCACTGTGCATCTCTTTTGTCGATGTCTGCCCCGCCTGCGATAAAAGCACCCGATACACTGACGCCCATGAGGCTGGAGTTTGCATTCATATCGGAATCCGACCAGTCGGCTGAGATGCCGCCCCGGTCTATGTAGTGCCGGCCGATCGCTGAAAATGCTGTGCGGAACTCATAGGCCGTTGTGTCCTGGCTTGCGCCGGATTGTGGCAGGGTCATCTCCTCGACATTCAGATTCGTCTCTCTCGCAGTAAAAACGGAGAGTGCGGCATTTACGCGCAGGGACTCTTTTCTGGAGTAGTCAGCTCCAAGCGCGAACCGACCGTGCGAGTCTGTGGCTGTGGCGGCACTCACCGGAGCAATGGAGATCCCCTGTATGGATGGAACGGAGGCCAGAATCGGCTGCTCGCTTTGGCCAACCGTGAAACTCACATCGCCCGTGAAAGCGAGCGGCAGATAGGGCACCGGGCCCGTGAGCCCAAGAACAGCGTTCTTCGATGTCGAGGAAAGACCCGCATTCAAGCCGGCGGGCGCCCTGGTGCCCAGAGACACGCCGGCACTGCTGACGGCAAATTTTCGGTCAGTTCTTCTTGTAGAAATGTCGATATGAGTATCGCCGCCGTCTGCGTACTCCGCGGAAAATGGATCGGCATTGATTGAAATGCTCTCGATCCGGTCTGCCGGCGGCAACCGGTCGGCGGGCATTCCGTCCACATAGATGGAGTCCGGTCCAGAGGTGATTCCTGCCAGCAGTTTTGCGTAAGCAAGCAGGTCTTCGCCGTTGGTTGAGATCTCTTTGAGGTCATCGGTTGAGAGCGACACGGATGACAGGGAGGATGGGAGGAGTTTGTCTGCCCTTGCGTTCACGGTCTGCTTCAGCACGGCAAGCCGAAGTTGCAGCGTAAAACTCCGGCGCCGGCCGACGGAGAGTTCAAGGGCCGCGAAATTGGGATAGACGGCCCGAACCTTGCAGTTATCCGGAAAGGCCGGCCGGGTAAATGCGAAGGAACCCCGTCCGTCCGTCTTGCGAGTGTCGGTTTGGCTTCCGCAGGTGAGAGAGACTGTGGCTCCCACGATGACGCGCTGCTGGGGATCAATGACCGTGCCCGATAGGGTCTCGGACTGCGCAGAGACCCCCATTGCGAACACGATTACGAAAATCCCCAGCAGTTGGCGCAACCCCTTATCCAGGACCATCTCCCAGTACCTGCTGGCTAGCCTGATTCCGCTCTAGTGCACACAAGCACCGGAGTTCACATCGAGACCTCCTGCATACCCCTCGCATTTACACCAATTGCTGTATGCAGTAGTTGCGGCAGAACAACCCGATCCAGGACAGACGTAATATGGGTTTTCAGGAGCCGACCCGCAACTGCCGCTGCCGTTCATCATACTTCCCGCCGCTACCGCGGCAACTCCTCCAACCGCTAGAGCGCCAACCAGCAGAATCGCGCCAGCGTGGCTGTTACTTGCAGCCGAACTGGGCGGGGGCGGGGGCGGGCTGGAGATTTGGGGCGGAATGGGCGGGGGCGAACTGGGCGGATTGGAAGATGAAGAAGTTTGGTTCAGGCAGTTCGATTGCAGTTCCGATACTTTGTCGTGGATGTTGTCTACCTGTCGGCGCAACGTGTTCTCAGTGTCTGCCTCCTGTTGCTCCTGCATGACAAGATCGAAGTTCGCCTCACTCTGAAGGGAAGTGTCTATTAATGAAAGGACGCGATTGAAGAGCACCGGCCCGGCAGGCCCCAAGAGGGACCCTGCAAGCGCGGGTCCAGCCTGGTTATAGAACCCGCTGTTCGTCAGCATGGTATTCAGCATCGAGATGTGTTCCCCGAGGCTGTGGGCGCTGCTCTGGATCTGCTGGCCATAGGCCATGCCTGCCTTGAAGCTTGTCAATAACTTACTGAGCGTTTCGATCTGGTCTAATTGCGCATTGATGGCATTCATTTGGCGTATGAAATCAGTAGAAGTCGATGGGGAAATTCCGGCAGCCTGCCCGGCAGCCTGGAAAGCCTTCAGTCTTGCGCGCAGGGGCACCACCTCGTCCAGCGCCTCCGATGCCGACTCCTTCATTTGTTCCTGGGCAAGCTCAGTCTCCTGCTTCTGGGCCTCCTCTTTTCCTAACTTCAGTTCGTTCTGAAGACTGTCCATGCGAGCTTCGCTGCGTTTGAGTGCGTCCTCCATGACGGGGAGACCTGAACTCAACTGTTCAATTCTCGCTTGTGCATTTGAACAATCGACGATCGGTTGTCCCGGGGCCGACTGGGCACGCATCGTTTGCGTTCCAGTTGCGGCCAGGGCCACGGTCAGGGTAAAAGCGCAGATACTTGGGAGTCGTACAACCATCCATTTCATAGGGGGGCCTCCGTACTGGTTTCATGTCGCAAGTCCAACACCCCTCTCTATTCCAGGGGGTTTAACCCCACAATGTCTTGCAAACACGACCGGTGAAATAGTACAAGAGCCCTGTGTCAATGGCAAACAAATAAGAAAGGGTGCATGCTGAGGCGAGGTCTCCGAAGACGCCGTATTTCCAGCACAGCAGTTGAGGTGCAAAGAGCGTCTGAGAAATCGACGAGGAACGATCTCGCTTACGCAGTCGAGTCCAGGGCGGCACGGATTCGCTCTGGTTATCGACCGCAAATGTAGCGTGGCCCCTGCAAAACGCTCAGGAGCGGTACAATTCGAGGGAATAGGGAGTGAAGAGGGAGATTCCGGGTTACACCTCCTTAACTGCTTTCTTGACAATGCCGGGCAGTGCGCGAACAATGCTTTCCATCTGTAACCTGCTTACTTGTCACTGCCTGGGAGTGCGGGAGCGATGACTATCGTCCCACAGACGTCCGGTACAACGGGTTGGCAGTCTGTCAGAGAAGTCCACACTTGGGTCTTTGGCCCTGCGCGATCGCCGATGAACCTGGCACGCCGGCGAATGCAGGGCTGGAATGGAGATACACGATGAAGCGTTATGCCTTGTACCTATTTCTGTTTGCACTCCTGTTCCCGGTCTCAGCCTCGGCCAGTTCCGCTCCACCGCTCATCCGGACGATCATCGTCAAGCATTTCAGCAATGCAATGGGCGTGGACAAGTCGCAGGAGTTCATCAATTATTTCTGCGATGCCCTGCGGGATGAGCTGGTGAAAGAAAAGATTGCCAACCAGGTCGCCGAAGATGCACTTCCGGTTGCCGATGCCGATGCGTCCAACTCGCTGGTGATCGAGGGCAAGTTTACAGGCTTCGATAAGGGCGGCGTTTTCTCCCTTGGAAACGTGACCATGGAGATAGAGATGTATCGAATCAGCGACCACGCGCTGATGAAGATGACGACGCCCAAGGCCATATTCAAGTCTTCCCCGTTCAATAAAGACAAGAACGTGGCTGAGTTTACGGGGAAAGAGACCGCACAGATCTTCAAGCAGTCGCTCAAGGCCTTCATTCCGTCCAATGCCACGCCCATCGTGATCAATGGCGTGACTTCGGGCCCTGTGGCGCCTGCCGCAGCCGCCCCCGCGGCGCAGGCTGCCCCTGTGGGCACAGCGGACGTCAATCTGACTTCGGACCCGACCGGAGCGGACATCTCGGTGGACGGCAACTACGTTGGAAGCACGCCGAGCCTGATCAAACTGTGGCCCGGCACGCATTCGATCACGATCACGAAGACCGGCTATGTGCCCTGGGTGCGCTCCGTCGTCACCAGGAGTGGAGAGAACCGCAACATTGCCGCGCAACTGGACAAGGCACCACAAACTCCATAACCGCGTTAGCAGGCTTCGTAAACATATGGTGGCCAGTGAGGTGGCTGGCGGCGCTGAAAGCAGCCCACG
>Ga0182011_10005352_pt1 | contig 10114 bp, 8 predicted proteins | sample 711E1DmetaG_FD_120481 | JGI IMG/M metagenome (GOLD analysis project Ga0182011, IMG submission 120481) | Permafrost microbial communities from Stordalen Mire, Sweden - 711E1D metaG | ecosystem: Environmental > Terrestrial > Soil > Wetlands > Permafrost | place: Sweden: Stordalen | collected...
ACCAGCGCGATTGATGTTAAAATCAAACCACCATCCAGAATATTAATCATTTATAAGCCTCCAGGAATTTTAGCCGCTAAATTATACCTGTGATAAGGGTAAACCGTCAACCAAAGCCATGAACCAAAGCCATGAATGAATTTATCATCAATCTGCATATGCATACTACTTACTCTGATGGCTCCGGCACGCACGCCGATCTGGGTCGTGCGGCCATGAATACCGGCGTGGATGTGCTTCTGGTTACCGACCACAATGTCTGGGTGCAGGGGGTGGACACGTATTATCAAGCTGGGAAGAAACGAACTCTTGTAATTGCCTGCGAGGAAATCCACGACCAGGATCGCGATCCACAAAAAAACCATTTGCTCGTTTTTGGCGCAGACCAGGAGCTGGCAACTTTGGCAGATAGCCCGCAAACCCTCATTAGCGCCGTGCACCGGCTGGGCGGGGTGTGCTTCCTCGCCCATCCGGTCGACCCAGCCATGCCAGCTTTCGGAGAGACGGATATATCCTGGGTGGACTGGGATGTCACTGGCTTTACCGGCATCGAATTGTGGAATGGTTTTAGCGAACTTAAGACGGTCGCTAAAGGAAAATTGGATGCAATTGTCTGCGCTTTTTTCCCGGAGATCATCCCGCACGGTCCACTCCTTAAGACTCTACGTATTTGGGACGATCTGTTGAGCAAAGGCCGGCGGGTGGTTGCCGTTGGCGGTTCGGATGCCCACGCCCAGCACAAGGTAATGGGACCGTTGCACAAGACCATTTTCCCTTACGAATACCACTTTTTAACGATCAACACACACATATTCACGCCTGCGCCATTGACCGGCAACCTTACCCAGGATCGAAAAATGGTATTTGAATCCCTGGCTGCCGGTCATTGTTTTATAGGCTACGATCTGCCCGCCCCCACGCATGGATTCCAGTTCTCAGCACAAAGCCGGGAGTTTAGTGGCATTATGGGGGATGAAATACACTCCCTGGGAACAGTGACCTTGCAGGCAAAATTCCCATCGCGAGCTGAGATCAGATTAATCAAAGATGGAAAATGCATCAAGGCTGTGCAAGGCCAGAGATTTACGCATATCACTAACGAACCGGGTGTTTACCGTGTAGAGGCCTTCAAGCACTACCTCGGAAAACGCCGAGGTTGGATTTTCAGCAACCCGATTTATATAAGATCGGCATAGTACCGGTTGGTAAAAGAAAATAAGGCAGGATCACCCCTGAAGCCATAACGGAAGTTCATTGCACCAACATTAGCAAGAGCCAATTCTTCCCATGGAATGCCATAATCCTCATAGGTGTGGCATCCAAAAAAAAGATATTGCCCTCCCAAAAAAGGCTCTTTTCGCTTACAATACAGCCCGTTCTGTTACCCGGAATTTATTCTGGTACCTTTACCCGGTACCTTTCCGGGCGTGTGCCTTCCGCTCCCGGCTCACCCACGGTGAATGTCCGGGAGCATATCCCGAGGAAAGGAGGTTTTCCCTATGCGTAAGTATGAGTTGGTTTGTATTGTCCATCCCGATCTGGATGAGACTGCATTTAACGGCATCGTTGAAAAGGTCAAGGGTTGGATCGCAGATACCAGCGGTAGCGTGGACAAAGTGGAAGTCTGGGGCCGAAAGCGCCTGGCTTACTCTATCAAAAAACAGCGCGAAGGTCAGTATGTCATGTTCAATCTTGGCCTGGAACCTGTCGCCACCATGTCATTGGAAAAGAATCTGCGCTTCCTGGAGCCTGTAATTCGTTATATGCTCATTGCTGTGGATTAAAGTGTATCATCGACGGTTTTCGGCTTTTTGATTGAGGAGCGAAAGATGAATCGTGGATTGAACAAAGTCATGATTATCGGCAATCTGGGCCATGATCCCGAAATGCGTTACACGCCCTCAGGCCGCCCGGTGACCACATTCTCGGTTGCCACCAGCCGCTCCTGGAACACCGCTGACGGTGAACATCACGCTGATACTGAATGGTTCAATGTAGTCACCTGGGGAAACCTGGCCGAAATATGTAAACAATACCTTACCAAGGGCCAACAAGTTTACATCGAAGGCCGTCTCCAGACCAGGCACTGGGAAGACAAAGAAGGTGTCAAACATTCCACTGTCGAAATCGTCGCCATGGAAATGATGATGCTTGGTGAGCGTCGGGAGACGCCCCACCTCCCGACCTGTGATGAGCCGGTCGTATCAGAAGAACCCGATGGTCAGAATAGGGACGAAGACGAATTTCCGTTCTAGACGCTGACCCAAATATTGCAGCGATTCAATAATCGCTGCACAAAGTAAGTTAGATGGAGTTTAAATTCATATGGATCATCCAATGGATAATGAAATGGAAGGGGGCCAGGAGCGCCGCTATTACGCCCGCCCTAAAGTCTGCCAGTTCTGTGCGGATCGGCATATGACAATTGATTACAAGCAGTCAGATGTCTTGCGTCGTTTCGTTACTGAAGAAGGCAAGATTCGCCCGCGTCGCCAAACTGGTACCTGCGCCAAGCACCAGCGTGAATTAGCCGTGGCCATCAAACGTGCCCGCCACATTGCTCTGCTTCCCTTTACCGGTCGGGCTTTCAACGAAGAGCGCGGATGACTTCGCAATGAGGTATGTATGGCAAAAAACAAGTCTCCAAAAGTATTAACAAAAAAACATCTGGCGCGCCAGGAGCGTGAGCGCAGACAGACCAGGTTGATCACCGGTATTGCGATTGGGATCATTACAATCGTGGTTCTGGGCATCGCTTATGGGCTCCTTAACGATACGCTTTTCCTCAATTGGAGACCAGCGATAACCGTTAATGGTGAATCAAAAAGCCTGAACGAATTCCAGATTCGCGTTCGACTTTCCCGCCAGCAATTGATCAGCCAGTACATGCAATATTCACAAATGGCCGCGATGTTTGGGTTGGATCCATCCACTGATCCACAATTATCGCAGACAATGACACAGATCACGGATCAGTTGAACACTCCATCCGTGCTTGGTTCACAAGTCATCGATAATATGGTACACGATCTGCTCATCCGCCAATATGCCAAAGCAAACGGTATCACGGTTAGTGCAGCTGACGTTGAAAAAGCCGCACAGGAAGCATTGCAATTCTATACGAATGGAACTCCAACGCCCACTTTAACTCCCACAGCACTGGTTTATTCAACACTGGATGCGACCCAATATGCATTGATGACACCAACGCTTACGCCAACCACTGCACCAACCGATACCCTGGTTCCAACCGCGACTCCCAACCTGACCAGTACGGCAACCCCCATCCCCAGCTTGACTCCCATCCCCAGCCTAACCCCCACCAATACACCTTATACGCTGAAGGGATACCAGAGCCAATATCAAAATACACTAAAAAACTATGCCGCATTGGGTCTCTCGGATGCTGATTTCCGCTATATTTTCTTCGAGAGCGGGCTCTATCAACAGCGCGTTCAGGCCAAAGTCACTGCGAATGTAACCCATTCACAGGAACAGGTCTGGGTACGTGTCATCGAGGTTGCAGATCAGGCGACCGCCAAGACTGTCCTTACACAACTTATCGCGCCCGGTAGTGATTTTGCCGCCCTGGCAGCCAAAGATTCCATCGATACAGGTACCAAGACCAATGGCGGGGATATGGGATGGTTTGGACGCGATTCGACTACCATACCCTCTGAAATCATAGCTTCTGCCTTCTCTCTTAAAGTTGGCCAGACCAGCCAGCCTATAAAATCCACCGGCGGCTATTACATCATTCAGATACTTGGTCACGAGGTCCGTCCCCTGACAGACCAACAATACCAGGCCGCAGTCAGTGCAGCTTTCACAACCTGGCTTACGCAGCAGCGGGATAAATCTAAAGTTGTCATTAATAATAGCTGGACGAATTACGTTCCTACTTCGCCCACCCTGGCACAAGCCCAGGCTGATCAAAATGCCATTGCCACAACCTATGTGGAAACCTCCCAGGCGAAAAGCACTCCCTAGTAAGAATTTAGAAAAGTTCAAAACGATAATAAAACAGTGGTTGGCTCACCAGCTAACCACTGTTTTATTTCCTTTGCCAGCTATCAAATACATACCATCGGAATCTATTTCAAGTATTCTTCTGAAATTTCATCCAACTTCAAGCTGATAATCTGGCTGGCAGAATCACGTCCCATCGTCACTCCATATATCACATCAGCTGCCTGGACTGTGTTTCGGTTATGTGTGATGATGATGAATTGCGTTTCCTTGCTTAACTCCAGTAACAAATCCCGGAAGCGGCCTACATTGGCTTCGTCGAGCATCGCATCCACTTCATCCATCACACACACCGGCGTAGGAGAAACCTTAAGCAGGGAAAAAACCAACGCAATCGCCGTCAGGCTGCGCTCGCCGCCCGATAGAAGTGAAAGACCCTGTTCGCGTCGACCGGGTAGACGCGCTTCGATATCAATGCCGGTTTCGGTGAGGTTTTCGGGATCGGTCAACACCAGACGTGCCGCTCCACCACCAAATAACCGGTGAAAAATCGAATGAAATTGTTGCGCCACGGCATCGAAAGTTTTTTGGAATTCCCGGCGGGTGAGCTCATCCAATTCTTCAATAACCTGGTGCAAGTCGGTTTCAGCTTTATGCAGGTCTTCCAATTGTGCCGTTAGGAAAGTAAACCGCTCGTTGACCGAACGGTACTCCTGTTGCGCTTCTGGATTGATTGCCCCCATGCGCCGTAACTGTGCCCGCAGACGATTCATATTCTCTTCTAGATCCAGCGGCAATTCGTTCACCGCCGGTAATTGTTCCACCATACCATCCAGGGGCAACGGCACCGGACCGGAAACATCATTGGCATACTCGAATGCTACCAGGCCAAAATCATCCTCGATTTTCTGGCGCAAGTTCCCTAACAGTTCCTGCTTGCGTCCGAGTTCGAGTTGGATCTGGTTATACGTTCGTTCGACTCGCGCTAGTGCAGATTGTCCTTCCGTTTCCCGTTTCTGCAAATCTTCTTCCTGCGCTTCGGAAGTCTCAAGTTCTTTCTCGGCCGGTTCGATCAGGCTGCGCAATTCCTCCAGTTGCGTATTAATCCCCGCAGCCTGGATTCGCAAGTTTTGCCTTGTATTCTCCAATTCCACCAGCGCTTCGTCAATTTCTATCAGACGTTTTTCCAGCGTGGTCTGTCGCATTTGCACCCGGTCGGCAGCGCTCTTACGGTCGATATGGCGCATTCGGGATTCCTGCAGGGCGCGCTCAGCTACCGCCGAACCCGTCGACCAGAATGTAACTTGCTCCTGAATTTCATCCGTGGTCAGAGCCGCCAGGTTTGCAGATTGCATCCGTAATGCTTCCTGCGCTTGAAGTGTATCTTTCTCATTATCGGACAGGGCTCCCGCACCCTGCTCAAGCTCTTTCCTTGCCTGGGCAATCTCAGTCTCGATATTCATTTTCTGGCTGACCAGCCAATCCAACTGTCTGTGCGCCGACTCTTCCCTGACTTCCGCCTGTCGCTCGGAATTCCGGGCAGATTCCAATCCGGTGCGTTCCTTTCCAACGGTATCCTGGCTGTCTGCGACATCTTCACGGACGGTTTCAATCTGACCGGAAAGCTTCTTCAATTCAGAGTCTACCATTGCAATCTGATTCTCAACATTTCCCAGGCTTTCTTGCAACTCGCGCCGCTGGCGAGGCCGACCTAAAGCGGCTGCCTTGACCGGTTTTCCAGCCGTTACCTGACCGGTTGCATGAAACACTTCGCCTAGCAAAGTAACCGCCCGGGTATTTTTGGGCTGCCCCGCCAGAACGCGTCGGGCGGCTGCCCGATCACGCACAATCAACACCTGACCAAGTAGTAAATCTAATGCAGGGCGGTATTCCGCGGCAGCCTTCACCAGGTCAGAAGCCACACCTATGCAGTCAATGTTCCTTTTCATTCGAAGCGGCTCAGCCGGAGAAAGCCAATCCAGTGGTAGGAGCGAGGCCCGTCCAGATTGGTTAGTTTCAAGCAATGCCATTGCCTTTTCGGCATCCTGGCCGGATACCATAAGAACGGCATCCGTATATTCACCCAAAGCAGCCGTAATTGCCACTTCCAATTCGGCTGGTACTTCCAATGCAGCCGATAACGCCCCACGCGCGCCGCCTAATTTGGATTGTCGGGAAGCATCCAGGAGCATTTTTGCCCCATCCGCATATCCGGCCAAAGATTGTTCTGACTGCTCAAGCACTTCCAGTTGTGCTTTGAAACGGGCTTGTTCTGCCTGCCTGGCTGAACCTATAGCCTGTTTTTCTTTAACCTGGGTTTCCAAATCCGTCTGCTGGTTACGTATAAACTGAAGTTTCGCTTCCGCTTTTTTCACAGCTGTTTCAGCTTTCTGCCGGGCCAGCCGTAAACCTTTTAGTTCCTGGACTGCTTTCTCCGCATCCACTTCGGCGGAAGCAATCGCTTGCACCAATGAGTCCAGTTTCTGGCTCTGCCCATCGCTGCGGGATGCCAGCTCATCCAGGTGAGCCTGCAGACTGGCTCGCTGCATGGTAAACTTTTGCAGTTTTTCTTGAACTACCTGGAGTTCTGTTTGGATTCGGGATTTCTCAACCTGCTGCTTATCAAGTATAGCCTGCGCCGATCTGGTTTGAGTCAGCGCGTCATCGTATTCTGTCTGCAACCGTACCGTTTCGGCTTCGGTTTCCGCTTGTCGTTCCTGGGCAATTTTTATTTCTTCGGAAAGAAGGGATTGTTCACTCATCCCTGTCTGGCGAGTGTCCAACAGGGTCCTCTGTCGCTCGTCCAGCACAGCCAGATCGCCACTCGTGGATTCGCGGCTTTCATGTAACTGGGCAGATTGGCGGTGCCAGGAATTCAAGCGGGCTCGTAGACCATTTAGATGGTCTCGAAACGCCGTAAAATCTTGGCGCACGTTCTGGTAGGATTCATGCGCCTCCGCCAGTTTAGCTTCCTGGTTACGGCCGAGTTCAAGGGCAGCGCTTAGGTCATTCTGGGCGCTATGCCAGTGAAAACCATACCACTCAAGCAGGAGCACACGCAGATCAGCCTGCACCCTGGTATATTCCTGGGCGCGCGCGGCCTGACGTTCCAGGCTTTTCAAGCGTGGCTCCAACTCGGCCAGGATGTCGAGTACACGGTCTAAGTTGCGCTTGGTAGTCTCCAGGCGCCTCAAAGCTTCCTCGCGCCGCGTCCGGTAAAGACCGATCCCGGCAGCCTCCTCGAAAAGACGTCGACGTTCATCGGCTTTTAGAGCCAATGAAGCATCCACCAGGCCCTGGCCGAGAATTGTGTAGGTGCGTTCGGATAGCCCTGATTGTGCCAGGAGCTCGTTAATATCCTTTAATCGGACGTGCTGGCTGTTTAGTAAATATTCATTGCGGCCATCGCGATAGGAACGTCTCGCCAGAGCCACTTCTGAGAAATCCACCGGTAACCAGCCATCTGTGTTATCAAATATCACTCCGACACTGGCCATGCCTGCACGTGGGCGCTGCTCTGACCCGGCAAAAATCATGTCCTCGGTTTTCTTGGCCCGTAAAAGGCTGTAAGATTGTTCGCCCAGTACCCAGCGAAGTGAATCAGCTATATTGGACTTGCCGGAGCCATTCGGCCCGACAATGGCAGTGATACCTTCTGCAAATTCGAAATTTGTTTTTGCAGCAAAGGTTTTGTAGCCGTGGAGTTCGAGGGATTTTAATCTTAAAGGCATGGCGGATTAACGGATCAACTTTCAGATTTCTCGATAATTTCTAAAGTAGTCTGGGCAGCCAGGCGCGCCGCAGATTGTTTATTGTGACCGGCACCTTTGCCGTATACTTTGCCATTGATACGTACTTCAACTTCAAATATCCGGTCGTGGTCCGGGCCGCTGGCTTGCAACACGACATACTGCGGGATGCCAAGTTTGTGTCCTTGCGACCATTCCTGCAGGCGGCTTTTTGGATCTTGCAGATCGGATCGCAACAGAAATTGTTCGCCTACATTCTCAATCATGGTATGGAAAAAGCGCTGTACGATAAATATATCGTTCTGCAAATATAGCGCACCTATTAAAGCCTCAAAGGTGGCACACAACAAAACATCCCGCTGACGGCCTCCGGCCTGCTCTTCGCCGTGCCCCAGGCGCATGGCAGATCCCAGGTCTAGGGCGCGTGCAAATTCAGCCAGTTGCTCGGTGCAGACCAAAGCCGAACGCATCCGTGTTAATTCACCTTCAGCCATCTCGGGAAAATGGTTATATAGCCAAGCGCCGGCAATAAAATCAAGCACGGCGTCGCCCAAGAATTCAAGGCGCTCGTTATCTTCCAGCGCTTCAGGATGTTCATTAATATAGGAGCGATGGGTTAATGCCCGCGTCAGAAGAAGTAAATTAGTTAAGGGAAGATCCAGCCGCTGAACCAGTGCAGCTGGTGATTCTTCTCGTTCCCCGTTTATGATATGGTTCATGGTAACCTCCCGGAGCACAGGGAGCGCCAGCCGCCTCACAAGGTCAAGCGGCTGGCGGTCACTTTGTTCCAAAATCGATATCAGGCCGATTGTAACCCGATTTAACCAGACTGACCAGCGCATGTGATAGAATTCATATCGATAATATCCAAAGGAGTAAAATATGCCCGAAAAATCTGTCGCTGAAACCCGCTTTCTGGATAATATTGAAATGGGGCTGGGAGCGTGGTCCTGGGGCGACCGCATTTACTGGCATTATGGACATGGTTACACTGATGACGATATTGCCGAGGCCTTCCGGACATCGCTGGCGGCTGGAGTTAACCTGGTTGATACCGCCGAGGTCTACGGTTCCGGGCGGTCAGAAACTTTGCTTGGAAAATTCATTAAAAATACCTCCCAGTCCGTTATTGTGGCGACCAAGTTCTTCCCAATCCCCTACCGCTTCACAAAAAATAGTGTAGTACATGCTTTGCGTGGCAGCCTGGTACGCCTCGGGCTTGAACGCGTCGACCTGTATCAGTTGCACTGGCCCAGTCCCGTGGTTTCCATTGAAACATACGTGGAAGGCCTGGCCATGGTTGTCAAAGCTGGTCTCGCACGAAACGTTGGGGTATCTAATTACAATATCGAGCAAATGGAACGGGCTCTAAAATGTTTGGCGAAACATGCTATACCATTGGCATCCAATCAGGTCGAATACCATCTCCTTGACCGCAAAGCCGAGCGGAGTGGTCTCCTCGACCGGTGCAAGAAAATGGGGGTACGTCTGATTGCTTATTCACCACTGGCAATGGGCCTTTTGACGGGTAAATATACTGCTGATACACCGCCGGCCGGAGTTCGCGGACGAAAGTATGCCGCTATCTTGAAAGATTTACCATCCCTTATTTCTCTGATGACTGAAATCGGCAAAGGCCATGGCGGGAAAACTCCCAGCCAGGTCGCCTTGAATTGGGTCATTTGCAAGGGCGGCTTGCCCATCCCCGGCGCTAAGAATGCCGCACAGGCCCAACAAAACGTCGGTGCCATCGGTTGGCGATTGGCGCCAGAAGAAATCAAGGCTTTGGATGCAGCCAGTGATAAGATTACTTGAGCATATCGGGCGCTTGATGCGCCCGATTTTTTATTCCAAAATTTGAAAAAATTACGGAATCCTTACACAGGAAAGAGTTAAGTATGTTGATCGTTGAACATACCTTTACGACGTCCTCTCTTTGTTGCAATTAAATAAAAGCCTGATACGCAGGGTATGTCCACAGGGTCCGGCTTATAATTGTAAAATGTTACCCACCACGGATGTACGTTTCCAGGTGTGTAATGAAAATCTTCTGTTCCGAAATGACAGTATGTAGTACATCGCGGACCGAGATCATCCCTAGCAACACTCCGTTCTCATACACCGGCAGGTGCCGGATACTCTTCTCATTCATCAAGGCCATGCACTCTTCCACCGACTGGCTGGCCTCAACATAGAGCACCTTGCCAGTCATGACTTGGCGTACATTAATCTCAACGGCCGACATGCCTTGCAAGCCCACTTTCCGAACAATGTCACGTTCGGAAAGGATGCCGTTCACTTTTCCAACCGTGTCCATTACCAGCAGCGCACCAACGTTGTGTTCCGCCAGCAGATCAAGCGCTTGCTGTACACTTGCATCCGGCCCGACCGAGAAG
>Ga0182011_10005353_pt1 | contig 10112 bp, 11 predicted proteins | sample 711E1DmetaG_FD_120481 | JGI IMG/M metagenome (GOLD analysis project Ga0182011, IMG submission 120481) | Permafrost microbial communities from Stordalen Mire, Sweden - 711E1D metaG | ecosystem: Environmental > Terrestrial > Soil > Wetlands > Permafrost | place: Sweden: Stordalen | collected...
ACCTGACGATGGCTCTCACCTGCTCCAAGACGGGGTATCGGGCGCACTTCGAGCCCCTCGTCGGCGGTATCTTCCACGCTCACTATCCGTACCCGTACCGTACGCCGGCCAGCGAGGACCCGGTCGACTACGCCATCAGCGACATACGCCGCATCCTCAGGGCGCAGATCATGCCCGACGACGTGGCTTGCATCATCGTCGAGCCCATCCAGGGCGAGGGCGGCTTTGTGGTGCCGCCGGACCACTTCCTCGGCGAAGTGCGCAAGGTCTGCGACGAGATCGGCGCTCTGCTGATCATCGACGAGGTGCAAGCCGGCATGGGCCGCACCGGCAAGTGGTTCTGCCACGAGCACAACGGCGTCGAGGCCGACGTGGTGACCGTCGCCAAGGGCATCGCCTCCGGTTTGCCGCTGTCGGCGATCGTCTCCAAGAAGGCGCTCTGGGACAAGGTCACTCCCGGCACCATGGGCGGCACGTTCGGCGGCAACGCCGTGGCCTGCGCCGCCGGCGTCGCCACGTTCAAGGCGATCGAAGAAGAGGGCATGCTGGCCAACACCACGCGCCAAGGCGAGAAGCTGCGCGCGTTCTGGACCGGCAAGCAGGCGACCTACCCGTGCATCGGCGAGGTGCGCGGCAGGGGCCTCATGAACGCGATCGAGATCGTCAAGCCCGGCACCAAGGAGCCTGACGCCGCCAAGGCCAAGGCCTTCATCGCCGAGGCCAACAAGCGCAAGGTCATCCTCATGGGCGCCGGCGCCTTCGACAACTGCGTGCGCTTCCTGCCGGCCCTCAACCTCAACGACGCCGACCTTGATCACGCGTTCGGCGTCTTCGACGAAGCTGCCAAGGCCGCCTTCGCGGGCTGAGCCGCGAGACGACTGCTGTCGCCGGCCGCAAGCGATGCCGGCAGCCACATGAACGAGTCGGCCGGCGGGGCGCCAAGGCGCCCCGCCGGCCGTGCTAGACTTGCCGGCGATGATCCTCACGCCTGCAGCTGCACCCTTCCGTACACAGCTCCGCGTCCGCTACGCGGATACCGACGCCGCCGGCGTGGTCTACTACGCCAACTACCTCACCTACTTCGAGGTCGCCCGCGTGGACCTGTTGCGCTTCCTGGGCTTGCCCATTAACGACGTGCAGGAGCGCGGCGTGGTGCTGCCGGTGATCGAGGCGCGCTGCACCTATCGTCGGCCGGCGCGCCTCGACGACCTGCTCGAGGTGTTCGTCTTCCCGGCCGAGCTGGCCAACGCGCGGTTCAGCTTCACCTATGAGGTGCGGCGCGGCGACGAGGTGCTGGCCACCGGCATGACGCGCCACGCCGTGGTCGACATCGCCAGCGGGCGGCCGATGGCGCTGCCGGACTGGTTGCGGAAGCTGTTTGAGCTGGTGCCGCCGGCGGAACACAGGGCGTGATGAGCAGCACACGGCCGCCGATCGAGGATCTGAAGCTCCGCATGCCGGACGACATGGACGTGCGCCACTGCTACCGTCATCCCGATCGCGAGACCGGCGTCTCGTGCTCCAACTGCGGCCGGCCCATCTGTCACGAATGCATGATCCCGGCGGCCGTGGGCTTCCGCTGCCCGGACTGCGTGGCCCAGCAGCGGCGGCGCGGCAATCGCGCTCGCGTGGTCACTCGCAGCGACATGCGCCGGCGCTGGCAGGGCGGTGTGCTCATGGGCGCCGGCGCCACCGTCACCCGCACCCTCATCGCCCTGAACTTCTTCATGTTCGTCGTCGAGGTGCTGCTCAGCCATGGCCAGATCATCGCGATCTCGACCAAAGCAGCGCTCGATCTCGGTGGCCTGTTCACGCCCGACATCGCCATCAAGCACGAGTATTGGCGGCTCCTGGCGGCCATGTTTCTGCATCAGGGCCTCTTCCACGTCGGCATCAACATGCTGTCGCTGTACTTCATCGGTTCGGTGTTCGAGGAGGTTGCGGGGCGCGGCAAGTTCCTCGCCCTGTACCTGGTCTCTGGCCTGGCCGGCAACGTTCTTGTTTTTGCCGTGGCGCCCGTGTACTCGGTGACCGTCGGGGCGTCAACAGCCATCTTCGGCATCTTCGGGGCGTTGTTCGTGTACGTCTTCCGCAACCGCAGCGCCTACCCGAACCAAGTGCTGGGGCAGCTGGCCTTCTGGATGACGCTCAACCTGGTCATCACGTTCACGAACGCGAGCATCTCGTGGCAGGGGCACATCGGCGGCCTCATCGGCGGAGTGGCGACCGTGGAGCTCCTCACGCGCTTCGGCCGCCGGCCGCTGCGCACGCCGTTCGTGAGGAACGATGTCTTGGCCGTGTTGGCCGTGCTGGCTGTGCTCGTCGTCATCGTGGTCTGGCGCACGCACTCGTTCGTCGCCTAGCGGCCGTGCAGCCCGCAGACTCCAGCTTTCCTCTGGTCGAGCCGCGAGCCCGGCTCACGCCGCTGAGCGAGCTGCAGGCGCGGCTCGCCGGCCTGCAGCTTGCACTCCAGCGCGCGGACCTCGACGCCGCCATCGTGGTCCAGAACGCCGACCTGTACTACTACGCCGGCACGGTGCAGCAGGCGTACCTCTACGTGCCGGCGGCGGGCGAGGCGACGCTGTTCGTGCGCAAGAGCGAGGAGCGTGCTCGGGCCGAGTCGGCGCTGCCCGCCATCGTCGGCCTGGCGGCGCCGAAAGCGCTGCCTGGGCTCATCGAGGAGCGCTACGGCGGGCTGCCGGCTCGCCTGGGCCTCGAGCTCGACGTGCTGCCCGTCAACACGTGTCGTCGCCTGGAGAAGCTCCTGCCCGGCGTCGAGCTCGCCGACGTCTCCGGCGCCATACTGCGCCAGCGAGCCGTCAAGTCGGCGTACGAGATAGAGCTCATCGAGCGCGCCGCGGCGGTGGCTGACGAGGTCTGTGCGCGTATCCCCGGCATCTTGCGCGCCGGCCTCACCGAGGCGGAGTTCGCCGGGCGCGTGGAGGCCGAGGCGCGCGCCTTGGGCCACCAAGGCGTCATCCGCATGCGCGGCTTCAACCAGGAGATGTTCTACGGCCAGCTGCTAACCGGCGTCAGCGGCACGGTGGCCACCTATCTCGACACGCCATTGGGCGGCACGGGGCTGAGCCCGGCGGTGGCCCAGGGTGTGAGCTTCAAGCCCATCGGCCGTGGCGAGCCCATCGTCTTCGACTTCGTGCCCGTGGTGGACGGCTACACGGCCGACTTCACACGCATCTTCGTCGTCGGCTCGTTGCCGGCCGAGCTCGAGAGCGCCTTCGCCGCGGCTCTGCGCGTGCAGGCGCAGGTCGTGAGCCTCGCCCGGCCGGGCGTGACCTGCCGGAACCTCTACGAGGCTGCGGTCGCCGAGGCCGCCGCAGCGGGCCTGGCCGCCAACTTCATGGGCTACGGCGCCGGCCAGGTGCGCTTCATCGGCCACGGCGTGGGTCTGGAGCTGGACGAGCTGCCGGTGCTGGCCGCCAACGACCTGGCTCTGGAGCCGGGCATGGTGTTCGCGCTGGAGCCCAAGTTCGTCTTGCGCGGGCTGGGCGCGATCGGCATCGAGAACACCTGGTGCGTGCGCGAACACGGCCTCGAGGCGCTCACGCACGCGCCGGAGAAGATCTACGAGGTGTCGTGAGAGGGAGGGGCGACGGACCGCCTAGGTGAGCGCGTGTACGTGCACCATGCGCAGGCCGTGGGCTTCGACACCGTGGCGGTCGCGGTGCTGACGGCCACGCGCGCTGTGGTCTTCGACACGCTCATGAGCCCAGAGGCGATGGCGCCGGTGCGCGACCTGTTGGCAGAGGTGGCCGGCGAGCGGCGCACGGTCGTGGTCAACTCCCATCATCACTGGGACCACGTCTGGGGCAACGCGGCCTTCCGCGACTGCGAGATCGTGGCCCACAACGCTTGTCCGCGCCTGATGCTCGCTCAGAGCCGTGCCGCCTCGGCGGAGCTGCCGGCCGAGCCTCGCGAGGGCATCGTGCTACCCACCATCACGTTCGGCGACCGTCTAGAGTTCGTCGACGAGGCAGAAACGGTGCAGCTCATCCACGCGCCCGGGCACAGCGAGGACTCGCTGGTGCTCTACCTCGCGCCGGAGCGCCTGCTGCTGGCCGGCGACGCCGCCGAGTGGCCGCTGCCGACCCTGGCTCAGCGCGGCGGCTACGCCGACTACATGCAGACGTTGCGCATGCTCAAGGGTCTTGGCGCACACACCGTGCTGCCCTCACACGGGCCGCCCATGGACGCGTCGCTCGTCGAAGCCAACGAGCGCTACATCGGCGAGTTGTTCGCTGCGGTCGCCGAGCTGAAGCAGAAGGGCGCCGCTCGTGACGAGCTGGCACTGCCGGTCGAGCGCTTCGTGGGCGCCGACCTGATCGTCAGCGACGTGTACCGCCGGGTCCACAGTGAGAATCTGGCGTGGGCCTACGACGAGGTCTAGGATGGTCCGGCACGCGGCGCGTCCGAGGCTGCACGTGGCAAACGGGCGCTTGCGGGGCATATAGGTGACAGAATCCGAGCGTTCTCTTGCGGCCTTACTTGGGCGCCAGTCCGGCGGCCAAGGTCGCGAAGGGGCGCAGGCACGGCGGTGAGACGATCGCCCGACGTCGTCGGGGAGGTGAAGAGCACAGTGGCAGAGATCAAAGAGCAGGTTGAGCTAGCTCTGAAAGACATCCGTCCAGCCTTGCAGGCCGACGGTGGCGATATCGAGCTGATCGACGTGGTCGACGGTGTGGTACAGGTACGCCTTCTGGGCGCCTGCGGCGGCTGTCCGATGTCGCAGATGACGCTCACGCATGGCGTGGAGCGCCATCTGAAGAACGTCGTCCCGGGCGTCGAGCGGGTCGAGAACACGGCCATGTGACACGTACAAGCGCGCGTGACGCCGGCTTGGCCGGCGAGAACGAAAAGGGGCGGGGCGGCCGAACGGCCGCCCCGCCCCTTCACATTCCAGTCAGTCGCCTTATGCCACTTCGCCGCAGGCGTCCATCTTGACGTTCGGCGAGACGCTGTACGCCATGTCGGTGCAGCCGGCGATGTCCTCCAGCGTGAAGCCTGTGGCGACCTCTTCGAGCACGAAGCCCTTGTCCGGGTAGTGCCGGAAGAGGGCGCGCTCGGTGATGATCACGTCGCACTCTTTGGCGCCCGTGAGGGGGAATGTGCACTTCTTCATGAGCTTGGACGTGCCGTCCTTGGCGCAGTGCTCGGTGACGATGGTCACCACCTTGGCACCCGTGACCAGGTCCATGGCGCCGCCCATGCCGGCCAACATCTTGCCGGGGACGATCCAGTTGGCGATGTTGCCCTCTTCGTCCACCTGCAAGGTGCCCAGAAACGTGGCGTCCACGTGCCCACCGCGGATCATCGTGAAGGACGTGAAGGAGTCGAAGTAGCTGCCGCCGGGGTTGAGCGTGATGGGCTGGTTGCCGGCGTTGGCGCGGTCGCGGTCCTCGCAGCCGGGATCGGGTGCCGGTCCCACGCCGATGGCGCCGTTCTCGGTCTGGATGACGACGTCGACACCTTCGGGCACGAAGTTGGCGATGAGGGTGGGAAGGCCGATGCCGAGGTTGATGATCTGGCCGTCCTTGAGCTCGCGGCCGGCGCGCGCGGCGATGATGGTCTTGGCGTCAGCCATTGTACTTTTCCTCCTTGATCGTGCAGTACTCGACGTTGGCGCGCACCACCGCATCGACGAAGATGCCTGACGTGTGGATTGCGTTGGGGTCGAGCTCGCCGAGCGTGTAGAGGTTCTCGACCTCGGCGATGGTGTACTCGGCGCACATCGCCGCGGGCACGTTGAAGTTGCGCGACGTGCCACGATAGATGAGGTTGCCCCAGGTGTCGCCGGAGTGAGCGCGGACGATGGCGATGTCGCACTTGAGAGCCGGCACGAGGATGTATGTGCGGCCGTCAAGCTCGATCAGCTGCTTGCCCTCTTCCGCGACCGTGCCCACGCCGGTCGGCGTGAGAAAGCCGCCCAAGCCGGCGCCGCCGCAGCGCATCATCTCGGCGAGCGTTCCCTGGGGCGTAGGTTCGACTTCCAGCCGGCCCTCGTTCATTGCCTTGCCGATCTCGGGCGTCGTGCCGACGTGGCTGGCGACGATCTTCTTGATCTTGCCCTGCTTCACCAGTTCCACGTTGCCGCGTTCGCGGAAGCCGGCGTCGTTCTCGTAGATCGTCAGGTCTTTGACGTCCATCGTCTTCAGGTGGTCGATGAGCGTCAGTGGATCGCCTTGGCCGATAAAGCCGCCCACGGCGATGCTCATCCCGCTCTTGATGTGGGACATCGCCTCCTCGATGGGGACAACCTTGTTCTTTGGCACCGTTCACTCCTTGGTCGCACGGCCGTGGCGGACAGCCCAGAAGACTACCACCGCCGGTCGCAGTTTGTCGCCTTGAGGGATGCCTGTATACTCCCGTTCCGGTGGCCAAAGAAGGGGAGGGAGCGGTGACGGGCATCGGCGAATCTGCCGCGGTCGGTGTGATCGGCGGGTCGGGCTTCTACGAGCTGCTCGACAAGGCGCGCGAAGTCCGCATCGACACCCCGTTCGGGGCGCCTAGCGACTCCTTCTTCCTCGGCGAGATCGGCGGCGTGCCGGTCGCCTTTTTGCCGCGGCACGCGCGTGGTCACCGCATCCTGCCGGGCGAGATCAACTTCCGCGCCAACATCTGGGGCATGAAGGCGCTGGGCGTGCGGTACCTGCTCTCGGCCAGCGCCGTGGGCAGCCTGCGCGAGGAGCTCAAGCCGCTGGATGTGGTCGTGCCCGACCAGCTCTTCGATCGCACCCGTGGCCGCGTCTCCACGTTCTTCGGCGACGGCGTGGTGGTGCACATGGGCTTCGCCGATCCGTTCTGCGCACATCTCGCGCGCGAGATCGTGGGCGCGGGCCGCGCCGCGGGGGCCACGATGCACGAGGGCGGCGCCTACGTCTGCATCGAGGGCCCGCAGTTCTCGACCCGCGCCGAGTCGCACGTCTATCGCCAGTGGGGCATGGACGTCATCGGCATGACCAACCTGCAAGAGGCCAAACTGGCACGCGAGGCCGAGCTTTGCTACGCCACCATGGCGCTTGTGACCGACTACGACGTGTGGTACGAAGGCGAGGAGGACGTGACGCTCGAGCAAGTGCTCGCCAACGTGCGTCGCAACATCGAGACGGCCCAGGCCATCGTGCGCCGGGTGGTGCCCATGCTGGACCTCGAGCGCGACTGCACCTGCCGTCACGCCGTGGAGAATGCCATCAACACGCCGGCCGAGCTCATCCCGGCGGCGACCAAGCAGCGGCTGGAGCTGCTCATCGGCAAGTACGTCGGCTGAAAGGAGCCACGAAGTGCAGTCGTTCGTCTCTGACCATGCCACCCTGCTGGCCATCATCGCCGGTCTCATCGCCGTCGTCTACGGGGTGCTGCTCATCATGTGGCTTCTCAAGTTGCCGGCCGGCGACGAGAAGATGCGTCGCGTTTCGGCCGCCGTACAAGAGGGCGCCAAGGCTTACCTCGGCCGCCAGTACCGCACCATCGCCATGGTCGGCGTGGTGGTCTTCGGCGTGCTGCTCGTGGCCCTGGGTCTGCAGAAGACCTGGACTTACGGCTGGCACGCCTCCGTCGGCTTTCTCGTCGGCGCTTTGCTCTCGGCCTCCGCAGGCTACATCGGCATGATGGTCAGCGTGCGCGTGAACGTGCGCACCGCCGAGGCGGCCAAGGGCGGGTTGGCGCCGGCCCTCAAGGTCGCCTTCCGCGGCGGCTCAGTCACCGGCTTGCTCGTCGTTGGCCTGGCGCTGCTCGGTGTGACCGGCTACTACTGGATCACCGGCGACGTGGCTGCGCTGGTCGGCCTCGGCTTCGGCGGCAGCCTCATCTCCGTGTTCGCGCGGGTGGGCGGCGGCATCTACACCAAGGCCGCCGACGTGGGTGCCGACCTGGTCGGCAAGGTGGAGGCGGGCATCCCCGAGGACGACCCGCGCAACCCGGCCGTGATTGCCGACAACGTGGGCGACAACGTCGGCGACTGCGCCGGCATGGCGGCCGACCTGTTCGAGACCTACGCTGTCACGGCTGTGGCCGCCATGCTCTTGGCGCACTTGTTCTTCCCTGGCTTCAAGGCCGCCGTCACGTATCCGCTGGTGCTCGGCGGCGCCTCCATCATCGCCAGCGTCATCGGCACCTTCTTCGTGCGCCTGGGCGGCAGCCAGAACATCATGAACGCCCTGTACAAGGGGCTCGCGGCAGCGGCCGTCATCGCCATCGCCATGTTCTATCCGCTCACCAATTGGATGCTGGGCGGCGCCGCGGCTCGCGCGGCCGGTATCCCCAGCGTGCCGCGTCTCTTCTTGGCGGCGGTCACGGGCGTGGTCGTCACGGCGCTCATCGTGGTGATCACGGAGTACTTCACGGCCACGCGCTACGGTCCCGTGAAGAGCATCGCCAAGTCGAGCGTCACGGGTCATGCGACCAACATCATCGAGGGTCTGGCGATCTCGATGCAGTCCACGGCGCTGCCGGTGGTGGTCATCGCCGCCGGCATCCTCGTGTCCTTCACTGCCGCCGGCGGCGGCCGTGCCGGTCTGTACGGCATCGCGGTGGCCGTCATGGCGATGCTCTCGATGACCGGCATCATCGTCGCCATCGACGCCTATGGACCCATCACCGACAACGCCGGCGGCATCGCCGAGATGGCCGACCTGCCGGACTCGGTGCGGGCCGTCACCGACCCGCTCGACGCCGTGGGCAACACCACCAAGGCCATCACCAAGGGCTACGCCATCGGCTCGGCCGGCTTCGCCGCCCTCGTCTTGTTCGTCTCGTACACGACCGACCTGGAGTCCCATTTCGGCGTCAAGTCGCTGCAGTTCCTCATCACCGACCCGTGGGTGCTGGCGGGGTTGTTCCTCGGCGGCATGCTGCCCTACCTGTTCGCCTCGCTGTGCATGAAGGCCGTGGGCCGCGCCGGTGGCCTCGTAGTGGAAGAGGTGCGCCGCCAGTTCAGGGAGATCCCGGGCATCATGGAGGGCACGGGCAGGCCGGACTACGGCAAGGCCGTGGACATCGTCACCCGCTCAGCCATCCGCGAGATGATGCTGCCGGCGGCTATCCCGGTGCTGACGCCGATCATCGTCGGCCTCGCCTTCCGCGACAAGGGCTACTTGGTGCTCGGCGGGGTGCTCATGGGCACCATCATCACCGGCATCTTCCTGGCCATCTCCATGACCAGCGGCGGCGGGGCGTGGGACAACGCCAAGAAGCTCATCGAGGACGGCGCCTACGGCGGCAAGGGCTCTGACGCGCACGCCGCCGCCGTCACCGGCGACACGGTCGGCGACCCGTACAAGGACACGGCCGGGCCGGCCATCAACCCGATGATCAAGGTGATCAACATCGTCGCCCTGCTCATCATCCCGTTCCTCGTGAAGTAGGCATCGTCAGTCTGCTGGGGCGAGCGATCGCCCCTGCACCGGCATGAGACGCACGCGACGCATACTCGCCGCACTGATGGTCCTGATCGGCACTGGGCTGGTGGTGCGCGGCGCCTGGGGCAGCGTGTGGCCCGTCTCGGTGCAGCTCATCGCCGGCGTCGGCCTCATCGTCTACGCGGTAGTGCGCTTGCGCTACTCATGAGCGGCGGTCTCTAGGCCATGGCACGGCGCAAGCGCAGAGAGGGCGAGAGCCTGCACAGGGTGCTCGGCGTGCCGGCTCTCTTCAGCACCGCCTACGGCAACGTCGGCTCGTCGGGGTAGCTCGGGCGATGAGGGCCACGCCGGCCCGTGTTGACCGGCGCGGCGGGCGTGGCTACGATAGGGCGCGCTTTGCGGGGCCTTGCGGCCCGGCAGCGCGCCGCGTCTCTCAGTTAGGCGCACCCACCCCGTGGCGGGGTAGCTCAGTTGGTAGAGCACATGACTGAAAATCATGGTGTCGGCAGTTCAATTCTGCCCCCCGCCACCACTTTCTAGCTGCAAAACAGCACTTTCGCATGTCGTCGCCGGCTGCTCTGTGGTCCAAATGCCGACATTTTGCCGACGCGACGTCGCGGGTAGACACTGGGCAAGCACCGAAGAGGGCGGCGCGCTGGTTAGGACGTGATCGGCGTCAAAGCAGCGGACGTGCTCAAGGCCGCTGCCATGGCGTGACGCGCTCCACCTACCCAGTCTGTG
>Ga0182011_10005356_pt1 | contig 10111 bp, 7 predicted proteins | sample 711E1DmetaG_FD_120481 | JGI IMG/M metagenome (GOLD analysis project Ga0182011, IMG submission 120481) | Permafrost microbial communities from Stordalen Mire, Sweden - 711E1D metaG | ecosystem: Environmental > Terrestrial > Soil > Wetlands > Permafrost | place: Sweden: Stordalen | collected...
ATCCCAGGGCGGACGACGTAAGTATTTCAGGATTACTAAAAAGGGCAAAGCCACTTACACCGCTAACAAAAGCAATTGGGAGTACGCAAAACGCGTGCTCGATAATTTATTATAAAGGAGTTTGATATTATGAATGAGAAATTGACAAGCTATTTAAATGGTGTTTTTGCACCGTACGATGGGGTAAAAAGCGTCGCCGAACTAAAGGCTGACCTGCTCTCCGATTTGCAGGAGCGGTTCCGTGAACTTAAAGCTGAGGGCAGGGACGATGAAACAGCCTTTGAAATGACACTTGATAGTATCGGCGATATTGAACAGACTGTTCAGGAAGTTGCCAACCTTTCCCGCTCGCTGGAGCGGCAGGTACTGATAAACTTCAGTGCGAGCAACCTGCCAAAGAGCGACTTCGCTGGCGTTACTGCGCATAAAGGAAAATTTGAAGCAAGCATGTTGCGTGGCTCCGATTTTTCGGGTACGGATCTTACCGGCAGCTCATTCAAGAGCAGCGATGTACGCGAGGCCAATTTTAACGGCGCGAATCTAACAGATTGCAAATTTTCCACCACAGATATTGCGGATGCGAGTTTCAAAAAAACCATTCTTGTACGCACCGAATTCAGCACATCGGGAATGGTTGGAGCCAAATTCACCGATGTGAAACTGATCGATGTAAAGCTGACCGTGACCGACCTTAGAAAAACAATTTTTGAACACTGCGTCTTTAGCGGCGTGGACTTCAAATATTCCGACCTGAGGGGACTTTCCCTCGAAGGGCAGACTTTTATCGGCGTCAAATTTGGCGAGGCGGCACTGAACGAAGTTACGTTTAAGGGCTCGACACTTAAAAATGTATCCTTTACACCGCCGTTTTCCCTGACCAAGACATACTATAAAGCCATCAAGACCATCAGGTTTGACGGCGCGATGATGGATAAGCTGAGCTACAACGCCCTCAAAGGCCTGGGAGCCGATTTGTCAAAGGTCACTGTTATATAGGTGGAGACGAATTTGTCGAACGATTCAATTCAAGTAAAAGGCCTACAAAAAGCTTCATGTGTTGAAGTACCTGGATTTCAAGGCCTTTGGGGACCAGTAAGTGGAATGATCCGGCCGAGTATTGATAGTCCTAGCCTTGAAGGCCAACTGACCAAGGGAAGGTTATTGAAAATACTCTCCCAGTAAAAGACCGAGGAGTTCTTGGTATTGTCCCCTTGGTGGAGCTGAGGGGATTCGAACCGTTCTTTTCATAGGTTTACAGTAGCTTCAAAGGTTCTAGCTTTCGTATAATACCGCCCACCGAATGCGATTATATTACCAAACTCTTCGAGAACAAATGCGGTAACATAGAGATCGACCTTTAGGATCGTTTCCGGGGAAACTTGACTTGGGGAAACACGCGCAGCATGGATAACTCCGGTTATGTTGCCGAGTGGAGTTGCTGTTTCGACCAGTGCGTGGACTGACATGCGAGAGGAAATGTCGACGATTGCGGTGCTAACTTAGAATCCAGCATTACTGAGGACCTTTGCAGCAGTATCGGCGTTTTCCTGTCGCAAATCAGACAGTAGAATTTGCTTGCCTGCACCAATTCGTCGCGCGATCGCCTGACCAATCGATTCAGCACCAACGAGTATGATTACATTTTTCATTTCAATCTCCTTTTTTCGGAATAAACTGTCTCACCTAACTCTTTTGCTTGTTCGACTGAATCTGGCTGTTAGTAAACACAGCCACATTATGGAGGATTCAAAAATGGCAAATCAACCAAAAGAAAACTTAACCGTTTCTTTTTGACCGAGCTGAATGTCCATTTTGCCCGCCATTTTGACCAGAAAAATGCATATATCTGCTATGGGGGATGGAAACATGCTCGATCGCAAAAAATTATCGGGATTTCCAAAACTGAAAAGGGTGACAAGAAACCGACCCCAAAATAAGAACGATTATTAGTATAATGGCTGGCGTTTATGGCGAAAAAGATACATAGGTATCGTATTACGGTACGAGGGACTCTTCCTTCTACGTTGAATGAGCGTGTGGCATCTATCCATGCATCAGCTATATTGGCTTTAGGACAAAGAACTGACCGCAAGATTGCTGAGAAAATGAATAATATCGTACGGGAGCCGCTTTTAAAGTGATAGTTCGAAAAAATAAATTGACTTACGAGAAACGCCAGTCTAAAATGTCTTTTGGAGTGTATTAGCTTTCTGGAGGGTAAACGAACTGTTAATTGATAGTTGGTCGGGGCGGGCAGGTTTGAACTGCCGACCTCTTGGTCCCGAACCAAGCGCGCTACCAGACTGCGCTACGCCCCGAATTTTATTCACTTATATCAATGTCAGCGTCCCGAACGCTGCGCGCTACCAAACTGCGCTACGCCCCGCAAGAATTTATTATAGGCTGAATGGCGGGTAATTAGCAAGGACTGAATATGAAATACGTTGTTTTAATCATGGACGGCTCTGCCGGTTTACAGATTCCCGAACGCGGCGGCAAGACCTCGCTGGAACTGGCCCGCACTCCCAACCTCGATGCCATGGCTTCGAGTGGTATGGTGGGACTGGGGCACAATGTCCCGCCGGGAATGGACCCGGATAGCGCGGTCGCCTGCATGTCTATTTTCGGCTACGATCCGGCGGTCTATTACACCGGCCGGTCGCCCATTGAGGCGAAAAGTCTGGGCATTGATTTTACGCAGGGCGAAGTGCTCTTCCGCTGTAATCCTGTGACAATTCAGAACGGCATCATGGTTAGCCACAGCGCCGGTTCGATCAGCACTGAAGAAGGGCACCAATTAATGGCGGCCTTGAACGAGCAGCTGGGGAACGACAAGATTCATTTCTACCCCGGCGTCAGCTACCGCAACATTTTAAAGGTGAAAGGCGCTCCGGACACCGCGCAGGCGGTTTTGACCCCGCCGCATGACATCCCCGGCAAGCCCATCGCGGAATATCTGCCGCGCGGCAAGGGCTCCGGATACATCATGGATTTAATGACGCGCTCGGAAGCGGTTTTCAAAGACCATCCGGTCAACAAAAAGCGCATTGCCCAGGGCAAGTTACCGGCGACGGGTATCTGGTTATTCTGGGTCAGTGACAAAATGCCTTCACTGCCTCCGTTCAAAGAGGTCTACAGTTTGAAAGCGGCCGTCACCACCGGCGTCGACCTGTTACGCGGTCTGGGGGAATTTTCCGGGATGAAACTACTGCAAATTCCCGGCGTCACCGACGGCCCGGACAACAATTACGCGGCACAGGGGCAGGGTGGTCTTGATTCGTTGAAAGACTATGATATAGTAATAATACATATAGAAGCCCCGGATGAAGCGGGTCATGCCGGACTGGTAGATAAAAAGATCGAAGCGATCGAAAAAATCGACGCAGAGGTTGTCAGCCGGATACGCAACTGGAAACAGGACAAATTGCGCGTCCAGGTCATGTCCGACCATCCGACTCCGGTGAAGGCAAGGGTGCATACCAGCGACCCCGTGCCTTTCTTGTTATGGGGCATTGGATTCAAAGCTAACGGCGCGAAGCGCTTTACCGAAGCGGAAGCCGCAAAAACTGGATTAATGGTCGATCAGGGACATAAAATCATGAATACTTTGATCAGGGGATAAACGATGGCAATAGTAGTACAAAAATACGGCGGGTCGTCAGTTGCCACCGCGGAAAAAATTAAAAATGTCGCTCAGCGCGTCGGTAAAGTTTTTGACGGCGGCGACCAGGTAGTAGTAGTAGTTTCTGCCATGGGCGATACTACCGACGACCTCATCAAACTGGCCGGTCAGGTCACTTCTGACCCGCACCCGCGTGAAATGGATGTCCTCCTTTCCACCGGCGAGCTGGTTGCCTCCACACTGCTGGCGATGGCGATCAAGAATTTAGGTTACAAAGCAATCAGTCTGAGCGGCGCGCAAGCCGGTATTAAGACCGATACCACCTACCGCAAAGCCAGGATTATTAAGATAGAAACCAAGCGCATCCTGGCAGAATTGGAAAAGGGGCAGATTGTCATCGTCGCCGGTTTTCAGGGTATTACCGATGACATGGATGTCACCACTTTAGGCCGCGGCGGTTCGGATACCTCGGCGGTTGCCCTGGCAGCGGCGCTGGGCGCCAGGATCTGCGAACGTCTGACCGATACCGACGGTATTTATTCGGCAGACCCCCGGGTGGTGCCGGAGGCGTTCCGCCTGGTAGAAATCGGCTATGAGGAAATGCTGGAACTGGCCACTTACGGCAACAAAGTCATGCAGCCGCGCGCTATCGAACTGGCGGAGTTATATAATATTCCCATCAGGGTGGCTTCAAGTTTTAATGATAATCCGGGTACTCTAATTCACGGAGGAGTTTCAATGGAAGTCAGAAACAAAGTCAGAAGTGTTTGTTATGATATGGATGTAGCCAAAATCAGCGTGCTCGGTATTCCGGATAAACCCGGCATCGCCGCCTCATTATTTGTGGCGCTGGCCAAAGCCGGTATCAGTGTCGATACCATTGTACAGAACTCCAGCGTAAATAAGATCGCCGACCTGACTTTCACCGTGACTAAAGACCAGATTATCGAAGCGATGAAGGTAGCCAAACCGATTGCGAAAAAACTCGGCGCCAGTGATATTGTCGCTGATTCTGAATTGGGCAAAGTCAGCATTGTCGGCACCGGTATGCAGAATACACCCGGCTTTGCCGCCAAGATGTTTGATACCCTCAGCGCCAACGGCATCAACATCGAATTGATTTCCACATCGGAAATCAGAATTACCTGCATTATCAAAGAATCGAAAGTAAAAGAAGCGGTCCGTGCTCTACATAAGGCATTTGAAGTAGAAGTATAAAAAATATTTTATTCTCTATTGACATTTTAGGTTTTTTTCCTTAAAGTGTGGTAACTATAGTTAAGTACGGTAGCGTTTCTTGTGTTAATTTGAGGTGACCCGGTATGACCTATCAAGAAGAAGAACAATCCAGGCTTAGAAGACAAGCCAGTAAGGAAGCCATTACCCTCGCGTTGGCCGGGCAGTGGAAAGAAGCGATTGCCATCAATAAAAGCCTGATCGAAAAGTTTCCCAACGATGTTGAGGCATTTAACCGTCTCGGCAGGGCACACATGGAACTGGCGGAATACAAGGACGCAGAAGCCGCGTACCGGAAAACGCTGGAAATCGACCAGTATAATGCTATTGCCCAGAAAAACCTGCAGCGGCTTTCCTATCTCAAAAAGACCAAAGCTTCAGCGGAAACCAATACCCATAAACTCGAACCGCAGCAATTTATCGAAGAAATCGGCAAGGCCGGTGTGGTGCAGCTAAACAACCTGGCCAAACCGGCGGTGCTCGCACGCCTGGTCGCCGGCGACGTTGTGAACCTGAAAGTCAACGACAAAAATCTGAACATATTGAGTTCCCGTGGAGAAGTACTGGGAACCGTCGAACCGCGCCACGGCCAGCGCCTTGTACGTCTTATCAACGGCGGTAACCGCTATTCCGCCGCCATCGTCAGCTCGACCGATAAAACCGTAACCGCGATCATCCGTGAAACATATATGGCCCCCGGCCAGATGGGCCAGCTTTCGTTCCCGACCAGAGGCATCGAAGCCGCCCGTCCCGATATCACCGACCGCGTTCTTCGGCGCGAACTGGAGCAGGAAGACGCCTTAAACGGCGACCCTGGTTACACGGTAGTCGGCGGAGAAGAACCGGAAGCGCTGGCGGAATCGCCGATGGACGATGATTTCGACGACGACTCGGAAACTTAAGTACTGAATCGTCGCCCCATTACAAGGCAAACAAGGGTGGGTGAAGCGGAGCCTGCCAATTTCGGTTAGTCCCCTTTGAGTCTTCAACGAAATACTTTCGACCGCAGTCGAAATGTACGAAAGGGATACACAGCAGTTAAAAAGTGCGACAATTTTCTATTGACTCCCCCTTCCTTCCCCGCCTTACAATAACCTCAGTATTTGGGCGAGATCGCAATAAAAATGCCCCGTCATGTTCTGGTCGCTGGGGTCAATTTGGGTATTCTGGAAGGACCATTACTTTATGACCAGCAAAGCGTTAAGTAGTCCGGCTTAGCTTTTTATCCGTACCCTTATTGGGAGACAGAAAGTTAGGCGGTAGTTCACGTCAGAACCAACCCCGAAAGCGCCCAGTAAAGGATAAATAACGGATTTTTCAGATTATGAGGATAATCTGCTTCCCTCGGTCATGGGGACCCCCTCTTTCGAGAAAGGGGGGATACAGGGGGATTTACCCCGTAAATGGAACCTGATTATTTTAACCTTTAATTCGCGGAAATTACTCCCATTTGGGCCCAAAACCCAAATCGCTACCCTCCAAATCGCGATCGTCTTTCTATATCCTGAATCCGGATTTGTTTCGTGTTGCGCAATTTAATTTTCCGCAGGTTCGCATAGCTTCGCTATCACCTCACCGGTGGACTCGGAGTATCGGGAATAGCCTAAAATATGGTATTATTGTTTAGCATCCTCTACACTCAAAATTTACTTCGAGTGTATATGACCTGCGTGTAGACGATGACCCGGAGATTTAAAAAAAATGGTTACTGATAGAATTAAACCTGTAAATATCGAAGACGAGATGCGGGGTTCTTACCTCGACTATGCGATGAGCGTTATCGTCGCCCGCGCCCTCCCGGACGTGCGGGACGGCCTGAAACCTGTGCACCGGCGCATCCTCTACGCCATGTCTGAACTGGGACTCACCCATAATTCCGCCTTTAAGAAAAGTGTCCGTATTGTCGGTGAAGTTTTAGGTAAATATCACCCCCACGGCGATTCCTCTGTTTACGATGCCATGGTGCGTATGGCCCAGGACTTCTCCATGCGGTACATGCTGGTGGACGGCCAGGGCAACTTCGGCAGTATCGATGATGATCCCGCCGCTGCCATGCGTTTCACCGAAGCCCGTCTGACCAAAATTGCTGAGCAGATGCTCGTCGATATTGACAAAGATACCGTCGACTTTCAATCCAACTTTGATGATAGTCTGAAAGAACCAATGGTTTTACCTTCCCGTTTGCCGCAATTGTTGGTCAACGGCAGTTCCGGTATTGCCGTCGGTATGGCTACTAATATTCCGCCGCATAATCTCACAGAAGTCTGCGAAGGTATTGATTACCTGATCGATAACCCCAATGCCACCATCGAAGAACTGACCCAGTTTATCAAAGGGCCTGATTTCCCCACCGGCGGTATTATTCTGGGCGAGGACGGTATTCAGAGTTGTTACGCCACCGGCCGCGGCAGGATGATCGTCCGCGCTAAAGCCTATATCAGCGATATGCATGACGGCACCCGCCGCCAGATTATCGTCAATGAATTGCCCTACCAGGTCAATAAGGCTGCGCTCATCGAAAAGATCGCCGAACTGGTCAGTGACAAGAAGATCACTGGTATCGGCGACCTGCGTGATGAATCCGACCGCCAGGGTATGCGTATCGTCATCGAATTGAAACGGGATGTCCAGCCGGAAACGGTGCTGAACAACCTTTATAAATACACCGCCATGCAGTCTACTTTTGCCGCCAACATGCTGGTGCTTATCGACGGTCAGCCTAAAGTAATTAATATCCGCGAAGCGCTGCAGGCCTACATCGATTTCCGCCGCGAGGTGATTACCCGCCGCACTAAATTTGAATTGAAGGGCGCCAAAGCTCGTGCCCATATCCTCGAAGGTTTGAAGATTGCCCTCGACAACATCGATAAGATAATCGCCATTATCCGCAAATCCGAGACCACCGATCTGGCCCGGCAAAACCTGATGAGCGGTTTCAGCTTGAGCAAGTTACAGGCCGATGCCATCCTGGAAATGCCGTTACGCCGCTTGGCCGGTCTGGAGAGAAAGAAGATCCTGGACGAATTGGCCGAGGTTTTAAAGACGATCTCCTATCTGGAAGACCTGCTGGGAAATGCCAGCCGGATCATGGCTCTGATCAAACAGGAAACCAACGAACTGAAAGATGAATTCGGCGATGAACGCCGCACTGAAATTAACCGCGAAGGGATTAAGGAATTCCGCGAGGAAGACCTGATCCCGCACGCCGAAATGGCCGTTATCCTCAGCAACCGTGGCTTTATCAAACGCGTGCCCGCCCAAGTATACAAATCGCAGCACCGCGGCGGCAAGGGCATCATCGGCATGGTCACCCGTGAGGAAGATGCCGTTCGGCTCCTAGCCATCGCCGATACGCATGATTATCTGTTATTATGCACTACGCGCGGTCGGGTCTTTAGCCTCAAGTGTTATGAGGTCCCGCCGGATGCTTCCCGCGTCGCCAAGGGTTTGGCCGTGGTGAATTTATTCTCTATTCCGCCCGAAGAAAAAGTGGCGGATATGGTGGTTATCACCAATTTTGACCCCAACCTGTACTTGCTGATGGGCACCCGCAACGGTGAGATCAAGAAAACATCGCTGGACCACTTTACCGCCGTGCGCAGCAGCGGCCTCATCGGTATGGATGTCGAAAAAGACGATGAATTAACCTCCGCGCGCATCGCCACCGAACAGGATGATGTGGTCATGGTCACGCAGAAAGGGCAGTCCATCCGCTTCTCCGTCGAGAGTGTCCGCACCAGTCAGCGCACCAGCGGCGGCGTGAAGGGTATCAAACTCTTTGATAATGATAAAGTCGTCGGCATGGGTATCGCCTCACCCGGCTCTTACGTGCTGGTGGTATCGACCGAAGGTTACGGTAAACTCACCCAGATCGAACGTTATCCCAAGCAGCACCGCGCCGGCAGCGGCGTCCGGACTATTAAACTGGTCGATAAGACCGGTGAACTGGCCGATGCCAGGATTGTCTCCCCGACCCAGCAGGTGATGTTTATCTCCGCCAACGGTATCGTTACCCGCACACCGGTCAAAGAGATCAGTATCCTGGACAGAAGCACCCAGGGCGTGCGCCTGATGCGCATGGACGAAGGTGACCACGTCGTCGCCGTCGCCCATATGGAAACCACTTAACCGATTAGATTAACTAATTTAAAAGCCCCTCTTCTGTTCAAGGAGAGGGGCTTTTTTGTGTTTATAGAGCTAGTTTCCTTATTTATTGTTCTTTCTCGTCTCCCCCCGGTTTGAATTAACTCCACATTCCGCCTAGAATAATTAATAGGATACATTTTTATATGCGGTTGTTCCCCCTCGTTGTGTGAAAGAGGGGATTCTTATTTTTAAAGCAGGGGTATTTTGAAGTTACTATTTATTCCCCCATCCGGCGCCGGGGAGGAAAACTGGCTTTTACAAACCTCCTATTTCCCGGGTTCCGAGGCCATTTCGCTGCCCGGTCATCCCGCAGGTAAACCGCTGGACAGCATCGAGGAATATACTGGGTGGCTGCATGACTACATTCACCGTCGCGGTTATCAGGATGTCGTCCTTGCCGGGCATTCCTTTGGCAGCGCGATTGCGCTGATGTACGCACTGCAATATCCGGAGGAACTGCGGGGACAGATTTTAATCGGTTCCGGGGCGAAATTAAAGGCTAGTCATGCCTACTATAATGCTGTGAAGAGCATGCTGAACGACGAGGTAGCCTGGCGCAAATACAACGAGAAATTTGCCGTCCTTGACCCCCGGTTGCAACCTGCCACCGAGTCGAAGATCCGCATCGGTCCGGCGGTTTTATTTAACGATTTATTATGCTGCGACAAGTTCAACGTCATGGAGCGGTTGCACAATGTAAGCATACCGACATTGATCATTGTCGGTGCGGAAGATGAGATGACCCCGGTCAAATTCGCCCAATACCTGGCGGATAGGATCGTCGGCTCGAAAATGGTCATCATTAAAAACGCTACCCATAGCGTAGCCATGGAAAAACCGGACGAAGTGAACGGGCTGATCAGGGAGTGGATGGACAACCTCAAGTAAAAACAAAACGCAGTGACAGCGGAAAAGGATTAGATTGCAGAGATGAAAAGCATGTTGATTAAAACAATTCACGAACAACTCGGCCCCGGCGGCCTTGAACTGACCAGTATTTATTTCCGTTACGGCGGCAATATCTATATCTTCAGTTATCAAAAGGACGGAGTTCGCAAACACACCCTGATCGATACCGGCGATAAACGGCACAGCGATAGTATCATG
>Ga0182011_10005358_pt1 | contig 10111 bp, 8 predicted proteins | sample 711E1DmetaG_FD_120481 | JGI IMG/M metagenome (GOLD analysis project Ga0182011, IMG submission 120481) | Permafrost microbial communities from Stordalen Mire, Sweden - 711E1D metaG | ecosystem: Environmental > Terrestrial > Soil > Wetlands > Permafrost | place: Sweden: Stordalen | collected...
GGAAACCGTGTTCAAGCAAATGGGCGTTAATCTCAGCCACTGGCCTCGGGCAGCGAACCGGGAACTCGTGGAAATATTGCGCATCACTGCAAAGCGAATACCCAGGGAGACTGGAGATTTTTTCAGCGGTGTAATGTGCCTTGGAATAACAAAGATCTGCCACCTGGCGCAGGCCGGTTGGCCCCAGCAAGCTCAGGTATATGGCGGCAGCGAGCGCCAGCAAACCCTCATTGGTGCAAATATTGGAAGTGGCGCGTTCACGCTTGATGTGCTGTTCACGAGCGGTGAGGGTAAGTACATAAGCGCGCTGGCCGCGGGTATCGACAGTTTCTCCAGCCAGGCGACCGGCCATCTTGTGGATGAATTGCTTGCGGGTGGCAAAGAAGCCCAGGTATGGTCCGCCGTAGGAGAGTGGTATTCCCAATGGTTGGCCCTCACCGACAACGATATCCGCGCCCATTTCACCGGGAGTTTTTAGCAAACCCAGTGCGATCGGATTGGCAGCCACGCAGACGAGGGCGCCCATCTGGTGGGCCGTCTCGATTAGCCGGGCATAATCGAAGATGCGTCCGAAGAAATCGGGGTATTGTACGATCACTAATGCCGTTTCATTGTCGATCAGGGGGATCAAACTTTCCGGGCTGCTTTCGGAGAACCTTTCACAATTAACTGCATCAGGATTGTCGCCGACCAGTTCCATTTGCATATCCTGAATGTAAGTGCGCAGCGTCAGGCGGTACTGCGGGTGGACTGCCGGCGAGATGACAATTTTTTTACGCTTTCCGTGGAACTGGGCATTGGCCAACCCGACGGCTTCAGCCACGGCTGTGGCGCCATCATAGTGCGAAGCGTTCGAAACCTCCATTCCGGTTAACGCAGCGATGAGCGATTGGTATTCGAAAATGCCTTGCAGCGTGCCCTGGGAGATTTCCGGTTGGTAGGGAGTATAAGCGGTATAGAATTCGCTGCGCTGCAGGATATGGTCCACGGCGGCAGGTATGTAATGGTTGTACGCTCCCGCGCCTAGAAAGCAGACCAGATCGGTACGGACATTTTCGTTGGCTAGAGACAGTTCGCCGAGTTCCACGGCGGCTTCCATTTCGGTCAATGCGACAGGAAGGTGCAGAGTTGGAAAACGATTCTTCCTGGGGACATCTTTGAACAAATCTTCCAGAGATTTCACCCCGATGGTTTCCAGCATGGTGTCCCGTTCGTGGGGACTGTGGGGTATATAGCTCATATGAGTGCCTTTTCGACCAGCATTAAGCAGGTTTTCTGCCTGAAGTTGAAAGCGGATAGTTGAATGTTAATGAGCCCGTTCTTCACAATACTTGGTATAGGTGGTTGCATCCATCAAACCGGACACATCCCCACCCTCGACCTGGACCATCCAACCCTTGCCATACGGGTCGCTGTTCAAAACTTCAGGATTATCAGCCAAGCCATCGTTGACGGCCGCCACCTTTGCGCTGACAGGGGCGTATGACTCCGCAGCAGCTTTAACCGATTCGACCGAGGCCATTTGCTTGCCGGCCTGGACCGTCTCGCCAGCCGCCACGATAATTTCCACAAAAACGATATCTGAAAGCTGGCTTTGAGCGAAATCGGTCAGTCCGGATTTATGCGTGGCCGGATCGAACCATTCATCGGTTTTGGTATATTTCAGATTGGTAGGTATATTCATCATCCATCTCCATTTTAGGTTGATTTGGCGAAACAAAAAAGGGCGCACGCAAATAATATGTGCGCCCTCTGTTACTGACCTGAGAGATTCTCCTGTGGTGTTGGCCTGGACACCGGACGGCGTCTTAAGGGAGCAGGCCGAAGCCCAAGGATTGCCCCATCGGTGTCCCAACGGAATGTCATTCCGCAGGGAACTTTCCAGAGATAGAGGCAACAGGGTCCTTTTTACCTGAGAGTTTCATCCGGACTTGCCAGTGCCGGATTTGCACCTTCGGCGTCCCGCCTCAAAACGTACGCTCCATGCGGGGTCTCTTCCCTGTTGTCATTTATTTACTTTTATATGTTGCATTGTACGAGCATGGCGGATAGAAGTCAAGGTAATATCTTTTGGCGACAATGGATCCTTAGTTCAAGTTATGATTAATGGGCGGCGCGCTTTATTGTATCAAGCGTTCTTTCTACCAAGTTTCATAAATTCGATCAGCGATTTGTCTCAATGATTGTTCAAGGTGCTGCGAACCCAATCACCCGCCAGCCAATACTTAAAATCCTGACCCCGGTAAACCCGGATTGCCCCGATAATTCCATAAACAATCGCACCCACCGGCAGGCATGCCAGAATGAGGGTCATTACAATTGCGAACGGGATAAGGATAATACCGATCAGAATAGCCGAGAGAACGCCTACGGCTGCCCACATTGCACCGATTAACAGGCCTCCTCCGTACCACCAGATCAGCTGGAAGATCAACGCTTGCAAGGCATGGTAGGCAACCTTGCGCGAACGATCTTTAAAGATCAAATAAATAACAAGCGCTGCAATCGGACCGGCAAAGCCGGTGACCAGGTTAAGCAGGACGCTGAGGTGGGCCAGCATACTCCAGGTGCGTTCTTCCGCAGGAGAGAGCGGCAAGGTTGGAAATGTTCGCGCAGGTGATGCGCTTAAAGCGGGATTTGGGTTATCGATAGTCATGGTTTTCTCCTTAAGATTTGGAATTCATATTAAGACTATCCATATAACGAAATCCCATTACTTACGTTGCAACATTAACCAAAAAAGCCCGCCGCAAGGCAGGCTTTTTGAATCGTTAATTGCAAGATATATTTCAGCCCCAGTTCTGTTTCTTTACGAAATCAGTGATCAATGGGAGTTTAATGTAATTTCCCTGGTATGCCTTAATTCCCAGGAAAATATTAAAGAGAAAACCAAGTGCACCGACGCATGCCCCGATGACGACGAAGCTAAGAATGATTGACACAACCCAAAGAATAATTCCCCATGCCAAGGCCTGACCATTGTGGGCTTTAATAAAGGGCCGATTCTTTTTATCTGCTATGAGTAAGATAATAACAGGGACAATAGGTGTGAGAATCCAAGCCAGCAATACCCAAAGCTTGTCATCACTGGTAATATCGGTTTCCATCGCTTTTTGAAACATTTATGCCTCCTGAGGGTTTAATAAATTGGCTGAATTTGGTCTAATTTTACAACAAAAATTGACAAATAGCAATCAATTTCATGCTCCTTTCCTCCTATTTTATGAGAGGTTTGGAAATATGCTAGAATAGCGGCATGGTTTCCAGACATCGCATTGTATTCATGGGTTCTCCGGACTTTGCAGTACCGGTACTGGAGACATTGGCTGCACGTTACCGGCTGATCGGCGTGGTGACCCAACCCGATCGTCTGGCCGGGCGGGGTGGGACCCTGAAGCCGCCAGCGGTCAAGACAGCCGCACTCCGGCTTAACATTCCCATATTACAGCCTGAAAAGTTACGCAACCCTGAAGCAATGGACCAATTGCGGGCCTGGGAACCTGATCTGATCGTGGTGGCTGCATTTGGGCAGATCCTGCGCCCGGATGTGCTCGACCTGCCAAAATGGGGCTGCATAAATATCCATGGGTCACTTCTGCCGCGAGGACGCGGGGCGGCGCCAATCCAAGCTGCCATTCTGGCTGGAGATCGAGAGACCGGAATCACCATTATGAAAATGGACGCGGGTGTGGATACCGGCCCAATGCTCAGCCAGCGTGCCATACCCATTTTGCCTGATGATACTGCCGGAACGCTTTTCGAAAAACTAGCTCCACTCGGCGCAGAATTGTTGCTCGAGACTTTACCCGGCTATCTTTCAGGAGAGGTGCAACTGCAACACCAGCCGACAGAGGGTGTCACATATGCCCCCATGCTCAAGAAGGAAGATGGTCTGTTCGATTTCAACCAGCCGGCTGCCTTGCTTGAACGACGGGTGCGGGCGTTCAATCCCTGGCCGGGGACCTGGTTCGAGTTCAACAGTGCGCCAGTAAAGGTATTGCATGTCAGAGTCAGTGCTGAAAAAAACCCGGGTGCCGGTCAAAGAATCACATTGAATGAGTATCCCGCCGTTGGAACAAAGGCGGGGATTCTCATCCTTGAAGAAATCCAACCGGCGGGCAGGAAACCCATGTCTGGGAAGGCATTCCTGGCAGGGGCTAGAAATTGGTAAAACTCTTAACCAGCAAGCCACCAAGCCACAAAACCTTTCGGACCTTGCTGGCTTCGGGGTAAAAAGTGTTCAGAGGTAGTCATGCCGAAATATGTTGCTGCCATAGACCAGGGCACCACCAGCACCCGCTGCATCCTGTTCGACCATAATGGGAACATCATCTCTTCAGACCAGAAGGAACACCAGCAAATCTATCCCAAACCCGGCTGGGTGGAACATGATGTCCTCGAAATCTGGGAACACACCCAGAGAGTGATGCGCGGCGCGTTGGAAAAATCCGGCATGGAGGTTGCTGACATTGCTGCGATAGGAATCACCAACCAGCGCGAGACAACGCTTGTGTGGGAACGCGCCACCGGCCGGCCGGTCTATAACGCCATCGTCTGGCAGGATACGCGTACCGATGGGATCTGCACTGAACTGGCAAAAAAGAATGGGCAGAAGCGCTTCCAGGAAAAGACCGGTTTGCCGCTGGCAACGTATTTTTCAGGGCCGAAAATCAAATGGATCCTGGACAACGTACCCGGAACGCGCCAGCGCGCTGAAAAAGGCGAATTGATCTTCGGTAATATGGACACGTGGCTGCTCTGGAATATGACCGGTGCGCATGTCACCGATGTCACCAATGCTTCCAGAACCATGCTGATGGACCTAAAAACGCTAGACTGGGATGAGGAAATCCTACGCATCCTGAATATCCCGCGGGGTATGCTGCCGGAAATTCACAGTTCCTCGGAAGTGTACGGCAGCGCCAAAGGCGGGTTGGGCGGTGTTCCTGTGGCAGGTGACCTGGGCGACCAGCAGGCAGCCCTGTTCGGCCAGACCTGCTACAAAAGCGGCGAGGCCAAGAATACTTATGGCACGGGTTGTTTTATGCTATTGAATACGGGTGGGAAGCCAGTCATATCCAATAATGGATTATTGACAACGCTGGGTTACAAGATTGGCAACCAACCCGCCGTCTACGCCCTGGAAGGTTCAATAGCGATCAGCGGTGCGCTGGTGCAATGGCTGCGCGACAACCTGGGGTTGATTGAAAAATCCGCCGACGTGGAAACGCTGGCAGGGTCGGTGGAGGATAACGGTGGGATCTACTTCGTCCCGGCTTTCTCCGGCCTGTTTGCACCCTACTGGAGGTCGGATGCGCGCGGCGTCATCGTTGGCATGACGCGCTTTATCAACAAGGGTCACATCGCCCGTGCCGCGCTGGAGGCAACCGCTTTTCAGACACGCGAAGTGCTGGATGCCATGGAGAAAGATTCCGGAGTCAAGCTGACCGCTCTAAAAGTTGACGGAGGCATGGTCTTTAACGAACTGCTGATGCAATTCCAGGCTGATATTTTAAACGTTCCGGTGATCCGACCGAAAGTAGCTGAAACAACCGCCCTGGGTGCAGCATATGCAGCCGGGTTGGCGGTCGGATTCTGGAAGGATTACGATGAATTACGTGCAAATTGGGGCATGGACAAGCAATGGAAACCGTCAATGTCTACCGAAAAACGCAACTCGCTCTTTGCCAGCTGGAAGAAAGCCGTAACCAAAACTTTTGATTGGATAGAGTAGAAGAACATGAACCGAAAAGACACCCTCACTTCGCTAAGTTCCCATTCCCCCACCGTTCTGATTATCGGCGGTGGCATCAATGGGATCGGAACATTCCGTGACCTGACCCTGCAAGGCGTAGATACCCTGCTGATCGATCGGGCCGATTTCTGTTCGGGCGCTTCGTCAGCCTCCTCGCGCATGGCACACGGAGGCATCCGTTACCTGGAGAACGGCGAGTTCCGCCTGGTGCGTGAAGCCGTCCAGGAACGCAACCGCTTGATCCAGAATGCCCCCAGTTTGGTCAAACCGTTGCCCACCACCATTCCCATATTTAAAACCTTCTCCGGAATGTTCAACGCGCCGCTAAAATTTCTGGGTTGGTTGGATAAACCTTCCGAGCGCGGCGGTCTGATCATAAAAGTCGGGCTAATTTTCTATGATGCCTTTACTGGTAAAAACCGAACCGTGCCAGTGCATGTTTTCGATGGGCGGGACAAAGCAATAAAGAAATATCCACACCTGAATCCTAAAATTCGTTACGCTGCCACATATTATGATGGCATCATTCTTTCCCCAGAACGCTTGTCACTCGAACTGCTGTTTGACGCTGAAAAAGAAGGCAGCCACGCGCGTGCCTTAAACTACGTTTCCATGGTCAGCGGTTCCGGTGACAAGGTCACTTTGAGGGACGAAGTAAGCGGGCAGACTTTTGCTATCGCGCCACGCCTGGTTATCAACGCTGCCGGTCCCTGGATTGATGGTACGAATCAAAGCATGGGCCTACAGACACATTACGTCGGCCCAACCAAAGGCTCGCACCTGGTGCTCAACAACCCTGAACTGCGCGTCGCCATCGGCGACCACGAATTTTTCTTTGAGAATAAGGATGGACGCATTGTGCTGATCTTCCCGCTCTTCGATAAGGTCATGATCGGTACATCCGATCTGCCCATTGAAAACCCTGACTCAGCCCGTTGCACCGAAGATGAAGTGGATTACTTTATTGGGATGATCGGGCGAGTGTTTCCTGATATTCAAGTTTCCCGCGAGCAGATCGTCTTCCGATTTTCTGGCGTTCGACCATTGGCTTATACCCAAACCAAAAACGCCGGCCAGATCACCCGCGATCACCACATTCAAGAAGATAGAATTGGCAGCATTCCCGTTTATTCACTCATCGGTGGCAAATGGACCAGTTTCCGGGCATTCTCCGAACAAGTGACGGACCGTGCCCTGGCGTTCCTTGGACAAACACGAAAAGTGGACACCAAGGCTCTTCCCATCGGCGCGGGAAAAGATGCTTTTCCATTGAAAACGGATCCCAATTACACAGCCCTTGAGATTGATAGTATGGCAAAACGGGAAAAGATTGTCCATCTCGACGATCTTGTCTTACGGCGCACCCTGTTGGCTTACCTGGGCCAGTTAAACCATTCTCTGGTTGAGGAATTGTCCAACACCCTTGGCGATAGTCTAGGCTGGGATGAGTCGAAGAAAAAATCCGAAGTGACACGCACCCTTGAAATCCTGGCAGACCTGCATGGGGTGCGATTGTAATGGTTCAATTTTTGTGAATGAGAGAGGTGGTTACCAACCTTTGGACTCTCAATGCGAGGATGGAATCCGTGTGGCTTAATAGAAACGCGGGATCACTTAATTAACCAATCATGGTCTATCAATACCCACCCATTTCGTTCCTTAAGAGTGTTCCCTTCATAATGTCCGCCCATGTCCACAATACCGATAAACGCATCCTCTATTTTATCGACGACTTGACCTGCTTGTTCCAGTATCAATGAAATACTGATACTCCCTGGGGCAAGTGGGAGTTTGGCAACGTGGCATATTACCACCCCTTTATAAGCGGAAAGCTTCAATGGACCGACCGTACCCAGACTGTTCAGATTGGCAATTACATCCCCCCGTAGATTTTTAATCAAGATGGAAATATTAATGTCCTTAATAGGACTAAATTGTTCTCCAGTATACTCGACCTGGAACTTTACCGGCATTCCACTGGTTAATGTCTCAAGAATTGTGTTATCAACTCCCCTGACACTAAAGCCAGTAATCTTTACACCCCCTGTCGCTTCTAACTGACGACTTTCCTCCAGCTGAACTTGTTGACTTTTCCCGACCTCAGAAAGATAAGTGGCAATTGCATCACGAACGGGGCCAAGAGGGAAAATGGTTTTTCCATGGTCCAGAACCATGGCTTTGTTGCATAAGGATGAGACCGTCGTCATATTATGACTAATAAATAGAATTGTCCCGCCACCTTCCGATACTTCCTTGATCTTTTGCACACTCTTTTCCTGGAAGGCAACATCCCCGACCGCTAAGACCTCATCGACTAATAAAACCTGGGGTTTTAGGTGAGCAGCAACCGAAAAAGCCAGGCGCACTTCCATACCGGAGGAATATCGTTTTACAGGAGTATCGAGAAATTCCTCCACGCCTGAAAAGGCAACGATTTCATCAAACTTCCTTTTAATCTCTGCCGTTGACATGCCGATGATGGCACCGCTGATAAAGATATTTTCGCGTCCCGTCAATTCAGAATGAAATCCCGTACCGACTTCAAGCAAAGAGCCAACCCTGCCATAGATAATTGCTCTACCCGAAGTTGGTTCAGTCACACGACCCAATAATTTCAATAAGGTGCTTTTCCCAGCACCGTTCCTGCCAATAACACCAATGATGTCGCCTTGCCCGGCTTGAAATGAGACATCCTTGAGCGCCCAAAAGGAAACTTTCTTTTCCGAATATTTCCGCCCAAGGAGTTGATTGGTAACCCGGGCGATATCATCCACAAGGACACGTTGGTTTTTGCGCCAGCCCTTTCCCGTTGTAGGCAGGATCCGGTAACGTTTCGAAATATTTTCAACGCATAATATAAATTCAGGCATTATATAACATCCGCGAAACTACGTTCCAGCCGCCGAAAAAGAGCCAGCCCAATTATTAATAGGACTATACTGGCTGTTATTGAATATATCAAAGACTTAACGGGAAAATCGGTAGTCCCAAGAATTGCCCAGCGGAAGCCATTGATAATTCCCACCAGCGGATTGAGGTCATAGATCCAGGTCCAGCTGGGGGGGATCAACTTGGAAGAATAGGCCAAGGGAGATGCATACATCCAGACTTGAATAAGGAAAGGCAAGACGTAGGTGAAATCCCGGTAGTAGACATTCAATGCGGCGAAAATTATACCCACACCGATGGACAAGAGCATTGAGAAAAGAAGCAGAACAGGAAGAGTAAGGATATTTATGGATAAATGAACTTGATAAACCACCATCAGTATAGCCATTATTGCCAAGGATACGAGAAAATCCACCAAAGTGGAGGCTGCACTTGCAATGGGGATGATTATCCGAGGAAAAAAGATCTTGGTGATCAGGTTGATTTCCCGCGTCAAGCTTATGCCGGCACGTTGGAGGGACTGGGAAAATACACTCCAGGGGAGAAGACCGACAAAAGCAAACAATACATAGTTAACATTGTCTGATTGGGTTTTCATCAATATCCCAAATACGACTGTAAAGATCGCTGTGGTGAGAAGAGGTTGGAGAATCACCCAAATAACCCCAAGAAGGGTTTGACGATAGCGGAGCTGCACCTCCCTCAGCGCCAGAATCCAAAATAGCTCCCGATATTCCCATAATTCCTTGAGGTTGATGCCGAACCAATTTTTAACTGGTTGAATGACTGTCCGGCGGAGTGGTTTTTGATTAATTATTTCATTCATCACTGCAAGGTTTATCCTCATTTAATTATGACATGCTAAAATTAGCGAGCAATCGTTCAACTTCCTTGGTATTGCCGAACAGCATACTATTCAATTCTGCAACAAATCGATAGAACAACCTGCTAAATTTCCCCTCTCCCAATAAAATAAAAAAATAAAGACCAAGAGAAAAACATCGCTGTGAGGCCAATTATTAATTGATTATTATGAATGTCCTTCAAATTTGGATAATTCGGATTGGCTGAGGTAATAGAAAAGACAGGGGGATGTAAAGTGGGTGAAGCCCATCCAAACACCTTTTTCTTAGCACCCTCTAGTGATTCCCAAGCAGCCTCATTAATCATTCACAGTTAAACTTATAAGAACCATTATAATCTATCATAGTGGAGTGGTTCAAGAAGTACGAAGAATGGTTTAGAAAAATCTTATTAATTTCGAGAAACCAAATCCAGAATAAGAAAATGGTATTTTCACGTTCAATGTTCGAAGGGACTTCAAGTGCATATTTGCCTGATTTCGGTTGAGATCTTTGCCTGGGGTAAATATGGTGGGTATGGGAGAGCCACCAGGATGATCGGGCGGGAATTAGTAAGACGAGGCATCCAAGTTTCCGCGATCGTTCCCAGGCGAGAGGATCAGAA
>Ga0182011_10005359_pt1 | contig 10109 bp, 10 predicted proteins | sample 711E1DmetaG_FD_120481 | JGI IMG/M metagenome (GOLD analysis project Ga0182011, IMG submission 120481) | Permafrost microbial communities from Stordalen Mire, Sweden - 711E1D metaG | ecosystem: Environmental > Terrestrial > Soil > Wetlands > Permafrost | place: Sweden: Stordalen | collected...
CAGGATTTAGCTTTTCACGCGCTACATAAGCAGGGCAATCATGCCCGATATATTTGGAAAACGCTTCTTTGAAGGATGAAATATATCCTTTCTCCAGCAAAGCCTGGGCAACATGCGCACGCCCAAGAGCGCCATTCCCGGCGATCTCTTTGATTCGTGCTAGCTCGACATTGCAACCAAGCTCGTTTAGTTTAGCTACCATTTTATCAGCTCTATTAGCCCGTGAGTTGCGCATTTTCTCTAGACTGGCTTGAAACTCGTGATTTGTATAATCTATGAAATATCCTAACACATGTACTTCGCCATTGGAAGTATCAGTACTGAGTTCTACGCCTGGAATTACGGTCAATACGGGAAATTCTTTGGCAGCTTGTAAAGCAGGGACAATACCGTCCACCGTATCGTGGTCAGTGAGCGCCATCACTGTTAATCCGGCATTAACCGCCATACGAATTAGTTCGGCAGGGCTATAGCGGCCATCCGACGCATTAGAGTGAATGTGAAGATCTGCTCCGGCCATCACTCTGTTTCCCTTTGGATTCGCTCGATGCTGAGGGCTTTGCCGGTTTTTTCGTCAACCCTGACAAGTATCGCATTGATAACACTCTTTCCAGTGCCGGCTGATAATCGATGCGGTAATAGAGTGAGAAAACGCTTCAGTACATTTTCCGGGTCATCCCCAATGACGGAATCTACAGGTCCCGTTAAACCGATATCAGTAACATATGCCGTACCTCCGGCTAATATATGCGCATCGATTGTGCCGACGTGGGTATGCGTGCCAAGCACGGCGCTAACACGCCCATCGAGATAACGCCCTAATGCTACTTTTTCCGAAGTCGCTTCTGCATGAAAATCCACAATAATTACTGCCGGTTTGTTTTCCAGTTGTGCCAGCAGCGCATCCATTGTGAGGAAGGGAGAATCATAATTATCCATAAAAGTCCGGCCGATGAGATTCACCACTAGCACACCATTTTTAGTGACATAGCCTTTACCGGGCACACCCGGCGGATAGTTTAACGGTCGTATAAGGGGCATCTCGCTGTCAAGATAAGGAAGGATAGTTTTATGCGCCCAAACATGATTCCCCGAAGTTAGCACATCTGCGCCGGCTTTGAGTAGTTCCTCCGCTGTATCCGGTGTTACGCCAATACCGTGGGCGCTATTCTCGGCATTAACGATCGTCAGGTCTACTCCGTACTCCTGTTTGATTTGCGGCAAAAACGTATTCAGAGCCTGCCGTCCCGGTTTTCCAATGACATCCCCGATTGCGAGTATTAGCATCTATCCCTCGGTTTCCATCTCCTACTTCGCAAAATCCACGGCGCGGGTTTCTCTAACTACGGTTACTTTTATCTGTCCGGGGTATTCCATACCCTCTTCGATCTTTTTAACAATATCACGAGCCAGTCTCATCGCACCTAAATCATCAATCTCTTCAGGTTTAACCAGAATTCTTACTTCACGCCCTGCCTGAATAGCAAATGATTTCTCGACACCTTTGAAGCTATTAGCAATATCTTCCAAAGATTTTAGACGTTTCAGATAGCTGTCCAGTGATTCTCTTCTGGCGCCGGGCCGGGCGCTGCTGATGGCATCGGCGGCAGAAATAATATAACCCCAGGTGCTGGTATTAGGAGTTTCAAAATGGTGTTCGGCAATACCCATCACCACCTCGGGGGATTTTTCCCATTGTTTTACCAGGTCAGCGCCGATTGCTGCGTGTGTGCCTTCTACCTCACGGTCAACGGCCTTACCGATATCATGGAGTAAACCGGCTTTTTTAGCGATCATCGGATTAGCTCCAAGTTCAGATGCAATCATCTGCGCCATAAATGCGACCTCGATACAATGAGACAGCACGCTTTGTCCGTAACTGGTGCGGTATTTCAACCGTCCGAGTAATCTTATCAGTTCGGGACGCATACCCTGAATTCCCACCTGATAAGCTGCTTGCTCACCGGCAGTCTGAATACTGGCGTTAACCTCTTCCTCAGCCTTTTTCACTACTTCTTCGATACGAGCCGGATGAATACGTCCGTCCAAAATCAGTTTGGTCAGCGCAATACGAGCGATTTCACGGCGCACCGGATCAAAACTGGATAAGGTCACAGCTTCCGGAGTATCATCAACAATCAGATCGACACCGGTAGCTTGTTCCAACGCTCTGATATTGCGGCCTTCCCGTCCGATGAGTCTGCCCTTCATTTCATCACTGGGAATGGGCACACTAGTAGCGGTAGTCTCTGATACTATCTCGGAAGCGCTACGCTGAATAGTTTGTGCCAGGATTTCCTGAGATCTAAGGTCAGCTTCTGCTTTGATTTTAATTTCCCACTCATGGAGTCGGCGCGAGGCTTCACCCTTCATTTCAACTTCAATACTTTGCAGTAACATTTCCTTGGCCTGGTCGATTGACATGCCGGAGATAATTTCCAGTTGTTTTAGTTCTTTACCTTTCGCTTCCTCAATCTGAGCCTGAAGAGTATCAAGAGATTTTTCTCTGTTGGCTAAAGCTCTTTCCCGCTGACTGATTCCTTCCAGTTTTCGCTCCAGATTTTCGGTTTTAGAAAGCAGCCGGTTTTCCTGCCGCTGTAATTCCAGGCGGCGCTCGCGGTACTCATTATCTGCAGTCGCGCGGATCTTGTCTGCTTCGACTTTGCCTTGTTCAATAATCTTTTTTGCCTCGTCACGGGATTCGATCAAAGTCCTGTTCGCTCTACGCTGGGTAACACGCAACAGGCGGTTCACCGCCATGCTTCGGTTGAAGAAAACAATTGCACCACCTAAAACAATCCCGATGATTAAAACCGCAATTAACATAATGACTAGAAATGCGCTACTAATTTGTGGCATACTTTCACCTCACTTTTGCTGTAACTGCCTTTTACTAATTAAATATTTGTGCTGCGCGGTTCTTTCCGTTCCTGCCAGATTCTTTTTACAGTTTGACTAATCACCGTATACCCGAATCCCCGCCGTTTTAGATATTCACCTAATCGGCGGCGAAACACCTCATAATCCTGATTTGGCAGGTGTTGCGCTTTCTTCTGAGCGACCTGGTAAGCTGTTTGGATGTCATCTGAATCATCAGTTACTGCTTTGATGATTTCGTCAGCCACCCCTTTCTTTTTCAGCTCAAGTCGGGTTAATCGTTGACTTCTCGGCCGAAACATATCCCTGTTCTCTTTCCAGAACTGAGCAAAGGCAGTATCATCCAGTAAATTTTGCTCCTTTAATTTATTTATTACTATTTCAATTTTAGAATCTTCAAATCCACGGCGGCGAAGTCTTTCCTTGATCTCCGCCTCGCTGCGAGGACGGTAACTAAGAAAACGATAAGCTGCATTTAAACAACGGGCCAAACTAACATCTTCTGCCAACTCTTTGAGCCGGTTATCCGAAATTTCCTGCCCGATTTTCAGCTCTCCGTTTTTTACTACCCCCACATCTATCTTAAAAGCAAATTTGCCATCGATAAACATATTTAGTTGTTTATCGGTGCGCTTATTTGCTCTAAGATCTGTAATCTTACCCATTTTTACTACCAGATAAAAACACAAAAGCTGAGGTCTAGACCTCAGCTTCTATTTCCGTTTACCAGTTTTTATATGACTTTGTTTTAATAAATCACTGGTCTTTAGGTGTTTCTTGTGAACTTGGTAAAGCTGCGGCTCGAACCTGTTGCTCTATTTCCCTGGTAATCTCAGGTTTTTGAACAAGGAAGTTTTTAGCATTCTCTCTTCCTTGTCCCAGACGAGTATCACCCCAGGAGAAAAAGGCACCGGACTTTTTAATCAGCCCCAGCTCAACCCCTAAATCAATAAGGTCACCTTCACGACTAATACCGTGATCAAACATGATATCAAATTCAGCGGTCCTGAAAGGAGGTGCGACTTTATTCTTCACAATTCTCGCTTTAACACGATTACCAACCGCAACCTCACCCTGCTTGAGAGTTTCACTACGTCTCAAATCAATTCTGACAGAGCTGTAAAACTTCAGAGCTCTGCCGCCAGGTGTCACTTCAGGGTTACCAAAAACGATACCGACCTTCTCTCTTAACTGGTTGATGAAAATTACTGCTGTTCCGGATTTGCCAATCGCCACTGCCAGTTTTCTAAGTGCCTGGGACATCAGACGTGCTTGTAAAGCTACCTGACTATCCCCCATCTCGCCTTCAATCTCGGCTCGGGGTACAAGAGCGGCAACACTATCCACCACAATTACATCCACTGCTCCACTTCGGACTAAAGCTTCGCAAATCTCCAGAGCTTGTTCTCCGGTATCGGGTTGGGAAATGAGCATATCGTCGATATTGACTCCCAGATGCCCTGAATAAACAGGGTCCAGGGCGTGTTCCACATCAATATAAGCGGCGACGCCCCCCTTCTTCTGTGCTTCTGCGATAATATGCAGCGCCAGTGTGGTTTTACCTGTTGATTCGGGACCGTAAATTTCGATTATACGTCCCCTGGGTATTCCCCCTATCCCGAGAGCGATGTCCAATGAAATAGAGCCGGTAGAGATAACCCCTGCAATTGCCACAGTGGTCGATTCCCCTAGCTTCATTATTGAGCCTTTGCCAAACCTTTTTTCTATCTGGCCGATGGCTAGCTCGAGTGCCTTAGTTCTTTCTTCGGTGGTCATATTCGTCTTACATAATGATAACATGAATAATTAATAAAAAACAATACTTTTTTCGTACAAATGTTCGTTTTAAGACGATACGGAAAAATATTTTATATATCTTTACTTTTCACAGAACATAATTATGTAATTAATGATGATCTTCATCACTACCATATTTTCTTCTTATGCAGCTTTCGTTGTAGTAGTAACGAGCGGGGAGTATACTTTCTATTTGAATAGTGGAATACAAGGACATTCATAGATGCCGACTGCCGATTTTATTATTAAAAATGCCGATATCATTACCGTCGACCAACAACAATCCCAAGCTGAATTTGTGGCAGTGAAAGCCGATAAAATCATTTTTACAGGTTCCAAAGAGCAAGAAAACGATTTTACAGGTCCGGCTACAAAATTTATTGACTGCCAGGGAAAAACGCTCGTGCCAGGGTTCAATGATGCCCATTGCCATATTTTCTCTTTACTGAGAAAGCTTACCAGTATTGACCTTAGTTTACCCAAGATAAAATCAATTAATGATATTAAAGCAATAATAAAAGAAAAAGTGAGGAACACACCACCGGGTGAATGGATTACGGGGACCGATTACAATGAGTTCTATCTTGCTGAAAAGCGACACCCAACCCGGTGGGAAATTGATGAAGTTGCTCCTGATAACCCTGTGATGCTTACGCACCGCTCGCTGCACGGCTGCGTATTGAATAGCAAAGCTTTGGCGCTGGCAGGTATTACCATGGAAACAGCTGAATTGCCGGGAACCCTGATCGACAGGGATGTTGAGAGAGGTGGAGAACCAAACGGTTTTCTGGCAGAAATGGTGGGATATATCAGGGAGCAGGTGATGCCGCCGATTCCGGAGAAGCAATTATTTGAAAGTATTAAACTAGCAAACGAGCAATATTTATCTCAAGGGTTAACCTCGCTGCAGGATGCCACTATTGTAAATGATCTGAAAAGATGGCGGTATTATCGGGGTTTTAAAGACAACGATCTTTTAAAAAGTCGTGTTTACATGATGACAGGTATTGAAACAATGAACGAGTTCCAGAATGCCAACCTTAGTTTTGGTGCGGGAGATGAAAATTTGAAACTCGGCGCGGTGAAAATTATCCCGAGCATGATTTCCGAGATAATACATCCATCACTTGAAGAATTAAAGACGATGGCACTGCATACGCACCAAGCCGGTTTTCAGCTGGCGATTCATGGTGTGCAGGCTGCGTTAGTAGATGCAATTATTAGCACTTACGAATATTTGCAACATAACACGCCTGATTTTAGCTCCAGACGTCATCGTATCGAGCATTGCTCCGAATGTCCGCCGCAGCTGATGGAACGCATTAAAAAACTCCAGCCGGTCATTGTCACTCACCCTTCCTTTACATATTTCAGCGGGGATAGATATCTGGCCACGGTGGAAAAAGAGGTTGTCCCCTGGCTATACCGAACCGGTACGATGGTTAGGAACGGACTAACGGTAGCCGGCGCTTCTGACTCACCGATTGTACCAAATAGTCCATTGACGGGTATCTATGGCGCTGTAACCCGATTAACATCTTCCGGACAAATACTAAATCAAGCTGAATGCATGACAGCAAATCAAGGGTTAAGACTGTATACTCTCAATGCTGCCTACGCTTCCCATGAGGAAAAAATCAAGGGTTCCATTACACCCGGTAAACTGGCAGACATGACTTTGTTAAGCAATAATCCCAATAAAGTGCCAGTCGAAGAAATTAAAGATATTAAAGTGCAGATGACCGTTATCGGGGGGAAGGTGGTTTGGGAAGGTTGACGTTATTCCCTGGAATCGCTAGACTATAAGTGGAGAATGATGATGCCGATTTACGAATATATTTGCCCTGATTGTAATACTAAATTCGAACTAATGCGGCCTATCAGCCAATCCAGTGAACCGGCTGATTGCCCGATGTGTAAACACAAAGCGAACAAGGCTTTGTCACGTTTCGCTTGCCGTTCTGTCAATTCATTCGGCACGGCAGTACCTATCGCCGGTGGCGGCGGGGGCGGATGTGCCGGTTGCGCCGGCGGTAGTTGCAGTTCCTGCAGCAGCTGATAAGCTGATAAAATGACAATGCCGACCGGTCCCAGACGCACAGGCATCGCTAATCTTCCTCTTCACGGTGGAAAAGCGCCACCCTGGCTTTTCGAACGAATGGTTAAACTGGCCAGGGAAATCACCATTGTTATCGTTTCCGATTTTGGTCCGGATGAAATGCTGCAAAGGCTTTCGCACCCTTACTGGTTTCAAGCATTTGGCTGCGTTCTGGGTTTTGACTGGCACTCTTCCGGTGTCACAACCACCCTTTGCGGGGCACTGAAAGAGGGCATCAAAGGGATGGAAAAAGATCTGGGACTATTTGTTGCCGGCGGTAAAGGCAGGACATCAAGACAAACTCCTGCAGAAATAGAAGAGTGGTCGGGAAAACTGTCGCTGAACCCTGAGCCTTTGTTTTATGCCAGTCGTCTGTCCGCGAAGGTGGATAACAATGCCATACAGGACGGTTATCAGCTTTACCACCACACCTTTATTTTTACTAAACGGGGTTCCTGGGCGGTTGTGCAACAGGGAATGAATGACGATAACAAATATGCCCGCCGCTATCACTGGCTGGGAGAAACCGTGACCGACTTTGTGAACGAACCACACTCAGCAATCCTCTCGGAAGGACACAGCGCCGCATTGAATCTGGTGGCCGGTGAGAGTGACTCCGCCCGCGCAACTATCACCGACATTGCCAATGATACCAAACCTGAAAATTTACTGGCTGATCTCAAAAAAATCACGACACTCAGCCTGCCGGCTCATCATCCCATCGACGTGAGCGATATTCACCCTGATAGTTTAAGCAAGATATTGCTTAGTGTTTATGAAAGACAACCGGAAGATTTTGAGCGATTATTAGGTTTGCCGGGCGTGGGCGCGAAGACTCTGCGTGCCCTGAGCCTTATTTCCGAGTTAGTTTACGGTGTAGCGCCGAGTTATCGCGATCCGGCTCGCTATAGTTTTGCACACGGCGGCAAAGACGGCTATCCGTATCCGGTTGACCGTGAGACGTATGACAAATCCATTGAATTCCTGGCAAAGGTGGTAAATAAAACACTATTAGGCATTAGTGAAAAGAATGATGCAGTGAACCGGTTACGCCGGTTAGGTCTGGAGTAAGCGGCTCTTTCTTTTTTCGCCTCCCAGATAGATCCATGATAATCCACCCAATACCACCGCTAATCCGGCAATGGCAAGAACACAATAAGTTGCCGCATCGTACCAGAATCCATCCGGGAAGAGCAATAACATGTTGCCCTCTGCCGACCAAAACTGATTGGTAAAAACGAGCAGATGGAACTGATAAAACAGATTATTGAAGTCCGTTAGCGTCCCGATACCGAGTAAAAGCACCAGGCCCAAAGTAATGCCGCTGCCCCATAAGGTAGCTTTAGCCAGTGTTTTCCTGTTTCCACCTTTGTTCCAGAAAATACTTACCAGACCAAAAGCCAGACAATAGAGAAACGTACCCAATAAGACAGCATAATCCAATCTAAAAAGACCCTTAACGTCCTTAAAGTGGATGATTTCTTCCGTATTGAATAAAGCCACGGTTTTCCCTTGCTGCCGGACATTGAGGTTTATAAATTCTTCGCTCGAATTCCAGTAACGAATAAAACCACGGGCGATATCTGCCATGTCGGCTTTGGTGAGTTCTAAACCGGTATCCGCTAAACTTTGCCTTATATTGTACTTTTCAAAGCCATGCGTATAGACCCAACTGCAATTTACCGCTCCCGCAATCACCACTGTTAATAACAAAAAGGGTAAACAAATGATAAATATGTAACGGGCAATGTTCATAATTATTTTCATATCTTTTGTTTATTCTATTCTTTATATGTTAATTTATCCACGCGGAGTTAATAATACCTATAGTGTATCAGATAAACCTGTATCACTCTAAACACTCTCGGGGAATTGTATTAATAAAAGTCTGAAATTATGCGGCGCGTGAAATCCTGAAATGGGAAAAGAAGTAAGTTCGATATTTATTCCTACTTAGCTTTTACCTTGCCACCATGATAATCTAGTCGGTAAATTTCTTGCCCCTGGTAAATAATCCTTTCAAAACCTGTGAATTGTTCTATTGTTCCCGTATTCTCATCAACATATTCAAAATCAGATTCTTTAAACGAACCAGGACCCCGAAACGGTTTATCATCTGTTATTTGTCTCATTGCCTTCCGCAAGAAGTCATAAACTTGATTTACTGGAATAACTTCGCTGGAAACCACACCATAGTAATTCATTGCCCAGATAATTTTGTGATCCTGCCACACAATTTCTTCCCCAATAAAGGGATTCCAACCGAAATACCTATCGCGGTATTTTAACTGTCCTTCCTCAAAGGTTAGTTCCTTACAGTCGTCTGCCAAAATTACTTCTTTGGCTTCCCCTTTATTAGCATAGCCACTAAGCTTAGCTTCAATGAGAAATTGTTTGAGAAGATTTTCAGGTTTGTTCATATTTCTCCAGTAATACAAGAAGTTCTTCCAGTTTATTAACAATAAAGTCCGGCTTTATATTCTCATCAGGCGGTTTTAGTGATTCAGGATTGAACCAGCAAGTCTGCATCCCGGCATTCTTTGCACCAATTACGTCATTAACATAAGAATCCCCGACATATAAGCACTCTGCCGGTTGTAAGTGCAGGAATGATACGGCATGATGAAATATTTTGGAATCCGGCTTCCTGATGCCAAATTCTTCCGATAACACTACGCATGAGAATAAATCACGTAAACCCATGGTTTCCAATTTAGTATATTGCACATCCGATAAACCGTTAGACACAACTCCGAGACGAAATTTCCGGCTCAACTTTTTCACTAATGGGATCGCTCCAGCTACCGGTGTTTTTACCTTTGGATAGTCTCGTACGTACATTTCCGAGATCATAGCAGCGAGGTCTTCTTTGAGACCAAGCAATTGTAGAAATAACCTGTTCCGTAAATCCCTGATACCTTCGGAAGTAGCGCCTGCATTAAATCTTTCAGTCGAAACGCGATCGGATTCCAGATATGCTTCCAGAACACGTTCCGGTTTTAAGCCACTAAAAATCCCGGGCAATTTCTTCACAATAAGATCAAGGACAGTCTTCTGTGCCATCGCCCGGTCAAACAGAGTATCGTCAACATCAAAAAGCACTGCTTTGATATCCTTCTTCAACATGGGTTCCAGAAGCGCCTCCCAATTTTGTATTTACGAATTTAGTATAGGGAAACCTAAGTTGAATTTCAATTCGTAATCGTTCTATCATTCTTTCTTGCGAGATGCGCTTTTATTCTTGACATGTTGTCTCTTACCGTCATACAATAAAAAAGTCTGCAGTCACACAACTGTAATTGAGACCAAAAGGGGGTGAAGTGTGTGACCAATGTAA
>Ga0182011_10005361_pt1 | contig 10106 bp, 10 predicted proteins | sample 711E1DmetaG_FD_120481 | JGI IMG/M metagenome (GOLD analysis project Ga0182011, IMG submission 120481) | Permafrost microbial communities from Stordalen Mire, Sweden - 711E1D metaG | ecosystem: Environmental > Terrestrial > Soil > Wetlands > Permafrost | place: Sweden: Stordalen | collected...
ACGTTCTGAAATCTTTCGGATTCTATTTGGAACCGATGTGCAGGAATACCATTTGAGGGAAATCCAACGACGCGCGAAATTGGCAATCGGAACGGTCCAACAAGAGACGGCAAAACTAGAAGAGTTGGAATTAATAATTAGGCAACAGGACGGCAACCGAACCTATTATAAGGCAAATATTGCACACCCCTTATATCGCGAGATTCATAATCTGGTTCTAAAAACCATTGGCCTAACTGATATCCTGCGAACATCCCTCTCAATTGATGCAATTAAAATTGCCTTTGTTTTCGGATCCTTTGCCAGCGGGACAGAAAAATCAAATAGCGACATTGATGTTTTTATTATTGGAGATATAGGCCTTAGGACAGTCAGCAAGGTATTGAAAGAACCAAGTCTGAAAATTGGGCGGGAAATCAATCCGCATGTAATGACGCTAAAGGAATTTGTTATTAGAAAAACAGATAAAGAGCATTTTGTCAAGAATATAATTGATTCACCAAAATTAATGATAATTGGAACCGAAAATGAGCTTACAAGATTGGGCGAATAGCGGATGGCTGCGTTCGCAACATTCAGACACCCAACAGCCGCAGCACAAAAGCGCGCCAAACCTGTTGGATTGTTGAGTGTATTAATGGCCGCGCTTTCGCGCTTGCCGCAAACGTTGAACTGCAATACAAGAGCGCGCCCAAGACAAAAGACATAAAACGAAAAGGGATTAGAGAATGAATACTGCTAAACAGAAGATTGCAAACCCATTTGATGAGAACTCCGTTTCAATGACCCTGTTTATTCCATTGTGCCCCAAAGCACTGGAAACAAAGCGGAATAAAAACGGATGAATATCGAAACCAAAATCAATGAACTATTGGGCAATAAGGACAACTATATATTCGCTATTGCAAATATCAAGGGACTATTGGGCGAGAAGTATTCCGAATTCAATTACGCCATATCCATTGCACGAAAACTCGAAGATGAAATCATCGATGAAATAAGAAATGGTCCAACCTTGAACTATCTGCAAAATTATAAAAACGTCAATGCGGAATTACTGGAATTAATCATGAATATCTCGAATATGTTAACCAAGAAGAATATCAGGAATTTACCGATTAAGCCCACCTATGAAGACGATGAACTGGACGAAAATTATTTTAAAACCCTTCGGACCGATTTTTCGCACAAAATGGCCGCGACAAGGGCCGGAATCGGCTGGATAGGAAAGACCGACCTTTTAGTAACCTTGAAATTCGGCCCGAGGGTACGATTGGCTTCAATTCTCGTTGATGATGATTTTATAAAACCAGGAATTCCGATTGAAAAAAGCAGATGCGGCGCATGCGATATCTGTGTGAGAACCTGTCCCGCGCGGGCCGCGAATGGAAAACTTTGGAATACGACCACCGATAGGAATGAGTTTTATAATGCATTCAAATGCAGGGAAAAATGTTTGGAACTTTCGAAACGGAATTTGAATGAAACCATCAGCCTTTGCGGAATATGCGTTTCAATATGCCCCATTGGAATAAAAAAGAGTAAATGAAAAAAAACCTGATCGCCCCGTGTGGAATGAACTGCGGAATTTGCATGGCATTTTTGAGGCCAACAAACAAATGCCCCGGCTGCAGGAGTGATGACACCGATAAGCCGATCACCCGGATCGGGTGTAAAATAAAAACGTGCGGGGTTTTTCACACTAGTAAAGCAATCCGGCGAAGATTGTCATTGACAGAGAGGTATGATGTATTTTCTTAGTGCGAACAAAGAAAAAGATCAGCCAACGGCGATCCGGCTACGAAATATGTTTGGCGGGACGTTATGCAATTTGGTCACCCCTGAAGAGCGCCGCGCGGAAAAAGAATTTACAAGGCAAGAAGAATTAAGAGGCGGTGGCGAAGACAGGAAGAAAGAAGATAAAAATCGGCAGCCCTTAATATAAATGACAAGATGGCTGTAGAAATCTATTTTAAATGTTTGCACAATTGGTTTCACTTTTTCAGTTCAGCTACCTTGGAGAAAAGCTGACGCGCAATCATTCAATTTCCATCGCTTAAGGAAATGTATCTCTTTCTTCACCATTATTCTGCACTAGGAGGAATCTATGCGGTTTAAGATTTCAAAAATGTTTATTCTTGTAGGTTTTCTCGTAATGCAGCTTTTGGCTACAGGTAATATGGACAAGGACTCGATGAAGTGGCTCGGCACCTTCAGTACGGCGCCGAGTAATGCCAACAACGGCGATGCCTACCACAACTCAAAGGACGGCAAGTCGTATGTGATGGATAATCAAAAATGGAGCGTTCTAGCGGAGGTGTCGGTTGGACCGCAAGGACCTCAAGGCCCTAAGGGAGATAAGGGCGCTCAGGGGTTGACGGGAGCGACGGGGCCGCAGGGACCTAAAGGAGCGGCCGGGCCTCAGGGCCCGATAGGCTTGACAGGCGCCATAGGCGCAATGGGTCCTGCGGGCACCACGGGTGCGACGGGTCCGCAAGGGCTAAAAGGCGACCAGGGAATTCAGGGAGGTCCCGGTGAAAAAGGTGATAAGGGCGATGCCGGCCCGCAGGGTTTGCAGGGGATAGTCGGAGCAAAGGGCGCGCAAGGTGAAAAAGGAGACGTAGGTTCAATCGGTCCGCAAGGCCCCCAAGGAGATAAGGGCGACAAAGGAGATGTTGGCCCGGCCGGTCCTCAAGGCAGCCAGGGAGATGCAGGAGTCGCAGGTCCCAAAGGGGACAAGGGAGACAAGGGGGATCCTGGTTCTGGAATTGCCGGAAACAATCCGGGCGATATGCAATACTGGGACGGAACTAAATGGGTGTTGATTTCTAACGGAACAACTGGGCAAACATTAACTTTTTGCTATGGCAAACCGGTTTGGGGACCATGTGCAGGTTTAGCATCAATCACTTCCACAGCAATTTTAAATATAAGCACTACCACAGCAACTTGCGGAGGTAATGTAACTAGTGATGGTGGAGTCGCGGTAACTTCACGAGGAATTTGCTACAATATTAACCCAAGTCCAATAATTGACAATAGCATTATCGATTGTGGCTCTGGTGTAGGGAATTTTTCAGCCAATCTAACTGGGCTTATTAAAGGCACAACATATTATGTGCGTGCATTTGCAATTAATATTGCAGGAATTGCTTATGGAAATGAGATGAGTTTTATTGCATCGTCATTGCCAACTCTCACCGCTACTTATTCGATTATTAATGCACGTACTATAATGGTAGAATGTAACATATCCGACGATGGTGGTTCACCAGTAACTGATCGTGGAATTTGTTACTCCTATATTGGAGATAATCCAACAATAAACGATCTTACGATTTCAAAAGGAACAGGAACAGGAGAATTTTCAGCAAGTGTATATGGAAAAAGTCCAAACCCAGGAGAAGACTGTGGCGCTGTCGCTGAAACTTGCGCAAGAGCTTACGCTACTAATGCCGTTGGTACGGTATATGGCGATATACATTGCGTTAGCGTAAAAAGTGGAAGTGGAATTTGCCCCTGATAGTAAAGCAAAATATTGTTTCGAATGCGATAATTTTCCCTGCGGCAATCTCGTTCACCTGGACACGAGATATCGGGCTAAATACAAAATGAGCATGGTAGAGAACCTTAATTATATTAAGAAACTCGGCATATGGAAGTTTATCAGAAATGAAACGACACGATGGGCATGCTCCACATGCAATGGACCAGTATGCGTTCATAATAGAAAATGTTACGCGTGTAATTTAATTTCATCTATAAAAGGGTAACAAAACAAGGAGCGGTTCCATGAGCGATGCGACAGTTGAGGCGGTCAATTATATTGAGAAATCGCCGTACGCGCTGCTTGTAACCGTCGGTGAAAAAAACAGGCCTTTTGTGAGGGAGATAGGTCCATTCGTAAACGATGGCCTCGATATTTATTTTGTAACGCGCAGGGATTCACGGAAAGTCAGACATGTCAATGTTAATTCATTTGTCACGCTTACTTTCCAAACACGAAACAAGACGCACAAGAATTCAGAAGCGTCGCCGTTACCGGAAAGGCGGCTCGCCTTCCCGAAGGAAATGAATTCAACGGTGTTCTGGAAAAACTGGACCGGAAATCGCCCGGCTATAAGAAATATATCAGCAATGAGGGATTTAAAATCTGGACCATTTATAAAATGACCGCCGAATCCTTGCAGTCAACCGACTATTCAAAATCAACCAGAACAGTTACGGAAGCGGTATGAATTTTTGTTCGGGAAACCCGCGGGAATGACGCACACGCTCACGCTTCATAAAGCGCCTGCCACGGGCGCAAGACCGCCGCTATTTTAAAACATTCACGTTGATCGCAGGCCAATCGTTGGTGCCGTCAAAGTAGGTTGTGTCCGTTTGGGGTTGTGAGTTGCCGTGAATGTCGGTGGCGCGCGCGTTGATCCGGAAGCTTCCGGACTGCACAAACACGAACTTTGCAAGCCAGAAAACCCAGACATTGTCCGCGTCCATGGAGTCGACGATGTCCGCGGTCTTCCATGTCGTTCCGCCGTCGTCGGTGACCTCCACCTTTGCTACCCGCGTTCCGCCGAAGGCGGCCCCACCCACGTATAAGGTGTCTCCGGGCGGAATCGACGTATCGGCGGAAGGAAAGAATATTTTCGAACTGATGGGAATGGGCGGCGACACGTCCCAGCCGTTATCGGCCCAATAATCCGAAAGCGGCTGCGCGGAAACTTCTATCGCCACAACCCAGGCCGGCTGTTTGACGCCGTAATACCCCGGGTTTAAAATCCGAAGCGGAAAGCCCTGCTCGGGAGGAATGGTGTCCCCGTTCATGAACAAGGCGCCGATGACCCCGTTGTTTTTGATCTGGTCCATCGTATGCGAGGCATAATACCCGTCAGCGCACCGGTACTTGACGCCCGTGGCGCTTGAGTCCAGGCCAAGCTCCACGAGCAAGTCATACAGGCGAAAACCTTTCCATACCGCCGTTGAAACAAGCGAGCCGTTCGCTGAATTTCCGATACATTCAACGGTCAGCGGAAGCTCGACAAGCGGAAGCGACATGAGATCATGCAGGGAGAAGCTTTTCGGCGTTTCCACGAGTCCGGTGATTTCGAGGCGAAAGCTATCCGCGTTGACCTGGGGAACGTCGTTGATCCGCGTGATGAAATAGTCTTTATTGGCGGTAATGAAATCGGGATAGGCAAAAACGTGACTATGGTTTCCGCTTACAGCATAGGGCGCGCCGGTTTTGGAGCAACCCATTAAGGTCGCAATTATAATGACCGCGGAAAAACAGAGGATTCGAAAGAACATTCTCATAACGCTCAAAATAATTCCTTAAAGCACAAAAAGAAAACATTATGCTTTTATATGGAAAAAGATGTCCGTCGATGGCAAACTCAGCAAAATTCGTGACTTGGGAACAGCTACTTCAAGAGTTGCGGTTTATCAATGAGACTGGTCAAAGATTGACTAGTATCCACCCATAGGCAGGTTAGTGATCTTCTTTTTTTAGCGTATTTTGCCGCGTTATTTTTTGAAACAAGTATTTTCTTTCTTATGCTCGTTTCCGTCATCATCCCCACCTATAACAGGGCCCGGCTCCTTGAGCGGGCGGTAAACAGCGTTCTGCAACAAACATTCAAGGATTTTGAGCTGATCGTCGTGGACGACGCCTCCGAAGACAATACCAGCCAATCGAAATTCCTCAAGGACCATGCCGGTAATCTTTTGTATTACTGTTTGCCATCGCACCGGGGAGTGTCGGCCGCCCGGAATTTCGGATTGCAAAAATCGCGCGGCGAATGGATCGCATTTTTGGATTCCGACGACGAATGGTTCCCTGAAAAGCTCCAAAAGCACCTGGCGTGGCATAGCGCGCACCCCGGATACCGCATTTCCCAGACGCAGGAAATCTGGGTGCGAAAGGGCGTGCGTGTCAATCCGCCCAAAACCCACAAAAAAATCCTGGGGTTCCAATTCAAGGAAAACCTCAAGCGCTGCATGATCACCCCGTCGTCGGTCATGATTGAAAAAAAGCTTCTCGATGAAACGGGCGGATTCAACGAGGACTTTCCCGGATGTGAAGACTACGATTTATGGCTCAGGATCACGGGCCGCTATCCGGTCGGGCTTGTTGACGAATTCCTGCTGACCCGGTACGGTGGCCATGCGGACCAATTGTCGTCGACAATTCCCGTGCTGGACAGGTTCCGCATTCAAAGCATGGAAAGTATTTTACAGGATAAAGCGCTTTCCGACGAACAACGCGGGCTTGTCCGCGATGAACTTTTCAAAAAGGCCATGATCGTGGCCCATGGCAATTTAAAGAGAGGAAATGAAAAAGGACATGAACAGTACAAAAACATCGCCCGGCGCTACCGCGGAAATTGATAAACTGCTGGGGCCGATGCCTGACGCGGCCTTTGCGATGGCGCCGCTTGAAAAATGTGCTTTACCCGAAGGGCTTTTTGACCAAAAAACGCCTCTGCCGGAAGTGACGGTCGTTGAAACCATCCTGCCTATCATCGTAACGAAATCGGAAAATAGCGACGGCTATGTTATTGTCGATGGCTGCAAGCGGTTTTTGGCCCTGAAAAAGACTGGCGTGCAAGAATGCATGTGCGTCGTCTTTTCGAAAGTTTTAAATGCTAAAAAAACCGGATTATTACGCATAGCTCTTAATAAAGAAAGGTTAAAACATCTTAGGGAAAGGCTGTGTTTTTATACATGGATTGTGGAAAATTATTCCGGGGAACTTCGTGAAACGCTTTTGCACGAAACGGGACTTCCGGACTTTGAGCTTAAGCCGCTTGCCGCATGTTCCGAAGACATTATCGACGCGGTTGCGCACAACCGGATCAACCTTCGTAATGCAGAGGATTTTTCCCTGCTGGAAGAAAAGGACCGGACAATGTTTCTTGAGATGTTCCGGGACCTTGCCATGTCCCAGCAAGCGCAACGCGAACTTTTGGAATGGTTCCCCGAAATCGCTTTTTCAAGGAACATGTCCGTGTCGGAATTATTGAAATCCAAGGAAATTTACGGCATAATAACCGATAAGACCCTCAATGCCCCGCAAAAAATAGAGCGCCTCCGCGACTTGGCGTATTCCTGGAAATATCCGTTATATAGCGGCGCCTTAAAAAACTGGAAACAATTGGCTGCCGCGACGTCCCGTGCCATCGTGGACAATGAACCTTCCTCACAGGTCGTCTTTCTGCCAAACCCGGCTTTCGAAAAAAACAGACTCGATATCCGGATCTCAATAGGCCATGCCCGGGCGGCACAAGAAATTTTCGAAAAGCTTTCCCAAATCCCTCAAACCACCTGGGCGCATTTGATTTACCCGGTGGAAGATAACGACATGTTTTGAAATAATCTCTATATAAACATGCGGCGTCGCGCGAGTGGACACCCTCGCTAGTCGGAGGCAAGTTTTTCAATTTTTCTGGTTTCCCATATGATAAAATATAGATATTATAGTGTGGGTTGTCGGACATTAAACAGAAAGTATAGAATCATTGGTTTTACCTAAGATAAGAGGCATGCCGGACGACAAAGCAATTTGGGTTTAAGAAAGATGGTTGAGGATGTTTTGTTCGGCGTGATGGCGTTCTCGATGCGGATGATGTGTTTTTCAACCGGACAAGGTTAATTAACAAAGGAGTTTTAATTGAGGCACCTGGATTGCAAAATTGCACTATGTGTTTTAAGTTGTATAGTTTTTTGCACAAAATCTCCAATATTACCAACCGGAAATCAAAATGCGGGGCCACGATTATTAAAAGAAATAACAACTGGGTCTGGAATTTATAATTTCAATTACGATAATGGTGAATTTAAAAGTATGTCAGTAACACACGATGGCAATACTACAACCATTTTTTGGGTACGTCGAGGCGATACCATGGATTTTGGTGAGTGGCGTTTTACCAAAAGAACTGACGGAATTTTATTATTTCGAAAAACTGACACTGTTTCTGGAACTGGCCCAACTAGCTTCTTTTCAATGGATTCAATAAATCGTGTAAACTCAATTACCAATATTTTCCCTAATACAGATACCATTAAAATATTGAATGATTCATTCGGGAATATGGTGTCCATTTTTCCATGCGACAGTTTTTCAGCCATTTCCGGTACCTGGGATTATGATACTCTTCGCAATCCTTTTATGTCACTGCCAATTGAAATGAGGCTATTATCTTTTATTCCCTTCTTTGGATTTAATTTAGGTTCAAATAATCCAATTAGGCGTGAAGTCTGCCAAAAAGCAGCGCAATATGCGGATTCTCTAGAGGAAATTAATTTCTCTTATAAATATGATTTGTTAGGCTATCCAACTATTTGCACTCTGTCCGTAGCTCGATGCGGCTTGACTGATTCATCATTGCAATCCAGGCCTCATACGATATTTAATGGCTATTTATTTTCGTATTATTAATCTGGATTCAAAATCACATCTTGATGTTTACGCCATAACTTTATGTTGTAAACTCACCTTTGAGATTTACGCTTGGGTTTCAAATGGTTTGCGAGGGTGAAATTCAAAGACAAAAGACGCCGAGCTGTCGGATGCTGGACATTCACAGCATAACTAGAAAATTGCACTTGCCCGGTGGGGCTGAAATGGTGGGCTTACCGGCAAATGAATTTTATGGTTGCAGGCATGATGATAGTTCTCGATGTGGACGATGATTTTTTATACGGAAAAGAAAAAAGGGGAAAGATCAGGTCGAGATAAAAAAGAAATCTCCCGAATGGGAAAAAATTATATTAAATACGAATTTATGTGTACTGTTATAGCTATACTTATAAACAAGGAGATTTATGTATGAGAACTGTCCAAATGACTCTCGACGAGAACCTTATCCAGACCGTGGATAAGTTTGTAAAACATATGCATACTACTCGATCGGCTTTTACGCGCGAAGCGCTTCAGCAGGCTATCGCGCGGATTAAAATGGAAAGACTGGAAAAAAAACATCGTAGTGGGTATATTCGAAAACCTGAAACCGCGGATGAATTCGAAGTCTGGCAGAAAGTGCAGAAATGGGGTGACGAATGAAACGAGGTGATGTTCGCTGGTTCAAGTTCGAAAAACCTGATAAAAATCGCCCCGTTGTCATTTTGACTCGCGACTCCATCATCCCTCATCTTAGAGAAGTGACTGTAGCACCTATCACAACAACCATAAGAGATATACCTAGTGAAGTATTGCTAGGTAGTGTGGACGGTATGCCAAAAGAATGCGCAATTAATTGCGATCATTTGCAGACTGTCGACAAAAGCAGAATTGGATCCCTCATCACTTCACTATCGCCCTCTCGAATGCGTGAAGCACGGACAGCCATTGACTTTGCCCTTGCCCTGAAAGAATAAGGATTGAAACGAATCTCAGGTAGTATCGAGGACACCATCAAGCCGGGAAAATATCCTCTTAAGGTGGAAATCATATATTTTATCATGTCTTTATAAACCAGGTTAAACCAGATTACAATGAAACCGCTCCTCAATTTTTATCTGAAACATGGTCTTACGATAATGGTCGTCGGGTTCCTGATATTTTTCTCGAGCTTCCTGGCGCTTTTGTTCGCGGGCAGATATGCCGCTCCCATGCTCAGGCAAGGGGCCTTTGCGGGAGCAATTACGGGGTTCTCCATTTATGTAATCGGCAGAATATTGGTATTCGTTGCTAAAAGGACAAAGAAGACGACGGAGGATTTATGAGGATCCAGGATTTTCTGCAGAAAAATGCCATAATAAGCAATTTGGAAGCGTCCAACAAAACCGAACTTCTTACCCAGTTGGCAAAATATCTCGCGTCCCTCTACGACTTAAAAGACCAGGCCCTGGTCGTGCAGAAAATCCTTGACCGCGAAGCGGAAATGTCCACGGGAATCGGCTACGGCATCGCCATTCCCCACGCCCGGATCGACGGCATAGACCGGGTTTACATGATAGCGGCGCGGTCGGTCAAAGGCATCGAGTTCGACGCGATCGACGAACAGCCGGTGCATCTTGTTTTCATGATGCTCTCCCCGTCAAACGCTTCAAGCCAATATACTCAAATCCTTTCTTCCCTCTCCCGGATCATGTCGTACGAAGAA
>Ga0182011_10005362_pt1 | contig 10103 bp, 9 predicted proteins | sample 711E1DmetaG_FD_120481 | JGI IMG/M metagenome (GOLD analysis project Ga0182011, IMG submission 120481) | Permafrost microbial communities from Stordalen Mire, Sweden - 711E1D metaG | ecosystem: Environmental > Terrestrial > Soil > Wetlands > Permafrost | place: Sweden: Stordalen | collected...
CAAAGACTGATAAATAATGTTAAAGTTGTCTTAATTGTTTCTTTATCAAAACGCTTCCCGATTATTCTTCTTAATTTCGCCGTTCTAAATCAAGCAATACAGGTTATGAAAAAGATACGTTATGCCAGGATAATAATTGTTGTCTCCCTGTTACTGGTTGCAGGAATAAGTACTGGTTTCCTGGTTACCCAGGAGACCAGGGATTTCAGAATTGCTAAAAATCTTGACATATTTTTTACTCTCTTCAGGGAGCTGAACACTTTCTATGTAGACGAGATTGATCCGGATAAAATAATTAAAACAGGAATGGATGATATGCTTAAAACACTTGATCCCTATACTGTTTACTTTCCTGAATCTGAGGCTGATGAATTTGCAATTATGACCACCGGGAAATATGGTGGAATAGGATCACTGGTCAGAAATTCCGGTGATTATGTAGTCATAAGTGAAGTATATAAAGGATATCCAGCTGATAAAGCCGGGATAAAACCCGGAGATCTATTAAAAAAGGTCGATGGTATATCGCTAAAAGGCCTGCCAACCGATAAAGTAAGTGAGAAACTTAAAGGTAGTCCGGGGACTGATATCAATGTTACCATTGAAAGAAACGGAATCGATTCTGTTTATCCTCTTAAACGTGAAAAGATTGTAATGCCACCGGTCCCTTATTATGGTATGATAGATTCAAAAACGGGGTATATTCGTTTTACTAATTTTACTCAAAATTGTATAGATGATGTAAAAACTGCCCTTACTTCATTGAAAAACAGTAATGCTCAACAGATCATCCTCGACCTGCGGGGAAATCCGGGCGGATTACTTACCGAAGCTGTTGAAATAGTAAATCTGTTTGTTGCCGAGGGAAATGAAGTTGTATCCACAAAGGGTAAAGTCAAACAGTTTGATGAAGACTTTAAAACCACAAAACAACCGGTGGATGAGAAAATACCCTTGGCAATAATAATCAACAGAGGTTCTGCATCAGCTTCAGAGATAGTAGCCGGAGCAATTCAGGACCTTGACAGGGGTGTAATTATAGGTCAGAGATCATATGGAAAGGGGCTGGTTCAAATTACGCGTCCTCTGAGTTATAATACTCAACTCAAGGTTACTACGGCAAAATACTACATACCAAGCGGAAGGTGTATCCAGGCCCGCGATTTCTCGCACCCGAACGAAGATGGGAGCGTTGGAATTATTCCTGATTCTCTGATATCTGAATTTAAAACTAAAAATGGCAGGATTGTTAAAGACGGAGGAGGCATTGCTCCGGATATCGAATTGTTACCTGATCCTCTGAGCCAGATAGCACAGGAACTTTATCTGCGGTATTTCATATTTGATTTTGCTACTAAATATTACTGGACTCATCGCGATATTAAATCTCCGGAACAATTCAAATTTACAGATCAGGATTACAGCGACTTCAAAACATTTCTTCTTAACCGGAAATTCAACTATAAAACGGTAACTGAAGAGTCTCTTAATGAACTCATAACTAATGCCAAAAAAGAAAAATATTACGATATTCATAAGGATCTGTTTAATGACCTGGAAAAAGACATCACCCACAGTCTTGATCAGGATCTTAAAATGTTCAGAAGTGAAATTACCGATCTTCTTGAAGATGAAATTGTAAGCCGCTATTTCTATGAAAACGGCGCAATTGCTTATACTATAAAAAATGATGAACAGGTTTTAAAAGCCCGTGACATATTAAATAATAAAGAAGAATACAATTCCATACTTAAAGGAACTGAAGGATCGATTCTGGTTACAAGGGAAAATGATCAGAATAACACAAAAACTGATAATCAGCATATCAGAAAGACAATGGAACCTATTTAGTTTTTTTTAGATTAATACTTTGTGACCCTTGGATAAAACCTTAGTGTGACTTTGTATTTTAAATTTTTTACCACAAAGGAACACAAAGGAGTTAAACTTCTCAGTTGGAATTATTTCCATTTATGTGAGTCATCCTCAAAAATCTCTTTTTTCCAGACCGGAAGATTATCTTTGATGAGCTCGACAGTCTTGCTGCAGGCCTGTATTGCCTGATGCCTGTGACCTGCTGAAATAAATACCAAGAGTGATATCTCTCCGGCACTGACAATACCTGTTGAATGAATTATATCAACTGATTTTACATCCGGGAACTCTGATAAGATTTTCTTCTTAATATTTTCAGCCTCAATGTTAACCATCTCAACATATGCAGAATATTCTATAGCTTTTACACTTTTGCCATCGATTTCATCAGCTCTGACCTGTCCGAGGAAAATCGAGTGGCCACCGGAATCAGTATTATGGCTCATCTTTTCAACAAGTTGTGATATAAGCTTTTGCGATACCGGGCCGGCTGTTAAGTAATTAGTTTCCATGTTTTTAACTTAAAGTTATGTCGTAATGTTGTTATGTCGTTATGTTGTGATAATACATTCTTAATGTCATCATAACGTCATAGCGACATAACATCATACCGAATCACCCACCTGCAAATGGTGGCATTAAAGCAATTTCATCTCCTGATTTTAGCAATAAATCATTGTCAGTGATCTCACTATTAAGAGATATCCGGAAATTGTAATGCACAATCTCCGGAAAATCATCATAAATCCTTAATTTAAGATCACTAATTGATTTCACATCATGATAGTGTTTGAGTTGGGTTCCTGAAACCTCTGCCAAAACACCGAAGAATAAGACTTTTACTTCCATAATTATACCCCCCCTTTTTTTGCCCCCCTTCCCCCCTAAAGGGGGGTTAAATCTCTAAAACGTATAATATAATCTCAATTAAAAAACGAGTATTAGTCCCCCTTTAGGGGGAAGGCCGCCATAACTTTACTATTTCGATTAAACGAATATCGGGTGCGGCCAGGGGCTCTTCATTCAGTGTGCCTCAAACCAATTATTTCCTGTCCCCCAGTCTACTTTCAGTGGTATATCGAGTTTAACAGCATTTGACATTTCAAACAAAACCATTTCTTTCAGTTTTTCAAGTTCAGACATTTCAACTTCAAATATAAGTTCGTCATGTACCTGAAGAATCATCTTTGACAGAAACTTTTCTGATTTCATTCTGTGGTTTATTCTAACCATTGCTATCTTGATAATATCAGCAGCACTTCCCTGAATGGGTGCATTAATCGCGTTTCTTTCAGCGTTTCCCCTTACCACCTGGTTTCTTGAATGAATATCACGTAAATATCGTTTACGTCCAAACATTGTTGTTACATACCCTACATCTCTTGCTTTATTTATGCTCTCATCCATATAAACTTTTACTCCCGGATAAGAATTGAAATAACCGTCAATAAGCTCTTTTGCCTCTTTTCTCCCGATTGTCAACCGTTCTGAAAGTCCGAAAGATGAAATTCCGTAAATGATGCCAAAATTTGCTGTTTTTGCCCTGCTTCGCATTTCACGTGTAACATCATTGATTTCAACACCAAATATTTTAGCGGCTGTTGCTGCATGAATATCATTTCCCGAAAGAAAATCGGCAATCATACTTTTATCTTTGCTCAAATGAGCCATAAGCCTCAACTCAATTTGTGAATAGTCTGCCGATAAGAAAATATGACCCTTTGCCGGAACGAAGGCTTTTCTTATTTCCCTGCCCCTGGCATCTTTTACAGGAATATTCTGCAGGTTTGGATTATTTGAGCTTAGTCTGCCTGTTGCTGCAACAGCCTGGTTGAATGAGGTATGAATCCTGCCGGTTTTTTTATCTACCAGAAGAGGAAGCGCTTCGACATATGTTGAGAGGAGCTTCTTCAGTCCTCTGTATTCCAGTACTTTATCGACAATCGGATGCTTACTTGTCAACCGCTGCAATATCTCTTCATTGGTAATAAATTGCTTGGTCTTAGTTACCCTTGCCTTTTCGTCAAGTTTCAGCCTGACAAAAAGTATATCACCAAGTTGTTTTGGCGAGGAAATATTAAATTCCGTTCCGGCCAGTGTATATATCTCTTTTTCAAGCGAGATAATATCCTCACGAAGGTTGATGGTTATGGCTTTGAGATCTTCCAGGTTCAATATCACTCCGTTTCTTTCCATCGTTGCCAGCACACTTATAAGAGGCATCTCAATATCATGGGCAAGATCACCCAGCCCCTCGCTTTTAATCCGCGGTTCAAAAACATTCTTTAGCTGATATGTCACATCAGCGTCCTCGACTGCATATTCCATCAGTTTATCTATGGGCACCGACCGCATATTCTTCTGACTGTTTCCTTTCTCCCCTATAAGTGATTCAATATGCACAGGACTATAACCAAGATATGCTTCCGATAATAAGTTCATGTTATGCCGCATATCGGGCTCCAGCAGATAATGCGCTATCATCGTGTCGAATAAGGCTCCTTTAACCCCTATACCATAATTCGCCAGGACCTGTATATCAAATTTCATATTCTGCCCTATTTTGAGTGTAGCTGGATTTTCAAAGACCGGTCTGACAATTTCAAGGATGGCTTTTGTCTCACTTTGCGATTCCGGGAAATGAATCAGGTATCCTGTTCCTTTTTCCCATGAAAAAGTAAGGGCAACAAGCTCAGCTTCGAGTGGATTTATGCTTGTAGTCTCGCTGTCAAAACAAAATTCTTTAAGAGCGTTGACCTCTTTAACAAATTCTTTAATATCTGAACTGTTTTGCAGATGGATATATGTGTGTTCCACACTTTCTATTGACGTTTTCTCAGTAACCGGAGCACTTGCCTCATCTCCAAACAGAGAACCCTGAAGAGAATCTTTTTGAGGAGCAGTCGGTTGTTGTTGCGGCCTTGGTTTCTCTGATTTATCTATTTCCGAAAGTATTCTGGTAGCCACAGTTTTGAATTCCAGTTCATCAAACAGAACTTTTAATTTAGCCGGGTCGGGAACTTCCAGTTCAAGTGCAGTTTCATTCAGCTCAACAGGAACATTTTGTTCAATTGTTGCCAATATCTTCGACATTTCAATCTGTTTCCTGTTGTTTTCAATGATCTCTTTTAACTTTCCCTTCAACTTGTCAGTATTTCTGAAAAGTTCTTCAATGCTCCCATATTCCGAAATCAGTTTCATTGCTGTTTTGGGGCCTACACCGGGCGCTCCGGGGATATTATCTGCCGTATCACCCATAAGAGCAAGAATATCGATTACCTGTTCAGGACGTTTAACACTGAATTCCTTTTTAATATCATCAACCCCCCATAAAATTGATTCATTACCGCTTCTCGATGGTTTTAACATAAAAACATTATCAGATACAAGCTGCGCAAAATCTTTATCCGGGGTCATCATATAAGTTGTAAAACCCCGTTCAGAAGCCTTCCTGGCAAGAGTACCAATTACATCGTCAGCCTCATACCCGGGATAGTCAATAACCGGAATTTTATAAGCCTCAATAAGCTTCTTGATATATGGCACTGCCTTTTTTATATCTTCAGGAGTCTCGTCACGGTGAGCTTTGTATTCCTTGAACATTTCATGCCTGAAGGTTGGCGTGGGAGTATCAAAAACAACGGCAATATGAGTTGGCTTCTGTTTCTGGAGAACCTCCTCCAGAGCAAGTAGAAATCCGAATATAGCTGATGTATTTAATCCTTTTGAAGTGATCATTGGATTTTTAATGAATGCGTAGTAAGCACGGAAAATCAGGGCATATGCATCAAGGAGAAATAGCTTTTTAGAAGTATCCGACATAATTCAGGTATTCATTTTTTGTTTTGTTTATTGTAGGGACGTTGCATGCAACGTCTCTACATCTTATTGTGACTATTCATTATCGCTGGCAAACCATTCTGCATAGGAATTCGCAGTTTCGTAGAGTTTAACACTATGTAATTTAATTCCGGAGGGCAGGTGAGGTGCAATCCGCTCTGCAAAATCGGCAACTAGATTTTCACATGTCGGCTGATAATCAACCAGGACTGCATTTCCAAACATCTTTTTAAACAGCTCTGCTTTCCCAAGGTCTATTTTATTGCTAAGAACCACAGAATGATCAAAGATGTTCACTATCTCCTTTCTGACAATACTTTTCAGATCGCTAAAGTCGATCACCATACCGTTTTTAGGATTATCCGGTTCGTCTCTCGGAAATCCCGACAGCGTAACAAAAAGGCGATACGAATGACCATGAACATTTTTGCATGGACCATCGTAGTTCCAGAGCACATGCGCCATTTCAAAAGGAAATTCCTTTGTTACTCTTATTAAGGGAGTCATAAAATTGATGTTAAAATTAAATTTATTATGGGTTTTAAATAATAACCCAAATATTATTTATATAGTCTTTTTACCCCCTTCCCGACCTTCCCCCACGGGGGAAGGAGTTCAAATTAAGCATTTCCCCCTTGGGGGAAACAGGAAAGGGGGTTATATTGAAAATATTACACAATATTAACCATTCTGACTGAGAAAGGTTTAAAGTTTTGTAATGGCTTTGTGCTTTTCAGCTAATATATATTAAGATTGAAACGTCGAAAGCATTATTTCCTTACCTTTGCAGTTTATATATGGCTTAAGAATAGGGGATAATGGAAGAAAATAATATCAGGCTGACTTTCCCTGGGATGTTTAATGATACATTGAGGAAGTTTGGTAAGAACGATGCATATGCTTTTGTTGGGGAAGAACCAAAGACTTATGAAACGGTTAACAGGGAGATCGGGGCTTTGATGGCTTTTCTGGAAAAGACCGGCATTTTCCCCGGGGATAAAGTGGCAATCCTGAGTTTAAATATGCCAAACTGGGCAATTGCTTACTTTTCAATAACATTTATGGGCGCAGTTGTTGTGCCAATCCTTCCCGATTTTTCAAATACTGAGGTTGCCAACGTTCTTGAACACTCGGGCGCCAAGGCTATTTTTATATCAAATTCATTATTATCAAGGATTGAAGGATTTAAATCAGAAGATCTGAAAACAACAATCCTGATAGAAGATTTTTCTCTGATCTATTCTGAAAAGGGTTCCGGAAAATTCGACTCTGCTGCAATTCCTATAAAAAAATATAAAGTTGAAGAAGAAGATCTTGCATCAATTATCTATACTTCAGGAACAACCGGTCGTTCCAAAGGAGTAATGCTGACGCACAAAAATATCTCTTTTAATGCACTGAAAGGCAGGAAGATACAATGGATTGACGAAACAGATCGATTTTTATCCGTTTTACCATTGTCACACACTTATGAGAATACTCTCGGGTTAATTTTACCTATGCTATGTGGATCTTGCGTCTACTATCTCAGAAAACCCCCGACTCCCTCGGTTCTTATTCCTGCCCTGTCAGAAATTAAACCTACAATGATGCTGACTGTTCCTCTGATCATTGAAAAAATATTTTTTAATAAAGTTATGCCGACATTCAGGGAAAAACTTATACTTAAACTTCTTTATAAAATCCCTCTTTTCAGAAAAAAACTTAATGCTGCAGCCGGCAAAAAACTACTTAAAACATTTGGCGGGGAATTGAAGTTTTATGGTATCGGCGGAGCTAAACTCAACAAAGAAGTTGAAAAGTTCCTTATTGAAGCAAAATTTCCATATGCAATTGGCTATGGCCTTACAGAAACAGCACCTCTCCTGGCAGGTTCAAATCCTCAGGAAGCTGTACTTGAATCGACGGGCCCTGCAATAGAAGGCGTAGAACTTATTATTAATAACCCTGATAAAAAAACCGGGGAAGGTGAAATCTGGGCCAGAGGACAAAATGTAATGAAAGGATATTATAAAGAACCTGAAATGACTAAAGAGGTTCTTACCGCGGATGGCTGGTTTAAAACCGGAGATCTGGGTACCCTTGACCAGAATAATAATCTTTATATAAAAGGAAGATTAAAAAACATGATCGTTGGCGCCAGTGGTGAGAATATCTATCCTGAAGAGATTGAATCAATCATCAATAACTTCCGTTTCGTTGTTGATTCACTGGTTGTTCAGCAAAAAGGGAAACTTGTTGCCCTGGTACAGATTAATATGGAGGAGATGGAAAAGAAGTACCAGATCCTTAAACAGGATATGACACGACAGGTTGAGGATAAAGTAGATGAGGTACTTAATGAATTACAGGAATATGTTAATTCACAGGTAAATAAATTCAGCCAGATTCAAAAAATTGTCCTTCAGCAGGTGCCTTTTCAAAAAACAGCCACACTGAAGATAAAGAGGTTTTTATATACGTAACGCCCCCTCGCCCTTCGGGCACTCCCCCCGAGGGGGTAGAAACTCCAACATTAAACTTTAATTTAACTATGTTCCTGAATTTTCCTCCACCAAGGGGGAGGTGCCCGAAGGGCGGAGGGGTTTAAGATTTTTACACGTATTAACCTTTCAACGCCTGTTGATATCTCCTGTTCACCTCATCCCAGTTCACAACATTCCAGAAGGCATCAATATAATCAGCCCTTTTATTCTGATATTTAAGATAATATGCATGTTCCCATACATCGAGGGTTAATAAAGGTGTTCCTTTTACCGGCGATAAATCCATAAGCGGATTATCCTGATTTGGAGAACTTGCAACGGCTAAATTCTTGTCTGTACCTAAATATAACCAGGCCCAGCCACTTCCAAACCGTGTTTTAGCTGCAGTGTTGAATGTTTCTTTGAATTTATCAACCGAACCAAATGACTTTGTAATAGCTGAAGATAAGTCATTTGAGGGTCCGGAAGATCCTTTACCCAGATTCTTCCAGAAGAATAAATGGTTATAATACCCTCCGCCATTGTTTCTCACGGCATCTGTCTGTTTTGATATGGTACTAAAAATTTCGCTGAGAGGTTTCCCCTCCAGAGCTGTGCCTTTAACAGCGTTCATGAAATTTGTATAATACGCCCGGTGGTGTTTATCATAATGAATCTCCATTGTCCTTGCATCTATATAAGGTTCCAGAGCATCGTAAGCAAATGGAAGAGGAGGAAATTCCGGTGCCGGTACACCTTCAATTCCGGGAGCTTTTACCTGTATCTGTTCGTTACCAAATACTTTGGGTCCAATGTAGGCAGCTGCAGTTAATAACCCAACTGACTTAAAAAATTTTCTTCGTTCCATAATCTTTTTTATTCCATAACATTCATAACTTGCCTTTGTTCACATCTCTGTAATAAAAAGCCTGATAGCTTTATGATTTTTAGCACTATTAAGTCCGGACTAAAAAAATTTCATACATTTATGGTAGTTAAGAAGCTCTGAGAAACTGATATCCGGCTAACAAGAAAACAACATGAAAAAACTTACAACAATCGGAAGAATTCTGTTTGCAGTTCCTTTTGCAATCTTCGGGATTAATCATTTCCTGATGCTGGACTATTATCTTGGCATGTTAACTTCTTTTGTCCCTCTGGGTGCATATACGATAATACTTACAGGAATAATGCTCATTGCAGCCAGCATAAGTATAATCACAAAGGTACTCGTAAAATTTTCCACCCTTTTGCTGGCAATTCTTCTTTTCATTTTTATTGTTACTATTCACATCCCACACTTATTTACCGACGCCGATAAAACAATTACGATCATTGCCCTTCTTAAAGATATCTCACTTATGGGCGGTTCACTAATGATCTCCGGTATTTATTCGGAGGAAGAAAAACCCGAAAAAAAATAATTTATCTCTATTGCTATGAGTCAATTTAAAGCTCTTACTACTTTAAGTATTTGTCTGATAAGCATAAATTTATATTCTCAGACATCCCTTTTCAATCAGCAGATGCAGATTGGTTTCGAAGAGAAACAGGGCCAGTATGCGGATCTCAGTACAAAACTCGTTAATGAAGCCGGGGATACAGTACTTTTAAAAGACGTAATAACTAAACCTACAATTCTAAATCTTGTTTATTTCCAGTGTGCAGGGACATGCAGCCCTCTGATGTGGGGAATTTCCAAATTCATAGATGGAATGGATCTTCAACTTGGCAAGGACTATGAGGTAGTGACAATCAGCTTTGATCCCACAGAAAACATCAAACTGGGTATTAATAAGAAAGCCAGCTACCTGAGCACTATGAAAAAAAAAGAGGATGCGAAAAACTGGCTTTTTTTTGTGTCTGACAGTATTAACATAGCAAAATTAACCAAATCCGTTGGTTTCAATTATCAAAAGGTAA
>Ga0182011_10005366_pt1 | contig 10098 bp, 4 predicted proteins | sample 711E1DmetaG_FD_120481 | JGI IMG/M metagenome (GOLD analysis project Ga0182011, IMG submission 120481) | Permafrost microbial communities from Stordalen Mire, Sweden - 711E1D metaG | ecosystem: Environmental > Terrestrial > Soil > Wetlands > Permafrost | place: Sweden: Stordalen | collected...
CATTGCCGATGATATAGAGGTAAAGGATGGCCCCGATCATGATCACGTTTGTGACGACGCCCAGGACGGGGATGATCCCGTGCTTGAAGGTGCTGAAGTCCGGGCGCTTTTTGAAGGCAATGACGGTCCAGATGCAGGTCAGGCCGTACAAGATGAACGTACCGAGGTTCGAGGCCAGCGTGATGCCGGTCAACCCAACCACCGACCGCACGCCGATGGCCGCGATGACGGAGGACACGACGATCAGCACCCAAATGGCCATGTGAGGCGTACTGAAACCTCTGTGCATGAAGCTGATCATCTCCGGCAGTTCGCGGTCCTCTGCCATTCCGCAGGAGACGCGCACCGCCGTGTTCATGCAGCTCAGCGTCGTGCCGATGATCGCGATGGCCACGGTAATGGCCATGGTGATCATCAGTCCGAAGCCAATGCCTGGCAGCACGTAGTCGCCGAGCAGTTTGGCCATGTCGCCGATCGGCGCGCTCGAGGCGCCGGCCGCGTCCATGCCGAAGACGACCGTCTTGCCGTCCGCCGCCAGGCCGGTCAACTTTTCGCTGACCATCAGGCCGGCCGCAAAGTACTCGATCAGGTAGGCGAACAGGCCTTGAATGATGAGGGACAGGATGATCGCCTTTGGAATATTCTTTTCAGGATTTTTCGTCTCCGAAGCCAATGCGGTGCAGCTTTCGAAGCCCACGAGGATCAGGATGGCCAGCGTGGATTGAACAAGTATGCCCTGGAAACCGTGCGGGCGGATGACATCCCAGCCCCCGGAGAAGGCCCAGTGGGCAGCAGTCTGTGGATTCTTGATCCGGTAGAATATCGCCAGCCCGCTGAAGATCACCAGGGTGACCAGTTGAATCACGTTGATCCAGAACGACACCGTCGTCGAGCCGGTCACGCCGCGGAAGGCTATGTAGCCGGTCACCACGGCAAATGCGGCGCCGATCACGGTCAGTTCCATGTTGGAGAACGTCTTGCCCGTGAACTGCGTGTAGATGTAACCGATGAGCGTTGCCATGAACGCCACCATCACGCCGGGATAGACCCAGTAGAACAGATGGGCGGCCCAACCGGTGACCAGCTTCGCAACGCGGGGGAGGGATCCGGGCTTGAGGCCTTTGGATTCCTTCTCTTCCGCGAATGCCTTTTCGGCGAAGTAAGCGCAGCTTGCAAAGCCGGCTTCCGGGAAGATCTTCGCCAGTTGCGCGTAGGAAAAGGCCGTCAGGAAGGCCACGATCAATGCCGCCACGATGCCGAACCAGATGTCGCTCGCCACCGAGGCGCCGCTGGGGGCGGTCGCCGCAGCCTGCAGCTGGTACGTGATCCAGAGGAACGCACCTGGCGCAATCAACGCCATGGCGTTTACCGTTGCTCCTGCGAGTCCCAGCTTCGGCTTGATGTCTTTCGAACTCATTCTCTCTGTGCTGTCCATGTCCGTCTCCTTTCACCAGTTCATTGTGTCCGACTCGCGCGTTGCGTGTTCCGAACAGTCAAGAGGTCTAGCATCGGCCATGCCAAGAGGCAAAAATGTACGATAAGCAAATCGTAAAACATTACAGTAGAGATGTTTGCGTAGTAATTATCAGTATTACAATACTGTGCACCACTATCATAATATATACAAATATGTTAGCTATATTGCATAATACATACAATACCGTTATATGTGGTGGGCCTGTCCTGAGGCTGCTTCCGGGCGTGCTTGCGCGCCCGCTCTAGTTTCGCGGACGCTGGTTCAGGATCGTGTCGGTTCTAGGAGAGGAGATCGGAACTTTCTCGAAGCGCCCATGTCTCTGGTGTGGGGCGTGCGGCTGCCAACCCATGATCCAGAGCATCGCGAAGAAGCCGAGCAGGTATCCGACGGGAATGTGCCATGCATGCTTCAACCACGCGAACACGGACCGGGCTTCGGGGAACATGTTTGTTATGGCAACGCCGGCGGACGAACCGAACCAAATGATCGAGCCGCCGAATCCAACGGCGTACGCGAGGAAGCCCCAATCGTACCCGCCCTGGTCCAGCGCGAGCTTCGTCAGGGGAATATTGTCGAACACGGCTGAAATCCATCCGAGCCCGAAGGCGGTCTTCCACGACGCCGGCGGCAGATCCTGCACCGGCATCATGGACGCGCAGGTCACGAGGGCCAAAAGGAAGAGGCTCCCTTTCAGTGATTTCTGCAGCTCGTGCCAAGGAGTCTTCCGGAATGTGGCGCCGATCAGAATGGCGATCCAGACGCCGACAGCGGGGAACTCCAGTAGAATATTGGCCGCGATGGCGCCGGTGAGTATCAGGACGACGATCATGACTCTTCCGAAATCGATCCGAATGCCGGACGGCACATCGCGAACAATCGGCTGGTACGCCTGCTGCTGCCGCGATGCGATGATGCCGAAGAACAACAAGCTTACCGCTGAGCCCACGAAGGCGTGCAACACGTTCCCCGCGGCGACGCCATCGATCCACATCATCGTCGTGGTCGTGTCGCCGATCACGCTGCCTGCGCCGCCGGCATTGCTGGCGGCCACGATGGCGGCGAGGAAACCGATGTGGACTCTATGCCGGTAAACCACGTGTGCCACCGCGCCGCCGATCATGGCGGCGGCGATGTTGTCCAAGAAAGTGGATAAGATGAAGACGAACACCAGGAGGACAAAACCGCCCTTCCAGTCGTCCGGCAGCCAGCGTGGGAATTCAGCCGGGACTTTCGATTCCTCGAAATGTCGGGCGAGGATCGCGAAGCCGATCAGCAGGCCGAACAGGTTCAGCAACATCGGCCACTCGTTCCGGAAATGACGGATCAGGTGAAAGTTGGTAAAGGCCAACTTGAACGCCAGAAGAACAACCAGGCCCGTGACGGCCACCTCAAAAGTCCTTCGGTGGAACAGCGCGATGCCAAGGAGAATCAGGCCGAAGATCACAAATTCGACGTGGATGCCGAAAACAGCCGGGCTGCCTGCCGTGACGGAAGCCATTGCCACCGACGGTAAAGCGACGCCCAACAGCGTGACCAGAAACAGACGGCTGCGTTTCATCACGGTCGAATCCGATAGCAGGACAGCATCGCCGTGAAAAGGAAAACCGGAGAGCGGGGATCAAAAACACTTTGCATGACAGTGTTTCTTCGTGTTTCATACACTTTGTTATTCGGCATTCTGGAAGGATCGTCATGGATTTGCAGAAACTATTTGCGGAACGAATCGGCGGGGACAAATTCGGCCTCGGGAACGAGATCTACAAGTTCGAAAAGATCAAACGGGCCAAGGTGGCGGCACTGAAGGCGCGTCCCAACATCGAATTGCTCGATTTCGGAGTGGGCGAGCCGGACCAGATTGCCCCGTTCCCGATCCGCGAGGCGCTGAAAAAAGCCGTCGATGATCCGGCAAACCGCGGTTACGCCGATAACGGCATCCGGGAATTCCGGATAGCGGCCTGCCGCTACATGAAAGATTTCTTCGGCGTCGCGAACCTGGATCCCGACACCGAGGTGAACCACAGCATCGGCTCCAAACCGGCGCTGGCGATGTTGCCGCTGTGTTTTGTGAACCCCGGCGACGTGGTTCTGACGACGGTCCCCGGCTATCCCGTGATGGCGACGCACGCGCGCTACCTCGGCGCCGAAGTGGTCAAAGTGCCGCTGTACCGGGAAGACGGTTTTTTCCCCGACCTCCGGAAAATCGGGAAGGCGGTGGCGGACAAGGCGAAGCTGTTCTACGTCAACTATCCGAATAATCCAACCGGCGCCGCCGCAACCGAGACCTTCTTCGACGAGCTGATCCAGTTCGCCGCGAAACACAACATCCTGATTGTGCAGGACGCCGCCTACGCGACGCTGATCTACGGCCGCGACCGGCTCTCCATCCTCGGCCGGCCCGGCGGCAAGGACGTCGCTATCGAACTCCACTCGATGAGCAAGAGCTACAACATGACCGGCTGGCGGCTCGGCTTCGTCGCGGGCCATGCGAAAGCCGTGAAAGCGTTCGCCGAGGTCAAAGACAACACCGATTCCGGACAGTTCAAGGCGATCCAGGTCGCTGCCTGCGCGGGCATTGCCGACAAACAGCTTTCCGAAGCGATCAAGAACCACTACGAACGCCGGCTCCGGCGGATGGTGGCGGTTCTGAAGAAAGTCGGCTTCGAAGCGGAAATGCCGGGCGGCACGTTTTACCTCTACGTCCGGGCGCCGACCGCGGCAGGCGGTATCAAGTTTGGCAGCGCGGAGGACGCATCGCAGTTCCTCATCCGCGAGTGGTCGATTTCGACGGTTCCATGGGACGACGTGGGTGCGTTCCTGCGCTTCTCGTCCACTTTCGAGGCCAAGAACGAGGCGGACGATGACCATGTACTCACCGAGTTGGAGAAGCGGCTCTCCGGGGCGCAGTTGACGTTCTGACGAACCGCGAAGCACCGCCGGGAAGGGCGATAAGAGAGGGTGCCATGAGCGAGAAGGTTCTGTTCAGCGCCAGGATCGGGAAACAAATCTCCGTTTTCCTCGAAGACCAGCCCGGGACGCTTTCTGACGTGGCCGCGCTGCTCGGCAAGCACGGGATCAACATCTTCGCCCTTTCGCTGGCCGAGGGGCTCGGTCACGGGTACGTCCGCATGGTGGTCGACAAGCACGACGAGGCGCGCGGCGTGCTCAAAGAGGCCGAGCAACTGGTGATGGAACGGGATGTCCTTCTTCTCGAATTGTCCAACTCGCCCGGCAGCCTCGCGCGCGTCACGCGGCAACTGGCCGACGCGAAGATCAACCTTGAATACGCGTACTGCGCGGGCGGCCCGAGCGTGGACCGGGGCCTCGTCGTGATCCGCGTTGACGATATCGAGAAGGCGATGAAGGTGCTCAAGGCGTTGCTGTAGCAGGCGGATCGCCGGTCGTCACTGCTCCTGTGCCCGCGCCAGCCACGGTTTGGCCTTCTGCTGCCCGTTCTTCCGGCAGGCGCGTTTGCTGACGGCGATGTAGATGCTGTCTTCGCCGACGGCATGTTCGATGTCCTTCACGAGCTTCTCCGAAATCTCCACCGTGAATGTGCGGGCCGTATCGACGAACACTTTTTCGCCCGTCGGGAACTGCAGGCAGATCGTCAGCGGCGTGTTCCCCGGGTTCGAGGCGACCAGTTCCTTGATCTTCAGCAGCCGCGCCTCGTCCAGGTTCGCCGCGGGCACGTGGATGCTCACGCGGTCGGTGAAGTGGCGGTGGACGTCTTTCAGCGGATAAATCTCGGACGCCTTGATCCGTGTCTGCTCGTCTTCCCGGGTGAACTCGCCGCAGACCATGACGGGGGCCGCATCGCTCAGGTAAACGCCGTATTCGCGGAACGCGTCGGGGAAGGCAATGACCTCGACGACGCCGTCGAGATGCTCGAGCCGGAAGACCCCCATCGGCTCCTGCGTCTTCTTCGTGAACCGCTTCTGGTACTGCGACACCAGCCCGCCGAGGCGGACCATCGTGCCCGTCTGCAGTTTGTCCAACGTCTTGCTGTCGGGCAGGTTGTACAGCTTCAGCGCCCATTCGAAGGCCGTGAGCGGATGCCCGGAAATGTAGAAGCCGAGCAACTCCCGTTCTGCGGCGAGCATCTGGCTCTCGGGCCACGGATCGGCCATCGGGAGATCGTTTGCGGAGCCGGAGGGATCGCCGGCCGGCGCCAGCGCGTCGAACAGCAGCGCCTGGCCGGACTTCCGGTCGCGCTGAGTGGACGCCGCGCGGCTGAGGGCAAAGTCGAGCCCGGCAAACATGCGGCCGCGAGACATCTTGCAGAAATCGAGCGCGCCGCACTTGATGAGGCTCTCGATCGTCCGCTTGTTGACCAGTTGCGTGTCCACGCGGCTGCAGAAATCGATCAGCCCCTCGTACGGCCCGTTCGCCTCGCGCTCCTTGATGAGCGCTTGCACGGCGCCGACGCCGACGTTCTTCACGCCGGCGAGTCCGTAGCGGATGCTGTTGCTCGTCCCGCCTTTGGCGGGGCCGACCGGCTTGAAGCGCACTTCGCTGTCGTTGACGTTCGGCGGCAGGACTTCGATGCCCATCTCCTGCGCCTCGGCCACGAACACGGGCAGCTTGTCGGTATTCCCGATTTCGCTGGAGAGCAGGGCGGCCATGAACTCGACCGGGTAGTGGGCCTTCAGGTACGCGGTCTGATAGGAGAGGATCGCGTAGGCCGCGCTGTGCGATTTGTTGAAGCCGTAGCCGGCGAATTTCTCGATATCGTCGAAAATCTCGCCCGCCTTCTTCGCCGGGATCTTATTCGCCTTGGCGCAGCCTTCGACGAATGTGTCGCGCATGCGGGCCATTTCGCCGGGATCCTTCTTGCCCATCGCGCGGCGAAGGATGTCGCCCTGCCCGAGCGTGAAACCGGCGAGGACATTCGCGGCCTGCTGGACCTGCTCCTGGTAGAGCATGACGCCGTACGTTTCCTTCAGGATCGGCTCGAGGAGCGGATGGTCGTACTGGATCTTCACGCGGCCGGCCTTCCGATTCACGTAATCGTCGAGCATGTTCATCGGGCCGGGCCGGAAGAGCGCAATCAGCGCGATCAGATCCTCGAAGCGCGTCAGGCCGATGCGCCGCAGCAGGTCGCGCATGCCTTTGCTTTCCACCTGGAAAATGCCCACGGTATCGGCCCGGCTCAGCAAGTCGAAGGAGTCTTTGTCGTTCATCGGCAGGTTCGCCATGTCCAGCGAGACGCCCTTGGTCTTGCGGATGAGATCGACGGCCTCCTGGATCACGGTGAGCGTCTTCAACCCGAGGAAGTCCATCTTCAGCAGGCCGACCATCCCCAGCGGCTTCATCTCGAACTGGGTGATGATCTCGTCTTCCTTGTCGCGCGTGAGCGGGACGAGCTCGATGAGCGGCTTTTCGCCGATCACGACGCCCGCGGCGTGCGTGCCGGGATTGCGCGGGAGACCTTCCAACACGCGGGCATACTTCATGATCCGCCGGGCGTTCTCGTCCTTCTCGGTGGTCTGCCGGAATTCCGGGCTGAGCTTCAGCGCCTTCTCCAGCGTCATGTTCGGATCTTCGGGGACCATCTTCGCGAGCCGGTCGCACTCGAAGAGTGGGATCTCCAGGACGCGACCGATATCGCGGATGACCGTTTTCGCGCCGAGCGTGCCGAACGTGATAATTTGCGCGACGTTGTCGCGGCCATACTTCTGCTTGACGTATTCGATCACCTCGCCGCGCCGGGTCTGGCAGAAATCGATGTCGAAGTCCGGCGGTGAAACGCGCTCCGGGTTGAGGAACCGCTCGAAGATCAGGTTGTAGAGCAATGGATCGATGCCGGTGATGCCGAGTGCATAGGCGATGATGCTGCCGGCGCCCGAGCCGCGGCCCGGTCCGACGGGAATCGCGCTCTCGTGGGCGAAGCGGATGAAGTCCCACACGACGAGGAAATAGTTGATGAAGCCGGTCGTCTCGATGACGCCCATTTCGAAATGGAACCGGTCGTGGATCCTTTTCTCCTCGTCGTTCTTCGGCCGGTCGACGTCCTCGATTCCGTAGCGGCGCCGGAGCCCTTCCTTGCCGAGCCGGATCAGGTATTCCTTTTCGCCGCAACCCTCCGGCACCTGGAATTTCGGGAAATGAAGATCCTTTTCGAGCCGCAGGTTCACGTTGCAGCGCTCGGCGATTTTCACCGTGTTGCTCAGCACCTCGGGAGAGTCGGGGAACAGCGCCTGCATCTCCTCGCCGCTCTTCATGTAGAACTGGTCCGAGGCATAACGCATCCGTTTCTCGTCGCTCAACACGGTTTGCGTCTGGAGGCAGAGCAGCACCTCGTGCGCCTCGGCGTGTTCGCGCTTGATGTAGTGCACGTCGTTGGTGGCGACCAGCGGAATGCCCGTCCGGCGCGAGATTTCGACGATGCCGCGATTGGCGATGAGCTGTTCGGGGATGCCGTGATCCTGGAGCTCGAGGAAGAAATTCCCGGGACCGAGGATTTCGGCAAATTCGTTTGCGGCGCGGGTAGCGCCCTCGGAATCTTTCCGAACGCAGGCTTCGGCCACTTCGCCCTTCAAGCAGCTCGACAGCCCGATGAGCCCCTTGCTGTGCTTCCTGAGCAAGTCCTTGTCGATACGCGGCTTGTAATAGAATCCTTCGAGGTGGGCGAGGGACACGAGGCGCATGAGATTGCTGTAACCTTCGTCGTTTTCGGCGAGAAGGACGAGATGGTTGGCGTAGGATTTGCGACCGCCGGGCGTCGTCGTCTTCCGCTCGTGCATGCTGCCGTTCGCGACGTACACCTCGCAGCCGAGCACGGGCTTGATGCCCTGGCTCTTGGCCTTTTTGTAGAAGTCGACCACGCCGAACAGCGTGCCGTGATCCGTCACGGCGACAGCGGGCATGCCCAGCTGGCGCGCCGTCTCCATGACGCGGTCGATCTGGCACGCGCCGTCCAGCAAGCTGTACTCGGTGTGAAAGTGAAGATGGACAAAAGGAACGTTTTTCACAGTCGTCATTATGCTAGAAGGGCTCTGGAGAATCGACGCGTTTTTTTTGTCCGATCTCCAGGCCGGACACGCTCACAGTTCAGGCCGGAGACTCAGGATCTTCCAGAGCTCGAAATCGCCCTGACTCTTGACAGGCGTTGAGCTTACGATGGCGTGGACCGGCTGGGCCGTGCCGTAGATGCCTTGGCGAATCCCGATGGGAAGGACCGCGACAGAGCCCGGTTCGACCGGTGGACTCCTGTCCCGCCGGGTCACGATCGCATTGACGCCAGCCGCCGTGAGGAACTCGGGCACCCGGCGGTCCCTGATGGATTCCTGGAACTCGAACGAGCAAGTCAGCCCGTCGGTGTTCACGCATGGTCTTTCCGAAAAAAAGGCCATCAGTCCGCAATCCGTGAGGGCGAAGACCGCTGTTGGCGGGCTGTTGCTCGCCGTCCAAGTTGCCATCTGGTAGGCGATTTGTTTCTGCCCGTATTCCGGATGGTAGAGGCGGCGTCCGACCGAAGCGATAAACAGCAGGATCGCAGCCGCTATCAGTGGCACGTAGAGAGATTTGAAGCGGCGCAGCCGCTCGGTCATCATCTTGATCAGTGGAGGGACGAACAGACCGCTGCTGAAGATCGGGATGGTGAAGTACCAATGGTATACCTCGCCCCGTCCTTGCACGACGATGGCGAGGAGATAGAGGGCCGTGCCGGAAGCCGCCGTGGTTAGCACCGGATTGGCCAGGGGTTCGCGGACCGCCAGCAGTGCAAGAACTCCCAGGATCGCACTGACGATGCCCGGTACTCCGCCCCAGCTCGCATAGAGCCAGGAGAAAAGAGGCGAATCGTGGCGCCCCGCCTTGAGTGCAGCGCTCACCGTGATGAAGTGGCCGAATTCGATGTAGTTCCATGCGGCAAAGAGCAGCACGGCCAACGCTTGAATGCCGAAGCACAGGAGTATCGGTGCCCCACGCAGACGCTCGATCCGATTCCCCTGCCGCCTGGAACGCCACCATAAGAGAACCACCACGGCGTTGAGGCATACCACGAACACCACAGTGTCGAGCCGCGAGAGAATCAGCAGGGCGGAGACGAAGCCGAGGCGGAAGCCCTGGGCCCATCGTGCGGGGGAGAGCGTCAGGGATTGCAGTTCCCAGAGCATCCAGGCGAAAAGGAAGACAGCCAGCGGGCTCTCCATTCCGTAAATGGAGGAAAACATCAGCATGGACGCCGGAATGGCAACGGCCAAGGCCTTGGTCTCGCGGTTCAGTTGTTCTGAGAGGCGGGCCAGAATGCAGAATGCGCCGGCCATCAGTACGGCGCCCAGGAGAATGGACAGCCTCAGGCCCATGGCGCGCGAGACGGTCATGATGTGCGAGAGCGGGACGAGCATCAAGGTCCAGAGCGGGTGATAGCCGTTGGTGCGGGTGATACCGTCGAAAGTTGAGCCCTGTCCCTGTCCGATCCGCCGGGCGATCTCCAAGTAGTAGAAACCGTCGTCAGGAATGAACCGAAGCACGAACTCCTGAATCGGGGCTACAAGGATAAGTACTGCGAATGCGGTCCACGCGGCGATGAGCCCGGCGAAAATCAGGAAATTACTCCACTTCAGGAAAAGTCTGTTCAATTGGTCGTTATCCAGTCCGAATGAGCGCACGCGCCGTCC
>Ga0182011_10005368_pt1 | contig 10095 bp, 7 predicted proteins | sample 711E1DmetaG_FD_120481 | JGI IMG/M metagenome (GOLD analysis project Ga0182011, IMG submission 120481) | Permafrost microbial communities from Stordalen Mire, Sweden - 711E1D metaG | ecosystem: Environmental > Terrestrial > Soil > Wetlands > Permafrost | place: Sweden: Stordalen | collected...
AACTCTTCCTGGATAAAGTTCAGGTCGAGGAAATTAAATACAAATTACGTTAAATAACATTGAGTGTCCACGATGTCCTGGCACTAAAAAGTGTCTACGATGTCCTGGCACTCAACAGTTAATGCTTAACGTATTTTAAACCATGAGATAATTTCAAAAAAATCAATTTAAATAAAGGAGTGTAAATGGGGATGAGATCATACAATAAGATAGCTCTGACTTGCGTAATAATAGCCACATTCATTTTATTTTCTTATACCTTTTCTTTTGCACAATATGAAGAAATTAAAGGTGTGAAATTGACAGATGAAAGCGTCTTATACGGAAGAGTTATGAAAATAAATGTTGAGGACGTCAAAATTGAAACGCAAGGAGGCAAAATAATACTCATTAAATGTGATAAAATAAAAAATTTTATAATAATGGATTTCTTACGCGGTATTCAATTTAAAGACGGTAGCATAATATATGGCAATATCATTGAAGTGGATATTAACAAAGTTATCATAATGACTAAAGATAACGAAACGGTTACAAGGAAGTTTAACGATATTGCCTCTTTTATTAAAGAATATGACGAAAAAAATTCAAAGTATTTTTTAGCTTTGGGGACAGAAATATCTTACATTAAATATGAAGAACCCGGTTATATGCAAGATAAAGGCATGATGTATGGTATAGTTGGTTCGTATGTGTATCACAATAAGTTGATGGTGAAATTAGAGGGGAAGTTTTCCTATGGACAGGTGGATTACGACGGCGCCTACCAGGACGGAACGCCGCTAACTATAAAAGGCATACCTGATTATATGCTGGAATTGAGATGGCTATTAGGTTATGACTTCGTTGCAAAGGCCATCACGATTACTCCTAATTTAGGGATGGGATATAGATATTTACAGGACAATTCGCAGGATAAAAGTGCTGCCGGCTATCAAAGAGAATCAAATTACATCTATGTCCCCATAGGTGTAGAAACTGTTGCCAATTTAGGTAACGGCTGGTCCTTGGGAGCGAATATTGAATATGACCTTTTTCTGTGGGGAAGACAAATATCTTATTTTAATGATGTTGATCCGAGTTATAATGCAGTCGAAAATGAGCAGATGAAAGGCTATGGTGTCAGGGGCTCAATATCCATTGCAAAGAAAGGAAGGAAGGCAGGTTTTATAATAGAACCTTACATAAGATATTGGAATATTAAAGAGTCACGTGAGGGATATATTACTTATGGAGGAACACCAGTCGGTTATGGTATAGAACCGGATAATGATTCTACTGAAATCGGATGTAAACTGGCAGTGACGTTTTAATCGGAATCTGTTGCTCTTGTGGTTTTAAAATAAATTTGTCAGTATAGCTGCAGATTCATTGAGGAGTATTTAGTGATTTACTTCCGCAACGTCAGCCTGTCTTTTTTGGATAAAAAGCTGTTTGATAATATCAACTGGACAATTCATCCCAAAAGCCGCGTCGGTCTTGTCGGCGATAACGGCACCGGTAAAACGACTCTATTTCGAGCAATACTGGAGCAGATTCATCTCGATTCAGGCATCATTGATATTCCCAACAGAAAACAAAAAACGATCGGCTATCTGCCGCAGGATATGGTGGAGCTTGAATCTATCGCCTTGATTGATTTTCTCAAGAGAAAAAGCGGGATTGCCGCTGTTGAAGAATCCATAAAAGATCTGGAGCATCAGCTATCTAAGATAAAACAAAACACATCTGAATACAGTGAGCTATCGCAAGCATATTCCGATGCAACGGCGCACTTTGCCGCCATGGATGGCTACGCTTTTGAAGCCAGAGCCAAACAGGTGCTCAAAGGCTTCGGGTTTAAAGAAAGCGACTTCACTCAAAGTTGCGATTTGTTTTCCGGCGGCTGGAAAATGCGTATTCTGCTCACATCGATTCTGTTGGCGAAACCGGATATCATGCTTTTGGATGAGCCGACCAATCATCTGGACACGGAAAGCATGGAGTGGTTGGAGTCTTACCTCAAAGATTATCCGGGAACAATTATCGTTGTTTCTCACGATCATTTTTTTCTTGATAAAATCGCTCTGCAAATTGCCGAACTCTCCTCATGCAATATTCATATTTATAAGGGAAACTATTCTCACTATTTGACCGAAAAAGATAGAAGGCACGCCGCTTTGAAAAAAGAAATGGAATTGCAAAGAGCGCAAATCAAAAAAATAGAAGAATTTGTGGAACGCTTCCGCTACAAGGCCACCAAAGCTGCTCAGGTGCAAAGCCGCGTTAAAATGCTGGATAAATTTTCCTCGGTGAAGCTCGAAGGGAAAACAAAAAGCGTAACCATGAAATTTCCTGAAGGCAAAAAAAGCGCCAAAGAAGTAGTCAAGGCAATTGATCTGGGGCATAACTACGGCGATTTAAATGTTTTCAGCAATTTAAATTTTACTTTGTTTCGCGGTGACAAGGTGGCTTTTGTCGGTGTGAACGGCTCCGGCAAATCAACCTTATCCCGACTGCTCAGCCTCTCCGAACAGCCTTCGCAAGGAGAAGTAAAATACGGCGACGGCGTCAATATGGCTTTTTTCTCACAGGAGAGTTCGCAAAACTTAAATTACGAAAATACCATCCGGGAAGAAATAAATTCCGTGCCGACCAAAGCTTCCGATCAGGAAAAACGAAACCTGCTGGGCTCTTTTTTATTTTCGGGAGATGATATTTTTAAATCAATTTCCGTGCTTTCCGGTGGAGAAAAATCGCGACTTGCCCTTTTAAAGATCATGCTTCTCGACACCAACTTTCTGATTCTCGATGAACCGACCAATCATCTTGATATAAAAACCAAGGATATTTTTCAAAACGCGCTGATCAACTATCACGGCACTGTGGCCATCGTTTCGCATGACCGTTATTTTCTGGATCATCTGGTCAATAAAGTATTCGAGCTGAAGGATGGGGCAATCAACGACTATCACGGCAATTATTCATACTTTATTGAAAAACGCGGCCAGACAGTATTGCCGCAAAAAGAAAACATTAAAACAAATGAGCAAAGCGCCAAAGAAAACGCTTTCAAAACAAAAGAGCAAAAAAGACAGGAAGCGGAAGAAAGAAACAAACTGTCGAAGATGAAAAATGCCTGCAAAAAAGAATTAACAGCAATAGAAGAAAAAATAGCATCGCTCGAAGCACGAAAAGCCGAACATGAAATAGCCTTATGCGATCCGCAAACACACAGGGATTCAATCAAAGTTAAAACGATTAATCTGGAATTAAAAAATATCAACGTGGAATTGGAGAACGCTTATAACATCTGGACGGAACTGAATTCGGAACTGGAACAGATAACCATAACGAATACTGAAAAACAGTGATTAACTATCTTTTTAACCTCCATCCAGTGATGTTTTTTCCACGTTCTGATACCATGCGGCGGGATCGGTCAGAAATTCTTCCGTTTCCCGCAGAGACATAAAATGCTGCCGCTCGATACCGGCTAATAAATTAAATAAAGCTTTTTCTTTGGAATCAGTGCTTCCTTCTTCCAGTTTGGTATAAAGAGCCATGCCTCTGGCTTCAAAATCAATCGCGGTGCGCACAGCCTTAAGATCGTCTTCATTGCCTTTGAAACGGGTAGCCTTTTTGTCCGCCATGGATTTTAAAATAGTGCCGGCCAGAGATTTTTTTACTTTCAACGGAACCGTCGATGGCCACTTCTTTTTCTTTTCCCATTGCTCATGCAATTTCGTTAAGATTTCGTAATGCTCTTTTTCTTCGTCGGCAATCTGCTTGAACATATTTTTACCGGCTAAATTTTTTGTCCGGCGGGCGTTAGCCAGATAAAAATCTCTTTCTTTCTGCTCGTTTTCCAGAGCGAATTTAAGAGCGTTCATTCTTTTATCCATCTTGAAACCTCCTTGCAATGATGTTCAAATAAACAAAAAAATTAGAGGATGGGTCGATTATAGAAGATATTACTGATTAGTTCAACACGTATTTATGCGCAAAGCGGATAAAATAATGCCTATTATGAACGCGCGCCGGCTAATTGCCACGGCATTTAATCTATATGAGGCAGATTTCTTTCCTTAATATCCAAAACATATTCGGCAATATTGTTGCAATGGTCGGAAATGCGTTCCAGATGAATGAGCATTTCAACAAAAATTACTCCCGCCTCGGTAGTGCAAAGACGGTTATGAAATCTTTTGAGATGTTTATTCCGCGCCTCTTTCACTGTAATATCTATTTCTTCCTCTCGCCGGATGATACTGCTTATTTTTTCATTATCAAATACATCGATCAGAGACATGGCATCGTCGAGATTCTGGCTTACCAGAGAAATTATTTCCCGCAATTCTTTCTTACCGCTTTCGGTAAACTTTACTTTACCCCCGGCTTTTTGCATAGCCAACTCGGCTATCCACACGATGTGATTGCCGATGCTTTCAATATCGCCGGCTATTGCGGTGAAAGCAAAGACCTTTTTTGAAAGTTGAGTCGAGGTATGTTGGGCCGATATTCTCCATAAAAACTTAACTATTTGAGCGCGCAGATTATTAACGACCATTTCGATATAAGCAATATCTCTTTTCCTGCCCTCCTGAGCCAGCGTAATCAAGTTTACGGCGCTGGAAAACATTTTCCGCGTCAGATTGATTTCTCTCTGCAACTCCTTTTGTACATTATCAAGCGCTTTTTCAGAGTTCGATAAATCTTTACGATTAAGAAATTCCGGCCAGATGGGCAGCGTTTCATCTTCTCCCCGCCAAACTTTCTGCATTAATGCGGCAAAAGGCTTCAGGAAAAAAATAAAAGTAAGCATAATAAGAAGATTAATTAAAAAGTGCGCCAGAACAATCTGCTGGGCGACGCTGGAAGAAAGGTTTTTCAATATGACCAGAAAATACGGCATAAAGATAAAACACAGAGAAACACCAACGCACTTGAAAATCAAATGAGAGAAGGCGCTTCGTTTACCGCTTGTCGTTGCCACCGTTGCGGCCAGCAGCGCCGTGACCGTCGTGCCTATATTGGCTCCCATAACCACGGGCAGCGCGTTTTCCAGTGAAACCAAATTCTGTTGAGCTAAAAGAGCCATAATGCTGATAGGTATGGCCGAGGCATGAATAATGCCGGTGGCCACAATTCCCAGGCCGATGCCGAATAATGGATTTTGAGTTTGCGTAAACAAATTAAGAAAAGTTGGAGAGTTTTTTAAAGGTTCTACCGCCTGACTGATTAATCCCAGACCGAAGAAAATCAATCCAAAGTAAAAAATTATCTGGCCGATGATTTTCCACTTACTTCGGTTAACCAGCCATAGAAGCCCCCCTATGGAAATAAAGACAGGCGAGATTTCCGTAAAATGCCAGACAACAAACTGCACAGTCAGGGTCGTGCCGATATCCGTGCCTAAAATGATAGCCAGAGAACTGTAAAAGCTGATTAATCCCGCGCTGACTAATCCGACGGTTAGAGCAGTGGAGGCCGAAGAGCTTTGAAAAACAATGGTCGAGATTATGCCGGTGAGCAGTCCGTAGAGTGGTTTTTCCACGGCATATCTAATGTATTCTTTTATGCGGACGTCAATAAATTTCCGGACGGCGGATGAAAGATTGACCATGCCGATTAGAAATAAAATAACGCCGCTGATAGTGATTAATATTTCTTTAATTGTCAAAATTTACCCCGTGTTGTTTTACTTGTCATTGCCACGTCCGCCACGCCGGACGTGGCAATCTATCCTTAAGTCCTTAGGAGATTAAGCCGTAAGCCTGAATTGTCATTGCGAGTTCACGACAGTGAACGTGGCAATCTATCTAAGCACATTTGAATCCGTATTAATCAACTTTCTTGAACATCTTTCCTTTAGCGCCGCAAACCGGACAGGTTTCCGGCGCTTCTTTAGTTTTGTTATAAATAACTTAATTAAAGCAATTCCTGCAACAGAAAGATGAGACCCATCAGTCCGAGAATGCCGCTGCCATACCAGAGCCATTTTCTTCTGGTCAAAACGGATATCGCTGAAACTGCAATTGCGATTTGAAAGACTGTGACGGCTTTTGCAAGTATGTTATGAGCCGCAAGATGAGAAGAGGAAGATTTCTCTTTTTCTTTCGCCTGCTCCTCAATTTCTTTCTGTTCTTTTTTATAACTCTTGATTTTTTCTTCGTCTTTTGCAGATATCTGCTTACTTAATGCGTGAAGTGTTTCAATCTTGCTTTCGAGAACCGCGGCTTTGATTCCCTTTGCCTGATAATATGCCCATTGATCAGAGGCCTGTATCTGCTCAATCAGCGCTTCATTTGCATGATGGCCCGCCATCAGTGAACATAAGGCGGCAAAAACAGCGAGGATGGCTGTGCTTAAAGCCACCAGTAACACCCACTTTTCTCCGGTTTTCTCCGCTTCTTCATGAATTGATTCGTGGAGCTTTTCGATTGGAACTTCAATTTCTTCAGGCATGATACCTCCTTCAAATACATGTTTCGTCTACAATGGATTTTTATTTCTTGTCCTATTATTGCCCTGCGGCGGATCTGGACTGTTCTGATTAGTATGGCCGTGTTTATTCATATTAATTATAATGCAGCATAAATAATTCGGACAAAAAAATCAAGACCTCCGGAAGAAGTATTTACTGAAAACGCCTGCAATTAAATGATCTCGAAAAATAATATTTCTGATAATTACGGTTTGAAACACTGTAATGTTGGAAAATCAATGGCAGGCTCCCTTGCTTTGAGCCATTTCTAATAATTTGCAGTTTCCCAATGCGCACGCTTTTTGCTCGTCGCGGCAACCCAGGTCATTGTTGCCCTGAAGAAAATAAGCGGCCCCCCTGATGCAGTAGGCATCGGCATAATCCGGCTTCAAGCGAATAGCCTCGTTAAAGTCCTCGATGGCACGTTGATGCTGCCCTAGTTTTACGTAGGCAGTTCCCCTGTTATAGTAGGCCGCGGCATAATCAGGTTGCAGACGGATTGCTGTATTGAAGTCTTCAAATGCCCGCTGATATTGACCGAGTTCAGCATAAGAATTACCCCGGTTATTGTAGAAAGAGATTTCATCAGGTTGCAGACGAATGGCTTCATTGAAGTCATTAATTGCATATTGATATTGGCTGGACTTGGCGTAAGCTTTTCCCCGCTTGTTGTAGGCCTCGGCTAAATTAAATCGCAGCAGAATCCCCTCGTTATCGTCTTCGCTGGAGTTTTGATGCCGGACTATTCTTTTGGGGGTATTTTCGCTGTTACTGTAAACTCCGGCAGAATGCGATATTATGCTGATGGCCTCATCGTAATGATTTATAGCATCATCAAATTTTCCTTCGTCAAGCATAGCAGAAGCGAGATTGCTATGCGCCAGATAGTTATCTTTTGTTACATGCGAAGCATGACTGAAAAGCCGGATGCTGTTTTTCCAATAACCGCATTGGTGCCATGATAAAACCGCAATAATCGTCAGGAAAGCTATTCCTGACGGGAATAAAATCTTTTTGCGTATATTTTCGGGTGATAATAAAAGCGGAATACCCCATGCCAGCATTATTCCTATGCCGATCAAAGGCAAATAAGTGTGGCGGTCGGCCATGGAATAGTATCCAATCTGAACTATCCCGATAACCGGTAGAATGGTTATTGCGTACCATAGCCATCCTGTAAAGAGATAAGGCAAACGCTTTTTTAAAGCAAGAACGGCAGAGCTGATAAGAAGAATCAATAAAAAGGCGCCCCATGTTTGCCATGCCGGAATTTGATTTGGAAAAGGATAGAAAATAGACAGATTATTCGGCCAGAATGTTTTCTCCAGATAAGTCACAAAAGAAACAGGCGCGTTCGCGATACGCGAACTAAAGGGAAAGGTAAGATATTCTGCGGAAGACTTGTACTTGGCATTAAAAGTAATAATAGCAAAAACTGCTGAAAAAATAATAAAAGATATTTTTTCCCGTAACTGCCATAAAACTAAATTATTTTTATTTGACTCAAAACGTTTCAGCGGCCAGTAATCCAGAAGAATCATGACTATAGGCAGAGTAACAACCATGGGCTTGCTCATAAGGCCGCACACAAAAGAAAAAAGAACGGGCAGATATCTTTTTATAACCGGTTTTTCCGTGTAATAGACATACAGGCAAAGAGTCAGCATCCAGAAAAACGCGCTCAGGACATCTTTGCGTTCAGAAATCCAGGCAACCGATTCCACATGAAGCGGGTGAAGAGCGAAGAGAGCCGCGATAAAAGCGCTGCGCCAGATTGCTCCGGTCATGCGGTTAAAGAGCCAGAACAGGAGTAGAGTGCTCATTATATGCAGTATAAGATTGGTCAGGTGATAACCGCCGGCATTGAGACCATAAAGTTGAGAATCGAGCATCAGTGAAAGCCACGTCAGAGGGTGCCAGAATTCGGCATAAGTTGTATTGAACGCCCAACGAAATCCCTCCAGCGTGATTCCATACTGGATATGACTATTCTGTGTGACATAAACGTGATCATCGAAATTGATGAAGTCAGATTGAGTCATCTGCCAAAAAACAGCAAGCGTAACTAATATCAAAACAATATAAACGATTAATTTCTGTCTTTGTGGATTTATTTTTATTATATTTGACATAGTTGATTTTATTTTCATTAAATCATTCAAACAAAACTCTTCACGAAGACACATGTAGAAATTTATGTTCTCTATATCATAACGTTGAATGAAATAACATCACTGGTAACATATTAAAACTCGATATTTTCTTCGATGTTGGATATTGGGAAGAAGTGCTCAATAAAGACATCTGAGATAATACTTACAAATCGGGGTAAATCCAGTTCATTTTTATTCTTTAAGAATTCAGATTATTATGATTAAATAAAATATAAAACTTAGAAAAGGTCAAAGGCAGACATAACCCTTTCAAAGCTTTCATCTACTAATCCACAGTATTTGGCAGTCGATAAAATTGAGGATTGCTGAGTGAATTATGTTATCCGCAATTGCTATTCATGCAAGAAAAGATTTGATGCTTCACTTTTTCTTCGCATTTCTTTCCTATCATTGTTTAACCGTTACCGGAATGGATCTGCTTTGCCAATCGTCTTCATGATTTGCATCATCTCACTCGCCTCATAATTCACCTGAAATGTAAATCATATTTAAAACACTCCCTTTTTTTTGGCATCCCTCCAGGCTATTTTCATAATCCAAATGACGAAGTTGGGGCTGATTCGGTGCAATGCCCAAATGAATTTCGCAAGCAGCGTCACGACAATAAATGCCTTGTTGCGTTCGACGCCCCGCAATATCACATTGGCGCATTCTTCGGGAGTTATCCCGATCCAATCGGGCAGTTGAGCAAGAAGCTTTTGCCTATCGATGTTGATCATCTTGGAATCGTTGAAAATGGCGGTTTTAATGTATGCCGGACAAACAGCACTTACTTTTACGCCATAATCGGCCCCCTCTATCCGCAACGCATTAGTGAGACCAACCACACCGTATTTGCTGGCCGCGTAACTTACGGTAGAAGGCATAGGTACCAATCCCTCAATTGAGGCTGTATTTATGATATGTCCGAAGCCCTGTTTCATCATGATGGGGAAAGCGATGGAAGCACCGTAAACAACACCGTATAGATTGATGTCGATTACTTTACGCCAATCGTCTATCGAGAAATCTTTAGCCGGACCTGCAATGCCGATGCCGGCGTTGTTGAAAATAAAATCAATTCTTCCGTAGGCAGCGACGGTATCGTCGATATTTTTTTTTACAGCGTCATACTTGGAAACATCGAGCGTTGACGCGGTGACTTTGCCGTTTGTTTTGACAATGCCATCGGCGACCGCTGCTATCCGCTCCGCATTGATGTCACTTATCACCACATGCGTGCCCCGTCGTGCCAGCTCTTCGGCCAGCCCTTTGCCGATACCGGAACCAGCGCCCGTAACAATCGCCACTTTGCCGTTAAAAATGCTCATATATTCTCCTGTTTTTTCTGATCTACCCCAAATACTTGTACCATATGTTAAATCAGAGTTCAGCCACTTTCTGATGATTACCGTTTGAAACATACATGACAGTATTCTGTCACAAAGGAGAATGAAAATATTGACCTATCTGTAG
>Ga0182011_10005369_pt1 | contig 10091 bp, 4 predicted proteins | sample 711E1DmetaG_FD_120481 | JGI IMG/M metagenome (GOLD analysis project Ga0182011, IMG submission 120481) | Permafrost microbial communities from Stordalen Mire, Sweden - 711E1D metaG | ecosystem: Environmental > Terrestrial > Soil > Wetlands > Permafrost | place: Sweden: Stordalen | collected...
GACTGATGTCAACGATTCTGAATCGTGGCTAAAAGCAAAAAGCCCGGACTAATCCGGGCTCTTTGTCTTGCTCCTTTAATCGACAATTGTCGATTTTTCCGTAGCGGGGGCTGGCACTTCGCTTTACCTACAACTCTCGAACGCGTAAAGGAGATTGAAATAGCCCATTTCTGGTGGAGGCGATAGACTTTCTGGGTCCCGCTTTGTCCCCTCGATCGACTGGGAGCATCATTTCAACAATTTGACATTCTTTTGGGTCATCGCTACCTTTCCGGTGCACTCCTAAGATGTTCAGCTCTCCGTTCTCCTTACATAATCAATCCCCCATTAATTGTCTTGTGTCTCTGAGCCCATTGTGGGCAACGACAAACGTACAAATAGGGACATTTCTAGGCCACTCCGTTCAGGCACGACCGCACTGGTCATGCTCGTGTTGAGTTTTCACCCCCTCCTCGCCCAGGAGAAACTCCTCCCCGTCTTCGACTTCAGACGCTTGACTACTGCCGATGGACTTCCCACCAACGAGATTCGCTCGAACGTCGTTCGTGACCGGCAGGGCTTCATCTGGTTCGGCACCGAGAACGGACTTGTGCGATACGACGGATACACATGCAAGGTTTATCGATCATTCAGTTCCCCGGGAAACGCAATTGCTCTTGAGCTCGACTCAAAAGGCCGGCTATGGATCGGTACGTATGCGGCCGGCCTCAGTCTCTTTGACCCGACACGCGATCGATTTGTCAAATTCCTTCCCCGGCAAAATGACAGCACTTCGCTTCAGGGACGGTTCATCAAACCCATCTTCGAAGACAATTCCGGGATCATCTGGCTCGGGACCAATAACCCACGACCGCAGGTCGTGCAGCTTGACCTTGGGATAGCCATGGATGACACAAATGCCGACAGTGTGGCACGTCATGTCCGATTCCGCACGATGTACCATGATGGTTTCAGGGATGGGGTGACAAGAGTGGACAGATGGGATGACACCTGCCTTCTGGTCAGCACTGGCGCAGGATTGTTCATCATTAATCGTAAAACCAATGCTATATCACGTCCTGTGCTCCCTCCCGTGCCGGGACTGAATCTGGACACTGTCACCATAATGAGTCTCTGTTGGGAAAACCCGCAGAGACTCTGGATCGGAACTGTCAGTTGTGGTCTCTATCTGTTTGATCGATCCAACCGCTCTCTTACAAGTTATCACGTAAGGCCAGCAATCGGAAATGGCGGGAAAGACGACCAAATCCAAGAACTTCATGTAGACAGAAGCGGTAGGTTGTGGATTTCTACAGGCGACGCTGTTCGTCTGTTCGATCCGATTTCGCGGGAGTTCTCCGGCTATATTCCGTTAGCCGGTGCGCCAGCGAAATCCATGTCTACTGTAATGTCCATCGACAATACAGGGACATTCTGGGTCAGCACAAGTGACGACGGTCTGTACTTCTTGCCGCCTCGTTCACTCTTATTCCCCCGGTATGGGCTGAAAGGAAGTTCTGGCGGGCCGATGGAAATGGAAACGGTCGACCCATGGGGAGACGGTTCATACTGGATCGGAGCGGAGGGCAAGGTGGTCAGGATTCAGATGCAAGATCTGAAGGTCCTTAAGGTCGTGGATCTGCTGAAGGGCAGAATGAGCCGATCCCGCCCATCCGGCGTGTGGGCTTCGTATAACGATGGGAAAGGGACGCTTTGGTACGGGACGTGGGGCCTTGGTCTATATAGGTTCGAACCGAAGACAGGTCAGGTGAAGAATTTCCGGTCTACGACTCAGTTGGCCGAACTTTTGGTGAAGGAAGATGTTTCTCGGAGCATCGTTGGTTTTGGCTGTGATTCTCTCTGGATTGCCGCATACGGTGATGGAATTCTGAGCTTCGATACGCACAGAGACATCTATTCTGAGATCCCGGATACCCGACAGGGGTCACCAGTGCACCTGATGAAAGACCGTGCGGGCAATGTCTGGATATCAGACGAATTCCGGGGCCTGTTTGTCTTCAACCCATCAACGAACGGATGGGTTCATTTTGAACACAATTCGAGCGATCCACGCTCGATCAGCAATGCGAATCCCCAAAACACTTACCAGGATCCTCAGGGGAGAATATGGATTGGATGCGACACACTCGATCTATGGGAGCCAGAAACCAGATCCTTCAAACGCTTTCCGAATCCCGCCTTCGGGGATGCCACCTTTGCTAAACCAATCGGAAGTGATAGGCGGGGGAGGTTGTGGGTTCAATACCAGGACAAAGGGCTTGCCATTCTCGATCCGGCCGATGGCCATTTTACCAATTTCGATTACTCCGATGGCGTGAATATTCCCATAAATATGTCATTGCTCCATGATGGCAGAGTAGCACTAGTGGGGTATGGCGGCATGAACATTGTTGATCCCGACAGCTTGTTCAAGCTACAGACTCCACCGTCGCTCGTTATCACGAAGGCTCTCGTAAACGACACGTCGGATGTTCCATTGGAGAGGATTGCTTCCGGATCAGCTCTGCGATTGTCGCACGATGAGAATGTTCTTGAATTCGAGTTTGCCGCGATGGATCCAGGTGCCACACATCTCATCGACTATTTGTACAATCTTGAGGGTTTAGAAAGGTCCTGGGTCCAACCGAGTGGACGGCGCTTCGTAAGGTATTCGGGTTTGAGTCCGGGCGACTATGTCTTCAGGGTCAAGGCGATCAATAGGTTCGGTCGATGGCCAGATCAGGAATTAGCTCTTGCAATATCGATTGCACCGCCCTGGTGGCGCACATTGTGGGCATATGTAGTTTATGGATTCTTGGTAATCGGCCTTCTGTATTCGGGATATCGGACACGTCTCAGACAGGTGCACCTGAAGCAACGGGCAGAGATGGAGCACTTCCAGGTGGAACACCTCGCGGAAGTGGACCGTCTCAAGTCCCGATTCTTTTCAAATATCTCTCATGAGTTCCGTACGCCGCTCACATTAATTCTCGGCCCAGCGGACCAGGTCATTGAAACAACTGATGATCCGTCAACGCGGCAAAGACTGACCGTGATCAAGGACAATGCAAAAAAACTCTTCGCCTTGGTAAATCAGTTACTCGATTTCTCGCGTCTTGAATCAGGCATGATGCGGCTCCAGGTTTCAAGGGGTGACACTGTTCAGTTCCTCCGCCGGGTCGTGATGTCGTTCGAGTCTTGGGCCGAACGGAAGCAGATCAGATTGGAATTTCACTCGGACGCAGAGTCCATGCCGGGCCACTTCGATGCGGATAAACTGGAGAGGATTGTCAATAACCTGATGTCGAATGCTCTGAAGTTTACGCCGGGAGGCGGGAGGGTTCAGGTGCACGTCTCCCCATCACCCCCTCGCCCACTCACGAAGCGGCACGAGGGGGAGAGGGAGAGAGGAGGGGAGTGGGTAAGCATTACCGTCTCCGACACCGGCCCCGGCATCTCCGCCGACCACCTTCCCCACATCTTCGACCGTTTCTACCGGGTGAACGAGACACACACCACCGAAGGGACAGGTATCGGTCTGGCGCTGACCAAAGAGCTTGTCGATCTTCACCATGGAACGATAGCCGTTGAAAGCACACCAGGTAAGGGATCAGTGTTCACGGTGACGTTCCCCATTGAACGATCTGTATACGCGCCTAATGATATAGCGGAATCCGCCTCCCTGATCGAGAAACGGGAACCCGCTGAGGCTGAAGCTTCTGCGGAGGAGCAAAGAGCAGTCCCGAGTGCAGCGTCTGCAGACGGGAAACCAATTGTCCTCATCGTGGAAGACAACGCCGATCTTAGGGCGTATATCCGGGAGGATCTCCAAGCCGACTATGCAGTCCAGGAGGCAGGGAATGGCAAAATGGGGTTTGAGTGTGCGACGGAGGTCGTGCCAGACCTTGTCATCAGTGATATCATGATGCCGGAGATGGACGGTATGGAACTCTGCCGGGCATTGAAGCAGGATCTACGGACGAGTCATATTCCGGTGATTCTCCTGACAGCCCGTGCGGGCACCGACAGCAAGATCGAAGGGCTGGACATCGGCGCCGATGACTATGTAACAAAGCCTTTTGAGACGAAAGAGCTGAATGCACGAATACGGAACCTAATTGAACAGCGGCGACTGCTGAGGAAGAAGTTCTCTGCCGGCGTCGTGCTAAAGCCCGGAGAGGTGGCGATCGAATCGCTCGACGACGCGTTCCTCCAAAAGGCGATCTTAGTCGTCGAGAAACGAATGAACGATGAGAAGTTCTCCGTTGAGGAACTGGCTGTCGAAATAGGAATGAGCCGGGTTCAACTGCACCGCAAGCTCACGGCATTGACGGGCCAGTCGTCGAGCGAGTTCATCCGGTCTTTGCGTCTTCACAGGGGGATGGAGTTGTTGAAGAAGAACGCCGGCACCGTCTCCGAGATCGCTTACATGGTTGGCTTCGGTAAGCCGTCGAACTTCGCTAAGTGGTTCCAGGAGCAATTTGGCGTCCTCCCCAGCAGTATAAGGAAAGATATGATTGGTGAGAATGAAAGCCGGCACACCTGAGTCCCTCAGATGTTTATCCTCTCTCGGTTTCAACAGTCTGTTGTCACGCTTGAGCCCGCTAAAAAGCCCTCCCCCGGTGATCGTCCAATCCTGATGTAACAAATCAGGTTACCTTTGAAACGTACAGGGTAGGTGCTCCCTTCTCTGGATTGCTACATTTGACGCGTTCTACCTCGTGAACAAGACCCGGGGAAAACGATCTCTCACAGTATACGAGAGAAGAATCCCGTCGCCCGCCGGTGCTGCCGCGAGATAGCAATCCACAAACTCATATCTAGAGGAGGGCAAATCATGAAATTGAGCATGGTAGTTCTTCTACTGCTCGCGGCGATCGCGCTTTTCGGCAGCCACGACGCTCTTGCACAATTCGTGTGGACAAAAGATCCTCTCAGTCCTGTACTCTCGGGTGGATCGAGCGGCGCATGGAACCAAAACGTCTTCAATCCGTGCGTCTTGTACAATGCCGACTCCGCGCGCTACGAAATGTGGTTCGGGGCAACTGCGGATATTACTGCAGGGACATATTCCATCGGTTTTGCCAGCTCCAAAGACCGCGTCACATGGAGTATACACCCGACGCCTGTGTTGTCTCCAGATCCGGGCGCATGGGATGAGGGATGGGTGGCAGACCAGAGAGTACTGCGAGAGAACGGACAATATAAGATGTGGTACGTAGGCTATCCATCAAATATAGCCAGAATTGGATATGCAACGTCTGTCGACGGTATTACCTGGCTGAAGGACACGCTCCACAATCCGATCTTGGGGCCAGGGACCTCGGCATGGGAAGCAGGGGGACCTGACTATCCTTTCGTCATGCCAATGCCGGGGGGGTACAAAATGTGGTACACAGGTTGGGACGCGTCGGGTGTTGGCAGAATTGGGTTCGCAACATCTGCCGACGGAATTACATGGGTCAAGGACACGGTCCACAACCCCGTTCTGAGCACGGGCGCTCAAGGTCAGTGGGATGACCAATTAATCGGTCAGCCTGTAGTTGTACGCATCGGCGTCAAACACTACATGTGGTATTCGGCAGAGCATGGCGGTGACACAACACGGTCCGGTCTTGCCGTGTCCTCAGATGGGATCAATGGTTGGGCAAAGTATGCAACCAACCCGATTTTGGTCCCCTCAACAGGATCTTGGGATGCAGGCAGAACGACCATCTACTCCGTGATCTTGAAGTCGGACGAGGACTCGCTCGATCTTTGGTACGACGGCATCGCATCTGGTCGGTCCTTTTCTATCGGTCATGCAAAGTCATACTATGATACCACTTCTACGGCAGTCCCTGAGGGACCGCAGGGGCTCCCGCAACATTTCATGCTTGCACAGAACTACCCGAACCCGTTCAATCCAACTACAGTTGTCAGCTATCAGCTGTCAGCAGCGAGTAATGTACGGCTCGTGGTCTATGATCTGCTGGGCAGGGAAGTGGCAATCCTGGTGAATGAAAGGATTGCGCCGGGATCGTATTCAGTCAGGTTCGACGCGAGCGGGTTCGCAAGCGGTATGTATATCTACAAATTAACCGCGGGCGATTTCGTTCAAACACGTAAAATGCTCCTGCTCAAGTAATCGCGGCAGATCCGCAGTTGCACTTTGTGGCCGGCATCCGGAAAGCCCCGGGTGCCGCCTTTTATTCCCTCAATTTACAAATAATTGCCACCTTACAGAGCCGTCAGCAATGATTCATTCGGGTAAACTGGCCATCCTTGCTTGACTATCCTTCCATAAAAGGGTACGTTGCTTCCGTATGCGCCCGTCCCCGGGACGGAGTCGTGAATGAGATCATGAGCAGAGAGCCTCTACCGTCCTTTGAAGGAGGGAGAGGTTTTTCCTTTTTCACCACTCCTCCCATTTAGGGCACCTCTTCCTGTTTTCGGTCAGGTTGCCCACGCGGCCTGCACCTCACTGTCCTTCATTGAAGACCCCTAACCTTTGATATGGTGAAGAATGCGAGTTCTTCCTATGATCGCACGACGGTTGGTTCTGCAGATCCTCCTTTTGTCAGCCCCGGCTTCCGCCGAAGCGCAGCTTGTTGCAGGCAATCTTGAGGGGCGCGTGCTCGATGCCAGGGGCGAATTGCTTCAATCAGCAACCGTTGTCGTAAAGAGCCCGAGTCTCCAGGGGGTACGGGGAGCTTCCACCGACGAGGCTGGGTATTTCAGATTGCTGGCTTTGCCGGCCGGAGTCTACACCGTCGAGGTCAGACTCGTTTCGTTCAGGGGCGTTGTTTTGCATGATGTCCGCGTTCGGCTCGGGCAAACAACCACAATCGGCGACGTGCGAATTGAACCTGAACCAGTCGAACTGCCTGATGTTGTAGTTTCGGGCGAACGACCTCTCATCGATCCGTCTTCGACGAGCGTGGGTGCGACGCTTGTCACCGAGGAATTCCGATCTCTTCCCCTCCAACGGAATTATCTCGGCATCCCGACACTCCTTCCTCAGGCGAACGAAAGCGCGTTCGGAGAGGGGGCAAATTTCTCGGGCGCTACCGGTCTCGAAAACCGGTACCTCGTCGATGGATCAGAGGTGACGGACCCGTATCTGGGCGTCCGCGGTCTCGGCATCCCATATAATTTTATCAAAGACATTGAAGTACAATCGGGAGGGTACGCCGCCGAATACAAAAGTACTCTCGGGGGGATAGTCAATGCAACGACCTACTCGGGCGGGAATGAAATCTCTGGACAAGCCTTTGGATTCTATACCAGTAACGGACTGAGTGCGAATCCTTACACCCCGGCCGAAGCGCGCACGACGCGGGGATTTTCAAGCTACGACGTGGGTCTAGGGATCGGCGGACCGATACTGCACGACAAGCTCTGGTTTTATGGCGCCTACAACCCATCTTTCTTTCATCAGGAGGTTCTGATCCCCGGTCTCAACTACTCACCCGAGAGTCAGACAACTCACGGATTTGCAGGGAAGCTCACCTGGAGGGCCGCCGACAACACCACCATTGTGGGATCCATCGTTGGTGACCCGACGACGAAGCGGACGGCGAATTTGACGACGGCCTACATCGGAACCGTGGAACAGGTGTTGAATGAAGACGCGGTGCTCCAGGATTGGAGCACCGGAACAATCGATGCATCATTGCGTGGTACGATCGTGTTGAACAACGCCGTCCTCCTGGAAGGATCCTTTTCATATTTGCGCTGGTGGCAATCGGCTCAACCCATCAATGAATCAGCCAGGTCCGCTCTACAATTCGTCGACGTGGAGAACGGGATCATCGGCGGAGGAGTTGGATTGTACTGGGATCCGCGCATTACACAAACGACTGCAGGGGCCAGCGGATCAATGATGCTCGGTCAGCACGTCGTCAAAGGCGGCATCGAGTACCGTGAAAGGACCCTGTATGATTCATACAACGAGAACCAGTTGATCCGTTCCGGTGATACTTCATTCCAGACGGCCATCGGTATTTCGGATGGGATCACCCGCAGTCGCCTTCCCTCAGCATTCCTGCAGGATACGTGGCAGGTGACCAGCAGTGTAAGCGTGGACGGCGGCATCCGCTGGGATGGGCAATTCATTATTGCCTCCGACGGTCATGTGCACCAGAAGATTCTTGGCGAGTTTCAACCAAGAGTCGGGTTCGTCGTTCAACTTGGCGAACCGGGTACGGAGCGTGTGTATGGTTCATACGGGAGGTACTATGAAGAACTGTTGCATAACATGGTAAGCTACTTTAGCGACCGACTCGCTCTAAGGTATGTCAGCTTCAATCATGACCCGCGCATCGACCCGACGGGGGGGGTCACCGAACTTGAATATTCGAGCATTCCCAACGAAGTGGCCGGTCTGAAAGGACAGTACACCGATGAGTTTGTGCTCGGCTACGAGCGTCAGGTTTTCGGGGGGTTGAAGGCGGGTGTTCGTGGTATCTATCGAGCACTGGGAGAGGCAATCGAAGACGTGTATGTCCCGGAGAAGGGGTACTTTGTGTATGGCAATCCAGGAGAGGGGATACTCTCCTTCGCGCCGCACGCGGAAAGGAAGTACACCGCGCTTGTCCTCTCGCTGGAAAAGCCTGCCAGCGACAATTACACTGTCTCATTGTCGTATTCTCTTTCCCGCAACTACGGGAACTATCCGGGTCTTTTCAATCCCGACAATGAGCAATTCAACCCCAACGCCACGACGAATTTCGACTACCCCGAGTCGTTTCCCAATTCTACGGGACTTCTTCCGGACGATATCACGCATATGTTCAAGTTCAGTGGGTCTTATGATTTTGGCTTCGGAATTTCCGCAGGGATGTCATTCGTGTTGCAATCAGGAACGCCGATCACAGACCTCGGTGGATCGTCCTTCCTCCAGGCCGAACACACATTTTTGGAGCCGAGGGGGTCTGTGGGGAGAACACCAACGCTCTGGGACATCAATTTGAGATTGGCGTACAATCTCGCCGGCATAACGGGGACATCGTGGCGTCCAAGGCTGATTGTCGATATTCTCCATGTCGCGAGCCAGCGTAAACCTACGGCCCTGAATGAGGTCCACTACTTCAACATCGACGCAAACGGAAATCAGGTTAACCCGAATCCCTTTTATCTGACGCCGACTCATTACCAACAGCCGATGAGCGTGCGGATGGGGATGGAAGTGGATTTTTAGATTTGTTCATGATCGACCAATTCCCAGTGAAGGGTATGTGTAGTGTTCACAGACTCATGCGTCTGGCAGTATTGTCGGGCGGCAGGCACTTCGCTGCACCTACAACTCTTGAACGGCTCGTGGAGGTCGAAATCAGCCAATTCTGGTGGAAACGATAGGGTGTATTTCTCGCGGTGCAGAACGCAAACCTTTGATCGCCCGCACAACTCCATCGCTTGATTGCGATGTGGCATCCTTGGTGGCTACTGCAATGTTTGCGTGGCCGATTGTCCGCTTGACAGATATACGCCAATGGCGTATATTGTCCTATGCTCATTATTGAGACGGTGGTATTCACCAAACGAGTACTGGAAGCACTGACCGACGATGAAGAAGGAAATATTTGATGAACTGCTGACGAGCATTGAACAAGGCGGCACCATATTGCGAGGCAAGCAAACCCCGAGCCGAACGTTCCGTGCTGATAACCCGGATGTATCAGCAATCCGGCGACATCTGGGGCTCACCCAACAGAAGTTTGCCGAGCTGCTCGGAATCAGTCCGGCAACCCTTCGTCAATACCTCGAAAGGCAAGATTCTCATGTTTGCCTCATCGTTCACTTTATCGCGGCAACCTCCAAAGCATGCTCTTGTTAACGATGAATTCATGACACTTCAATTGATAGTGAACTCGCCAAACCTCTATCCCGCCTTCAACGCGTTCTTTGAATACTTTGCTGAGATTGAGATTCTGTTCCCGATCATACCTCGTCTTGTTGACAGTTTCGAAATCCAATGGAGAATTGAACAATGATGAATCATACTCTGTGATGAACGCAATATCAGGATCGGAGAAACTCAGTGCCTCGTACACTCGAACGGCACGCACGAAAGTTGACGAATCAATCTCCTTCCTCCCCTTGATAATATTGTTAACACATTGAAGGGGATC
>Ga0182011_10005371_pt1 | contig 10089 bp, 11 predicted proteins | sample 711E1DmetaG_FD_120481 | JGI IMG/M metagenome (GOLD analysis project Ga0182011, IMG submission 120481) | Permafrost microbial communities from Stordalen Mire, Sweden - 711E1D metaG | ecosystem: Environmental > Terrestrial > Soil > Wetlands > Permafrost | place: Sweden: Stordalen | collected...
AGGCGCCCGAGGCCTCGTAAAAACGGGCAACAAACAAACGCGAACGATAACTCGTTTGCGATGGCCGCCTAAAGAACGGACCATCCCGCGACCCCTGGAACTGCCTACGGCCTAGGGAAGCGGTAACTCAGTGGGCTTTGCGTGCGGGCAGCGTCTTCCGGCCCGAACGCGAGACACAGGGAGGGCTGGCATCCGGGACGCCCCGTCGGCGGGCCAACCCGAATGTGAGAATCAAATCGCCGAACACGCACGTAGCAGCCAGGGTGTAGACCTTCCGGACCCGGGGGCAGTACCCGGCGCCTCCACAACTTAACCATCGGGGACTATTGCGGATTCTGGAAATGGCCAAACGAGGTCCCTGAATCAGGTCCCTGGATTTTGTGCGCTCCCGCATGGCAGCGCACATTGAACGACGGACACCCGCGGGGGACCGGCCGCGATTGGCCGCGTTCATAAACTAGAAGTCGCCGGCGGTATGCCAGTCCGTTCCCGATATGTCGACGTCGCACCCTGCATCGCGAAGACGTGCCGCGATCTCCTGGCGGTCTTTCACGGGAAGTGGCGACGTACCGGGATTGATCCGTATCATGTGTCGCCCCGCAACGTCACTGAACGCGCGCATGTGGCCGACCTCAACAAATAGTGTGCGGTCCTCGTGACTGCCCATCGCCATGCCTGCCTCGAAAAGGACGTTCGGCCGAGCCTGCGGGGTAGGCGATTCTACTGGCTCACCGGGATCCAATAGCTCGCTACGGACGTGTGCAAGGTCGTCACCCGTGAAGAGAGCGACTACTGCCTGCGCTTGACCGAATGCCGCTTCCAGGATCTCGCCCACGTACGGAGCGGCTTTGCCGGTAAAAGCCCGAGCCTGATTCCATTCGATCGGCTGAAGGCCGATCGCGCGTGGGAAGTCGAACATTGCTTTGCGTCGCTTCTCATCCCGGCCATGGATTACGAAAACCTTCTTCCGATCGGCGGTGGCCCTCTTCTGGGGAGCGTCTGCAGGCTGTGCTCGGCGCTTTTCGATCGAATCCTCGTAGCGAGCACGACCTTCAGCAGTAATCTCGGCACCGCCAAAGGAAAAGGGCGACGTGCCCAGGTAGTACTGGACATCAACCAGTCCATTGCTCTCCAGCAATTCCACTCCCTCGTTGATTCGATCCGGTGGCATTTCAACCTGCTGCTGATTTTTCAGCGCTTCCTGCACGCCGGGACCAGTTAGGTTGTGCCGACCTCGCCGGGGATCGCCGGGGACTTGCTCGAACTCGGCGATCGCATGCAGTATCCGGCCAGCGTCCTCCTTGACTGACATGTGCTTTCTCCTTGTGGCATCTGGGTCTCTGTTTGACCCGGAATCGTCAACGCGCAGCTTCAGACAGCAAGAGGTTCCCTCTCACTTCCCACTTCCACAGCGGTCGGGCTCTGCCGGCGATGTCGTTCCACGGCCACAAGCGCGCGTCCAACCGTGCCCGAAGTGTAGGTGCCGACATCCGCCTCGAAAACAATCGCCGCCCTGCGAGCTGCCACCCGTTCCGCTCCACGAAAAGTCTTGGCGAGGCTTTCCGCGATCCGATGAACGACTTGCCTGATTTCCTTCGCAACGCGCTCCCCAATCGCGGCGGCGTCATACACGCCTAGGTCAAGATGGAGGGCGAACAGCTTCGCTTCGTGCTCGGGCAGGCGCGATCGCAATCCACGCAACCCCTGTCGCAAGGCCCCCCCACTGTCTCCCCGCGACTGGGCCATAAGTGCCTTCGTCTCGCGTGTGGCCGAGTCGGCTAGTTCACGCAGCGTTTCTCTGATCCCAGCTTCGAGGGCGGCGTGTGTCTGATCGCTCAGTTCCAAGACTCGATCATTGTAGTCCCGAAATCTTGCGGCCGACAGCCACACCAGCTATCAAGACCACCAGGCCCGCCCCGCCGACCGTCCACCCTCCATCCCCAAGTCTCGTCCATCGGGCCGCGACCAGGGCCGTGGTCGCGGTGTCGACAGGGTGCACATAGCCTCCTGTCTCTTCTGCGGATGCCGTCAGACGCCCATCAGCCTCCTGAAGGCTCGGGCGCTTCGACTGGGTTTCCCTATGCCGCCTCGAAGGACTCCCTTGATTCCCCAGTCTGGGATGCCCACGTCATTGATGTTCCGAATACCGGGATTCCTCTTCCAACCAGTGTGGATAAGGAACCGTTCGATCTCGCGCGCCTGGGATGCTTTGATCGCTCCACGTCCATGTCTGGCGATGAAGAACATGATTGGAGTGCCTCTGCGGTACTTGTTCAGCGCCGCGAGGTACTTGAGCAGCTTGCCGTCTTGGAAGATCTCTTGCTTGAAGGATTTCGTCGCTTGGCCAACGTACCAGGGCGTCATCCCTTGACCCGCACGAATTCCAAAGACGTAGATCCCTCTGCGTGGGGCGAGCGCAGATGCCGGACCCTTCCAGAAATGCTGGGGTCTCTTCCCGTCTTGTAGCGCCTCGTAGTCGATGTCGAATGGGCCGAACGGCTCGTATTTCCTCATAGCAGCGAGAATTGGCGCATGGAAACAGCTTCCTTGCAACTAGCAAGGGGCCTTAGCATCCGGTCGGGGTGCAAGAAACACGAATCGCATTTCCTCACCTTCCACCCTCCCCGCCCCCAAGCCGCAGCCATCGGGCCTGGACTGGCGCCGCAGTGGCACTCGGGGCGACGTGGGTGTAGCGCTCGGTGGACGCACTGCCGCTGTGGCCGAGCAACGCCCGATGACCTTCTGGCCGGCGCCCATGACGGCGTAGCTGCTGCCGGCGGTCTGGCGGGCGCCGTGGCTGGTTATGCGGCGGACGCCGGACTCTGTGGCCAGGTCGCGGTACCAGCGATTCAGCACCTTGTTCCCGAACACACCACCACGTGGATCGGGAAACAGAAGCTGGTCCTCAGTCCTCAGCATGAACTTCTGCAACTCCTCGGCTAGCGCTCGCGGGATGACGTGGAAGCGAGCCCCTTGTTCTTCGGCGTGGACACCACCCAAGGGCGCTCTCGCCGCTGACAGCGGGACACACACAACCCAGATCGACCATGTCCCGGTCCAGCTCGGGCGCGATCCGTGGCAGCGCGGGCAGCGTGGTGGCTGGCTGGGGTGCTGCGGCGTGGGTGTGCCTTCTTTTAGGCACGTCGAAATGGGGTACCATGGACGCATGCCTCGTCAGCAGCGGTCTCTTCTCTCATCCACGCTGGCTGTCTGGGTCGGCGCCTTGCTGGCCTCAACGCCGGTGCACGCGGAGGATGGCCCCGCGGGCGCTCCCCCGGACATTGTTCGCCTGAAGGACGGGGGCATGATGCGCGGAACTATCGTCGAACTTGTTCCGGGCAAGACCGTCGAAATCACCCTGCCGAACGGCGCCGGCCGGACCATCCCCATGGACGCCGTGGACTGGGCTGGGCGCGCCAGCGACGATCCAGGACGAGGCGCACGGAATACTCAGCCACCTCGCAGCACCGTGCCAGCGACCGCGATGCCGCCACCAGTTCCACTCCTGCCGCTCTCAGACGCCACTCCCCCGGCCGCGCAGGGAAGCTCGAACACCGCCACTCTGCGCTTGCGCGCCGAGGATGGACAGGAAGGGCTTGCCTTCTACATGAGAACGGGCTTGACCACCTCCCGCATCGGCCGCCGCCCTGGGATAGTGTACCAGCGGTTGTGCACAGCTCCTTGCGAAGTGAAGTTGGAGCCCGGAAGCTATCGTCTTGGCCTGTCACTCGATGAAAATAGCGTCGTGGACGCGGACAGTGTCGTCGTCAACGCATCTGGCCCGAGCACCGCAGTCGGACGCTACCAATCGTACATGGCGGCTCGCATCTCTGGTGTTGTTCTGGGGTTTCTCGCAATGGTCGTAGGCGTCGTGGTGATCAACTACTCGACCCAACGCTGCGACACGACGATCCCTCTTAATAGTCCCAGCACCTTGTGCTACCCGGACCATCCCTACGCGGCTCAGGGCGTCGTGATTTCGACGACGGGGTTGGTGCTCGCCGGCCTTGCGGGTCTCCTCCTGCACGACACAGCCCACGTACACCAGGAATAGTTGGTCCTTTGCCGATGTCTCGCGCATCTCGCGCCAGAACATTCCGGAGTCATAGCCATGCGTATCTTTTCATGAAGTCCTCTGCAATGTTGAAGCGATCGCCAGCACTGTGGCCAATCAAAATCGATCCGTCGCGGCGCCGATGTGGATGTCGCGGAGAGCGGCGTGCCTTCTCTGGTGGGTGTCATGGGTTCCCCGGTCATTCCACCTCGTCCTGCCGGACGCGCACTCCTTCTTGCGAATCAGGCCGGCTCTTGTGGCTACCCCGTGTTGCACCTCGCGATCAGGACCACCACGCGGCAAACCTCAGTCTTCTCACGGCAGACTACCTGCTTCAGTCTTCCGAGGTACTATAGCCGGTATCCATGCGCTGGCTATTGCCCGTACTTGCATTCTGCATCTCTGCTTGCGCTTCAGCAGCCTCTAGCAAATCGCTGGACGCCGGCACGGGTTCTACCACCACCGATTCGCGCCCCCCGAGTCCGTCCGACACCGCACCCGCCACGGATGCAACCTCGACCAGCGATGTCGCCGCGCCGGCCGGCGAACTTTGGGCTGGCATCCTTGACCCAAGCCGCGCGATCGACTGGACGCACGCCGGCGTGGTCGGCGGCATCCCGATCCGCACCACGGTCTGCGCGACCCTCAATCCCGGTGCGACGGCGGCCCAAATCAACTCCGCGATCCAAGCCTGCCCCGCTGGCCAAGTTGTCATGCTAAATGCAGGCACCTACAACATTTCCGACGACGGCATCGTGATGAAGACCGGTGTCACGTTGCGAGGCACGGGCGCAGACCAAACCCTGCTCGTCTTTACAGCCAACACCTACTGCAACAACCAAAACGCGTGCATCTGCTTTGCGGGGTCCACCGAGTGGGGCGGTGACACCCGCGCCCTTGCCCACGGCTCCAACTACGCGGATTGGACGGGTAGCTACGCGCAATGGTCCAACCAAATCACGCTTGCAAACGTAGGCAGCGCGGGGATCCCCGTCGGCCAATATGTCCATCTCGATCAAGCCAACGATGCGACTGTCGGTCCGAACTTCTTCGTCTGCGACAATACCACCGCACCTTGCTCCCTCGAAGGCGGCAACGGCGGCCGCACCATCAACAATATCCTGCGCAGCCAAGTGCAGATCGTCAAGGTCACTGCGGTCAATGGCAGCACGTACACGATCGACCCTCCGCTCTATTCGCCCAATTGGCGCGCAAGCCAGTCGCCTGCCGCGTGGTGGGCCTCGACACTCCTGCAAAACGCTGGCGTCGAAGATCTCTCGATCGATGCGACCAGTTCCAACGGCATGACCAACGTCTCCATGGTCAACGCGGCCAACGATTGGATCAAGGGCGTGCGCCTGGTGCGAACCTGCCAGTGTCAGCGCGATTTGGTGCAGTTGATGGACACCGTTCATTGCACGATCGAGAGCAACTACCTCTATGGCACGCAGGGGCAGTCGGTGAACTACGGCATAGAATCCTACGTGGCGTCCGACAACTTGATCGACAATAACATCCTCCAGCACGTCGTCGCGCCAATGATGGTGCAGCCGGCGCTTGGTTCGGTATACGCCTACAACTTCGCGATCAACGACACCTACTACGACAGCGGCTATACCACGAACCCCCTTCACTGGATGATAGGCATGGTCGACCAGCACAATGCCGGTGTGGAATATAATTTGTACGAAGGAAACATCGGCCCTGGCATCGGCTGCGACGTGATTCACGGCAACCAGCTCGCGAACTCTTTCTTTCGCAATTACTTGCTTGGCTCCGACCCAGGCCGCATTGATTCGACGGACGCCATCAACTTGGCGTCCTACAATCGGTATCACAATATCGTGGGCAACGTGCTCGGTACGCCTGGTTACACGACGACCTATGAAGCGCACAGCGGCCCCGGACAATCGGCAACGGTGTTCAATATCGGCGGCGGCAACAGCGAGGGCACGGTGACCATACCGGACGATCCGATGGTCGCAACCACGCTTTTGCGATGGGGCAACTTCGATGTCGCCACCAATGCGGTTCACTTCACGGTTTCTGAGGTCCCGAGCGGCATCACGCCCTATGGCAATGCTGTTCCCGCGAGCCAGACGCTTCCGCCCTCGTTCTATCTTGCGAGCAAACCGAGCTTCTGGCCGGCATCCAAGCCGTGGCCTCCGATTGGGCCCGACGTCACGGGTAGCAATTTGGCGGGCCTTTCGGGGCATGTGTACACCAATCCTGCGAAGGACTGCTTTGCCGCGATGGGCGGGCCGACGGACGGCAGTGGCGCGGTGCTGACTTTCAGTGCTGCCAACTGTTACCCGTGATCACGCGTGGGGCACACGCAACCCAGCGACCGTGTCCCGGTTTAGGCCGGCCGCAAGGCAGCCGGACGCATCCATGCACCCTGGAATGCAGATCTTGGCGCTGGGCGGGCCGAAGCACCCCGCCGCCATGTCGCAGATCAAGGCCTCCCCGTCCGCCTGGCATTCGTTGTCTGGGGTGCACGGTGACTGGATGAATAGGCCCAGTTCATGCCCAAGCCGACTTCGTGCGGGGATTCTCCAGCAAAGTGTGTAAGGATTCCTGTGCTCGTGGGACAAGAGAACTCGTGAAGAAGAAGACCACGAACGAGGGCATCATGGCGCGGATGAGTGCAAGCACGGGCTCTTGCCTGATAGTCGTCGCAGGCTTCTGGAATACGAGCTGCGGTCGTACCGCTCTTGATGACACTCAGGCACGCGATGCTGACAGGGACGCAGGTCCGGATGTCACTCTGCGCGTACCTCTGCGACATCGACCTGTCGAGGTCGTATGTCAAGTCCCCCGTGGTCCTGGTCCATTCACCTGCCTTTGCCCGAGCGCCGATGGCGCATCTTGCACCTGCCCCGGGGATGAGTGCGGTCGAGACTCGGATTGCCCAGCAGATAGGAGGAACGGCCGTTGCCTCGCGCTCGGCCCTCTGCCGACTGCAAAATGCTCCTACGACGACTGCATGACGGACACGGACTGTCCTGCGAGCGTCCCCTGCAACTGCCGCCCGTCTCCGTCTCTGGCGAGCGCGCTGCCGAATACTTGCCTAGCTGGCAGCGATTGCCGCGTGGACTCCGACTGCGGTGCCGGAGGGTACTGCTCGCCCAGCCAATTTGGGCAGTGGTGTGGGTTCACCTACCATTGTCACACCATGGGCGACACCTGCATCGACGACAGCGACTGTGGGGACGTTGGCTGCAACTTCGACAAGGAGATGGGACACTGGGCATGCGGTGGCGACTGTGGCCCGGCACCTGCTTGAGCCGGAAGTAGAGAGCGAGGTCGGGGAAGCACCCGAGTCAGGCGGTGCCGGGCTCGCAAGTCCCGCGCGACTGGTAGCACCCGCCGTTCACACAGAAGGCGGAACATTCACTGTCACTCTTGCACAAATCCCGTCGACAGAATCCGCTTCCGTTACAGGCAAAGTCCACCGGACACGTGCCGTCACCGGAAACACAGGTCTTCTCGCACCCATTGCTCTCATTGCACGCCTGCCCCGAGGCGCAGTCGGCTTTGGTCCTGCAGCCGAGAACGCAGAATTTGGTCATGTAGCAATAGCACGACGAATTGGCCACGACGTCACAGATCATTGTGCCAGTTGTGGATCCGCCATCGCGGACACAGTCCACGTCGCTTGTGCAGTCGCTAGGCCCCTGGCACGCGTAACAGGAAGAGGACCCTAACCCACCACTTCCGGGCTCACCGGGCGCATAGCAGTCCATGAATTCAAGTGGCGACGCGCAATCGTCCTGCGAACTACAGGACGTTCCTTCCCTCACTGGCGGCTTGTCGGCGGACCCGTCTGGCCTGCCGCTGGTGCCACCACCGTCGCCACCAACCCCGCCGTCCGTGCCACCTGAGCCGCTGGAACCTCCTGAAGTGTGAACCCCGCCGGAACTGGTGGCGCCGCCCAAACTGGTGGCGCCGCCTGCTCCCGTGGTTCCTCCGGCTCCCGTGGTCCCTCCGGTTTGCGTGGTTCCTCCGGCTCCCGTGGTCCCTCCGGTTTGCGTGGTTCCTCCGGCTCCCGTGGTCCCTCCGGTTTGCGTGGTGCCGCCAGCTCCCGTGGTCCCTCCAGATCCGGTCGCTCCCCCGGTCTGCGTGGACCCGGCCGTTGCAGTGACCCCGCCGCTTCCGGTGACACCCCCGCTCCCAGCGCTCGCAGCGTCGCTGCCCGATCCGGCAGCGCCCCCGCTGCCCACAGGCGCGTCCAAACCAGGCGCCTGCGCGTCGGGCTGGCCAGTTGCCGTCCCCTTGCTGCTGCAGCCGGCGGCCAATCCACCCGCGACCATTGCAGTCGCAAGAGCTCCCAAGATCGCCTGGGTCATCACTATCCTCGTCATCAAATGTCTCCTTCCGAGCCCGCTTCAGTCTCCGCTCATCTTGTCTTGGCGTGGCATCTCCCGACAATACAGCAACATACGTGCCACGCGCTGTCGAGGCTCGTCTTCTTTGGTCCAAGAATGGATGCTAGGATCACGACGGTCGAACGCGCGCACCCACGTCGCGACAGCGGCGTCCGCATACCCTCAGAATTCTGATGGATCCCGGCCGTGGCCTGCCTTGCCCACTCGAACCACTCCCTGCCCGCGATCGCCAGACGCCGTAGCCGCTCTGCGACGAGCGAGAGCTGTAGGTTGTCCCGAGCTTCAGCTATCATCTTGCGCGGATACTTCGGCAGCCAGCATGGGGACCGCAGAGCAGCCCATCACAATCATGGGGAAACACATGGAGTCGACGAAAACCCCTTTGCAGAATCTACCTCGCTTGCGCCGAAACCCCTGGCGGCCGCAGCGATGTGCGGCCTTGTTCGGCTTGAGCGCCGTGCTTTGGGCCAGCCCAGGCTTTGCCCAGACCTCAACTGGCACGTCCACTTCGACCACAACTGGCCTGAGGACGACTGATTTCACCCTCATCTTGCAACGCCAGGATGGCGGCTTTTGGAACGACCTGAGCACGACCGATGCCATCACCTACCTGAACCAGGCGCGCTGCCAATGCGCCACCCCCGTACGAATCTTGGTGCAGATGGCCGCTGCCTCACGGAGCAAGCTGTCGTCGCTGACCACCGCCGGGACCAACGCGCGACTCTACGTGGGCTACGCCTGCGCCAATCTGAACACTGCGTTCATCCCCCCGAGACCCCAATGCGACGGCAACCAGCTCGGCCCCACGCTCAATGGACTATCGACACTGTCAGTGAATGGGAGCTGGGCGGTGGAGACTACCGTGGACAAACTTTTTGCTGCTGCTGGAGATTGCGGCGTGACCCTCAACACGACGATCTGGCTGTGGATCGACAGTACAGGCCGTGGCTATCCGGACTCGGGCGTAGCCGCCGCCAATGCGCCCGAGCTCGGCATTTCGCTCGACGGCACGCCCCCTGAAGCACCCTCCGGCATCACGGTGGAGGGCGGCGACCAAGCCCTGATGGTGTCGTGGACACCACTATCAGCCGCCGACTGGCCCGACCTGGCCGGCTACCTGGTGTTCTGCATGCGCGCAGATGGCCTGCAGGTTTTCAATCCGAGCTACTACAGTAGCCAGTACCTGACCGGCCAGATTCTGTGTCAGGCCAGCAGCCCGCCCATGCCCACGGCCGGCCCGACATCGAGCGCAGCCGGAAATACAACCGCCGTCGAGGTCGCGGCGCCTGCGGTCTTCCAGAACCTCGACCCCAACTACCTCTGCTCGGGCCGCTTGCCCCCCACGCAGACCGGCGTGCGCCTCGGCACCCTGCAGAACGGGATTCCGTACACAGTGGGCGTCGCCGCGGTGGACAACCGCGGCAACCCCAGTCCCATCCAGAGCGGCTTCGTCCAGGCACCGGTTGCCACGGGTGGAACCAACGGTGGAGACACGGGTGGAACCACCGGCGGAGCCACGGGTGAAACCAACGTCGGCCTTGGCAATTCAGGGTGCGGCTGTCGACTCGCTGGGGTCGACCGCAGCGCCGTGCCCTGGGGCGCGATGCTGGCGCTCGGCGTGGCCAGCCGGCTTCGGCGCCGTGGCAA
>Ga0182011_10005372_pt1 | contig 10088 bp, 7 predicted proteins | sample 711E1DmetaG_FD_120481 | JGI IMG/M metagenome (GOLD analysis project Ga0182011, IMG submission 120481) | Permafrost microbial communities from Stordalen Mire, Sweden - 711E1D metaG | ecosystem: Environmental > Terrestrial > Soil > Wetlands > Permafrost | place: Sweden: Stordalen | collected...
AATCTCCCCCGGCTCGTCTGTTTCCGGCAACGCCAGGCGCGGCACCTTCAATCCCGTGGGGAGTTCGACCTCCGGCACGCTCCGCCGGAGCTCTGCCCAGCGCTTCAGAAATGCGGAACGGGCCTTTCCGTCCCGGCGAGCGAGTTCCACCTGCCGCTCGACGTGAGCGTTGTAGCCCTCGACGGCGGCACAGACCTTCCCGAGTGAGGTCATCTGCCCGCCTCCGTCAGGAGTTGAAACAGTTCGTCGACGCCGCGGTCGCGATGCCGCCGAGCTTCCGTGCAGACCAGCTTTTGGCCTCGTCCGTTTTCCGAGAGCCGTTGGCCAATCTCCGTCTGTGCCGCCTTGGCCCGCGGCTGATCCGACTTGTTGACCACGACGATGTCTGCGGCATCCAGCATGACCACTTTCTGGAGTTGCAGGCGAGACCCGTAGTCGGGAGGCATCACCAGAATCTTCCGGTCAAACGGGCCGTCGCGGAAGGGCATGGCTTCCTGGCCGGTGCCCACCGTCTCCACCAGAACCAGCTCGAACTCCTGGTGGCGGAGCGAGTGCAGCCAGGGTTCTGTTTCGGCGGAAAGGCCGCCCGCCTGCCCCCGTGTCGCCAGGCTCCGCATGAACACCCGGTCGTGCTGCGAGTGGATCATCATGGCCCGGTCGCCTAGCAGCGCGCCGCCGCCCATCGTGCTGGGGTCGTGGGACAGAACAGCGATGCGGCCGCGGGGGCGCGTCTCGAGAAACCGCAGCACGAGTTCGTCAATCAGGGTAGTCTTCCCGGAGCCTCCCGGCCCGGTGAAGCCAACCACTGGCGCCGAAGACTTCCGTCCTGATGGCTTGGCCGGCGGCCGGCGCCGGCTTCTGCCATACTTCTTCGTCACGAATCCGGCAACCGTCTCGAGCGGTGTGCCGGCGAAGAAGATTTCGTCGGTGCCCTGCCGCCTCATGCGGCGCGCATCGGCCTGAGAAATGGTTCCGCCGCCGCCGCCGAACAGCCCGATGTGGGCGCCGCCGCGACGGTCCAAGTCCTTGCGCACATCGCGGAAGAACTCGATGTGGCCGCCGTTGTAGGACGAGATGCCGACGGCCGCCACGCCCTCCTGAATGGCCGCCCGCGCGATGTCGCTCGCGGACCGATGGAAGCCCAGATACACCACCTCGAGGCCGTGGCGAATGAACTCGATATTCAGGGTGTTGATGGCGCTGTCGTGGCCATCGCAGATGGGTACCGCGGTGAGCAGCCGAACCGGCCAGTGCATGCGAAGCCCCTGATTTCAAAGTAACTCCGCTCAGTGTGGAGTAGCAAGCGTAACCGGGCCCCCGCCATGCTATATTCTGAGCAAGATCTCTATGCGGCTGAGCGGGCTGGAATTGGGGCTGTTCCTGACCCTGCTGGCAGTCTCGGTCTTCCTGTTCGGGTGGCGGCTCGGGGCGGTGCTAGGCCGCGTCCACCGCTCCAAACCGGATACCGACTTCCACCTGCTGCCGCTTCTGCCTCGGGTGAAGAAGTTCGTCTGGGAAGTCATGCTTCAGGCCAAGGTGATTCGGGAACGGCCGTGGCCCGGCGTGGCGCACGCAATCGTATTCTGGGGGTTCTGCGCGTTCGCGCTGGTCACCCTCAACCATGTTTCCGAAGCCTTCGGCTGGGCGTTGCTCTCAGCGCACGGTTATGGCCGGTTCTACCGCGGCCTGGCTGCGGCTTTCGCGGTGGCCGTTGTGGTGTCGATCGCGGGCTTGGCTGCCCGGCGTTTCATCGCGCGGCCCAAGTGGCTGGGCGAAGTCTCGTATGAGTCCGGGCTGATCGCCTTCCTGATCTCCGCGCTGATGTTGACCTACCTGGCCCATTTTGCGCTGGCGGAAGGTTCGGCGTCCGCACGGGCCAACTGGTGGCTTCACACTCTGGCGCTGTTGATCTTTCTGCCTTTGATCCCGCACACCAAGCACCTGCACTTGCTCCTGAGCCCGCTTACCGTGTTCCTGAGCCGGCCCGGTTTCAGCCGCATTCCGCCGCTCCAAGGCGACGAGGATTTCGGCCTCATAGCCGGCAAGGACGTCACCCGCATCACCAGCCTGCAGGTTTACACCTGCGTCGAATGCGGGCGCTGCACCGAGCACTGTCCGGCGAATCTTACCGGCAAGATTCTCGACCCCAAGCAAATCGTCCTCGGCACGCGCCGCTATCTGGAGGAATCCGGGCCTCGGGACAGCAAGCCGCTGCTGGGCAAGCACCTGTCCATGGAGGCGGCGTTTCAGTGCACCACTTGCGGCGCCTGTGAATACCAGTGCCCGGTAGGGATTCAGCACCTGCCGGTGATCATCGGCCTGCGGCGGGGCGCGGTCAACACAGGGCAGTGGGAGGATGCGCACGGTACCAAATTGTTCCTGAACCTGGAACGCACCGGCAACGCTCTCGGGTTCCCACGCAGCGAGCGGGACCAGTTTATCCAGAAGCACGCGCTGCCCATCTTCGACGGGCGGCAGGAATACTGCCTGTGGTTGGGGTGCATGGGCTCCTACGATCCGCAGGGCCGCGAGATTGTGCTGGCGCTGGCCGAGGTGCTGCGTTTTCTGGGCATCGGTTTCGGCGTGCTGCGGAAGGAGAAATGTAACGGGGAGCCTGCGCGGCGGCTCGGCAATGACCTGCTTTTCGGCACGCTGGCCGAGGACAACCTGGCAGAGATCTGCCGCAGCGGGGTCAGGAAAATGCTGTCCATCTGTCCGCACTGCATTCGCACGATGAAGGAAGACTGGAAGGAGTTTGGGGCGGACCTGGAAATCGAGCACCATAGCGAACTACTGGCGCGCTTTGTCGCGCAGCTCCCGGAACCCGATGGGCAACGGCCCCGCGTAGTCTTTCACGACGCCTGCTACCTGGGTCGTTATCGAGGCATATTCGACCAGCCGCGCGCGGTAGTTTCTAGGCTAGGCAGGCTGGTGAACCCGCCGCGAGCGAGCGAGCGCGGTTTCTGCTGCGGGGCGGGCGGCGGACGGTTCTTTCTCGGGGAAGAGACCGGAAAGCGGGTTAGCGTCGCGCGTGCCGAGGAACTTCTGGCGACCGGCGCGGAAGTTGTTGGCGCGGCGTGTCCGTTCTGCCATTCCATGCTGCGGGACGCGCTGGCCACGGTGTCGCCTGCTCCGCCGCGCCTGCTCGACATCGCGCAGATCGCGGCGCAAGCAATCGGGAGTAACCATGCTTCAGAAGAGTAACGGTGGAGCGTTTCTAATCCAGGATGTTCCGCCCGAAGGGATTTTCACGGCGGAGGATCTGGGCGAAGAGCATCTGGCCATCGCACGCACTGTGGATGAGTTCTGGACGCGGGAGGTCGAGCCGCGCCTCGAAGCCATCCGCCGCCAGGAGCCGGGCGCGGCTCTGGAGGTGCTGCGCAAATCGGCGGAACTGGGCCTCACCGGCGTCACCATCCCGGAGGAGTTCGGGGGGATGGGGATGGATCTGACCTCCGCCATCGTAGTGGCCGAACATCTGGCGCGCGATGGGTCCTACGCCGTCTGCCACGAAGTCCACACCGGCATTGGGAGCATGCCCATCCTCTACTTCGGCACCCCGGAGCAGAAGGCGCGCTACCTTCCCAAACTGGCGGCCGCCAAACTGGTGGCGGCCTATGCGTTGAGCGAGGCGCAGTCGGGGTCGGACGCCCTGGCTGTGCGAACCCGCGCCGACCTCACCCCCGACGGCACGCACTACCTCCTCAACGGACAGAAGATGTGGATCACCAATGGAGGCATCGCCGACCTGTTCACGGTCTTCGCCAAGGTGGGCGGGGAGAAGTTCACGGCGTTTCTTGTCGAGCGCGCTTTTCCGGGCGTCACGACCGGAGCGGAAGAACGCAAGATGGGGATCAAGGGCAGCTCGACCACGGCGCTGTATCTGGACAACGTGCCGGTGCCGGTCGAGAACGTCCTCGGCGAGGTCGGGCGCGGTCATGTGATCGCCTTCAATACCCTCAACAGCGGGCGGCTGAAGATTGGAGTGCTGACTCTGGGCGGCGCCAAGCACGTCCTGGGCCTTTCGCTGAAGTACGCCAAACAGCGCAAGGCATTCGGAGCGCCGATTGCGGAGTTCGGAGCCATACGCCACAAACTGGCCGAGATGGCCATCCGCATTTATGCCGCCGAATCCATGCTCTGGCGCGTTGCCGGATTATTCGAGGGCGTGGCCGGTTCGGCGATGCTGAAGGCGCTGGAGGAGTACGTCGTCGAGTGTTCCGTCCTCAAGGTGTACTGCTCGGAAGTCTACGACTTCGTTGCCGATGAAGGGGTGCAGATCCATGGCGGCTACGGCTACCACCAGGATTACGACGTCGAAAGAACTTATCGGGACTCGCGGATCAACCGCATCTACGAAGGCACCAATGAGATCAACCGCCTGCTCATCCCCACCATGTTGTTGAAGCGGGCGGCGCGAGGCCGGCTGAGTCTGGGGCCCGCTGCGGCGCCGGAGTTCTCCGGGGACGAGGAGTCGTCCCTGGTACATCGCGCAAAACAGATCGCACTGATGACCCTGGACCTCGTCCGGCAGCGCTTTCAGAACGAGACGGAGAAACAGCAGGAAGTTCTGATGAGCATCGCGGACATCGTCATGGAAGTCTTCGCGATGGAGTCGAGCCTGCTGAGGAGCCGCAAGTTCGCGCCGGGTAAAGGAGAGAATGCCGCGGCCATGTGCACGACTTTCCTGCGCGATGCCCTGGTGCGGGTGGAGGCGTCGGCAGCCAACGTTCTGGGCGCTTGCCTGGAAGGGGCCTCCCTGCACGCTCAAATGACGGCTTTGCGAGGGCTTGCGGACTGCGATCCAGTAGATGCGGTTGGGCTGAGGCGGGCCATCGCCGGCCGCTTGCTGGCCAGAGAACGATACGTCGTCTAGTTCACTTCGATGACGGTCCGGCCTCGGATCTTCCCCGCCAGGATCTGTTCGCCAAGTTCGCGGATCTTCTCCAAGGGCTCCACACTGATCGTCTGGTCGAGCAGGTTCAACGGAAGATCGCGCGCCAGCCGCGCCCATACCGCTCGTCGCTGCGCGTTGGTTACCCGACCGGAATCGATCCCCAGCAGACTGACGCCGCGCAGAATGAACGGAAACACCGTGGACGTGAACTCCGCACCACCTGCCAGGCCGACTGACGCGACACTTCCCCCCATGGCCACCGACCGCAGGAGCCCCGCCAGGGTTGGGCCGCCGACGTTATCGATCGCCCCGCTCCAGCGCTGTGTCTCGAGGGGGCGGCTGGAGGCTGCCGCGATGTCCGCGCGGTGGATGATCGCACTGGCGCCGAGGCTTCTCAGGTAAGGGTGGAGTTCCGCCCGGCCAGTGGCCCCTGCCACCCGGTATCCCAGATTCGCCAAGGCCGCAATCGCGATACTGCCGACGCCGCCCGAGGCGCCCGTCACCAGGACTTCCAGCCCGCCCGGTTTCAAGCCGTGGCTCTCCAGCGCCAGGATGCTCTGCATGGCCGCAAACCCAGCCGTGCCTATGCCCGCCGCCTGCTTCAGCGTCATGGACTCAGGCACAGGAACGAGGAACTCCCCGTCCAGGCGCGCCATCTCCGAGTAACCGCCCCACATGGTTTCCGAGGTCCCGCAGCCGGTGACCACCACTTTGTCGCCAGGCTTGAATTCGGACGATCTGGATTCTTCCACAACTCCAGCCAGATCGATCCCCGGCACCATCGGGTACTTACGGACCACGCCCGGCCTTCCCGTCACTGCCAGTCCATCCTTGTAGTTCAAACTGGAAAAGGCCACGCGCACGAGCACCTCGCCCGGCGGTAGAGCGCCTTTGTCGATCTGTTCGAACGAAGCCGCGAACTCACCCCCTTGTTTGGTCAGAAGAAACGCTTTGAAGGTCGCCATGGTCACCCCCCAGCCATCATTATCGCAGTACAATCAAATTGGAAATCCTGGGTTCCCGGCAACGACATGAAGATAGTAATTGCTCTCAAGCAGGTTCCTGCCCGCGATTCCGTTCTGCACGTGAATCAATCCTCAAACTGGATTACCGAAGACGACCTCACCTTCGAAACCAATGAACCGGACGCCTACGCGCTCGAAGAGGGCCTGGAACTGAAAGCGAAGTACGGCGGCGAGGTTGTGGTACTGTGCGCCGGTCCGGCGCGGGCCTTGCGGGCCATCCGGGAGGCGCTGGCCAAGGGCGCCGACCGGGCCATACACGTCGAGCACGTCGGTCTGGCGGCTCTGGATCCGTTCCAGGTGGCGAGCTTGTTGGCCGGCGCTATCAGGCCGGAGGCGCCCGACTTGATCCTGACTGGCCTGCAATCCGACGACTTAGGCTACGGGCAGACGGGAGTCATCCTGGCGGAACTCTTGGGCTTTCCGCACTCCACCATTGTCATGGGAGTGGAGAAGATCGGCTCCGGTATCCGCGTCAAGCGCGAACTGGAGAACGGCTGGTTCCAGCACATCGAGATGGCCCTTCCTGCGCTGGTGACCGTACAATCCGGCATCAAGCGGCTGCGCTACGCCACGCTCATGGGGATCAAGCAGGCTAAAACGAGAGAGATTCGGCGCGTGACTAGGGCTGACGCGGACCCGGCGTCCGGCGGCGGTCGCATCGAGGTGCGTAGAGTGTATGTGCCGGAAAAGGCCAAGCATGCCCAGCTCTTTTCCGGCGACCCAAAAGACGCGGCCGCGAAGCTCGTCGAGCGGCTCAGGAGGGAGGCGCGCGCCCTATGAGCGTCCTGGCGATACTCGAGCAGGATCGCGGAGAGTGGCGCCGCATATCGTGGGAGACGCTCGCCGCGGCGCAGAAGATGGCTGCGGAGATGGGCGTGCCGCCGGTAGCGGCGGTTATCGGCGAGGCACGCGAGCTCGCCTCCAAACGGCTGGAGCGCGCCTACGCCGTGGAGCATCCCCTGCTGCGGGACTACACGGCGGATGGCTACACCATCGCGCTGCGACAACTCATCGAGAAGGTCAAGCCGCTCGTGGTTCTGTTTCCGCACACCTACCAGGTCCGCGACTTCGCCCCCAAACTGGCCACCGCGCTGGGGCGCGTGTTGGTCAGTGACGTGGTCTCTCATCGGGCAGAAAACGGCCAGCCTATTTTCACCCGGCAGCTCTTCCAGGGCAGGCTGAACGTGGACATCGGGTTCTCCGGCCCGCCTCCCTACCTGGCATCGCTCCAGGCGGGTGCGCACGCTGTGGACCAGGTTGAGGACGGCATCTGCCAGGTCGAGACCTTCACGCCCGAACTCTCGCCGAACCAGATAAGAACGCGGCCCGCGCCGCCGTTTCGGGAAGCCCAGCGCGCGGTGGATCTAGCCTCGGCCGAACGCATCGTTTGCGCCGGGCGAGGCATCCAGGGAGCGGAGAACATTTCGCTGGTGCAGCGGCTGGCCGACGCGCTGGGAGCGGAACTGGCCGCCTCGCGTCCGGTCTGCGACAGCGGCTGGCTGCCCGCTGAGCGGCAGGTGGGCAGTTCCGGCCAGACGGTGGCGCCGAAGTTGTACATCGCCGTGGGAGTATCGGGCGCCATTCAGCATCTGGTTGGCATGAAAGGCTCCAAGACCATCGTGGCCATCAACAAGGACGCCACCGCTCCGATTTTCGAGATTGCCGATTACGGGATTGTCGGCGACCTGTTCGAAGTGGTTCCCGCACTGGCCGACGAGATCCGGGCGCAGAAGCAGGGAGGCCCATGAGCCAGGTAGTGAATTTCACGTTGCATGATGAAGTCGCTGTGATCGCGCTCGCCAACCCTCCGGTGAACGCTCTCACCGTGGAAGTCCACCAGGGGATTCAAGCCGCGCTTCGCTCGGCCGGCGCCGATCCCCATGTCCACGCCGTGGTCCTCGTGGGCGCGGGCGCCAACTTTTGTGGCGGCGTGGATTTGCGGGAGATTCGCCAGATCGTTGCCGGCGAGAGGCCGCGCAGTTGCCTGTTGCCTCTGGCCTTGCTCCGGGAGATTGAGGATTCCACGAAACCGGTCCTGGCGGCGATTCACGGAACGGCCCTCGGTGGTGGCCTGGAACTGGCGATGAGTGCGCATTACCGTGTGTGCTCTGGGTCAGCCCGGTTGGGACAGCCCGAGGTGAAGGTCGGGCTGATCCCTGGCGCGGGCGGCACTCAGCGTTTGCCGCGCCTGGTAGGCGTGGGCAACGCCGTCGAAATGTGCGCCTTCGGCGAGCCCATCTCCGCCCAGGAAGCGCTGTCGCTAGGTCTGGTCGACCGAATCATCGCCGGCGACCTCCTGGAGGAGGCGGTTGCCTTTGCGCGCCAGGCGATCGGCAAGCCGGCGCCCCGTACTCGCGAGCGCGGCGACAAGCTCTCCGGCGCGGCCCCGGAGCTTTTTGACGCCGCACGAGAACGCGCCCGCAAGACCAGGCGCGGGCAACTGGCTCCGCTGGCCGCTATCGACGCCGTGGAGGCGGCGTCAAAGCTTTCGTTCGAAGACGGATGCCTGCGCGAAACGGAGCTTTTCGACGGCTGCCTCGGCTCGACCCAATCCCAGGCCATGATCCACGCCTTCTTTGCCGAGCGGGCTGTTTCGAAGGTGCCGGATGTCTCCGTGGAAACGCGGGTTTTCGACATCCGGCGCGTGGCGATCATCGGCGCAGGCACCATGGGCGGCGGAATCGCCATGGCTTTCGCCAACGCCGGCATCCCCACCCTCTTGAAGGACGCGAGCCACGTGGCGCTGGATCGTGGCATGTCCTCCATCTCCAGGAATTACGCAGCCGCCGTGAAAAAGGGCGCGCTTCCGCAGCGAACGATGGACGAGCGACTGGCGCTCATTGCTCCGCAGCTCTCCTACTTCGGCTTCGAGAAGGCGGATCTCATCGTGGAAGCTGTGTTCGAGGATATGGGTGTCAAAAGAGGGGTGTTCGCCGAGCTCGACAGCATCGCCAAGCCGTCCTGTGTCCTGGCCTCCAACACGTCCACGCTGGACATCGATCAAATGGCATCCGCGACAAAGCGCCCCGAAGCGGTCGTCGGCCTTCACTTCTTCAGCCCGGCCAACGTCATGCGTCTTCTGGAAATCATACGCGGCCGAGCCACCAGCAAGGAGGTGATCGCGACTTCCATGGCGCTCGCCCGAAGGCTCGGCAAAATCGGGGTGGTGGCGCGAAACTGCCTGGGCTTCATCGGCAGCCGGATGATGGAGCCGTACTGGCGGGAGGCGGAGTTCCTGGTGGAGGAAGGGGCATCCGTCGAAGAGGTCAACCAGGCGCTGTATGACTTTGGGATGGCCATGGGGCCGCTGGCCATGGCCGATCTGGTGGGCCTCGATATTGCCTGGCGCATCCGGCAGGTGTTTCGCGAAGTGGCGAATCCCGGCGTGCGGCAGCCGCGGGTCATCGACCTCCTCTACAAGATGGGCCGGTTCGGCCAGAAGACCGGGCGCGGCTGGTCCAGTTATGACGCGGCGCGAAAGCCATCCGTGGACCCGGAAACCACGGCTCTGATCGAACAAGCCGCGCGGGAGGGGGGAATCGAACGCCGCCGCATTCCGACGCAGGAGATTGTCGACCGTTGCGTGTACGCCTTGGTCAACCAAGGCGCACGGTTATTGGAGGAAGGCATTGCGCTGCGCGCCTCCGACATCGACGTTGTCTATCTGACGGGATTCGGTTTCCCCGTCTGGCGCGGCGGACCCATGTTCTACGCCGATATTGTCGGTTTGCCGCAAGTCTTGAAAAGGATCGAGGAGTGGGAAGCTAAACACGGCCCCGGCTTGTGGACGCCCGCGCCGCTGCTTAGGCGCCTGGCCGGAGCAGGCCATACCTTTTCCTCGCTTCCAATGCGCCCTAACCAACGGTGTCCCGCGCCTGCTTCAATCACCTAACGCACAGACCGCAGGAAACGCTCATCTCATTACAATCCTAATGTGATCGGACACGGCACTCCGATTTCCGCCTGTCCAGGTACCTGGTCACCAAGGGGTCCGGGCAGCGGCATCAGGGCGCGTATTCCGGACAGTTCTTCGTGATCCAGGCCCGGACTGAGGAGCGCAAGGAGAGTGCAAGCGAGCGCATTTCTTCGGCCTCAAGATCGGACACGGTCTCGGCGCGTTCGTAGTCGGTGATGTTGCGCTTCTTGCGGAAGAGATCGAACTTGCG
>Ga0182011_10005373_pt1 | contig 10087 bp, 8 predicted proteins | sample 711E1DmetaG_FD_120481 | JGI IMG/M metagenome (GOLD analysis project Ga0182011, IMG submission 120481) | Permafrost microbial communities from Stordalen Mire, Sweden - 711E1D metaG | ecosystem: Environmental > Terrestrial > Soil > Wetlands > Permafrost | place: Sweden: Stordalen | collected...
ACGCCGAATTTTTTCAGAAGGCCAAAGATTTAAAGCTGAAACATGCCGAAATCGTTGTCTTCGGCAGCACACGGCGGGCGGATATCACGGCGGAGAATGATTCTAACCTGCTCGTGATGCTGGAAACAGGATTCAAATACGCCTGCCTCGTGGGTAAAAGCTCGGAATTGTATGTTAAACAAGTGCTGGATACTACTCCAGAAGAGAATCTGGCAATGATTTCCGATTCCATACGTTATCTGAAAAACAAAGGAATGACTGTCTTTTTTGATGCCGAACACTTTTTTGACGGTTATAAACACAATCCGGAATACAGCTTGCAGTGTCTAACCACGGCCGCAGAAGCCGGCGCAGCCTGCATTGTGCTCTGCGATACTAACGGCGGCGCTTTACCGGAAGAAATAACGTTAGCCGTCAAAGCGGCCAGGAAAGTCACGGATGTCCCTCTGGGCATTCACGCGCATAACGACAGTGAGGTGGCAGTAGCAAATTCTCTGGCTGCGGTGAAAGCGGGGGTTACTCAGGTACAAGGCACGATCAACGGTTATGGCGAACGGTGCGGCAATACTAATCTATGCAGTGTTATCCCCAACCTGAAACTGAAAATGGGTATTGAGTGTGTTTCAGCCGACCAATTAACCAGGTTGACGGAAGTGTCCCACTTTGTCAGCGAAGCGGCTAATCTGCCGCCGGAAACCTCGCTGCCTTATGTGGGCAGCAGCGCCTTCAGTCATAAAGCCGGCTATCATGTTTCTGCCGTTAATAAGTGGGACGATGCCTACCAACACATTAACCCTGCCAAAGTCGGCAATCACCAGAAAGTGGTAGTCTCTGAACTTTCCGGCAAGAGTAATATCATCTACAAAGCTAAAGAACGCGGTTTAAATGTGCAGTTACAGGGTAAAGAAGCCAAGAAACTGCTGGAACAGATCAAACTACAGGAAAGCCGTGGTTTTCAATATGATAATGCTGAGGCATCCTTTGATTTGCTGGTATACCGTGCCCAGGCTGATTATCAACCGCTCTTTGAACTGGTTGATTTCATGGTTGTGGTCGAGAAGAGACGGCGGCCTTCCATCCGTAAAGACACCGGAGAAATGCTCTCCGAGGCAATGGTTAAAGTTAAAGTTGACGGCAAGGTAATGCACACCGCCGCTGAGGGGAATGGTCCGGTTAATGCGCTGGATACAGCATTACGCCAGGCGCTACTGGAGTTCTACCCCGATCTGGCGGTAGTCAAACTTATTGACTATAAGGTGCGGATTCTGGCAGAGAGTACCGGCACTGAATCTTTAGTCAGGGTACTGATTGAATTGACTGACGGCACAGAACAATGGCGTACCGTGGGCAGCTCGACGGATATTATCGAGGCAAGCTGGCTCGCGCTGGCGGACGGTTTGGAATACTGGTTACTGAAGCATAACAATAAATAACTGGAAGCGGTTTATATAACTGTTTAAATCCTAAATCCTAATTACGAAATACTAAACAATATCGAAATCCGAAATTATATAAAATTCTAGTTACTAGATTCTTCAAGCAAATTAAAAAGGGGAGCGGAAAGCTTCCCTTTTTTGTGATTTTTAGTAAGCATTCCGGTCATTTCCTCGCCCCACGACAAAAGAGGATCAAGGTAAGGGGGGGTATTTCACCAGTGTTTTTACCCAGGCAGCAGCACGTTCCAGTTCGCCCTCTTTCAGCGGACCTGCTTTACCGGTGACAAAGAAGCCTTCCGCCGGAACAACGAGATTTCCACCTTTGTCTTTCAAACTCTTCGCGATTTTATCAGCAGCATAACCGAAGATTTTAGCCATTTTAGATGGAATACGGGTATCGAAAGCGGCGACGTTTTTACCTTTTATCGCAGATTCCGGGATTTTATTCAGCAATTCCGTCAAGGAAGGCATCGGCCTGCCGGCGTAGGTCGGAGAGCCGATCACCAGCAGATCAAAGGAGTTCAATTCAGCAACATTCACTTCTCCGGCTTTTTGGACTTTTACATCACCGCCTTGCGCTGCTCCTATTGCCTGGGCGATTTTCGCCGTGTTGTTGTAGGTAGTATCATAGACGACTAAAGTTTTCATTATTTGTTCACCTCCGAAACTGAGTAAATTATACGCTTCAAAAATAAAAGCTACAAGAGTGAGTGAGTAAGATTATACGAAAATTCAATTCGGATTTTACCCGAGAATATTGATAATTAGAGATTTCGAAAACAGGCACTATTTTTAACTTGGGTATTTGAATCTTGAAAAGGCTGAAAAAGAAAGATACCGTCCGGAAAAATTGTGGATTGTCGGGTCAACCACCGGAGGCGGACAAGCGCTCGACAATGACAAAATACAATGATAGATTCAAGCAACAACTTGAATCTATCATCTATAGTTATTAATTACCAGGCAGGAGGTTGACAACTAGCACTTTTTGGTGTTGACGTATTTCTTTTCCAGCCCTTCCCAAAAATCCAACCGGCGCAGCTTGTTAAGGTAGGCGATATCCGGCATACCTGCCGGGAAGTAGCTTTTGGTCGACCCTGTGTTATACAGGCCTTTATACATATCGATCAATGCTTTGGCGACTCCGGGTAGCGGGTTACCCGGCACCCACAATTTAGCGCCAATGTCCTCGTAGTCTTTAGTCGTAAATTCTTCCGGCCCGGAACCCCAAATCCACACCTTGGGCGCGCCCATTTCTTTATAGATTCGTTTCATAATCGACTTGGTGGTTTCTCCGGATTTCGGTTTGATGGTATCGATGCCCTGGGGAAGCAGCATGTCCACGCCCATGTCTACCGCGGCTTTTGCCTTGGCCATCATCGCATCAAAGCCTTCAGCCCGCATCGCATCGGTCCGGGCGCAGATGAAGAAGTCCTTGTCATTTTTCTCACGCGCTTCCATGACCGCGCCCAGTTTACCGACAAACTCATCGACAGAAATTACTTCCTGCGTACCTAACGCCGGACATTTAGTGGGATGCTTCTGGTCATCGAGGAACATACCGGCAGCGCCGGCTCTAATAAGCTCCTGAGTGGTGCGGTAGGCTGCTAAAGCGCCGCCGTAGCCGTCGTCTGCATCGACAATAAAAGGGATATCGACGGAATTTACCAGATTTCTGACGATATTCACAACTTCAGTTGCCGTGGCGATACCGAAATCAGGCATTCCCATCTGGGCATCGCGAATGCCATAACCGGTCATAAAAACCGCTTTAAATCCGACTGCTTCCGCCATTCTGGCAGATAGACAGTCATAGGCACAGGGCACAACCTTTAATCCCGGTTCATTCAGGAACTTGCGCAGCATCGTTGTCTTTTTCATGAAGCACCTCTTTCTTTGTTATTTTTTAAAAGGGAATATTTGGAATTAAAATAGAGCTGAAATTGAAACGACAGAGAAGAAAATCCCCCTTAATCCCCCTTTCGCGAAAGGGGGCATAGACTTAACTCGGTAATCTATACGTTTTCGGACAGTCTTGGAACTAAGAAAAGACATATCTGTTAGATTTTACCTTCCGCAATTAGTTTGTTGGTGTATGGTTCGATCCCGCCGGCTGCCATGATTTCCAGCAGAAAATCAGGTAGCGGCGTAAATTTCAAGGTCTTCTTATTAGTGAGGTTTTTTACAGTACCGGCTTCAAGGTCAACTTCCAGTTCGTCTCCTTCTTTCACAACCTTGTTAATTCCTTCCAACTCGATGATCGGCAGCCCCATGTTGACGGAGTTTTTAAAGAAGTTCCGGTCGAATGATTCCGCGATAACACAGGAAATACCGGCCTGTTTAATGCCGATATTGGCATGCCAGTGGCCGTGGCCGCAGCCCATATTGGTGCCGACGACCATGATATCGCCTTTCTTTACTTTCTTCGGAAAATCAGGATCGACAGGCGTCATCACCCATTTGCCGAAATTGCCATCTTTCATTAACCCCATTTCCCGTTCGCGGAAAGGGATGATTTCTTTATCCACGTCCAGGTTATCACCAAAAACCCAAACTTTGCCCTTAAATTTCAATGCCATAATCATACTCCTTATAGATATTTTCGGGGGTCGACGATTTTCCCGGCGAGCGCCGAGGCAGCGACGGTGGCCGGACTGCCGAGGTAAACCTGGGCGCTGTCTTCACCCATGCGTCCCGGGACATTGGTGGTACTGGAGGCGATACAGACTTCGTTCTTAGCCAGCGGGGTGTAAAATCCGGGGCACATGCTGCAGCTAGGGGCGCAAACCAGACAACCGGCTTCGAGCAGGGTAGAGAGAATGCCTTCTTTATCCGTGCGCAGCATTGTTTCAGCAGATCCGGGCGTGATATTGAACATGACATCCGGGTGGATTTTCTTGCCTTTTAGTATTCTGGCCGCAATCCTCAAATCCTCATCGCGGCCGCTGGCGCAGGAGCCGATGAAGGCGGTGGTAATTTTTGTTCCTTCCACCTGGGAGACGGGTTTGACGGTGCGCCGGTAGGGAGGAACGACTACCTGAGGCTCAATTTTGGAGCCGTCGTAATTATATGTTTTAACGTATTCAGCATCCGGGTCGCTATACTGCGGTTCGAACGGCACTTCGGTCCGAGCTTTAAACCAGTCGATAACTTTCTGATCGGGATTGACGATACCGGTTTTAGCGCCGGTAAAGATAGAAAGGCAGCACATCGATAACCGCCCGTCGATGCTCATATCTTCCATCACGGGTCCGGTGAATTCCATTGCCTGATAAACGGCGCCGGCCGGTCCGATCTGACTCAGGATGTATTCAAAAACATCTCTGCCCATGACGCCGTCCTGCAGCTTGCCGGTAATGTTGAACTTGATACTCTTCGGCACGCGGAACCACATCCATCCGAGTCTCAGAAAGGCCGGTTCGGAAGCAGAAAGATTAATCCCCAGACAACCGACACCGCCGGCAGTGGGGCAATGAGTGTCGGAGTGGAGGTAAACGCCGCCCGGCAGCGCCCAACCCTTTTCTATCGGAAGATGATGGCAGGTTCCGACTCTGCCTAAATCGAGGATATTCTCTTTAGGAACTCCTAATGATAACGCCCATTCTTTGGTGATACGGTGGGATTCCCGGTTGGACATATTATCCTGAGGTCGGGACCAGGTGCCGCAGTGTTCCGGCGCAATCATTACTTTTTCAGGATCAAAAAACTTGTCCCAGCCCAGTCTCTCATACTCTCTAAAGTTTAACGCGCCGATATCGCTGCCAATCTGGATATAGGTGTCTTTGATACCCATTTTTACGTACTCACCGGGAGAGACCTCCGGCTTGCCGACAGCTTTAGCCATGATTTTCTCAACGATGGTTTTTCCCATTTTAAGCACCTCTCTTTTTATCTTAGCCTACATATAAAAAAGCCAACCGTACATTTCCTAAAAAAATAGGAATTCGCAGCTTATTAGAAACTTTATATTTGACGGTTGGATCATCCGGTGAACATCGATTACCTATCTTTTGCAGCAAGGATAACACTCAAGAAAAGTTTTGTCAAACATCAGTCAAATTGATGTTTTCACAATGTAAACGTCGGGAAAAAGTGAATGAAAAAAGCCGGTCGCCGCAAACTACAACAGTGAATTTGCCCTGCAAACAGGAGCAATTATTTGTTCAGTTTTGATTTTGCGAATGCTTCGAAATCATGTAACCCTTGAAGGGAACCGATTTCATAAAACCGCTCTTTAACGTCCCAGGCAAGCAGTTGTTTCATTTCGATCAAGCGCACAAAAACGTCTTCCAGCGCATATTTTTGCTTCGTCGGAATTAATTCCAGGACTTCTTTTTTATAAAGAGTGACACCGTAGTCGATATAAACCATGTCTTTAGTTTGATCGACTTTGCTGTACTTTGTGACCAAGTTGCCGCTGATAGCGGTATTGCTTTTATCGAATGAGTTGTGGTTTTTATAGACCGTATCGAGGCTGAGTTTGTTTTGCGATAAGAACCAGGAATAAATTTTTTGAAAATCCAGGAACACATAAGAATCGCCGTACATGACAAAGAATTTATCGTGCAGTAATGTCCCGGCGTTTTTGAGCGCGCCGGCGGTACCCAGGGGAGTTTCTTCCAGACTATAACTGATGTGCAAACCGTATTTACTGCCGTCACCAAAAGTTTCCTGAATTTGAGCGCCCAAATGGCCGATACAAAGTACCACGTCGGTGATGCCGTTGGCTTTTAGGAATTCGAGCTGATATTCCAGAAAGGGTTTGTTGAGGATTTCGATCAGTGATTTGGGCCGGTTTTTGGTTAATTCTCCGAGTCTGGTGGCCAGTCCCCCGGCTAAAATTACAACTTGAATATCCATTTATGTATTATACCATCTACACATGATTTGAAGATAAGTTAGCGCAAACATTCAAACTATATCTAAACCGCTAAAAAATGTCAATGGCGGATAGAGCAAACTGAGTCGAATAAATATTCAATACACTACCTCTCTGTGAGATGAGTACCAGGTAAGCAAGAAAATCCAAAACACCAATATCGAAATACTAAACAAATTCGAATATCTAATCTCGAAATCTCAGACAAATCAGAATAAATAAAATGACGACAAAAATAACGACAGTTTAAGCGATTGCATATAATTAGCTTCTTGAATTTAGATGAAGCTTAACCTACAATTCAGATAGTGCCGGTTAATCCGGTCACAAAAAAGCAGGTGAGTGAAATGAGTAAATTCATTGAAAGGTTACAACAGGTTCTGAATCCTCCGGTTCAATCCATGGGTTTTAACCATGCTAAGTCGGAACAGGCAAGACCCAGAATACAACTGGTAGTGAGTGTTACCGGAGGAAAAATAAAATCTCAGAGAAAGGAACCGGCAGAAGCGGATGCGCTCCTATTTTCAAATTCGACATCCGGCGCCGAGGGGAAACCGTTTGGGGTGTGGCTTTTAAAGGGTGACGCCGAAGAAGTTGAAAAAGCGACAAAAAACGGTGCGGATTTTGTTGTTTTACCAGTGAGCGGAGAAGTTTTACCGGCTGATAAAAAAATTGGAAAAATCTTACAGATAGACGCCGCGATTACAGATATCATGTTACGCACAGTTAGCGGATTACCGGTAGATGCCGTGTTTCTAACTGAAGACAAAGAGAACGGAATGACACTGACATGGAAAAGACTGATGCTGATACACAGGTTTATCGGCTTAACGGGCAAACCGCTGTTAATTGAGGTCCTGCCGACGGTAACAGAGAAGGAATTGCAGCAAATCTGGGAAGCGGGTGTCAGCGGTGTTATCGTGAAAACCGACATGGAACAGGCTGAAACCGTCAGCGGCGATCTGCGTAAAATTATTGAGAAATTGTCATTCCCCTCAAAACGGAAAAATGAAAAAAACATGGCGATTGTGCCCGGCGTCAGTGTTACACCGGAAGAACCGAAAGAAGATGATGACGATGATGATGGGGAAGACGAGTAAGGCCGAACATTCCTGTCACATTGAAAGTGAGATAAATCGGGTGAACTACAGTACGCGCAATTAGGCAAAAGGGATTTTACGATTACATATTAGCAGACGATTATTGTTACGAGTAAAAAGTTTTATGGATTCCTCCCGTATATCCTGTGCCATAACGGCAGGAATGTGGGACTAAGCGCGATCGGGTCGGGAATGACAAGATAACAAAAATAGATTCTAGCAAAGTTGGAATCTATTTTTGTTTATTGTATTGATAAGAGGTAGTTAGCGGCCGGATAATTGCCAGGATTTACCTTCCGTGGTGATGGAAGGCGCAATCACCATTTCGGCATTGTGCATTTCACGAATTGTAGAGGCTCCGCAGAAACCCATCGCGGTTCTGATCGCCCCCACGAAGTTCTGGGTGCCGTTGGTGACAGACGTCGGACCAAACAGAATCTGCTCCAATGCAACAGTTGTCCCCACCTTAATACGTGTGCCTCGCGGAAGCACAGGATTAGGTGTAGACATTCCCCAGTGATAACCATGTCCGGGAGATTCTTTTGCCTGAGCGAAAGTCGAGCCGAGCATGACACCGTCGGCACCGGCAGCAATCGCTTTACAGACATCGCCGCCCTTTTTAAAACCGCCGTCGGTAATAATCGGCACATAGCGTCCGGTATCTTTCAGGTAGACATCTCTGGCAGCAGCGCAATCGATAGTTGCAGTGATTTGGGGCACGCCGACGCCGAGCACTTCTCTGGAGGTGCAGGCAGCGCCGGGTCCCACGCCAACCAGCACACCGGAGACACCTTCCTGCATCAAATCCAGACAGGCTGAATAGCTGACACAGTTGCCGACAATGACCGGAATCGGCACGGATTGCACTAGTTTGGAGAAAACGAGGCCTTCATAACTCTTGGAAATATGACGTGTGGTTGTTACAGTGGATTGGACGAAGAGCAGGTCTGCCCCGGCTTCCACAATCGATGGCGAATATTTTTTGGTATTTGTCGGCATCACGGTGGCGGCGCAAACTGCGCCGGCCTGCTTGATCGCTCTGATTCTTTCGCCGATAAGCCTTTCTTTGATCGGAGCCGAATATATTTTCTGCAATAACGCAGTGACTTTCTCATTCGGTGCGCTGGCAATCTCGGTGAGGACTTCTGTCGGATTATCATAGCGGGTCTGGACTCCTTCCAGATGGAGAACTGCCAATCCTCCCAGTTTACTCATCAAAATGGCGAAATTAACATCCGTGACGCCGTCCATGGCTGAAGCAAGAATCGGGATACCGAGCGTGATATTGCCCAGTTGCAGGGAAACATCGGTCTGTTCGGGATTAATGGTAACGTCTCCGGGGACGATAGCTACTTCATCAAAACCATAAGCCGGTTTCAACTGCTTAAATATTGGCGCTGTCATCTATATTTACATCCTTTTTAAACGATAAAAATTTACCTGTTGTTAAATATTATCTCAATATAGCATCAAATGAATAAGGGTTTCAATGAGGATTGAGAGGTGAATAATTGTACGCTTTGCTAGACTGCCAAAGTCCGGTGGGTTATAATGACGATACTAATATGCATACACTTTACATTGTCGCCACACCCATCGGTAATCTGGAAGATATTTCTCTGCGCGCTTTACGCATTCTGAAAGAAGTCAAGATCATCGCCGCGGAAGATACCAGAAAAACCAGCCGGTTACTGAATCATTATCAGATCACAACGCCGATGACCAGCTATTACGAACATAATAAACTGGTCAAATTGAACCGCATGCTAGATTACCTGGAACAGGGAGATATGGCGCTGGTCTCCGAGGCGGGGATGCCGGGAATTTCCGACCCCGGCTATGAACTGATCATGGCGGCACTAGAACAAGGCATTCCGGTCGTGCCGGTGCCCGGAGCGTCGGCGGTGGTGACCGCATTAGCTGCCTCCGGTTTGGCCACGGACAGGTTTACATTTTTGGGATTTTTGCCCACCAAAACAGTTGCCCGCCGCCGTATGCTGGAAAGCGTAACCGCAGAAAAGGGTACACTGATCATCCTGGAAGCGCCGCACCGGGTAGAAGACTCATTGAAGGACATGTTATCTGTACTGGGAGACAGGCGTATCGCGGCTTGCCGTGAGTTAACTAAAATGCACGAGGAAATATTCCGGGGAACGATCAGTGAGGCGCTGGCGCATTTCACCGAACCGAAGGGTGAGTTTACGCTGGTGATCGAAGGTAACAAAGTGGAATCCTCGAAACAACTCACTACTGATATCATAAAAAAACTGCATGATTTACGCGCATCGGGTGTGTCTGCCAAAGAGGCAATAGAGACGATGATGGTCGAGACAGGCTTAACGAAACGTGAGCTTTACCGGGCATGGCTGGAGCATCCTTAATGACTTTGAGCCGATTATAAGATATTATTAAATAGGGTAAAAGAAAAATACTTTTTACTGCGGAATTTACTCTCGATTATCTTTTTTAGAAACAAAAAAAGTCGGAGTATCTTTACGGTATGTTGGTAGTGATGACCCTTTGTCCGCCTGAGGCCGACTCAGGGTGGGAAGTTTTTTCCAATACTCAAAATTAAATCAATGATGGAGGCGCTAAGATGAGACGGGGATGCATTTCTCAGGGAAATATTAAGTGCGACAGTTGCGGGATGATGGTTCCGTATGCGGGACGAT
>Ga0182011_10005374_pt1 | contig 10086 bp, 15 predicted proteins | sample 711E1DmetaG_FD_120481 | JGI IMG/M metagenome (GOLD analysis project Ga0182011, IMG submission 120481) | Permafrost microbial communities from Stordalen Mire, Sweden - 711E1D metaG | ecosystem: Environmental > Terrestrial > Soil > Wetlands > Permafrost | place: Sweden: Stordalen | collected...
AATAAATCTTTTATTGTTTTCATTGCTTGTTTTTCTTTACTGAATATCCTGCTACGAAAAATATGCAGGCTCCGATAAAATCAAAAACAACCCAAGTTTGTTTAGACAGATAAATAGGGATAAGTGGATTAAACAAAATTGCTAAAGCCCCAAAAATTAATGCCCAAGCTTGAAGTTTAGAATTATAAAAGTCATAAGCAATATAAATTGAAGCTATCGAGATTATCCAACGAAGAAGAATGTAATAGTTATATGGCCAACCGGTTGGAATCCCTAACAGCAATAAAATACCAGACGCTAGGCAAAGCCATTTGATATTTATATTCATAATTTGATAAATACTCTAGATTTTTTATACTCCTATTTTAGTTCGAAGTCAAAGCATGATAAAAAAGACTTAGACGTAGGGATATAGGCTAGGTGCTATAAAAACGATTTTTAGGCTAAGTATTGAAGCTGTTCTTTGTAACATTTTACGCTTAGAATAATTGATTAAAAAAATAAAAAATAGAGACCCTACGGGTTGCCCCCCATAAGATCTCTAAATTTATTATACACAGCATTTTGTGTAGGCACTACACATCCCTGCCCTACAAGACTAACTAGCCTCTAGTGCTATATAATATAAGTATGAGCAATAAAGCTTTAACAATTAAATTTGGGAGACCTACTAAGTACTCAATTAAGATTCCAGCCCGTGCATTAAGCTACACAAATTCCTGTCTTAAAAAGGGTATTTTCCCTAGTATTGAGGGATTAGCTATCAATTTAGGGGTAGTAACACGTACAATTTATGGCTGGGAGAAGGAATATGAGGACTTTTTGCACACCACGGAGCTTCTGAAAGATATACAGAGAGACCTGCTTATCAAAAATGGCTTGAACGGAAAATATAGTACCAGTTTCGCAATGTTTCTACTGAAAGCCCTACATGGCTTTTCTGATGCTAAGCCACTATTTGAAGCTACTCAAAACAATTATATGAATATTTCTCCTGAATTGTTGGCGAAAGCATTAAAGGTGATGAGAGAGAACGATTCTAAGAGTTTATCGGACGAAGACACACTGTAAAAAAGTTAGCAAATTCTTATTCTGTATAGAAGATGCCGTCGTATTTGCCAGTCTTACCTGCATTGTCATTAAGATAATATTTTTCTATTAATAGTTTATTATCTTTCTCCACAAGCTCAATAATTCTTGTCTTTGTATTTGGTTCTCTGTATTTTCCTGTTGTATTGTCCCAAATTTCACGAGTTTCTTTAACTTCAACAGTAATAGTTTTTTCTAATTGAGTTACGTTGATAATTTGATAAGAGATTACATGATAACCTAATCCAGCTGTAGTAAATAGTCTGGGCAATTTACTACCATAATCTAGTCCCATGATAAAATCGTAATCTTTCTTTTCTGTTGCATTACTTGGGGGAGTAAAGAAGCTCATCGTTTTTCGTCCGTCTCCAATTTTTTGATAATTCTCAAATTGATTTACAACATCCACTGCTTGTTGAAGAGGACTTAAGGTTTGATAATTTACAATTTTACCAGCGTTATATTTTATTTCCTGATACTTGATGCCTAAGTAAAATCCAACAAAAGGCAATATGATAAATAAAGCCATTGCAAGGAACTTTGATAGTGGTGTTACTGTTGTTAATTTTTTAGAAAGCTTCATATATTTTCCTTGACTAAATTATTCTTTTCCCTTCACAATCGTCAGGAGCTTATCATACTGAGCTCCCGTAACGGTTTTATATATTGACCCGTTCCATTTATATATTGTGTCCGAGGTTTGCGAATTATAATAGGAATGCCCGGAAACAATGATTTCGCTTATTCCATCCCCATCTAAATCCTTAGCATAAATACTAGGAGCATCACTAGAGAAAAAGCAGTCTAGCCCCTGCTCTTTGTTTCCTTGGTTATCATCGGGACATATCGGAGAAAGTGTCACATTCTTTAATTGATAGAAAAAGCCGTCCATACTGTGTGCCCCAACTCCTGTTGTAAATAAAATCTGTTGAACTCTATTATTAAAAAGCGATACTAATTCAAGATAGCCAATGTTATTTTCAAGCGTTACATCTTTTGTAGATATTTCTTTTCCGTCTTCTATTAAAACTAGTCTAGCGTTTTTCTTAGGACTAACTGTCTCATTAAACTTAGACAACAGTTGAAGCTGGATAGTATCTATTTTGCCATTACCATTAAAACTACCTGTTTGTGCAGCTATAATTGTGCCACCTTGCGTGGTTATATCTTTTATTTTAGAATTTTGGCTTGCCGTAGAAATATAGCTATGTAAAAAGAGGTAGGTTACAACTACACCAATTAACAATGAGGCGAAAGCGATAATAAGTTCACGTTTATTTCTCATTATTTTAATAATAGCATTACAAAGATTAATCTTCAAAAAGCTCCGGTAGTTGTAAAACGAGGTTTGGGAATACGTTCATTGTTAAAATCAAATGGAATAGAGTATTCATTTTTAAATCTAAAATCTCTGTAATCTTCTCTCCGAGCTTCCAATATAATGTATCTTTTACCTTTTTTAATCCTTCTGGATGCCACAAATATTTATATTTGCCATATTCCATTGTCCTTTTATTAAAAGCGCTTTCAAAAGTAGAGTAAAACCGTGTCCCATCGATTCCTTGAATGCTTGGTATTAATTCTCTCACTTGAGTTAATAGAGCGAACATAAAAGACTCACGTTGTTTATCTTCAAGATACTGATATGCTTGTGTATCAATAAAATGAAGATAGAACAGAACTATTTCAAATAATACTTCACTAAATTTGTCGCTATCCACCTTCCACTCTTTATCTTCCAAGTCTTGAAATAACGATTTTGTGTTCTCGATGGCTAAAGCAATCACCACGGGAGAGGCGGCCTTTGCCTTGTCAAATAAAATCTCGTCCGAGTTTCCTTTTCCTTTGAATTCTTTCCATAATTTCTCTTCATTTATTTTTAATTTTTCGGCAATTTTTTTGCCTTGCTCCGCAGGTGATTTCTTTTTGCTAAATCCAAACATAAATTTTTATTGATGAACTAACTTAACTAAACTATAGCACCACGTGTGTAATGCTACAAGCAGAAGCTGGTCTGTTAGTCCCATTTGTCTTAATCTTGAGGCATGCAAGTATTGTCAGTTGTTCATGAGAAATTTGGCAAAAGAATTAAAGAGCTAAGAAGCGAGTATAAAATGACTCAAGAAGACCTGGCTTTTAAGGTTGGCGTAGATCGTAGCTATATGGGATTTTTGGAAAGAGGGGAAAAGAATCCTACTCTCAAAAACATAGCTAAGATTGCAGAAGTTTTAAAAGTAACCCTTTCCGAATTATTCCGCTCTATTTAAATTACCTCTTTAATATAGAAAATCAAGCTTAATAGATGTAGAATACGCTTATTGCTACTATCAGTAGCTAAATTAAGTGAAGATTTTCAATATAAGGGTAAAAAAACTCGCAAATTTATTTGGAATTATTTGGCTAGGATCTCTAGTAGCTTTTTTTGGACTTGGATATGTCGGTTCACAACCCGAAAACATACTAGGCACTGATCTTCTAAGAACGCTCTTTATTACAATAATATTAACTGGAGTTTTTTCATTTGCCCTAGCAGTTGTTTTTTACTTTCTTCATTTTGTTAATAAAGAGCAAAAGCAGGTAAAGAAGAATAGAAAAAAGAAAAATAATGATTTTGCTAATATTAAGCATAGGGCTCTTGTAAGCTCAGTTGTCGGACTATCAATAATCGGAATATTATTACTAGTAGCCTTATTAGCGAAGGGCACAGGTATAATTTCAGGAGCTAGCATGGAGCAGACACCTACGCCCTCTATAGAGGCTATCGATACTCCTGTAGTTGAATCTCCTACGCCAATTTATGTGCCACCAACGGCAGCACCTACTATTTATGTTGATCCCGACCCAATAGTTAATTGTGGTCCAGGACAAAATTCAGGACAGTATGTTAAAGATAGAAGAAGTAATTGTATAAACTATGTTGATTGTGGATTTGCTAACAATGTATGGACATTAATGCTTAAATCAGAATGTGATGAAAAACATGCTGAAGCTAATCCATCCTGTACTATTTACTATCCTTCTCTTGGATATTCTAAGACTTACAATATGTCCCCTGAAGATTGCAAATATTATCAGGGGCTGGCTAGTAATGAAGCTAATACTGGAAACGCAAATGTAATTCCGCCACCTATACAACAGCCAACAATTGACTATGCTGCTCAAAATCAGGCAAATATTCAATTACAATCTCAGTGTAAAGCGGATTCCGCAAATTATTATCAACAGCAAGAAGCTGCTGTAAGATCGAATAGGACTTTGGGAGATAGCTCCAAACAAATTGATTTAAACAACTTAAGCAATCAAGCAAATCAAGCAGCACAAGCTTGCGAAAGTAAATATCCTACGAATTAATTCTACTAAAATTCAAAAATATTAAGCGAAGTTGAATTAAGCAACGCTTATCCAATACGTCTATAGTAATTTTGCTCCAATTTTAGCCTCAGACCCCTCCAGGACTATTCATAACTTTTTGGCGGACAATATATATATAAGCAAAATGTATAACTTAAAACCAGAATATCTAGCTCAACTCTGTCCTCGCTGTAGAGGATATAAAACTGTTTCTTATGGGAAAATCCCTTGTGACATGTGCAATCAAGAAGGATTTATAAAAGTGCCTGTGGTTGATGAAGTTGTTGTTGATGATAAATATGAAAAAACATAAATTCGTTGAACCATTTATACAATTTGTTAGGGACTCCAAAGAATTTGAATTTTCGATAAATAAAAGACCTAGTGCTTTTGTCCTTTTGTCACTTATTGCCCAAAGAGCGAGAAGAACAAATGAAAACATTCAGGATGGATTGGAAATTGGAGAAGCCCTAATAGGAGATTATAAAACATATCAAGCTACAGAACAAACTTATAGAACCGATAAAAAGTATTTAGAAAAGCTTCATTTTCCAACGTTCAGATCGATGCCTCAGCCGACGACTAATTTTAATGCACAAGAAGCTTATCAAGAGTCGAGGAGGAAAACATGACTAAGCAAGAAATATTTGAAACAGCCATAAAGTATAGGAAGGCTGGCCGAGATGTAATTCCCGATCATCCAACACAAAAATACCCTGTTGGTTTTAAAGAATGGGAGCAGAAGAATTTTACAGAAGCAGAATTGTCAGATTGTATTCTCAATAAAGGATATGGTGTTGGGATACGGAATCAGGAAGGATTAGATTTTGATAACCATGGGAGTCCGAGCGCAGAAGAAGTTATTAAAAATTGGAAAGATCTCGTTACTGCTATCTCCCCTGGTCTTATTGACAGACTGCTTATCGAACAAACTCCGCATGGAGGATATCACATAGCCTGGAAGTGCGAAGTAATCGAAGGAAACCAAAAACTTGCCAGCAGGACTCCTAATGAAAAAGAATTACAAAAAGATCCCAAGCTTAGATCAATAACTTTTATAGAAACCAGGGGTACTGGGGGACAATTCGTAGTCTCTCCTACTACTGGATACACCTTGCTTCAAGGAGATTGGTGTGATTTACCCCAAATAACACACGAGGAACGCACCATATTGATTAGCTGTGCCATGTCACTTGATCTTATGCCTGCCATACCCGAAGACTTTAAGACTTCAGGGGATAATTTTAACGGGGAACGTCCTGGTGACCTATTTAACAAAGATGGTGCAAATGAGGCATTGGAACTTCTCAAGCAGGAGGGGTGGGTTGCTGTTTTTGAACAAAATGACACTATTTATCTTAGAAGACCAGGTAAGGATAAGGGAGTATCAGCAACCTTTGGCCACATTGCACCAGGAATTTTCTATAATTTTACCAGCAATGGTGCTCCTTTTGAACCAAATAAAGCATATACACCATTTGCTATTTTTTCATTATTAAAACATAACGGAAATTTCTCATTAGCAGCTTCGGAATTAGCTAAAAGATATGGATTGGATAGGCTTAATCAAGCCGATTCATCCACTCATTTTACCGACACATCAAACGCTGAAAAAATAAATGAACTATTTGGGGATAAAATTAGATTTGACCACAGAAGAAAGCGCTGGTTAATATGGCATGAACATAGATGGCAATCAGATAATGACGGGACAATTAATCGGTTAGCAATAGAAGCAGCGAAAAAAAGATACCAGGAAGCAGCGGAAATTGACAATCTTAATGAACGAGCAACCGCTTCCAAATGGGCAATTCAAAGTGAAAGTAAAATGCGTTTGGATGCAGCGGTAAGTATTACGAAAAACTTACTGCCTATTGCAGATTCTGGCGACAGATGGGACACAGACACGATGTTATTGTCTTGTCCTAATGGAATTCTAGATCTCAGAACGGGAAAAAAACGCAATGGTAAACCTGAAGATCGCATAACAATGGTAACTGGTGCATCTTACGACCCTAATGCTTTGTGCCCCTTGTGGGAAAAGTTCATAAACGAGATATTCGAGGGAAACGCTGAGCTTATCCATTATGTACATAAAGCACTTGGGTACAGTATTAGCGGAAGTGTTAAAGAACAGGTTGTTTTCTTTGGGATGGGAAGTGGCTCAAATGGAAAAAGCGTATTATTTTCAACCGTCCGTGGAGTACTTAAGGATTATTCTTACAATGCTCCTGCCTCCATGTTCCAACGAAATCCAATGAATACTTCAACCAACGACGTTGCTGCCACTGAATTTAAAAGATTTCTAATGAGTAGCGAAGTTTTATCATCTACGAAAGTTGACGAAGTGCGATTAAAGAAGTGGTCTGGTGGCGATCAGGAAACAGCAAGGTATCTCTATAGCGAATTTTTTTCCTTCTACCCAACATGCAAAATTTGGATATTCGTGAATCATAGACCTCGTGTTGAAGATGATTCTCATGGATTTTGGCGCAGAGTACGGCTCATTCCATTTAATCGGATATTTAAAGAGGCTGAACAGGATAAAGACTTATTTCAAAAATTAAAAGATGAATTTCCTGGAATTTTAAACTGGTTAATTCAAGGTTGCCTATTATGGCAAAAAGAAGGATTAGAACCGACACCACAAATAGTTGACTTAGCAACTAAAGACTATCAACAAGAAAATGATGTTTTAGCTGAATTTATAACTGAAAAATGTGTTGAGTTAAATGGCGCAGAAACAAAAGCTTCAGATTTCTTTAAATCATATACCCAATGGGCAATCGAACAAGGTTTTAAATCAAAAGATGTTCTAAGTAATACCTCTTTTGGTCGTCGAATGACCGACAAATTTGGTAAAAAACACAAAGATGGTCGGGCTTTTTATCAAGGGGTGGCGTTAAAAGGCGAAGAAAATAATCAAGGCCGTAGTGGGTTAGAGGAAAAAACCGTGCCTGAAGTGGTAGTTGGCTCTCATTTCGAGAGAACCTCCTTAATACACACTCCTGGGGACAGTTTACTAGAAATAACCCCTAACCCGCTACCTAGGCACGAAAACCAATCCCAACCCGCTACTGGCACTTCTACTGATGAAGAAAAAGAAAACGCACTCGATGAGAATTACCAATTCACGGAGTTTGACTAAAGTATGAAAAAAATAAACATTTCAAAAATATTACGTAATCCGGACATTTCAGGAATTGAGAAAAGAATTGCATTCGAAAAATGGAAATTTAATAAGTTACCTATCTGGTATAGAAAAGAACACGCTATTGAGATTGAAGAAAAAATAAAAGATCTCGCATCTTCACTTTTAGCAGAAATTCTATGAGCAAAAACTATTACTTAAAAATAAAAGAAAAAGCGCAGAAGACAAGAATGGTAAGGACTCATTCGTTGAGAAAATTTACCAATAACTTACGCACGATAAACTGGCAAAATAACCCTTCTGTATATCTTCGGGTAAATTATGGAAAGAAGCTAAATCAAGACAATAAATTAGTAACCTTTTTTAACGATGGCTGGTACTACGACAAGCAAGAACTACTGGAAGTATTTAAAGCATTTAATGACGAAAACTAATTTATGGAGAATAAGAAAAAAAGAAATAGAATGGAAGAGGTAAAAAAAATATCAAGTCCTGAAAAGACAAAAGAGCTTTTCTTAAACAGATTTTCAACTATACTTCTTGTTCAAAGTAAATTATTACCGTCTTCCGTATTAGGCATTAAAGATCCGACAGACAGACTCTAATGTGAGTCTAAAAACTAGCGGTTGTTGACATAATATAACATTTGTGAGATGATAAGGTTAGATTAAGTTATTAAGGCTATGATAAAAGTAAAATTATTAAGAATTCAAAAAGCTTCCGAACTCCTAGGAGTTACTCCCCTTACTCTCAGGCGTTGGGATAAAAGTGGACGCTTAAAAGCCATTAGAGTTGGCTCTAGAGGCGATAGAAGATACGAACAGGCAAAAATATTACAACTCATAAAGAAAGGTAAAATATGAAAAAAGCTCTAATTTATGCCCGTGTATCAACAGATGAGCAAGCCCAAGAAGGCATGTCGATTGATACGCAAATAAACCGCTGCACACGTTGGGCAGAGGAAAATGGCTACGCAATCGTGGGAGTATATAAAGACGAAGGCAAGTCGGCTACTAACATGAACAGAGCTAGCTTAAAAGACTTGCTCGGCAGAGTTCAGGAGCGGGAGGGCTTAGACGCTATACTGGTTCTAGATACCGACAGAATAGCCCGCAATACCCTAGACCATCTTACTATTAAGTCTTTACTGCAAAAGGCTAATGTGCCATTAATCTCAATCAGTCAGCCGATGATTGACGACAGTCCTGAAGGTAATTTAATTGACACTATTATCGCCAGCGTTAATGCTTTTCAATCTCAAATTACCGGACGCAAAGTATCAAAAGTAGCAGAGGAAAAAGCTAAAGCTGGATATTATCCCGGGAAACCAAAAATAGGCTATGTCAACGTAATAAACCCTAAGCCTGCGGGGAAGTTTGATAAAAGAACAATTGATATAGATCCGGAACGAGGTCAATATATAACTAAAGCTTTTACGCTCTATTCAACCGGTAATTTCTCGCTAAAAAGTCTTTCAGATCACCTTTTTGAGTTAGGATTTAGGTCAAATACTGGTGGCCAGGCAGGAGTCAGCCCTCTAGCATATTTTCTAAGAGATCCTCTTTATTTAGGTAAAATACCATGGAAGGGGGTAATCTATAATGGACACCACCCGGCACTTACAGATGAGGAGACATTTAATAAATGTCAGGAGATTATGACAGCACATAATCAAAATGCTTCTAGGCAAAGAGTCCACAATTATCTTTTAAGAGGGTTCGTCTATTGCTACGATTGCGGAAAAAGACTTTGGGCAGATAAGCACACAAAGAAAAGCGGATTAGTATTTGAACTCTACTTTTGCAAAGTTTGTAGCAAGGGTTCTTACGTAGATGTTAATGATCTTGAAGAACAAGTTGAAGAGTGGTTTGGAGCGATTCAAATAACCAAGGCTTATGCAAGAGACTTAGTAGAACGGGCAAAGCAGATATTGGAAGACTTTAGAAGTAACAGCGATAACGAAACTCAGACAATAACTATCCGTCGGTCTAAAATTGAGGCTGCCATGAGAGAAGCAGAAGATAACTGGCTTATTAAAAAAACGCTTAGTGCTGAGGCATTTAGAAGAATCTATGATCGTTATGAAGCCGACTTGAAAGGCATCAAGAAGCAAATGGCCCAAATGGTTGATAACCATAATCAATCCCTTCAAACCGTTGAGAGACTTATGGCTCTTGCTCAAAATATAAAACTAGCATACCGTGATGCAGATCCAAGTTTGAAACGTTTTTATCTGGGACTATTCTGGCAGAAGTTTCTAGTCAGGAAAGGAAAAATTGTAGACGGTATACTTACCGATGAAGTTAAAGACTTGATTAAAAAGCCGGAAGAACCATCTGTGCCTAAAAAAAGTACGAGTAACTTTCTATACAGGGAGCAAGGCTAATTTTGGTACCCGGGAGAGTCTTATTATAACCTCACCTTTAACTTATTCTTAAATTGTGAGATGATTTATTTATGGAAGAAAAGATTAAGCAAGCTAACCCAACTCTGCA
>Ga0182011_10005375_pt1 | contig 10085 bp, 12 predicted proteins | sample 711E1DmetaG_FD_120481 | JGI IMG/M metagenome (GOLD analysis project Ga0182011, IMG submission 120481) | Permafrost microbial communities from Stordalen Mire, Sweden - 711E1D metaG | ecosystem: Environmental > Terrestrial > Soil > Wetlands > Permafrost | place: Sweden: Stordalen | collected...
ATGTATACATTGATACAAATATCAGGGGAACTTTGAATATTTTACAGGCTGCACGCCAACTGAACCTAAAAAAGATCATTCATACATCCACCTCTGAAGTTTACGGAACAGCCCGGTTTGTCCCCATTACCGAGGAACACCCGGTAAATCCTCAATCACCCTATGCAGCTTCAAAAGCAGGAGCAGATTTCCTGGCCCTCACGTTTTATCGTTCTTTCCATACTCCTGTCATCGTCGTGAGGCCTTTTAACACTTACGGACCCCGGCAATCAGCAAGGGCCATCATCCCGACAATCATCACCCAGATACTTGCCGGAAAGAAAGAGATCTCCCTCGGTTCACTGACCCCCACAAGGGACCTTAATTTTGTCAGGGACACCGCAATCGGCTTTATCAAGGCTGCTGAAAGCGAAGCAGCCCTGGGAGAAGTTGTGAACCTGGGCAGCAATTCTGAAATTTCAATCGGGGACCTGGCGAATAAAATAGCCGGGATTATGGGTAAAAAAATCGATATTGGCCGCGAATCAGAAAGAATCCGCCCTGAGAAATCCGAAGTTGAACGGCTGTGGGCCGATAACCATAAAGCCAAAAACCTGTTTGGGTGGGTCCCTGAGTACGACCTGGAGAAGGGCCTAAAAGAAACTATAAACTGGTTCACCACTCCGGGAAACATGCAATTTTTCAAACCAGACATTTATAATATCTGATCATCATGAAGGCAGTTATTCTTGCAGGAGGAAAAGGCACACGGCTGAAACCATATACCACTGTTATTCCTAAACCTCTTGTCCCGGTTGGGGAAAGGGCCATCATCGATATTCTGATTTCCAGGCTGGTAAAGTGTGGTGTTGATGAAGTATTCATCTGCCTCAACCATTTTGCCGAAATAATCATGGCCTATCTTGGCAACGGGTCCAGATCCGGATTAAAGATCAACTATTCGCTCGAAGAGGAACCTCTCGGTACTGTCGCACCTATCGGCCTCATACAAGGCTTGCCCGAAGATTTCCTGGTCATGAACGGCGATCTGCTGACCGACCTTGATTTCAGTGAATTATTTTCAATACATATTGCCCAAAAGTCCCTGCTGACGGTTTCGACTTATCACCGTACAACGAAAATTGATTTCGGGGTACTTGAATTGGATCCGAAAGATAATAAGGTTACAGGATTCCGTGAAAAACCCGAATATTCCTTTAATGTCAGCATGGGTGTATATGCCATGAACCGCAAGATACTGGATTATGTGCCCCGGAATAAGCCTTTTGGTTTCGATAATCTGATGCTCTGCCTCCTTGAAAAGAAAATTCCTGTCAATGTGTTTCCTTATAAAGGTTACTGGCTTGATATCGGCAGACCTGATGATTATGAGAAAGCTAATGAAGACCTGGTAAAACTCTCGTTGCTTCTTTGAAAAAAATACTGGTTACCGGCTCCGATGGATTCATAGGCAGGGTTTTGGTAAAGCGGTTGCTCGATGAAGGTTTTGATGTCATGGGATTGGACCTTGCCCAGGGGGATATCACAAATCCCTCATGCTTTGACAATTTCCGGGAAGCGGAGTTTTTTCATGTGATCCATCTGGCAGGCAAAACATTTGTTCCCGACAGCTGGAAAGATCCCGCCGCCTTTTACCGGATCAACCTTATGGGGACTGTCAATGTACTTGAATTCTGCCGAAGAACAGGAGCCGGTCTTACCTATATCAGCTCCTATCTGTATGGTTCTCCTGACTACCTGCCCATCGATGAGAACCATCCGGTTAAATCCTATAACCCATATAGTCACAGCAAACTCCTCGCTGATAATACATGCCAGTTCTATGCCCGGAATTTTAAGCTAAGAATCTCTGTTCTTCGCCCCTTCAACGCATATGGGCCCGGCCAGCCTGCTCATTTTATAATTCCCGAGATCATTCACATGGTAAAGGATCCTCGAGTTTCAGAAATACAGGTGATGGATCTGAGGCCCAAACGGGATTATGTTTATATCGATGACCTGGTGGATGGCATTTTCCGTACGATCGAAGGCGAACCCGGGACATATAATATCGGGAGCGGGCAATCGGTGAGTGTGGAAGATCTTATTAAAACAATCATGAGGCTGAGTGGCATCGCCAAACCATACAAAGCAAGGGGTACAGAGAGGCAGAATGAAATATTCGATCTTTATGCGGGTATTGAAAGGATTCGCCGGATACTCGGATGGCAACCAAAAACGTCTTTCGAAGAAGGCCTGGGAAAATGTATCAATCCATGAGAGCTTTCAGGCTCATATCAAGACTTTGGATATGATGCGTGAGAGCTCCAACTGAAATAAAATCAACGCCGGTTGCGGCATAATCCCTGATATTATTTTCATTGATGCCTCCCGAAGCTTCCGTTTCAAACCGGCCACCGGTCATTACGACGGCATTTTTAAGATCCGGAGGAGAGAAATTATCCAGCATGATGCGATCAACACTGCCATGGTCAAGGACTTGCTGCAGCTCGGAAAAATTTCTCACCTCTATTTCTATCTTGAGGACTTTGTTATTTGATTTAAGATATTGCTGAACTGCGTCAATAGCCCTGACGATTCCACCTGCAAAATCCACATGATTATCTTTGATCATGATCATGTCATACAGGCCAAACCTGTGATTCAAGCCTCCTCCCGTCCTTACTGCATATTTTTCAAGCTCCCGGAGAAGAGGAGTCGTTTTCCTTGTATCCATGATCTTTGCAGGAAACTCTTCGGTGAGTCTGACCAGCCTGTTTGTGACAGTTGCAATACCGCTCAGCCTTTGCATGAAATTCAGGACAAGTCTTTCGGACTGCAGAATGGAAGAGATTTTGCCGTACACTTCAAATGCAATGTCACCTTTACTGATAATATCACCATCGTTAAGGAAAGATTTCATTATTAATCCCGGATCAACCAGGGCGAAAACTTTTTCTGCAACCTTCATGCCGCAGAGTATACCCTGAGCCTTGACTATGAGCCTTGACTTCCCGGTCGCATCAGGCGGAATAGTAGATAGTGTGGTGTGATCACCATCCCCGAGATCTTCGGCCAGGGCCTGACTGATTATGTCGTTCAGATTCATCCCTTCAATCCTTCATTCCTTTTATATTACTCTGACTCTATGTGCAACTGATAGATACGGTATTCACCGTTACTTTTCCGGAGCAGAAAATACAGGCTATACTTCTTTCCACCTGCGGTCATGTTCCCCATGGTATATTTTGAACCGTCAGAAGAATCGCCCTCCCTGTTTACCGATACATTGCTCACGGGTTTATTGCTGAAAAACTCTTTTATGATCCTTGAAGCCTGTGTTTTGCTGTAACTGTCCTTAAAACCGGGAATGCTCAGGTTGACCATCTCATTGAAATATTTTCCCACATCAGCCGGATTTCCTTTTTTCAGGACATCAATAATTTCTGAGGAAGGATCAGCCTGGAAGAGTATGGGCCCGGGGATCATCATACAGGAAAAAAAGATTATTCCGAACAGCCTGACCATTTTTTTATTTTTTCAAAATTAATATTTTTAAGAATTCCGATATTTGCCAAAGCCGAAAAGCTTGATCGCATGAAGATACGGGTTATTGTCATAGGAAAAACGGATGAAGAATATTTAAGGAGAGGAATCAGGGAATATATTACCCGCCTGAAACGTTATATCCCGGTGGATTATGTAGAGATTCCGGCTTTGAAAAATGCCTCATCACTGACCATACCGGAGCAGCAGGCACGTGAAAAGGAAATTCTGGAGAAACAGATAAAACCGGGTGAAACTGTGGTCCTGCTGGATGAACATGGACGGCAGCTGACATCATCTGAATTGGCATTATACCTGAACCAACGGTTGGTTTCGGGCATCAAATCCCTGGTATTTCTGGCTGGAGGGCCTTATGGGTTTCACAAGGACTTTAAAAAAACCAACTATGATTTGGTCGCGCTATCGAAGATGACATTCTCCCACCAGATGGTAAGACTGATCTTCGCAGAGCAGCTGTACCGCGCCTTTACTATACTCAGGAACGAATCTTATCATCACGAATGAAGCCATGCTCAAGGCTTCTGTTAACATTTTTTTAACGCAGGGGTTAACAAATATTAACAAGGACCACTTTAACAGGTCGCTGAGCTTTTATACCTTTGCGGCATCAAATTTTAACATATATGGTTGAGACTGATATTAAATACCTGAATGAGCGGATCCAGAGGGAAAGCGCTTTCGTGGATATGGTCACTATGGAAATGCATAAGGTGATCATTGGACAGAAACATATGATTGAACGCCTCCTGATTGGTTTACTTGCCAACGGACATATCCTCCTTGAAGGGGTTCCCGGGCTTGCAAAAACCTTGGCCATTAAAACCCTGGCCAGTATAATCGAAGCAAAGTTCAGCCGTATTCAGTTTACGCCTGACCTGCTGCCTGCCGACCTTATCGGAACCCTTGTATACAGCCAGAAGAAAGAGGAGTTCCAGGTACGGAAAGGACCTATTTTCGCAAATTTTATTTTGGCTGATGAAATTAACCGTTCCCCGGCCAAGGTCCAGAGTGCGTTGCTCGAATCAATGCAGGAAAGGCAGGTTACCATTGGTGACCAGACCTTCCTTCTGCCTGAACCCTTCCTGGTTCTTGCAACGGAAAACCCTATCGAACAGGAGGGAACGTATCCTCTTCCCGAAGCGCAGGTTGACCGTTTCATGCTGAAAGTAATTATCGGCTATCCGGATAAAAAGGAAGAGAAACTGATCATCCGCCAGAATATAGGAAATGAAATTGTGGCTGCAAATACAATTATTAAACCAGCAGATATCCTGAGGGCCAGAGCTGTCGCAAGGGAAGTTTACCTTGATGAAAAAATAGAGAATTATATTACTGATATCGTTTTTGCCTCGCGTTTCCCGGCCGATTATAAGCTCAGGAAATTCGAAGGGCTCATCAGTTACGGTGCTTCACCAAGGGCAAGTATCTACCTTGCACTTGCGTCCAAAGCGTATGCATTCATCAAGCGCCGCGGTTATGTGATCCCGGAAGATATCCGCGCCGTTGCACATGATGTAATGCGCCACCGCATCGGTCTTACATACGAAGCCGAAGCAGAAAATATCACATCGGAAGACATAATTAACGAGATACTGAATACAGTTGAAGTACCATAATTAAGCGTATAGCGAATGGCGAATAGCGAATAGATACACACTAATCGCTCTGCGCTAATCGCTAATCGCTTTTTGAGAATTACATCATCACGAGCAAAATGGAGTCCTCCGAACTTTTCAAAAAGGTCCGTAAAATTGAAATAAAGACCAGGGGTCTGTCCAACCAGATCTTCTCCGGACAGTACCATTCTGTCTTTAAAGGGCGGGGTATGGCCTTCAGCGAAGTAAGGGAATACCAGTTTGGTGATGATATCAGGAATATTGACTGGAATGTGACCGCCCGGTTCAACCATCCGTATATCAAGATATTTGATGAGGAAAGGGAACTCACGGTAATGCTCCTGATCGATGTGAGCGGGTCCAACCATTTCGGTACAAGGAAAAGCCTGAAAGAGGAACTTATCACGGAGATTGCCGCTGTGCTTGCATTCAGTGCAATCCAAAACAACGATAAGGTCGGAATGATATTTTTCAGTAACATTATCGAGAAGTTCATTCCTCCAAAAAAAGGGCCTTCTCATATCCTGAGGATCATCAGGGAGCTTGTGGATTTCAAACCTCAGCAAAGGGGTACGAACCTCACGGAACCATTGCGGTTTCTGACGAATGCGATCAAAAAACGTTGCACTACATTTATTATCTCCGATTTTATCGAGCATAGTTTTGTGGATGCCATTAAAATCGCGAATAAAAAGCATGACCTCATTGCGGTGCAAATCTATGATGAGCGGGAAACAAATCTGCCGGATGTCGGTATAATCAGGGTGAAAGACGCGGAATCGGGAGCTCAGCAATGGGTTGATTCATCGGATTTCCGGCAGCGGGCTTATTTTAAAAAATGGAATGACGACCACGAGGCCTTTCTCAATGATACCTTCCTGAGGAGCGGGGTAGACTGGGTGAAGATCAGGACCGACCAGGATTATGTTAAACCACTGATAAATCTCTTCAAAAAGCGGGGTGCAAGAAAGTAGTCCGGTGCGAACCATTCACATCATCGGTATTGTATTGATCCTCCTTGCAGGGAACCCATCCTTTTCACAGGATGTCAGGGTAACCGCCAGGCTTGATACCGGCGCAATGCTCATCGGTGATCATGTGGGACTTAAACTGCAATTCAACGGCCCTGCCGGAATACAAGTCATCTGGCCGTCCTTTAACGATACCATACTTGGTAACATTATTGTCATTGGCCGGTCAAAAGTTGATAGCAGTTTTTCAAAGGATAAAAAGTCCCTGACACTTACGCAGGAACTCAATCTTACATGTTTCGACTCGGGTTTTTATACCATTCCACAGATACCATTCCGGTACAGGCTCCTTCCTGACACCTCGGTGAAAACAGCATCGACCGGCCTGAGCATGCTGATGGTCCATACAGTTAAAGTGGACACAACCAATATTATCAAACCCATCAAAGGCCCTCTGAGAGTGCCCATCACCTTTCTTGAGGTTTTGCCGTATATTCTGATGGCACTTGCGTTGATCGCACTGGTCATTGTCCTGATATGGTATGTAAGAAAAAGGAAAAAACATGAGCCACTGATCCGGATCAGGCAGAAAGTGAAGCTTCAGCCTCATGAAAAAGCCTTGCAGGACCTTGAAAAACTCAGGATTAAGAAACTATGGCAGGACGGGCATGTGAAAGAATATTACAGCGAACTCACCGATATTCTCAGAAACTACATCGAGGAAGGATTCGGTATACCTGCCATGGAAAGTACCACCTATGAGATTGTCGGTAAACTGAGGAAAAATAATGTATTTGCAAAACCTGTTGTTGAAAAGGTTGACCAGATACTGCAGAATGCAGATATGGTAAAATTTGCCAAACTTATCCCGCTGCCACACGACAATGAAAATTCGTTGAATGCAGGAATTGAATTTGTAAACCAGACGATGAGACCCATGGTTGAAAAACCTAAGGTTGAAACAATAAACCACATAAACATGGCATCTCAATCGTAACAAATTATGCACGGACTGATATTTGCAAACCCGGGCTTTCTTTTCCTGCTGCTGATTGTTCCAGCGCTGGCTGTCTGGTATTTCTACCGGAGAAAAGAAAATCAGGCAGTCCTTCAGGTCAGTTCTACCCGTGGTTTCCGTAAGGATTACGTGCAATGGAGACATTATTTATACAATGGGTTATATGTGGCAAGGCTTCTGGCAATAACCCTGCTCATTTTGGCCCTGGCCCGGCCGCAAACCAGCCTGAGCCGGCAGTCTATAAACGTTGAAGGGATTGACCTTGTTATAGCTTTGGATATCTCAGGATCCATGCTTGCACGGGACTTCCACCCCGACCGCATAGAAGCTGCCAAGGATATTGCGATGGAATTCATTGACGGCAGGCCAAATGACAGGATCGGGCTGGTTATATTCAGCGGGGAATCGTTTACCCAGTGTCCCATCACAACGGATCATGCGGTACTGAAAAACCTTTTCAAGGAAATTAAAAGCGGAATGATTGATGATGGTACAGCTCTTGGCGACGGGCTGGCGCTTGCCATAAGCCGTCTGAAAGACAGTAAGGCAGTCAGCAAAGTGATTATCCTGCTTACTGATGGTAAGAATAATATGGGATCTGTAGACCCACTTTCTGCTGCGGAAATCGGCAAGCTGTTCGGGATCAGGATTTATACAATAGGTATTGGGACCATGGGGTATGCTCCTTACCCGGTACAGACGCCATTCGGGATCCAGATGCAACAGATGAAAGTGGAAATTGACGAACCTTTGCTTTTTAAGATTTCACAGATGACCGATGGAAAATATTTCAGGGCCCAGAATAATACAAAGCTCAGAGCGATTTATAAGGAAATTGATAAAATGGAGAAAACCAGGATAGATGTGACAGAGTTCAGGAAAAAGAAAGAAGAGTTTCTGCCCCTGGTATTGCTTGCGTTTGTTCTGCTGGCATTTGAAGGATTAATCAGATATGCAGTTTTAAAGACCATACCGTAAATTAACAGAATGTTCAGGTTTGCACATAGTGTTTCATTTTTTGCGTTACTCCTGATTCCGCTTGTTACAGCCGTTTTCGTATTGTTTATGATCAGGCGGAAAAAAGCTATGGACAGGTATGGGGAGAATAGTCTGCTGAAGATCCTGGCGCCGGAGTTTTCCACGGCAAAACCCATCATAAAATTTGTCCTTTATTCGCTCGCTCTTGCCGCTATGGTCACGGCGCTGGCTGATCTGCAATCGGGATCCAGGATTGAAAAAGTGAAGCGAAAAGGTATTGATCTGATGATCTGCCTCGATGTGTCAAACTCCATGCTGGCACAGGATATAAGGCCCAACCGGCTCGAACGTGCCAAGCAGGCTATTTCAAAGCTTACCGACAAACTCGAAGGGGACAGGATCGGGCTTATCGTTTTTGCAGGAAGAGCCTATACCCAGCTGCCCATTACAACAGACTATGCTGCAGCTAAACTTTTTGTCAGCATTGTCAATACGGGTATGGTCCCGACACAGGGAACCGACATTGGTGATGCAATTAAACTTGCGGTTTCCGGTTTTGGTGAAACCAAACACAATAAAGCTATTGTTCTGATAACCGACGGAGAGGATCATGAAGGTCAGGTCCTTGAACAGGCTGAGGCAGCATCGAAGGCCGGAATTATACTGTATACCATCGGAATGGGCCTTCCCGAAGGCGCACCCATCCCGGTTTCTGAAGGTGACATTCAGACGGGCTATAAAAAGGACAGGGACGGCAATACCATTATCAGCAGGCTGGATGAGAATATTCTGAAGCAAATCGCAAGCGTGGGAAAGGGAATGTACGTGAGGGCCAGTAATTCAGATGCCGGTCTCAACACCGAATTTGAAGATCTTGAGAAGATTGAAAAATCAGATATTGAAAGTAAACAATTTTCTGATTTTGAAAGCAGATTCCAGTATTTTGCAGGCCTCGCCCTGTTGATACTGATACTTGACCTGTTTATCTTTGAGCGGAGAACGAGATGGATTAAAAATATTAAACTTTTCAGGGATTTTTAATTATGAAAACAAAGCTGATTTCATTGTTGCTTTTGTTCATGCTGACCACTCCTGTTTTTTCACAGAAGGAAAACCCCCTTTTGCGCAAAGGCAACAACCAGTATGAGCAGGGAAACTTTAAAGAGGCTGAGAAAGATTACCGGAAAGCGCTGGAAATAAATAAAGAATCGGTTAAGGGCCGGTTTAACCTGGGCACAACCATTTATCAGGAAAAGAATTTTGAAGAATCAGCCAAACTCTATGGCGAACTGGCCGGTAAAAACCAGGACAGGGATATCGAGGCAAAGATCTACCATAACCTGGGGAATTCCTTTCTGGAAGCCAAGCAGTATGATAAAAGCATTCTCGCGTATAAAAATGCATTGATGAATAAGCCTTCAGACCTGGATACCAAATACAATCTTGAATATGCAAAAATGATGCTGAAAAAACAGCAACAGCAGCAACAAAAAAACAAGGATAAGCAAAATCAGGACAAGAAGGATCAGAAGAAAGACAAGAATAAGCAGGACAAGAATAAGCAGGACCAGAAGAATCAGCCCCCTCAGGATCAGAAAAAACTGAGCAAGGAGGATGCAAACAGGATGCTCGAGGCCTTGAAAAACGATGAAAAGAAAACCATGCAGAAAGTGAAGAAAGAAAAAGCAAAGGTTCAGGTTAAAGGAATTGATAAAGACTGGTAATATATTTTTCTGTAAATTGGGAAAGATAAATTGTACAATAATATATATATGGTGTTCAGAAGGCTTTTATTGATTGTTGGATTTCTTGCCATTCTTGCAGCCGGCTTCTCTCAGGATGTTACATTTCAGGGGTCAGCCAAAACGACTGTCAGTATTGGTGAATCCTTCACATTAACGTATATACTGAACAGCCAGGGTACTGACTTCAGGGGACCCAGGTTAAATGGTTTAG
>Ga0182011_10005377_pt1 | contig 10080 bp, 9 predicted proteins | sample 711E1DmetaG_FD_120481 | JGI IMG/M metagenome (GOLD analysis project Ga0182011, IMG submission 120481) | Permafrost microbial communities from Stordalen Mire, Sweden - 711E1D metaG | ecosystem: Environmental > Terrestrial > Soil > Wetlands > Permafrost | place: Sweden: Stordalen | collected...
CTGGCACGAAGCCAGATATTCACTCGCACTCTCATGATAAAGAAATTCTATTTCCTTTCAGGAAGACAATTATTCTGCGCCTATTGATTAATTAGGATGATTACGCAATGGGATAGGGCAGGGCCCGACGGTGGTGCCGATAATCGCCAGTCGCGTACATTCATTCTTGCAAGTTCTTTCTCAGAAGTCGAAGCCATTCATCAGCCCCACACGAGCTGGCTTCGACTTTTTTGTTTCTATCCAGAAATGAGCCCATATCCGTCCATATGTTCATTCGGGAGCCGGGGTTTTCTCTTCAGAGGAGATTCTGGCCTCTTTTGCTTACCCTTAAGTTGTCAGATTCAAAGGAGCACTCTATGAAGAACATCATTACCATTCTGGCAATTATCCTCATTTCCTTAAACCTCGGACATGCACAAACGCCAACCGATGGCTTGGTGGCCTACTATCCATTCAACGGCAACACAAAAGACGAGAGCGGGAATGGTTTCGACTGCAATCCCATGGACTGCAGCCTCGCCCCTGATCGCTTCAACGATCAGAATTCGGCCTATCTCTTTACTTCTCCCAGTTCAATGTCTGCAAACGTGGACCAGGTGCTTTCACTTACCCAAGTGACACTTTCAAGTTGGATAAGAATTGATGGAGCCGGTACTGACAATCCAAGAATTGTTGCGGTTGGTCCCCCATCAGGTCCTGATCACTATTACTCGTTGATTCTGAAACAGGGGAGCATGAGGTTGTGGTTTTTCACGGCCTTGAACTACGGGGTAGCAGACGCCTACAGTAACACAGCACTCTCTCCAGATGGCAGGTGGCACCACGTAGCAGCCACATGTGACGGAACAACCATACGATTCTACATCGATGGGGCCTTGGACAATGCCACTACTGCTGGCGAACCTCTCGAACAGTTTTCCAGCGCGGTACTAGATATTGGCTACAGCGGTTACCCCCACGACTACTTCGATGGTGCAATCGACCAAGTCCGCATCTACAACCGTGCTTTATCTGATGCCGAGATTCAGGCGCTTTACCATGAGGGTGGCTGGCCCAGGCAACACGCGGAATTCTTTGACGATTTCTACTATTCACCCCATTCCGATCCACTACTCAAAACACGTGGATGGAATGTGATTGAGGGCAAAAGCGGACCACCAACTGAAAATACCGTCTACTGGGACACTAACCAAGTTAATTTCACAGGAGACACCCTTCTTCTTTCCACATACGTCATAAATGATGTTTCGAAACTGAAATGCGCCCGATTAGAGACTGGTTCAATTTTCTACGAAGGGACGTATGCCGCGAGAGTCCGTTTCGATGATAGTTCAGCAAATCCCATCACCGCGCTGGATGGGAATGTTGAGACTTTCTATTCTTACTTCAATGGTGCCGCGATAAACCAACACTCCGAGTGTGATTTCGAGTATTTGCCATTTAATACCTGGGCCAGATCCGATGACAGATCTCCCACTTTGTATTCAACATCATGGGGAACCGACGGCAAGTCATATTCGCGTGACTCTAGTGGAGGGAGCTACGCAGGATGGCATACTCTCTTATTCCATGTTCAGAATCAAAGTGTGGATTTTAGTGTGGACGGGAATGTCATACCGGCCGAAAGCCCACATTACTATCCAGTTCATTACATGAATATCTCTCTTGCAAACTGGATCGCAGGACATTTTGTCAATGATCAATTCACGAACTACGAAGTCAATTGGTTAATGACTACACCGAGAACCTCTGCGATGAAGGTGGATTGGGTTTATTATGCGAAGGACGTGAGCCTATCGACAACCGAAGTGGAACAAGTGGTGGATTATCTTCGGACCGCACCCATCCCGCATTTCGTCAATACCCTCCCAAAAGGATCCCAAGGATCGAACAGCCAACAGGTGACCGGCAGCGGGAATGTGGACTTCAATGGACAAGGCGGGACGACTGGAGTCAGTATAGACTTCTCAAGTGTCGTCGGATCGGGAAATGTCACGGTTACACGATTCGGGAATCCCGCTCTAAATCCTATTTTCTCTGGGATCCAACCAAAATCAACCAGCCCTTACAGGTGGGTCATTTCTCAAACCGGCATATCTTCGTTTGTCGCGAAAGTCGCTTTCTCTTTGTCGAAGTTCTGGACTGGAGTGGTAGATCCCACGTTGGTCAAAGTATTCAAGCGTGAACCCGAAAACGTGGGGACTTTTGCTGAAGTTCCTACTTCATACAATTCGAGCACAAACAGCATAGAGGCAACAGTCAGTAGTTTCAGTGAATTCGTTTTTGGAGCAGACTCTTTGCTTTCAAATGTAAAGGAACACCAAGAGATTGTTTCATATAGTCTATTTCAGAATTACCCCAACCCCTTCAATCCCTCGACGACGATTCGCTATGAACTGCCTCAGAAATCCCAAGTGAGCTTGAAAGTCTACAACATCCTCGGCCAGCTTGTGACTACTCTTGTGAATGGGGAACAAGAGGCCGGCTATCACGAAGTTCGCTTCGATGGCTCCAACCTCTCCAGCGGAGTGTACTTCTATCGGCTGCAGGCGGGAAGCTTCGTAGAGACCCGCAAGCTTCTCCTTCTTAGATGACCGTTGTGGTCAATTTGGTAAACAAAGGGCTCGGCAGTCATCACCGGGCCCTTGCTGCTTCAGCTCTGTGTCGTCACAAGCTTCCGGTCTTGGACAATGGCTGCGGGTGCAAGGTGAGATGAACGAATTGGGCGACTAGCATGAGGAATTTGTGAAGAACCTGGCGCCGAGGGTGGATGTGGTCTAACAGGAAGTCGTTCTTTTCTCAACTTCTAATTTTCCGAGAGACGATGAGAACAAACAATTGAAGACATAGAAATCGGCTAGAGGAGGGGGAACATTGGAATAGGATATAGACTAGCTGTCGTGAAGAATTCCAACATCTATCAATCGTTTTGGATTTGGCCTAAGAATCATACCCTAAAATGATCTGCAGGAGGGCGTGACATCTTGCATAGCTTTATCCTACGATTGAATTTTTCGATTTCAATCGTTGAAGTTTCCCTGGATACTGTCTATCTTCCACATCATCGCTTGAGATAGTCAAGCGTCGCAATGATATGAAAGGATGCTGGATCAGTTTTCCTTTTGCCAAATGAGCTATTTGGATTTTACTTGGATTTGCTATTGGTGGAACCGTCGAGGCAGATGCTACAGATTGCGGAAGAGTACTGCCGTGCGAACATACGGCATCCAGCATCAGTGCAGTCGTTATGTGCGAATATTGAAGCAGTTACAGAGACGCGGCTTCGGCAGTGCGTGGAATTGCCAATTACTTTCGTAAACGCCTCGGCAAGTTTACATCATCTGCAGCGTACAGCTAAGATTGCTGCCCTAAGATTGTTGTCGAACCTCTGCAAATTCACCTTTGTTAGCGAACTCGAAGGGAACCACGAAGAACTACAACCGTTGAGTCCTGAAATTGTCTTTTCTGTGTTGATATTTTATGGAACTCTTGTAGCGGACACTACGCGGTCGATCCTGACCGAAGTAGATCTGGAGAGCTGCCGAGACGGATTCCTGATGGCAGAGGCATTCTTAATTCTTGGTGGAACTCGCGAATCTCGTGGGGATTACCACACCACGAAGAATCAATGGGGGAAGATCATCACTGCGTCAGGAAGTGAAAGTAAAGTTGTTGCATACGAATTCATAGGTAGATATCCGTTACGCATTATGACGCTGTCAGCTTTAAGGTCTGCTGGAAGCACGACGCGAAAGTGCTAAGCGCCGTGCAATAGCAACCTCCCCGTCTCCTTTCTTTATTTGAGCGCAGGTCGGTCAAATTGGTATCTTGGGGGATCGATATGACTTCGATTTATCAAGACTTACTGCAATCTCGGAGAGACCTCACCCAGTGGTTAATCCACTTCACGCGAGGAGAGGGCTTAGATGCCCAGGATGTGTTATACCATATTCTCATGGAGGGAGTTTTGCGGCCTGGATGGGCGACGCGGGGAGAGTGGGATGAGAGCACCGTCTACGGCGAGATCGAAGCAGTTTGTTTCAGCGAACAGCCTGTCGACGCTTTCATCGAGTACGTCAATAAAAGACAGAATCATAAATACGTCGCCGGATATGGGTTGTTCCTTCATCGAAATGACGTGCACGCCGCAGGCGGGTTGCCGGTAATCTACGGGCTGGGAAGTTGTCACGTGGAAACAAGAGGGGACCGGCGCCTAATCAAAGCTGACGACCTCCCTCTAAATGAACAGTACAGGTACATAGTATTTTCCCCAAATAACATTGAGCATCCGATTGATTGGACGCACGAACGGGAATGGCGTTGGCCTGCAAACAGTCTATTTGCCAATGGCTCCAAGCTGTTTTTTATTGGACTCCCACAGAACCAGTACAAATGCCGTGTTCACGCTTTTGTTGAACACGATGCAGACATTAAGACCTTCCAAACGAGAATTAAAGGGATGATGGAGCGAGACGAGGTTGGAAAGGTGGGTAGGCCCATGGTTGAGGACTATGACCAGTACTGGAAGGCCAAGTTGCTCAAAATGCATTTGGTGTCCCTTGAAACCGCGAAGAGGGAAGGCATTTCACGATTTGAAGATTGGCCGGACAAGTTCAAATCGCCCTTGATACCGTAGTATGAACTTCAATAGGTTGTCAACTTCGTCATCCAAAGCAGCCCGGGAAAAATTAGGACAATCTGACGTTCTCATCAAACATCAATTTGTACGGTCACTAGGTATCGTTATCCTTGCGTAGATATGGCGAATACAAAGGTTAGACGATTAGGTAAGTACTTTCCGCGGAATAACTTTCCAGCAAACTCTGCAAGAAAGCGGAAAGAGACGCTCTTCGTAATTGCGTTTGCACGAATGTACAAACGGACACAACACGGAAAGACCCTTCAAATGGCACGTGAACTTTACATGAACGGATACGGAATTGCAGACCTAGTCAGTTTGGAAATCACCCGCGACAAGAGAACTGGGAAAACTAAAGCACCACAAGTCGTATCGTTTGAAATGAAACTCTCTGATTGGAGACGCGCTATTCAGCAGGGATTTCGGTACAGATTCTTCTCGAATAAGTCAATTGTCGTGCTACCACTCGCAGAAGCCGTAAAGGCAATGGAACTGATCAAGACCTTTCGAGTTCTCTATTTGGGATTGTGGGGGTTTGATGTAAAGAGGGGTGAAATACTTCAATACTATACCCCTCCGATGAGGAGAGCCTTAAATCCGTTGGCCAATCGAAAAGCAATTGATTTCTTGAGATCAACACTATAACTCTGCAATGCGACGAAAACTCCTAATCCCTTCATTTAGTGGTTCAAGATGCTCGTCATTTGATTTGGGGTCGGGTCGTAATCCGGTGCTTTGAATCCGACTATAATATTCCACTGCGTTTTCAATTGCATCCTCACACAATCTCAGACTTGATGTGACATTCCTCCTCACCAAAGAATTGCATAGCGTCTTAATGGCCTCCCATGATTGGAGGACCTCCTTAGACCTTTCGGGTTCGTCTTCATAAAAATTGTCAGTCTCGATCCCATTTCTTATTTCAGGGACAAATTCCTTCCAAGATTGATACTCATCAAATCTTATCCGATTGAGTAGGGAATTACAAAGGTAGCGCGGTATCGGCTGCCTCCCACCAGTAAGTGTTGGCAAGAACCTCTCCATTGAGAATGTTCGCAAGTTTGACCACCAGCCTGTTGAGCCAGCATCACCACCTACCGCGCCCAAGAAGGGTGTCAATATATCCGAGTAACCGTTGATCACCTTGAATCCATTCACCTTCAAAGTATAGTTTAGTAGTAGCCAACCCGCGATCACGTCTGAATTGAAAATGTCTAATCTTGTTTCGCTATTGCGAGCTGACACTATCAGATAAAAACCGTCTGGGGGAGAGTCCACAGACGTTATGTCGTTCAAGAACTCTTGAAGTTCCAAAGGGTTTGTCAGCGTGTCTCTTGATACTGCAAGAGTTGCATACACAGGAAGATCCTCATTCACTTTTGCAGTAACATCTTTAGCCAGGCGGATAAATGTGTTGGAAATCGTCGCCTCGCGGGAGTCGAAGGAGCGTGATATCAGGATGTTGGGTGCAAGTATCGTTGATACCCCCAATTCGGTCTCAAACGTGACAGTTTTGCGCAAAACTGATATAACATTCTTCTCGATTTCCAGTCTGTTTTTGGTCAATGGCGAAAAATATATGTTGTATTCCTCTAGGTTCCCAATTTTAGCTCTCGGGTCATTCGTAATCATTGCCGCGTAGATTTGAGGATCAAAGAAAACTTCTGCTCTCGAGGAGGCGTCCTGTACTTCTTGTATTCTCTCAAGTAAGCGATCAGGTTTGATATCCTTTGGACTAAACACCACACCGTCGATAAATTCTGCGGTCAACCCTTCAATTATCTTGTTTCCTTCAGCGTATCCGTGTTGGGCGAATAGTTTCATTTTACAGTTCCAATGCTTGCTCAATAGTTTTGATGTTGCCCCGAAGAGCAGGCAGTTTCTTTAGTAGCTGATTAATGATCGTCGTAATCTTAATCGATAGGTCGGCTCGATGAACTTCAATAGGCTTAGGAATTTCTTTAGCTATCCGTGAGAGAGTTAGTAACATGTCGTCCCGGTCACGTGCAAGCGGATGTTGACCGCATGCGTATTCATATAACGTGACGCCGATGGTGTATAAATCGCTCCTATAATCCAGTGAATCTCGAAAGTCGGGTCTTAACATTTCTGGGGCCAAATACCGAGTTGTTCCGGGAGGGGGAAAACGTTGGCTAGGGTCAACAGTCAACGCCGTTTCATAAATTGAAAACGCGATCCCCAAATCGAGCAAAACAAATGGTCTATCGACGATATCGGTCTTAATGACATTAAGTGGTTTTATGTCGCGATGAACTGTTCCAAGATTGAACCAGAGATCTTTCACCGCTTTGACCAAACACTCTGCGGCCAAAAGTAATTCGTCTTCGCTTGGACGAGAGCCGCTTTGAATCAGCGATTGCAGATCCGGCCCATCCAGTAGTTCTTCAGAATATGCAATAAATTCGTGTCCTTGGATCGATATAGGTGTTGGCCGCAGAAGTCCCAATTTGACTATATAGGGACTAGTAGCTTTGCCCAACAAATCTATCTCCCTTTCTACGCGCTTCTTGATTTCCTCTCGGAGATCAACACGGTAACGCTCGTCAACATCCAAGAAAGGTGGGAGGTATGCTAACTTTAGGGCTTCTCTTGATCCCCCAGATCTAGTCGCAGGGTAGAAAATCTTGAAACCACCTCGCTTGGGAACTCCAAGATCTGTGTAATGAGGTACAATTGCTAAAATCTCCTCCCTGGTTGGGGTATACGGAACCATTGGTCTAATCCTAAATTAAAGCGAGAAGTAGTACCTTAAGTATTCCTTTAACATTGCAAGCTATAGAGTTTCAGTGACCACGCTGATATTGAAGCGTGCATTGGATTCTTCTATGTACCCAACTTCTCTTGATAGAGGAGAATCAGCTCCGACCTGCTGCGAATGTAACGATCCCCAAGACTGCACGTCCCCCAGCAGCTAGAATGCGGAAGCCTTCTACATCTCTCGAATGAGGAAGTCCTCCATCTCAATCCCAGCTCACTCACGATCCGGGTCGAGCTTCTTTCTCAAGAAACTAATGATAATCGGGTTGATAGGCAAGAAGGCAAAGGGGAGGGGCCCCCGAAGCAGGTTGTTTGCGAATGTTCAAAACGTTGAGTAGCTTATTATCACGTCCTTTGGCGACAGAGGCGTGAAGTTGGCAGTGACGGGACCTCTTTCATCTGCATCATGGATGGGAGAGGTCGTTGTGTTTATGAGACATTTGTTGCATCGGCGACGCGGACGGTAGGCAGTCCACCATTGAGGAGGCACAACAATGCGAGGTGCAGTCACATTGTCTTTGATCATCCTCTTTTGTTCTTCCTTTGGCTGTAACCAGGTTCGCTCTTTCATCGACCCGCCCGACATGGCTAAATACATTGAGCTGATTCGCGAGTCGAAAATGTCCGAGACAGCAACGACAACCCTAAGAACGCTCGCCGATGTCCGCGCCGGCTTTACCTTCATCACGAGCGACAGGAACCGACCATACCAGCTGACTTATTCCAACGCTAAGTGTGCGGGACCTTATGCTAATCGCGACACGGTCCGCGCAGAATTCGACCGACAATCAGCTCTCGCCAACTCGGAATTTCAGGCTTTGAAGAAACTGTCTGACTTTGATTTGTCTGGTTTCGTTTCAACAGAGGAGGCATTGCGGGTAAAGAGGCTGATTGAACTGGGGTACCAATTCCCCGCGATTGTTGCAGGCGAACGAGGAGATACAAACATGGTCTATTATACCTTGAGCATGAACCGTGTCGAGCTTCAGGAAATGCTCCACGACTACCAAGATCTTTCAGGCAAACTCGTTTCCCTCGGCCGTGAGCCACTACCAACAATCCGGTGGTGATGGGGCGACGCACGGGAGTTGCCTCGCCATCGGCTTACGCTGACGGAAAGTCGGCCAGCGCGAATTCCGGCCGGTGCGAAACCTGAAAAAGAGTCGTGGTTTTCGTAATTCACGAAACGGTGTAAGTGTGGTGCATTAATGAACGTCCATCAGCCGCAGCTAAGCCGCGGGCGTTTGGCAGCCAGCCGGGCTCGATAGGTCACCATGTCAATTAAGTACGTCAGTGCTCGTGTCCAAATCTCTGGGTCCACCAAAGAACAGCACAAATCGGCTGATTAGGACGATCGCAGTCTTTAAACTATTCAAGGCTGTGCTACTGGCCTGTCTGGGATTCGGGGCCTTTAGACTCCTCAATCCAGCCGTCGGTCAGAAGTTGACTCATTGGGTTGGCTCGTTTGCATGGAGCTACAATCGAGGTTTTGTACTTTCCGTTCCGGCTAAGCTCACAGGACTAAAGCCAACCCAATTGAAGGCTTTGGGAATCGGTGCCTTCCTCTATGCGATTCTCTTTGCAGTCGAAGGGATAGGCTTGTGGTTTGAAAAGCGATGGGCTGAGTACCTCACTGTTATTGCCACAGGTTCTTTGTTGCCGTTAGAACTGTATGAACTCTGCAGGAGATCCACTTATTCACGCGGGTTGACGCTATTGCTTAATCTCGCTGTTCTCATTTACCTGATAAGAGTCGTGCGTCGCCGGGCCGCCTGACGCCTTTATAAAGGAGATTGTCCCCGCCCAAAGAGCCGGGATCTCCGACAAGAAAAAAGAGATCTCCCGTTGCGAGGCGCAATCGTCGATCGGGACCAGACTGAGGCGGTGAAGTTCGAGACTGTGGGAGCGGCGGGTAATGCTCGTGCTGATACGTGGCCGTATTCATCCCCCACATCACAATGAGGGAGCTACATAATGCCAGTGAGAGTGTTGACTCCAAACGCTGTAGCCGCTTTCGTCCGTCGAAAATTACGGTCGAAACTTGAGGAGGACTTTAGCGGTCGGGTTTTCCGTATTTTTCGCGAACGAGATCTTCATGCGTGCTCCTACTTTCACTTACGAAGGTTCTTCGGGAACAATTCTAATTGGGAAATTCTAAATGAGCCACTTTTGCGAGGCCTTAAGGGTAGGAATAGGGGTGCGCACCCTGACATGGCACTGCTTCGTAACGGCAGGCTAAACTTCTTGCTTGAATTCAAATTTCGAAGGCGATACTCTGGCGTACAGAGAAAAGACCAGCGTGTACTCAGGATGGCTGTTAGAAAGAAGAAATGGGCGAAGAAGGTCTTTTATATTGAGGCAGTTATTCAACCCAAGCGGAAGTCAAGGCGGCATCTCATTCCGTATCGAAGTCGGATAGTTACCATTTCAATGTTGCCGGGGCGCCTCCAGGAATATCTCAGTTTGTATCGATTGTATCGAAAACCTAAACCGAGACGGACTTAGCCAGCTCGAACTGTCTGAAGATCTTGATCAGAAACAAAATGTCCCGATGTCCTGGGGCATTCCTGCATCAGTTCATTCTCGATCTCGCAATGATCAACATCGTCGCGAGCTTCGGAGCTGGGCTATGAAGGCGGTGGCATGAACGTGAACTGATAGAA
>Ga0182011_10005381_pt1 | contig 10077 bp, 6 predicted proteins | sample 711E1DmetaG_FD_120481 | JGI IMG/M metagenome (GOLD analysis project Ga0182011, IMG submission 120481) | Permafrost microbial communities from Stordalen Mire, Sweden - 711E1D metaG | ecosystem: Environmental > Terrestrial > Soil > Wetlands > Permafrost | place: Sweden: Stordalen | collected...
TCCGGAAAGAGAACAAATTTTTATAATAGCAAGTCTTTAAGTAATTTCAATTAAAAATAAATTCACAGGATTAGGCAAATAGAAGGTAATAATTAGAGTCGGGGGTGAGGCCTGAAAATACGCCAAACGACTCAGGAGAAAGGAAGGCGGTCGGCGCGCAGATACCCCAAGACGCGGGACGCCAGATACCAGACCCTAAAACCGGGACGCCAGACCCGAATTAAGCCGTGGATGACGCGGACGACGCGGATTCTTTTCTCTCAACCTTCAACTTTTCGGTGTATTCGCCTGCTCCAGCGCTTCGTCGTGACCCAGGGCCAGCGCGGCCGCGATTCGTTTCTTCTCGATGGTAAGGGAGCCAACCGGCAGCGGCCGGAGCGGGCTGTACACCTGGATGCGCACACCCGTCGGCGGATGTTTCATCAGTTCGAGCGCGGCGTTATAATTCACATTTTGCCGGGCCGTCCAGACCCGGGCCACCTTGGGAAACTCCGGGTAAGCAACCCGCCCCAGCCAGCGCGGTATCGGCTTGAGCCGGAAACTTGGTTTGTGCGTCAGCACCACGGTAATGTCCGTTGCGCCATCCTCGATCGCGCGCCGGACGGGAATGGGGTCCGACACCCCGCCGTCGGCGAACGGATGGCCGTCCACAAAATCATACCCGCGCGTCGCCAGCGGCATGGTGGACGTGGCGCGGAGGGCGGCAAAGACCCGGTCATCACAAACGCGGAAGTAAACCGGTCCGCCGGTATGACAGTCCGTCAGCACGATGAAAAAACGGGTGGGCGCGTTTTGCAGCGCCTCGACCGAAAGCGGAACATGCAGTCGGAAGACATGGTCCACCAAGTACGCCAGATCAATGATGGGTTTGCGGCGGAGAAAATTGGTTTTGCGCACCACCTTGCTGGCCATTTCGCGCCAGATGGTCAGGCCCGGTTCCCACAGTCCTGCGACGAAATAAGCCGCCGAACAAGCGCCGGATGAAGCTGCATAGACGAGATCGTATTGCCGCCGTCCGGTTTCATGAAGAAAGGCCAGCACCCCTGCCGCCCACGCCCCGCGCATGGCTCCGCCTTCCACAATCAACGCCGTTTTGCGCTGACTCTCCGGCCCGGTGATTCCCGTTGAATGCTCGATGTTCAATGTTTTCCACCCTCGATTCCCTTGCCGCCGCAATTCTGTCCGCATTCTTCGTTCCACATTCCCTGCCGCGGCAACTTTCCGCGTGGAATCCCGCTTTGCGGGAGAAGACGGAGCCCTAGCGAAGGCGGAATTCCGCAATCTGCATTCGAACGGCCTTCTGCGCGGCCTGCCGCGTGAGGCCCAACGGCCTTTTACGCGGATCTCAACTGCTGTTCAGCCTGGAACCAATGTTCCTGGTCATGGCCCTGTTCCTGCTCTTGGGAGAGCCATATTTCGTAGGCCTTCATGCTGATTTCCGTCTGGGATGGACCCGCTTTGGCCTTCTTTGGCGGGTTTTGCATAAAAGCAACAGCCACCGTGGTTTGCGTTGGTTTCGCGACAACGGGTCCGCGGGAAGCGGGGGACGGATACTTTCCTGTGTTTAATGTCATAATTACGTTTTTTTCTGGAACTGGTTAACTTCGGTTTCCGGACCGCTGATGCGGCTCGGGCATTGAAATGCACGGAATAAGAGGAGAGTGAAAACCCCCAAACAAGGGGCAGTCGGACACCTGGTAAACGATGCTCCGTTAACCGTTCAACCTATACTCAAACCCGGGATGCACAAGCTTAATCGGGATAAATCGTAATGTTCAGAATTGCGAAATGCGGATTCGTCATCGGACGCCGTCACCCGGTTTTTCACCAACGCCAACGCGGTCCCGAGATCCAGGTTGCCAGACTCGAAACAAGATAATTTTCAACCAACCCAAACCGCGGTGGAGGAAAAAAGCGCTTTTAATTTACCATCGGCACGGGATAGTTCGAGATGGCCCGCATGTATTGCGCGCGCTCGAATTCGCCGGGCGCGGGACATTTCTTCTGGCTGAGACTGCCTTTGAGCTGCGACACGGATTCGTATTCGTGCTCCTCCAGCCACGCGACGAGGTCGCGCTCAATCGTCGCGATTTGCCGGATGCCGTGCCGGATCAATACCGAACAAAGCATCGTCACGTCGGCGCCGGCCATGAGCATCTTCAACACGTCCGATGCGCGGTGGACGCCGCTGGTGGCGGCCAGGCTCGTGCGAACGTGGCCGTAAAGAATCGCAATCCAGCGCAGCGGCACGCGCATGGCCATTGGCGTGCTCAACAGGATGTTCGGTTTGACTTCCAGCGTTTCCAGGTCAATGTCCGGCTGATAAAACCGGTTGAACAGCACCAGGCCGTCCGCGCCCGCTTCGTCGAGCCGTTTCGCCATGTTCGCAAAATTGCTGAAGAACGGGCTGAGCTTGACGGCGACGGGGATGGTCACTTCGGATTTCGCAGCCTTGAGGATGTCCAGATACGTTTGCTCCACCGCCGTGCCCGTCAGATTGAAATCGGTCGGGATGTAATAAATGTTCAGTTCCAGCGCGTCCGCGCCGGCCTGTTGGATGAGTTTGGCGTATTGCGTCCAGCCGCCGGTGGAGGAGCCATTCAGGCTGGCGATGATGGGGAGGCGCGTCGCCTTTTTCGCCCTGGCGATGTGCTTGAGATATTCCTCCGGTCCAAGACAAAATTCCTCCTGCTCGGGGAAATAAGTGAGCGCTTCCGCGAAACTTTCGGTTCCTTGCTCAAGATTGTGCGCCAGTTCGGCGCGATCCTGGCGCAGTTGCTCTTCGAACAGGGAATGCAGCACCACGGCCGCCGCGCCCGCGTCTTCCATGCGTTTGACGTTGTCAATTTCCTCCGACAGCGGGGAGGCCGCGGGAACCAGCGGCGTGCGCAGTTTCAAACCGAGATAGGTGGTCGTCAGATCCATAGGCTTTTTATTTTGTAGGAGCCGAGGTAACGAGGCTCATTATTTGCATTTTCAATTAGAGCCCCTCACGTCGGCTCCTACGGTTTATGGTTGTTGATCCACGGTAGCCGCGGCCTGGGCCGGCGCGGGCTGGCCATTGCCGGCCTTGGTGTCGCGTTCCGACATAAACTGATACAATTTCCAGCGGTGATCGGCATCCACCTGGGCTTGGGCAAAGAGTTTTTTCGCCTCTTCGGGTTTGCTCTTCGTGAGCATCTTGAACCGATTTTCCGAGAGCAGGTAATCCTGCAGCTTGGCTTTGGCAGCCAGCGAATCCAACTGAAGCGGGTTCTCGCCGGCCGCGGCCCGCCGCGGGTCGAACCGGTATAGCAGCCACTGGCCGGAATCCACCACGAGCTTTTGCTGGCGCGCGCCGACGCCCATGTCCACCGCAATGCCGTGTGCGATGCAATGGCTGTAGGCGATGATGAGGGACGGGCCGGGATAGGATTCCGCCTCCACAAACGCGCGCAACGCCTGCTCGTCCTTCGCGCCCAACGCCACGCTCGCCACGTAGATGTGGCCGTAAGTCATGGCGATCAAACCGAGGTCTTTCTTGGCCATGGCCTTGCCGCCGGCGGCGAACTTCGCCACCGCGCCGCGCGGCGTGGACTTGGACATCTGCCCGCCGGTGTTGGAATAAACCTCGGTGTCGAGCACGAGCACGTTGACGTCGCGACCGCTGGCCAGCACGTGGTCGAGGCCGCCGTAACCGATGTCGTAAGCCCAGCCGTCGCCGCCGACAACCCACACGCTCTTGCGCACCAGTTGATCGGCGAGGCCGAGCAGCAGTTTCGCTTCCGGCGAATCGAGCTTCTGCAATTTTTGTTTCAACGCGGCCACGCGCTCGCGCTGCTCGTAAATGCCGGCTTCGTCCGCTTGATTGGCGTTGATGATGCCGTTTACCAGGTCGTCGCCCAGTTGCGGCGCGAGTTTCTTCGCCAGTTCGGCCGCAAATTCCTTTTGTTTGTCAATTGAAGCGCGGAAGCCGAGCCCGAATTCCGCGTTGTCCTCGAACAGCGAATTGCACCAGGCCGGCCCGCGTCCGCTTTTGTCCACGCAATAGGGCGTCGTCGGCAGGTTCCCGCCGTAAATCGAGGAACAGCCGGTGGCGTTGGCGATGACGGCGCGGTCGCCAAAAAGTTGCGACAGCATTTTGATGTAGGGTGTCTCGCCGCAGCCGGCGCACGCGCCGCTGAATTCGAACAGGGGCCGCATGAGCTGTTGCTGGCGAAGCTGGGTCGTCTTGACCTTGCGCCGGTCCAGTTCAGGCAGGAGGAGGAAGAAATTCCAGTTCTCGCGCTCCGGCAATCGCAGCGGCGCCTGCGGCCGCATGTTGATGGCTTTGAGCTTCGTTTCGGTTTTGTTGCGCGCCGGGCAAACATCCACGCACAACGAACAGCCGGTGCAATCCTCCGCCGCGACTTGCAGCGTGAATTTCCAGCCCTTGAACTCCGGATTGCGGCTGTTCGTGGACTTGAAGGTGGCGGGTGCGCCATTGAGCGCCGCCGGTTCATAGACCTTCGCGCGGATGGTCGCGTGCGGGCAGATGGCGACGCATTTCAGACATTGGATGCAGACCTTTTCGTCCCACACCGGAATGTCGAGCGCGAGATTGCGCTTTTCGTATTGCGCGGTGGCGGTCGGGAACGTGCCGTCCGCCGGGAACGCGCTCACGGGCAATGTGTCGCCTTCGCTCACGGCGAGGCGGCCGAGGACATCCTGCACGAATTGCGGCGCATTCCGCGAGATGGGCGGGAGCAGGCCGCCGCTGCCATTCACGCGGTTCGGCACCGCCACTTCGTGCAAATGCTCCAGCGTGTTGTCCACGGCCTTGAGATTCATGGCGACGACTTCCTCGCCTTTTTTGCCGTAGGTTTTCTTGATGGAATACTTGATGGCTTCGATGGCCTTGTCGCGCGGCAACACACCGGAAAGCGCGAAGAAACAAACCTGCATGATGGTGTTGATGCGCCCGCCCATGCCGCTTTCGCGCGCCACCTTCGTCGCGTCAATCACATAAAACTTCGCCTTTCTGGCAATGAGCGATTCCTGGAGCGGCGTCGGCAGCTTGGACCAGATTTCGTCCTTTGAGTGGGGCGTGTTGAGCAGGAACGTGCCGCCGGTCACCAGCGGTTTGACCATGTCGTACTTTTCCAGGAACGTCGGCAGATGGCAGGCCACGAAATTTGCGCGGGTGATGAGATAGGTGGAGCGAATCGGCTCCGGCCCGAACCGCAGATGCGACACCGTCATGCTGCCGGATTTCTTGGAATCATAGACAAAGTAGCCCTGGGCGAAATTCTCAGTGCCTTCGCCGATGATTTTGATGGAATTTTTGTTCGCGCCCACCGTGCCGTCCGCACCCAGGCCGTAAAACAACGCGCGAATCACGTTGTCGGGTTCGGTGGAAAATTCGTGATCCACCGGCAGGCTGGTGTGGGAAACGTCGTCGGTGATGCCGACGGTGAAATGGTTTTTGGGTTTGGCGGCGGCAAGATTGTCGAACACGGCCTTCACCATCGCCGGTGTGAATTCCTTGGAGGACAGGCCGTAGCGCCCGCCGACGATCTTGGGCAGCGATTTCAAATTTCCCCAGCCGTTGGCCATGCCTTCGAGAATCGACGCCACGCAATCCTGATACAGCGGTTCGCCCGACGCGCCCGGTTCCTTGGTGCGATCCAAAACCCCAACGGCCTTGACCGTCCGCGGAAGCGCCTCCACAAAACGTTTGCCGTCGAACGGCCGATACAGACGCACCTTGACGAGGCCGAGTTTCGCGCCGCGCTTGTTCAAAGACTCGACCGTCTCATGAGCGGCTTCACAGCCCGAGCCCATGAGCACAATCACGTGTTCCGCGTCCGGAGCGCCGACGTATTCAAACAGTTTGTAGGCGCGGCCAACCTGCTTCGCGAAATCGTCCATCGTCTGTTGCACGATGTCCGGGCAGGCGGCGTAAAACGGGTTGCAGGCTTCGCGGGCCTGGAAGAACGCGTCCGGGTTCTGGGCCGTGCCGCGCAGCACCGGATGATCGGGCGACATCGCCCGTTTGCGGTTTTCGGCAATCAGCTTGTCGTCAATCAACGCGCGCAAGTCGGCCTCGGTCAGCATTTCAATCTTCTGCACTTCGTGCGAGGTGCGGAAGCCGTCAAAGAAATGCATGAACGGAATCCGGGAGCGCAGCGTGGCCGCCTGCGCAATCAGGGCGAAGTCCGGCGCTTCCTGCACGCTGGCCGATCCGAGCATCGCCCAGCCGGTCGAGCGCACGGCCATGATGTCGCTGTGATCGCCGAAAATCGAGAGCGCATGGGTTGCGATGGCGCGGGCGGTGACATGGAAAACCGTGGGCAACAGTTCGCCCGCGATCTTGAACATGTTGGGAATCATCAGCAGCAATCCCTGCGACGCCGTGAAGGTGGTGGCAATGGAACCGGTTTGCAGCGCGCCGTGGACCGTGCCGACGGCTCCGCCTTCGCTCTGCAACGTCACGATGGACGGGATGGTGCCCCAGAGGTTCTTTTTGTTTTCGGACGCCCATTGATCGCAGAACTCGGCCATGGGAGATGACGGGGTGATGGGGTAGATGGCCATGACCTCGTTGAGGCGGTAGGCGACGTGGGCGACGCCTTCATTGGCGTCCAGCGTTAGTTTTGGTCTTGTGCTCATATTGATAAAATTCAAAGTCATTGCGCACTGAAACGGCCGTTGCGACGGCGAAATTCAACCGGCCTTCCTCATCGCCGACGGTCCTGGAATCAAGATTAGTCGGGGCGGTGCGACAACCCCCCACTTATTTTGGCAAACAAACAACATCCGTTGCTTCAGATGCGCAAAACCGCAGATTCCGATTGCCGCGAATAAACGGAGAAGACTCAAAAGGCGGGGCGGGGTTGCTGACGAGCCGTTCTTGAACCGCGGATTGTGGATGCCGCTGATTTTTCCGGCCGCAACTTGTCGCCCCGGCTTGTCGCGTCGAAGTCTGGCGGAGACGGAAGTCTCACGAAGGGGGAAAAACTTTAACCACGAATGGACGCGGCCAAAGGCTTCATCTTTTTTGAGAGAAAACGGGCCCGGTCATCAGGAACCTGGGCTTCTGGGTGCGCTGGCGCGAGCAGCCAGTTATTGGATGGTGGACTCCAGGTTTTAGACGGGAGCGAACCGGGCGAGCGCCGTCCGCAGCGTCTCAAGTTCGAACGGTTTGCAGATGAAGGAATCAACGCCACCCAGGGGGCAGTCGGAAGACTGAAGTTTTTCAGGATAAGCCGTCAGCATCACGACGGGCTGCTTGGGTGAGCGCCTTTTGATGGCGGCGGCCAGTTGATCGCCTTTCATCTCCGGCATAAGGTAGTCGGTGAAAATCATGTCGAACTTGCCGGGCTCAAACAGGGCAAGCGCCTCGGCGCCGCTTTTGGCCTCGTCCACGAGATAACCCTCGCCCTGGAGAAGCATCTGGACGGTCTGGCGGACGAGAGGTTCGTCGTCCACGACCAATATGTGTCTTTGATGGCAAGTGCGTTCGTTCATCGTCGTCATGAAAGCGCAATTTCCGTGCCAGTTCTTTTGTATTTTTTACCGCCTGGCTTGGGCGTCGGCCGTCGCTTCTTCGTTTACATCGTTGGCCCCTGTTGGTCTTTGCTTTATTGCCTCGAAAAGACGCAAATTTTAACCACGGATGGACACGGATGGACACGGATTCGATTCAGGCAGGACGGAGAAATGCAGAGTGAACCGCAATCACTCGAACCACACGAAAGCTTTTCCTTCTCCGCATCGGATGGGGAGAAGGTGGCAAAACCGGATGAGGTGTTTGTTGGGCCGGGGCGAGGTGTCGAATCAACCGCGGACCACGCCAAATATGTGAAATTGACCGGTTTGGGCTGAAGTTGAGACGGCTGACAGAACAATCAATCCCAGCGCAACAGAAACAAGACTTGGACTCCTGGGATGAGTTTTCACGGAACAGGCTTGTGGTTGATGCGGCCCCCGCTTGTGCGCTGTTGCTCAGAACGCGTATTTCACCGCCAGCGAGACGAGGTGGCGCGTGAACTCGTGGCTGCTCGTCAGAGGCTCCACACTCGCGGACACCTTGCTGTCCACCCAGTCGTAGGAATAAGCGAATTCAGCGCTCAGATGCTTGTTGTAGTTGTAGGTCAGCCCGGCGCTCGGCGTGTAAATCCAGTCATTCCGGTTCACCGGCGGTTGCCAGTCGCCGATGTAAAGCGTGAACCCAAGCGCCGCGGTGAACTGGTCGTTGAACTTGTGCCGCCATGAAAGGTCGGTCTTGATGTCCTCGTACATGCTGAAGCTGGAGAAGGCCGGTTGCTCATAGCGCGTGGATTTGAGTGTCACGGTGTCATTTTTGTCCGGCAGCAGCGTTGCTGAGGCGTCCCAATAGTACAGGAATTCGTTTCGGTCAAACCCGGCGGGTGTTCCGGGGTCGAACTGGCGCAGGTCCGGGCCGGCCAGCAAGGCCAGTTTCAACCAACTGACCGGGCTGCCTTCCACACCGAGGAGGATGCGGTGGAACGAATTGCCGTAGGTGCTGTGCAGGATTGTGCCGCCCGCACCGGGAAGCGTGAATTGGTCCTGCCGGCCGTAGCGATAACCGCCAACAAGATAAGTCTTTTTCACAGCTTCGTAACCGATGTCCATGCCGCCGCTGATCTCCTGGCTGTCCACATAATTCTCGTAGCTGAACATGGCCTTCTCGACAGACGTTTGATAGCGCTGATCCGTCTTGAAATCATGGATGTAAGCCGTCGCAACCGGGCGGAAGAACCATTTCCCGACCGGTTCGGTCAGGCGAAAACCGTTGCGAAAAATGAAGGCCGCACGCCGGTCGCGCAATGGGATGCCGCCGATGGCGGGGATATCATCCGGGCGGGCGAAGGTCGGCCCTTGCTGGCCGCCATCAATGTAAGTGGCCGTGTTCAGCAGTTCCCAGGTGGCGTCCCCCAGCTTGCCCCCGAAATTGAACAGGAACCGATGGGTCACGTAATCCTCGTCAGGAGTCGAATGGTAGAAAACGATTTCGGGCGCGTAACCCAGCGACAGGTTGAAGGCGGAGCACGGTTTGTAGTCCAAGCCGATCTTCGGCAGGATTGAGGTAACGAAGGAGCCTTTGTTCGCCTCGACCGGCTTGAGTCCGGCGGCCTGGGCTGCGGTGACGTTGCCAGAATTGGGAGCATTGTCCTGGAGGTAAACGTTGCTGTCGAAGGTTTCCTTGAGCGTCGCCTCGGCTTTGTAGGTCACGTTCGTTGCGGCAGCACCGGCCTGCGCCGCCGAAAGGACAAGAATGGCCGGCACGGCGACGCGCAAAAGGTGTGAAAATTTGTTTAATTGCATGTTGTTTCCATTTCAAGCCACACATCGCTGCCGGAGGCTTGTGACCCCCGGCAGCGTGTCTCTGATTTATTGTTTGCCTTTGACCAAAGCGTCCACGACGTGCGGGTCCGCCAGCGTGGAAGTGTCGCCGATCTGGTCCACGGCATTCTCGGCAATCTTGCGCAGAATGCGGCGCATGATTTTTCCGGAGCGCGTTTTCGGCAGGCCCGGCGCGAACTGGATTTTGTCCGGCACGGCAATCGGCCCGATTTCCTTGCGGACGTGATTGCTCAATTCCTTTTTGAGTTCGTCGCTTTCCTGCACGCCGTCCTTGAGCGTGACGAAGGCGTAGAGTCCCTGGCCCTTGATGTCGTGCGGCATCGGGGCGACCGCGGCCTCGGCGACCTTCGGATGGCTGACCAGGGCGCTCTCGACTTCGGCGGTGCCGATGCGATGGCCGGAGACGTTCACCACGTCGTCAATGCGGCCCATCAACCAGTAGTCGCCGTCCTCGTCGAGGCGGCAGCCGTCGCCGGTGAAGTAAATGTTCGGATACATCGTGAAGTAGGTTTCGATGAACCGGTTGTGGTCGCCCCAGGTGGTGCGCAACATGCCCGGCCACGGTTTGGTGATGCAGAGCTTGCCGCCTTCGTTCACGGCGCACGGCTTGCCGTCGTCGCGCAACACGACCGGTTCGACGCCAAAGAACGGACGGCTGGCGCTGCCGGGTTTGAGCACGTGCGCGCCGGGCAGCGGCGTGATGAGTATGCCGCCGGTCTCCGTCTGCCA
>Ga0182011_10005382_pt1 | contig 10077 bp, 8 predicted proteins | sample 711E1DmetaG_FD_120481 | JGI IMG/M metagenome (GOLD analysis project Ga0182011, IMG submission 120481) | Permafrost microbial communities from Stordalen Mire, Sweden - 711E1D metaG | ecosystem: Environmental > Terrestrial > Soil > Wetlands > Permafrost | place: Sweden: Stordalen | collected...
AAGCAGGACGACAATGAGGACAGTTTCCCGTGAATTCACCATGTTCACCCCGGGATCAGAGGATCTTCTTCCCGGGCTCCGTTCCGGGGACAACGGAATACACATCCGTAATCTTCAAGACCACGGCGCCCTTCGGTTTCAGGGTGGGCCGGATCTCTTTCATCCAGGCAACATCCTGCTGCCAGACCTCGCCATTGGTGTGAATCGTTACCTCACCCTTAATCTGGAAGCCGCCCTTCTCCCCCCACCAGGAGATGGCTGCCTTTTTGTTCTCCTTCATGTTTGCGAGTGTCTTGTTGAAGAACTGGTCCGAGATGAGCAGCGTTGCATCGTCCAGGACTTTGAACGCCCCGATCGGGACAACGTTCGGCGTCCGGTCTTGTGCACACGTTGCGAAAAACGCGAGCTTGGTGGCTGCGAGCGATTCCTTGATCTCACTGGTCAGTGTTACCATCGTGATTCCCTGTATGCACTATCAGCGGGGGATCTTTTATTGGTTTGCCGTACCTCCGGTTGCCCGGCCGGTGCGGGCGGGGGTGTTTATTCCCTGAATATATCTGGGGCCGTATGGGGCCCCGTTGTACCTCAATTGCCTCTTTCTCCATGATGGCAGAGGCAATGATTCCGAAAATCGCGGTAATTCTTCGGGAATAATTCGCGGTTCTCCGGCGGGAATTGAGGTGGTAATATTTAGCCGAGTTACGAGAGGGGGGAGATTCCACATACGGGCTGCTGTGGGGCTTGAGGGAAAGGAGGGGCGGTTTTTGGGGATGCAATTACTCCCGGAGGGGAGTAAAAGCAGGAGAATTTCGAACGTCTTCAGACTTGAGAGATAAGAATGACGCATATCATCGGACATGCGTCAGGAAAAGGAAAGCATCCTTCTCCCGAATGAAGTTCTTCGAAGACGCGAGTCTTCGACCCCGGGCTCACGCCGGTACGTGGAATTCCTGTGCCGGAGAAAATGAGGGATTGCGGGGCACCCTGGCTTATGAGCGCGAATGCGCCTTACCCTATTTCCGGTATTTTTTCACCCGTTCCCGGATATAGATGATCTTTCCCACCTGGTCTTTCGACTGTCGTTCGTCTTCATCAAACAGGTCGAGAGAGTGGATGAGTTCGTAAAATTTTTTGAATCCGTAATTCCGTGCATCGAACTCCGGGCTTTTTTTCTGGATGTTCTGCCCGACGAGACCGAGTTCAGCCCAGCCCTGTTCATCCGATGAATCTTCGACACTGTTCTTTAACAATTTTAAAAATTTCTGGTCCTTTTTCATGTCCTTGAAAACCGTTGCTTCCCGGTGTACCGGTGGTGCAGCCCCGGCGGGTTCCGTCGGCCGCAGGATCTCCGTGTAGATGAATTTGTCACATGCATCGACAAAGGCCTTCGGTGTCTTCTCTTCGCCGAACCCGTAGACCATCAGGCCGGATTCCCGGATCCGTGAAGCAAGCCGGGTAAAATCGCTGTCACTCGATACCAGGCAGAATCCGTCCAGGTTTCCCGCGTGAAGCAGGTCCATTGCGTCGATGATCAGGGCACTGTCCGTTGCATTTTTCCCTATCGTGTAATTGAACTGCTGGATAGGGATAATCGAATTTGACAGAAGGACGTCTTTCCATCCCTGGAGCTGGGGTGTTGTCCAGTTACCGTAGATCCTTTTTACGGAAGCCACGCCATATTTGGCAACTTCGTCAAGCAGGTTTTTAATGATACTTGCCTGGGCGTTTTCTGCATCGATGAGTACCGCCAGTTTTTTCTGGCGTTCAATCGGGATTGAATTATATTCCATTGATCCACCATTCATTTCAGAGGATTTAATCATGAGGGTTGGACCGGGCTGGGATACTGGGACAAAAGAGGGGAAAGAACAGAGGCAGTTTGCAAGGCCTGTTTCCCGGGTCGGGCGAATGCTGGTGGGGATTGTGAATCCTGGGGAACCCCATAGTCCGGCTGACCCGGTCGAAGACGGTGGTCTTCTCCAGTTTCAGGTCTCACGACATTAGACATTTTCATCCTCCATGTCTTATGACCTGTCAGACGTCGGTGAGTGAAGCCCGGGACGGGCTGCAGATTTCTGAATCCGGCAAAACAGGACGGAAAAAAGTTCAGAGCGGGCCGGTCATCGTGGCCGGACCGGTTGTCGTCACCGTCGCGATCAGGAAATATGCCGCAACGATGATTAAGAGAATGAGCGGGATCATAACGGCAAGAGCAACGGCAAGGGTTGCTTTCATGGAGCTGATCTCCTGCAGCTCGCGGATCCCGAAGATGCCGAGCACGAGCGACCAGAGGGAGAAGATAAACCCGATGAAGGGTATCCACCCGAAGAGCAGGGACGGCGTGCTCCCGTACATGACCGCCTTGAGGGTCTGCCATATCCCCTGCCGCCCGCCAAAGATATACACCCACAGGTGGAGCCATGCGCCAAAGATCAGTGTGCATATAAAACCCGCAGCAAGGATAATGAGGAAGAGGAGAACCGCGCCGGAAATTCCCCCGGTCACCAGGCCCGGCAGCGGGCTCGTCCCGATCAAGAACACGGAGATCAGGGCAGCAGAGATGACTGCATCGATCAGGAGCAGCACGGCAAAATACGGAAGAACCGTAGCCGGGTCGTCGCCCTTTGCCTGCCGGAATGCAACATTCGGATTCACGAGGAATCTTTTCACTTTTTCAAAAATACTTTTAATCATGCTGATGTACGTTGGGCAGACATTATCCTTAAAGCAAGCGCCGGCGAGAGTTGCCGGATTTGTTCTGTCTTTTGACCTGTCGGACGTTGGTGAGGGGGGCCAGGGCCGGGCTGCCGGAAGTACTGAGGGGGAGGTACCCCCCACCCTCTTATATCCCATAAAAATCCATTAACAAATATCAGATGAAGCTCATTCACATCGCCGACACCCACCTGGGCCTCGCCGCCTTTTCACGGTTAGACCCTGAGTCCGGCATGAACATCCGGGAAAAACAAATCTACGATAATTTCCTGAGGGGAATTAACGATAGTATCAATCAGAAACCCGACGTCCTCGTCCACGCGGGCGATCTTTTCGACACCGTAAAACCGAAGACAAAAGCGTATACGACAGTACTCGAAGCACTGGAGCGTCTCAATGAAGCAGGCATCCCGCTCGTGATAATCGCCGGCAACCACAGCATGGCCAAGACGCGGTACACAACGAGCCCCTACGAAGTGCTGACGTACCACCCTTCAGAGATAATGGCAGCGTATAAATTCCGGTACGAAAAAGCTGAGATCGGTGACACCGTCTTTCACCTCATCCCCAATATGCTCCGGGTGGAAGACTACCGGACAGCATATGATGAAATTGAATTATCAAAGAAACACCATAACGTCCTCGTGACCCACGGCCTCGCAACACAAATAAAAGATAAACGACTCGCCACGGTCGCGGAGCACGAGCTCGACAGCACGATCCTGAGTGAAAACTTCGATTACATCGCGCTCGGCCACTACCACCAGCAGTGCCAGATTACGGACAATGCATGGTACTCGGGCTCGATCGAGTTCCTCACGTACGGCGAAATAAAGGATGAGAAGGGCGGCCTGAGCGTTGACGTGGCAAAGCACGCGGTCCGGCACCTGGAGCTGCCGAAGACGCCGATGGCAGACCTCGGGACGATCAAATGCGCCGGTGTTCACCCCGGGGATATTACGGAGGAGATCATCAGTCGCATCACGGCAAAGCACCTGCCGCTGAACGCGATGGCGCAGGTGACGCTTGACGGGCTCTCGCGTGAGCACGGGAAAGGGATTGATATAAAAGACCTTGCCGGCGTCCGCGAGCAGCTCCTTGACCTGAAGATCCGGGTGAAGTCGGAAGCGGAGGACAAGCCGGTGCCGCTCCAGCAGGACATCCGGATGATCGATTACCTGCAGGAGTTCGAAGGGTTCATCGGGCAGAAGCAGCTCTTGGCAAAGCAGAAGGAGTTCGCGCTTTCCCGCGGCAGAGAAGTGCTGCAGTCCGTGATGGACGAGCACCGGGGGACTGCGGAATGATCCCACTCTCTTGTTGGAATGGAGACTGGAATGCGGTTGGCCCTCATACATTGCGAGCCCTCCCCGCTTCAGGGCCGCTCCGCGGCACGGCGGGGCCAGTACGGTTTTTGGGACTGGTAATCGAAATTGTCGGGCGGTTACAACGTGATAGACCCGGCAAAAGTACAGGTAATGCGTTGTTATCGCAATCGGGGGGTGCCCATGCGGCGGGGGCAGAGCCCCCGAGAGCATCAAAGAAAAATCGTCATTGTACCGTGAAACTCTTGTTTTCTCTCAAGCTCCCAAGAGCGTCAATAAAAAAAAGTAAATGTACCGGAGAGACCGGGTTTTCTTTCAGGCACCATGAGGGCGGTGCGCCATGATCCTCGACCGCCTCGTCCTCCAGAACTTCAAGCGGTTCCGGCACGAGGAGATCAGGTTCCAGGACGGCATCACGGGCATCCTCGGGAACAACGGCACGGGCAAGTCGAGCCTGGTACAGGCCATCTTCTTTGCCCTCTATGGCGTGCAGGCCACCGGGATTTCGGCCGGCTATATCGTCTCCTCGTTTGCCGGCCCCCGGGAGAAATGCGAGGTCCGGCTGGACTTCCGCATCGGGAGCGACACGTTCACGGTCATCCGAACGTTCAAAAAAGGAAAGACCGTCTCCCACGATGCCACGTTCCATAAAAACGGGAAGCTGATGGCAACGGGCGTGGGCCCGGTGGAGGCCGAGGTGAAGCGGACGCTCGGCATGGGACCGGTTGACTTCCGGAACACCATCTACGCCGGCCAGAAGGACCTGCTCACGCTCCTCGAGAATACGCCCGGAAAACGGAAGGAATGGTTCCTGCGGGCGCTCGGGATCGATTACCTGAAGAACGGGAGCGATGTTGTCTTAAAAGAGCAGATCGATTCCAGGGGCGGGGAACTCACCGGCATGGAAGGCGAGCTCAGGGCCATGGCAGGCCGGCAGAGCGAAGAAGATCTTGCGAACCTCCACGCATCCGTCAGGAAGTTCCATGCTGCGATCAAGGAGCACGAGAAGGCAAAAGAGCTCAGGAAAAAGGAGCGTGCGGAACTCGACGGGAAACAGAAAGTCCTTGCAGAGAAGAAGCTCTTATACAACCGCCTCCTCCAGCAGCAGCAGAACCTCGCAAAGGAGCGGGACGCAGAGACAGCACAGGCAAAGAATCTCGAAGCCCAGCTTGCCCTCATGGCGGAGGAGCAGGCCGAGTACGAGCGGCTCAGGCCGGTTGCCGGCTCGTACGACGAGGTCCGGCAGCGGATGGACCTGCTCCGGCAGAAGAAGGAGAAATTTCTCAGGCTGGATGCGGAGCTTGGGTTTGCCATGCGGGAGATCGACGACCTCACCACACGGAGAGAGAAGCAGCAGGCAGAGATTGCGGCGCTCGACGCGGACGTGATGAAAAAGGCGGGTCTCATAACAAAAATCCGGGCCGGTCTCGGCGCTGGGGATATTGCGGAGGACCGGCTCGAAGGTGCAGTAAGTTACCGGCTCGCTGAGATCAACCGGCAGGGCGGCACCCTCACCACCCGGCTCGCACACTACCAGGAAGAACGGGAGAAGATCGCAGCGGATCAGAAGACGATCCGCGAGGCTGGCGCTGACGGGGTCTGCCCGCTCTGCCGGCAGAAGCTCGGGGACCATTTCGGGAGTATCGAAGCGGAGTTCACTGCAAAACTGCAGGATCTCGAAGGAAAAGCGGTCGCGGACCTCGGACGGCAGGAGAAACTTGCGAAAGATAAGGCCGGTATCGAGTCCCTGAAACCATTGCTTGACGCGGTCCGGACCCTTGACGCGAAACTCCGGCAGAAGCCGGTGTACGAGCAGGAGCTTGCCTCGCTTACCATCCAGCGGAAGAAGAAGGAGGATGAGGAGCATGCGATCCGGAATGCCCTTGCCGGACTTGCGTACCGCGAGGAAGTGTTCAAAGCATGCGAGCGGGAGAGTGCAGAGGTCCAGAAGGTGCAGCTCCGCTTCATCGAGCTTGGGAAGAAGATCGGGCAGGGACAGATGGCAAAGGAGCACCTCGCCGGGATCACTGCAAAGATCGCAGGCCGTACCGCGGAACTCGAAAAACTCGCGGACGATATTAAGGCAGCAGCGTTCGATCCGGCAGAAGCAACAAAGCTTGACGCACAAGTGGCCGGGACCGACGCTGCCCTGCGGAACGAGGAGGTCATCATTGCCGGCGCAACCAGGGACCTCCACCATGCCGAAGAGAAGATCGCGGAGTATAAAAAAGCAGCAGAACAGATTGCAGCATTACAGAAACAGGCCGGAGAACTCAGGGATGAGATCGAGCTCCTCAGACTCACCCGCACCCTCATTGCCGAGTACGTGGTGTACCTCATGCAGGTCGTGAGGAGCCGGCTCGAGGGAGAAGTGAGCCGGATCATCAGCGAGATCACGGGAGGCAGGTACGAGCAGGTGCTCCTGGACGAGGACTTCAACCTGCTCGTGCGGGACGTTGACAACGACTTCCCCATTGACCGGTTCAGCGGGGGCGAGCAGGACGATATCGCGGTCGCATTAAGAATTGCCCTCTCCCGCTACCTTGCCGAGCTCCACCAGGTGCACGAAAGCACGTTCCTCATCTTCGACGAGATCTTCGGGAGCCAGGACGAGGAGCGGAGGAGCAACCTCCTCACGGCCCTGCGCACGCAGGAGTCCCGCTTCCCCCAGATCCTCATCATCTCCCATATTGCGGAGATGCAGGGCGAGTTCGCGAACACGCTCATGGTGGAGATGGGGCCGGACAACGCGAGCAGGGTCAGGGAGGTGGCGTGAACCGGGCCGCGTACCGTTCGAACAGCCATGAAATCCGGACCACGTCAGAGGAAACCAAAATTCTCCATCGCGCAGAAAGACACGGCGATGGCAGATCTGGTGAAAGCAACCGACAAGAAAATAGCAGCCCTCTGGGCGATCGACTGTGCCGGGCGGGTCCTGCACTACTTTGAGGAGAAATTCCCGGAGGACCCCCGCCCCCGGGTGGCGCTCAACGTGTGCCGGGAATGGGTAACCACGGGTGAATTCAGCATGGCGGTCATACGCAGGGCCTCGCTTGCAGCCCATGCCGCTGCCCGTGAGACCGGGGAAGACAATGCCGCCCGCTCTGCTGCCCGTGCCGCAGGCCAGGCCGTGGCAACAGCCCATGTCCCTGCGCATTCCCTTGGTGCAGCAAGGTATGCACAGCAGGCGGTCTTCCGTGCCGGAGCCCCCGGTGAGGCTGAGGCTGCCGCAGCACAAGAACGGGACTGGCAGGAGCAGCACCTGCTCGCACTGAAAGAACGATCAGCTCCGGACTATTGATTGTTCAGCACGCCGGGGGTAAACCGGTAACCTTCCTTTGGCACCAGGATCTCGAACCGCACGCCCTTCCCGGGCTCGCCGGTCTCCCGGACCGTCAGGCCGGTAATCGCCAGGATCTCCCGCGAGAGGAAGAGCCCGAGCCCCGTGTTTTTGCCATACCCGCGTTCAAAGAGGTGTTCCTTGTCATAATGGCTGATCCCGACACCGTTGTCCTCGTATACCAGGATGAGATCGCCGCTTCCCAAAACCGAAAAGGAGAACCGGATTTCCGTGGCGTGTTCGCCGTGCCGGACCGAGTTTTCCACGAACGTGAAAAAGACCTTTTCAAGGAGCGGATCCGCATAGACCTCGAGGTTGTCGAGGTCGACCGTGCAGGACAACGGGGGTGACCGGAGATCCGAAAGTACCTTTTTCACCAGGTCGGCGGTGTTCTGCCACACCGGGGAGTGCACGCCTATCTCTTCGTAGGACTTGGTGAACGATATCTGGTCTTCGATGGTCTCCGCGGCTTCCTGTGCCTTTCTTACGTGTTCGCGCCCGGCATCGTCACCTGCATTCAGATATGCCAGCTCCAGATAGCCCCTCACGGCCGTGAGCTGGTTCAGGATATCGTGACGGGTGATGGAACTGAGCAGGTTGAGTTTCCTGTTTGCCTGCCGGAGCGCCTCTTCTGCCTGTTTGCGGTCAGTAATATCCCGGATCGATTCGATTGCACCGACAACCCTCCCTTCGTCGTCATAGAGGGGCGAAGCCATCGCCCATGCGACCCTGCGTTTCCCTTTGAGACCGGGCAGGGTGGTCTCGGCGATGAGCAGATTACCGGTTTTGTGGATGATACCGGAATACTTTTTGGTTATTACCTCATCGGGTTCAAAGATCAGGTCGATGAGGATCGGTCTCTTCTCGCCATAAAGCGGGACGGCATAGGCAAAATCTCCCTTTCCCAGCATGTCCGCTGCCTTCACACCGGTCAACTCCTCGATCGCCAGGTTCCAGGCAATCACCATTCCCTGGCGGTCGATTGCCAGCGTGGCATCGGGGAGGAAATTGATAATATCGGTAAGACTGCGTTCGGAATCCGTCAGTGCCTTCTCGGTCTCTGCTACCTGGTGGGCGATATACCATGCAACAAGGCCATCGATGATAACAATGCCGGTTATCAGGACGATCATCGAGACCATCAGGTTCTGTACCGGGGCCATTGCTTCGGATTCATCTTCGGTAACGACAAGGGTCCAGGACGTTCCCGTGACCGGGGCAGCCATACCGATAACCGAAAACCCGCGATAATCGGTAAAGGATGTGACATTGTACACCTGTATCCGTGCGAGATCAGCCTGTCCGTGTAAGAACGTGGTCCCGTCAGACAATACTCCGGAGATGAGGACACCGTCCTTATTCACGAGATACAAACGGCCGCTCGTCCCGAGATTATCCGGTCGCAGTACATTATTTTCCACAAAATCCAGGGGGCCGCTGACCATGACAACGCCCAGCGTCTCGTTACTGCTGCCGGTTACCGGTGCTGCATACGAGAGAGAAGGTACGTTTTTATTATTCAGGTACGGGTCGCCGATGGTCGTATTCCCGAGCCCGGAAATAAAGACGGGGTCGGTCCGTTCACTCGTCCCGATATCGGACGGGTCGCTGGATGCGATCACCTCTCCGTCACGGTTCACGATCCGGATATCCGTGATCATCGCACTGGTCCTGCTGATAATGGCATCCAGTTCCGGGACCATTGCCTGCCGTTTCCGCGGGTCGATCCCGGCCCTCTTTTCCGTTTCCAGGATATCAATGACCCGGGGATTGAGGGCAAGCTGGTTTGCGTCATCCGTCCCGGCAATAAAGATGAGCTGCAGCTGATCGACGGTATCCCGGGTAACGGCATCCATCGTGACCGAGATCTGCTTCTCCAGATCCGCCTTTGCATGGAACATGCTGACTGCCGTTGCTATGACGCCGGTACTGATAACCAGCACAAGCATGACCAGTATCAGCTGGTTTTTAGTTGACCGGAATATCCGTTTCAGGGTGTCTGTCGTGCCGGTTGGTCCAGTTGCCACGGTTTTTTACCGTCCTCATGCAGCCCCGGTGTATGACCGGATATTTTATAAATTTCAGTTTTATCTTTCAGCTGATAAACCCTTCCCAAAGCCGGCGTACTGCACGGTTTCCCCCTACGGGAGATGTTCAGGGTCATGAAGCAGAGAGAAAAATTATTTAGAAACGAATATGTACCCGATTGATAAAGGGGAATATGATCGTATGACTTTCAGACAGTTCATCAGTTTTGACGAATTCATGACACCCGGCCTCGTGACCATTGTTTATATCCTTGGGGTGATTGCGATTATTCTGGGTACACTGATTATGTTTGCAATGGTATTTTTCGCCGGCAGTATTCCGATGGTCGGAACCGGCAGCGCAGACACGTCGTTGCATTTTGAATATGCCATCGCGGCGGTGGTATTCTTCATTCTCGGAAATCTTTACTGGAGAGTTACCTGTGAACTTCTCATGGTATTATTCAAAATCAATGAGCATATCAGCTCCATCGATGCGTATTTCATTGCAATAAATAAACGTTCATAATTTTTCTGATGGGTTCTCCTTCTCCTCGCGGTTCTTCGAACCGTTCGGATCTCGAAGAACCCTGATGGGTTCTCCTCCTCCTCGCGGTTCTTCGAACCGTTCGGATCTCGAAGAACCCTGATGGGTTCTCCTCCTCCTCGCGGT
>Ga0182011_10005386_pt1 | contig 10073 bp, 10 predicted proteins | sample 711E1DmetaG_FD_120481 | JGI IMG/M metagenome (GOLD analysis project Ga0182011, IMG submission 120481) | Permafrost microbial communities from Stordalen Mire, Sweden - 711E1D metaG | ecosystem: Environmental > Terrestrial > Soil > Wetlands > Permafrost | place: Sweden: Stordalen | collected...
ATTGGAACTCATAGAAATCGTGAGGGATAGCTTTCTTGGCCTGACGAGGAGTCTTTCCTCTGCAAGATCGTGGATTCCCAGATTCTTACATGATAAGTTAAATATGTTATGTTAAGGACTATATATGTCGAGAGATTAGGAACAACAAATAGGCAATGAAGAAGACTCGGTTGAAGGAGCATTCTTTACAGCGGTATCATTAGATCATTAAGTAAGGTAAAACAATCACCAGAACTTTCATATATACTGGGATCATATTGAGATTATGTAATGAATATGACAAATAAGCATATCATGATAATGATCTTTTTAATATTCATAATTAACCAAATATATCTGCCATTATCTCATTCGGAAATTCAATCCAAGAATGATTCTCCGAAGATAATTATAATACGGGCAGATGATATAAGTACCACTAATCCAGGAATTAGATGGTTATCGGATGTTGTTATAGAGAAAAATATTTCAGCAACTTATGCCGTAATACCGGGATTTCTCACGTTTGATTGGCCAAATACTACTTGGATTGCTTCTCAAAGCATTCAATACTTAAGTTCCCTACCTAGGGATCACTTCGAACTTTCTGACCATGGGCTTAACCATGAAAATTTTAGCGGGTTGCCATATGAGGATCAATATGATTTAATCAAGAATGCAACGGACTTTATGACTAATTACTTCTACAGGCCACTAACCTTTGTTGCCCCATATGATTCTGCCGATGAAAATACAGTGAAAGCACTCACAGCTCTCGGGTATCACACGATGTCGGCGGTTCCAATTATACCAGGGTACTGCATCAACCAACTCCCTGGTGATTTTGAGTGGGAAACACACTGGAACAATTCCAATGGGCCTGACCATCATACTTTGGGGGAGTTTGAAAGTACCTTCGATAATTTCTATAACTCAGATTCGAAAGTATATCTGGTCATAGTGTTACATCCAAATACATTCTACATCAAATCTGCCGATGGATCATTTGTAGATACGTACCAAAAGAAAAAAGAAAGAAGCGACTTTGAGAAATCAATTGATTACATGAAGGGAAAAAATGTGGAGTTCTTGACTATGGAACAATATTATGATCGGAGTCATTCTTCATCAGTGTGCACGTAAAGTATCGATCTTTCAGCTTCGAGTCAGTCAGTTTTTGCTCCTGACCATGGCTCGATACGCATCGAAAGGGTTTCGGTTGGCTTAAATCATCTTTCAGAAGTTTAAGGTCATGTTATTCAACATTGTATTGAGATTCCTCGAAGAACACCTCAGAATGCCTTAAAACCTCGATAATCCATTGATAGTTTTTGGTCACAAGCACGTTCCCTTCCTACCAAAGGCTAGGGGATATACTTCTTGATGAACTCTCATTGCCTACTTAGCAGACAGCATCGCTGCCCTCTACGCACTGATAGCCAAAAGGAGATTAAAATAATTTTAAGCTGAGTTCCACTTTTGTGTAACAAATCATAAATACAATGAACAACATCAGCTGGTTGTGGTGGGCCAATGGAATGTTTCAAGTGAAAATTCTGGATCAAATCATCATTGGATAAACCCGGAGACATCAAATGAAACTTAAGTACTTGGCACTTGTTATTATTTTGACACTTGTGTCAAACTCTGCTGCCACCTATATTGCAACCGAAGTTGGAACCAACACATCCACCTGGTACTTATACCGCCAGAGCCTGGATATAGACTTCAATTATTCAAGTTCAGTTGAAGGCAATATAACCCCTGTAGAGTTTCATGGCAGATCCTTGATATCCTATCATTCCAACTACGAGGAAATTACTGATAACGATGTCAGACTTAGGGAGAGGACGAACGCACTCGAAGGGAAATTCCGGTCTGAGGATAAAGTGAACTTGTGGTCGAATGACGATGACGATGTCGACATTTACCTAACAAAGCCGAGTGGAACGAACATCTTCGAACTGACCTATTTTGAGGAATGGCCTGTATCAATGACTGCTAGCCGATCTCTGGAATACACTGGCAAACAGATAAATGATCGGGATTTTGAGGGTAACAACAGAGACTTTGTTGGTTCAAACCTCCTATACAATCCTGTGCTATCTAAAGAGAGCCGGTCTATAATGTGGCTCGAGAGAATGAACGCCACAGTTCAGGCGACCGACGATGCTATCCTCGGGGCAGAGTTCATGCCTACCAAATACTTGGGCTACACAATCAGTACCCAAACGACTGGCATAGCTGATTTAAGCTATAAGCAAACTTCACCCCAATACGACGTGAAAAGGAGAGACTATCCTGCAATTAACGAAGGCGAGGAAAGATACTATGGTACATACGACCTCAGCCGAACGATTGAAATGAGATCCACGTTTGAGAATAATACCGCAACAGAGGAGAATTGGCTACCGTGCCTTACTGGTGATTGCACTAGTGTTTCCTTCCAGACTCAATACGGAGAAAACGGTGCGGCCCTCTTCAACTGCTCGTGTTATCCGTTAGACTATTCAGAGTACATAGGTTAAAAATCAAAGATTGAATGAATTGGTTACAATTGATTGATGAGAACTCTCAAGTTGAAGGACTTTTGTTCTGTCCTGTAAAATAATTGATTTACTCTAAAATCTTCTTCATCACTTAGATTCAGAACACAATTTCAAATCGAGAATCAATAAATAATAACGCAGCCACGGGATTTTCGCGACAATTTCTGGGACGGCAGCACTTTTCCTTTTTTGAGTGATCTGGTACTATTAAATCGAATCAACACGGCACAATACCCAAAGGATATTTAACTATTAAGAATATATATCTGTCTCAGTTTAAAGTTTAATGCACTTATTGATACGACTACGGAGAATCGAGATGCACGATTTTTCTACTCTAATCGGCGGAATTGCTGGCGACGGCATAAACGAAGCAGGAGTGACCGTTAGCCGACTCTTTAACCAGCTCGGCTATCGCATTTACATGTACTATGACTACCCATCGCTGATCCGAGGTGGGCATAATTTCTCTCTGATCAGGGCGTCCGACCGCAAAATAGGCGCCCACGTAAACACCGTGGACGTTATCGTTGCCCTGAACCAGGAGACATTCGAGCTGCACAAAGAAAGATTAAAAGATAGCTCTTTTGTGATCTACGATCTTGATAAAGTGAAGATAGAAAATCTGGCTCAGAAAGGATGCGGGCTTCCAGTTTCCGCCATATTGAAGGATTTTTCGGCCCCCATGATAATGCGCAACACCTGCATAATAGGTGGGTTCTGCAAGGTGGTTGGCATCGGATGGCCCGTTCTTGAAAAGGTCCTTAAAAAGCACATTCCCAAGCAGCTAGATCTGAACCTGAAGGTAGCCAGAAAGGGATACGATGCCGCTGTAGAGTTCACCAGGATAGAAAGGGTTGATCAGCCCAGCTTCCCTATCCTGACAAGCAATCAGGCGATAGGATTGGGGCTGATCAAGGCCGGTCTTGCAGCCTACATCGCCTATCCCATGACACCCTCGTCCAGCCTGCTTGATTTTATGGCCAAGTCTGCTGCCGACTTCGGGCTGAAGGTTGTGCATCCCGAGAGTGAGATTGCCGTGATTCTCATGGCTCAGGGGTTCGCCTATGAAGGAGTCAAGGCAGCCGTAGGCACCTCGGGAGGCGGTTTCTGTCTTATGACTGAGGGCCTAAGCCTGGCAGGGATGGCCGAGATGCCCATAGTCATAATGCTCGGGCAGAGGACAGGGCCGTCTACTGGCCTACCCACCTATACCGCCCAGGCAGACCTGCACTTCGCTCTAAACGCAGGCCAGGGAGAGTTTCCCAGGTTCATAGTTTCTCCTGGAGACGCCGAAGAGGCCTATTACTGGTCGGGTGTGGCATTGAACATGGCATGGAAGTACCAGGTCCCTGCATTCATACTATCGGACAAAACAGTTTCCGAAGGGCTTTACAGCTTTGATGCTGCCTTAGCCGGAGACATGAACGAGGAGGCTCCTGTTCTTTGGGACGGAAAGGGAGATTATAACCGCTACAAGTACACTGAAACAGGTGTCTCGCCTCTGGCCTTTCCGCCTCTAAAAGGCCAGACCGTAAAGGTTGATGGTTATACTCACGATGAGCTGGGAATAACCACAGAGGACCCCAGGGCCATAGCAAGTATGAGCGACAAGCGGTTGCTCAAGGGATTGGCGCTGGCAAAGGAGATGGATGGTTACGAGACCGTGAGGGTCTACGGCAACGGCAAGACAGCTCTGCTGTGCTGGGGCTCCAACAAGGGCGTGTGTACCGAAGTAGCAGAGAAGCTCGGCCTGAGGGTGATCCAGGTATTGGTCCTCTCGCCGTTCCCAGAGAAACGGCTTCGTGACTCTCTGGTGGGCGTGGAGAGGATAATAACTGTCGAGTGCAACTCGACAGGACAATTGTCCAGGCTCGCCAGATCTTACGGTTTCGAGCTTAGAGAACAGATACTGAAGTACGATGGTAGGCCCTTCTCGCTGGATGAACTGGAAGCTGAGATCAGGAAGGTAATAGCATGAACCCAAAGGATCTGAGCACCTATGCCAAGAACACCTGGTGTCCGGGGTGCGGTAACTTCTCTATTCTGAATACCATGAAGACGGTTCTGTCCTCTTTGGACGACGAAGGATTCCCCATAGACAACGTGGTCCTGGTCTCTGGCATAGGTTGTCACGGAAAGATTGTGGACTACCTTAAGGTGAACAGTTTCTACTCAATTCATGGTAGGACTCTACCCGTGGCAACAGCGATTAAGCTTGCCAACCCCGACCTAAAGGTGATCTGCTGCTCAGGGGACGGTGATTCCCTCGCAGAAGGGTTGGATCATCTCATGTTCGCTGCCAAGAGGAACATCGACATTACCCTCATACTCCATGACAACCGCGTTTACGGCCTCACGACAGGTCAATACACTCCGACGTCGCCATGGGGGTTCAAGGGCAAGTCCACGCCTCTGGGAACGCAGGAATTTCCCATGAACCCTGCCGAGCTGATGCTGGTTGGCGGTGCTTCCTACATCGCCAGGGGTTACACCCACGGAATAGATCTTCTCCGAAGATTGTTCAAAGAGGCCATAACACACAAGGGATTCTCCTTTGTGGACGTCCTGCAGGTATGTGTCACGTACTTTAACATGTATGAGTCTTACAACAAACGCGTCTATGAGGTAAAGGACAACGATACCGGCAGCTTCGACGATGCCATGAAGATCATAAGATCCTGGAACTATGACGGTGCAGAAGCCCCCATCCCTCTGGGGAAGTTCTACCAGGTGGACGCGCCCAGGTTCGACCAGGCCTTCCCTGGATACGAGCCTCACAAGGTGGATAGGGATTCGCAGATAAAAAAGATGCTAGAAAATTTCATTTAGTTTAGAAGTCAACTCCTAGGATGGTGAGACGAATGGAAAAGTACGTATGCAAAGTTTGCGGTTATATCTACGACCCGGAGAAGGGCGATTCTACTCAGAACATAGCTCTTGGAACGGCCTTCGAGGACCTTCCCGATGACTGGCTCTGTCCGGAGTGCGGCGTGGGCAAGGATATGTTTGAGAAACAGGCGGCATAGCTGAATTGTTTGTTTAGATGATGGTGATCCTGATGCTCAGCGAAAAGATGACGGAAGCTCTTAATGGGCAGGCGAACAGAGAGTTGTACTCTTCCTATCTTTATCTATCCATGTCGGCCTACTTCGAGTCCTTGGGATTGAGGGGTTTTGCCAACTGGATGAGAGTCCAGGCCGGGGAGGAGCTGGTGCACGGTATGAAGATGTACGACTATGTGATCAGCGCAGGCGGAAGGGGCAGGATGCAGGCCATAGAAGCTCCGCAGTTCGTCTGGGCATCTCCTGTTGAGGCCTTCCAAGCCGTGTATAACCACGAGAGGGTAGTCACAGGGCTGATAAAAGCACTGGTAGGCGTTGCAATCTCCGAGAAGGACAAAACAACAGAGAATTTCCTGCAGTGGTATTTGGACGAGCAGGTGGAGGAGGAAGAGTCCTCCGATATGGTCCTCAACAAGGCAAAGACTGTAGGCAGCGATCCGCGCGCGCTGGCGGCTGCTGATAAAGAGCTTGGTCAACGACGCTTCAAGTTCCCCAGTGGTTTTGATATGTTTCCTTATGGCCGGCAGCCTGAAGGGACGACCATAGGATCGCTGAAGAAGTAAGAATCGGTTTCGCACATTTGTGCGCTGCGGGAAAGGTGAGAAGGTCTCTCGGACCTTTCTCGCATCAAGATTAAAAAAATTAATTTTTATTAAAACAATATGATCATTAATTCCAAACCATAATCTATTTTGCCATCCTCAATACATCTCAACCAACCCCGCAATCTCATTCACGGTGATTCGATTGAAACCATTAAGCGTAGTAGATCCTGAAGTGGCAGCCGCGATACAGGCCGAGCTTGAGCGGCAGCGCAATACCCTCATCTTGATCGCATCCGAGAACTTCGCAAGTCGAGCGGTCATGGAAGCACAAGGCTGCGTCATGACCAATAAGTATGCAGAGGGCTACCCTGGCCGAAGGTACTACCGCGGTACCGCCTATGTTGATGTGGCCGAGTTGCTGGCTAAGGAAAGGTGCACGAAGCTCTTCGGCGCCGAGCACGTAAATGTTCAGCCGCATAGTGGCACCCAGGCCAACATGGCTGCTTACTTCGCCGTTCTCAAACCTGGCGACACCATCATGGGCATGAACCTCGCCCACGGAGGCCATCTTTCTCATGGCAGTCCAGTTAACTTCTCGGGCAAGATGTATAGGATCGTGCCCTACAATGTTTCCCGGGATACCGAAATGCTCGACTACAGCGAAATGCTGGATATAGCAAAGAAGAACAAGCCCCAGCTAATTGTAGTCGGTGCATCCAGCTACCCCAGAATCATAAACTTTAAGATAGTTCGGGAGATCGCGGACGAGGTTGGGGCCATGGTGATGGCTGATATCGCTCACATCGCCGGCTTGGTAGCTGCAGGAGCACATCCATCTCCAGTTCCTTATTCGGATATAATCACCACTACAACTCATAAGACCCTGCGAGGTCCCAGAGGCGCTTTGATCATGTGCAGGCAGGAACTCGCTTCGGCCATTGACAGGTCTGTTTTCCCTGGAACTCAGGGCGGTCCGTTCATGCAGGCAATCGCCGCGAAAGCCGTGGCCTTCAAGGAGGCCTTGACTCCAGAGTTCAAAGACTACCAGTTCCAGATAGTAAAGAATGCTGGTGCGCTCGCTGACCGACTCAAGGAGAACGATTTCGACCTCGTATCCGGCGGCACTGACAACCACCTCATGCTCGTCAAGCTCCTGAAGGAGGGCATAACCGGCAAAGAGGCGGATGAGACTCTCGAGAGGGCGAACATAACGCTCAATAAGAACATGATACCCTTCGACCCGGCTACGCCTTTTGTGACCAGCGGCATTCGGATCGGCACACCATGCGTGACCACCAGAGGAATGAAGGAGAAGGAGATGGTGCAGATCGCAGATCTGATAACTGCCGTCCTCAGAGACATCAAGAATGATACGACAATTAAGTTCGTGGGGTCCGAGGTACGGGATCTGTGCGATCAGTTCCAGCTATACCCTGATCTGACATGATAATCGACGGAAAGGCCATGGCCTCACAAGTGGAGGCAGAGACGAGGTCAAGGATAGCGAAACTGATGGAGAAAGGCATCGTGCCCGGGCTGGCGGCCATCCTAGTGGGGTCCAATCCTGCCTCGCAGATGTACGTACGGCTGAAGCATTCGGCCTGCGCTCGCGTCGGTCTCCGATCGGAGAACGTTCAGTTATCTGAGGACATCGATGAAGATAAGCTCCTTGCCAAGATCGAGGAGTTGAACCGGAGAGCGGACATACACGGCATAATGCTGGAGCTTCCGTTACCTAAGCATTTGGACCCCCGCAAGGCCATGATGACCATAGCTCCAGAAAAGGACGTGGACGGTTTCCACCCAGAGAACATGGGCGCATTGCTGCTTGGCGCCGAGAAGCTGGTTCCCTGCACTCCCAAGGGGATCATCTACGCCCTGGAGCACCTGGGCGTAAAGCTGGAAGGAGCAGAAGCAGTAATAGTTGGCCACAGCAACGTTGTGGGCAAACCCCTTGCGGCCATGATGCTCAACAGGAACGCTACAGTCCAGGTGTGCCACGTCTATACCAAGAACCTGGTAGAGCACACCAGGAGAGGAGATATCCTGGTGGTAGCAGCCGGCGTTCCCGGCCTGATCAAGGCTGACATGGTCAAGCCTGGAGCTTACGTCTTCGACGTGGGCATCAACCGGGTTGGGGACAAGACTGTTGGCGATGTGGACTTCGATGCTGTCAAGGATATCGCCTCAGCCATAACGCCTGTGCCTGGAGGCGTAGGGCCGCTGACCGTGTCCATGATGCTCAGCCAGGTCGTTAGCGCAACAGAAGCACAGACAGGTCATTTGTGATTTATGGCCATTCATTGGACACCAAGTGAATTGATTCGCCGTCAACAAGTCGCTTAATATGTCACTTATTATAGCCGTGGCGGGCAGCAAGGAAGCGATAATTGGGGGAGACAAAAGGAGCATAACATTCCTCGGGAGCTGCCCCGAGCTTGAACAAGAGCTCTACTCAGGGAAGCTAAAGACCGATAAGGACCTGTTGAACAGGGGCAAGGAGCTGGGGTCGTCGCTTCAGGTATCCGACGTAAGGGAGAAGGTGTGGCGGCATGGGGAAGTCCTTGTAGGGGAGGTGACTGAGATTTCCCCGGCCCTGGAAAGGAGGCGGAGGATCTACCTTGTTCCTGGGGCTTACATCATGGCCGATGTCACTGGGAAGGAGGCCAGGGTGATTGGCAAGGGTGAGGTCGCCTGTATGGTTTTCGGGAACAGGTTTACTCAGGACTTGGCCAACCAGGGAATAAAGAACGCCAAAGGCAAAATCGATGCAGGAGCAGTGGGAGCAATTCTTGCCGACGTCAGCAACATGACTCCGTCAATCAGCCCGGAGCACCGTGTTCTTTCCACGGACGTGCGACAACCTAAGCCAGAGGCCGCGGTTCTCGATGCTCTCCAAGAGGACTGCCAGAAATGCGGATGGAGGCTATGCGGTCAGCAGTGATCCTGGCCGGCGGCGTTGGAAGTCGCCTGGGGAAAGAAAAATCACTTATCGAGTTCGGTGGTCGTCCTTTGATTCAGTGGTCGGTTGAGAAGCTGGCCCTATTGGTCGAAGACGTTGTAGTGGTTGCCAGGGGCCCAGAACAAGCTGGCCTGCTCGAAGATTTAATTCCCGATGCTTCCATTGCCTGTGACAGCGTTTCAGGTTACGGTCCTGTAGCAGGGCTTGCTGCCGGCATGGAACTGGCCAGAAACGAGTACGTCCTGGCCATTGGATGTGATCTGCCTTTTCTGAACGCCGATGTGGTTAACATCCTATTCGAGCAAGCCCGGGGATGGGATGCTGCTGTTCCCATGAGAGAAAATGGCATGATTGAGCCGCTTCACTCTGTGTACAAAAGAGATGCACTCCACTCCGCTTGCCAGAACGCGATAGAGCATGGCGAGAGGAAGATCAGATTGCCTCTTTCGATGCTCAGGGTAAAATATGTGGCTGTGGAGCTGCTCAAGAATCCGGACCCTGAACTCTTGACATTCTTCAACCTGAACACCAGGGAGGACCTGGACTTAGCCAGGTCTTTGTGGTCCAAGAGATGAGCAGCAGCGTTCAGCTTGTGAGACTCAAAGGTAATGCTTCAGTAGAATGTACACCGCATAGACGATAACGGCAAAGAGCGCCAGCCGCCACAGGAGCCAGATGGAGTTCCACAGGACAAGAGCGATTAGGACAGCCAGAAGTAGCAGCAACAGGTTCTTCTCGCGGCTTTGACCCGATGTAGGCAAGTCGAAGATACTACGGTTCATCGAACACATAAATCAACCTGGCTGGTAATAACTGTTTTCGTCCCCGGATTTTTAAAATTGCAGCTTATTTGGGTTTCAGCAAGCATGTTTCGGGCTGGCACAAGGGCCAGCACAATAGTCGAGGATCACCTTATTCCGGCCGACTGCGCAGGATGGACCAATTACCAGATAGCTAACCAATAACCAGATAC
>Ga0182011_10005389_pt1 | contig 10072 bp, 10 predicted proteins | sample 711E1DmetaG_FD_120481 | JGI IMG/M metagenome (GOLD analysis project Ga0182011, IMG submission 120481) | Permafrost microbial communities from Stordalen Mire, Sweden - 711E1D metaG | ecosystem: Environmental > Terrestrial > Soil > Wetlands > Permafrost | place: Sweden: Stordalen | collected...
ATCTTTAAAGTTTTCTGATGACACCAATTACTTTGCCCTGAATTTCCACATTATCAGGATTTTGTTGCATCGGCTTCAGTCTTTGGTTGGCCGGTTTTAATAGGACTCTATCACTCTCAACATATATTTTTTTTAGGGTAACTTCCTCTCTATCTTTTAGCCAGACCGCCACCATCTCGCCATTTTCTGCCGAATCAGCCGTCTCCATTAATACAATATCGCCGTCATCTATCAGGGCATCGATCATTGACTGCCCCTTAACCCTAAGGGCAAAGACCTGTTTGATGCCAATCATATCTTGGGGTAATTCAATGGTTTCATTCGCAGGAGTAGTCCAATTATCACTGTTAGGCACCGGAATAGGAGTTCCCGCAGCTATTGTACCGAGTATCGGCACAATCACAGTACTCTTTTTCTGATAAAGTCGTATGCTGCGAAATATTTCCGGATCCCGGTGGATGCGGCCTTCTTTCTCAAGCACATCCAGGTGGTATTGCACCACCGCGGTCGAACTTATTTCGCAACCTTTGAGAATATCGCGAACGGTAGGTGAATAGCCTCGTTCATCGATAAATCCGTGGATGAACTGCAGAATATTTTCACGGGTTGTATTTAAACCGATTTTTCTCAACGGACTTCACCCTTACCTATTATAGAACGAATGTACCATATTTTAATTGGCTTGTCAAGAATATCTCTATATATTTCCTGTTTCCTGGCGGGGTTGTTATTGTACCTGCCGTTTGATATTATTTGCACTTAGTGAGGAAACCATGGTAAAACTGACTTTTTATGGCGGAGTAAATGAGATCGGTGGTAACAAGATACTTTTAGAAGACGAAAAGAGAAGTCTGTTGCTGGATTTTGGTTTTCCCTATAAAAAGTACAAATTGTATTATGAAGAATTTCTAAAACCGCGCGGTGGCGCTGGTATTCTCGATCCGTTGTTTATGGGCATGTTGCCGCCATTGGAGGGACTTTATAGAGATGATATCGCGCCTGCAGAAATATTCGGGCAGTTTCAGAATAATCCGTCTTATCGAAAAATCGACAAAGTCGATGGGGTGTTACTCACTCATGCGCATCTCGACCACTCCGCGCATATATCATTCTTGCGAGAAGATATTCCGGTCTATAGTACTGCCGAAACCGCATTTATCACTAAAGCAATACAAGATTCCGGTGTAACTGATTTTGACAAACAGGTCTGCTATTACTCACCGGTTGTCCGGGATTATCCGATCGGTTGTAAACAGGTTGCTTGTATCAGTAGCGGAGAATCTAAAAGACAACGGCAATTCTATCTGGGAGACATCGAACCTTCCGCACTCAGTTTAGCCGCGAATACTTTCTGGACGAGTGGATTCTGGGAGAAAACAACACGCCAGAAGGAAATTGTTTCCCGGCCGATAATTAATGATAAAGAAAATCCATTTAATTTACGCTGTTTTCCAGTTGATCATTCAATCCCAGGAGCTTGTGCCTGGGGTATCGAGACTAGTTCCGGTTGGATTATTTACAGCGGCGACCTCAGATTACACGGCAAACGGGCAGCTGCCACGCGTCATTTTGTCGAACAGGCATCGTCTCTGCATCCCTGTGCCCTCATCATTGAGGGTACGAACATCCAACGGTTATCCAATGTCACTGAGCAAGAAGTATTTGCGAATGCTTTGACTGCGATAATAGGGGCAAAAGAATTGGTAATCGCTGATTTTTCCGCTAAAGATGTCGACCGCTTGCTGACCTTTCTGCAAATTGCGCGCGACTCAAACAGGAAACTGGCTATATTGCCCAAAGATGCGTATTTACTGAAGACAATGAGGCTGCTTGATTTGGAAATTCCCGATATCGCACTGGATCAGAATATAGTTATCTATCAGGATACTACTGCTGCTAAATCACCGGCTATTTGGTTGCGCAAGATTTATGAAGAATATGCCGGTAAACTCGTACTGGCGCAAGATGTCAACAAAGCGCAATCGGAATTCATTCTTTGTTTCAGTTTTTTCGATCTTAATGAACTGCCCAGTATTAATCCGCAAGCGGGAGGTCTATATCTCTATAGTTCGAGTGAACCGCATGATGAAGAGCAGGAAATAGATTTCCGTCGATTAGGCAACTGGTTTAAATATTTTGGTTTCCGCAGTTTTGGCTTGCTGAGAGAACATAATGGCTTATGGCAAATACCTGATGAAGAAAGGGGATTGCATGCCTCGGGACATGCTTGCGGTACCGATTTATTTTCGATCGCTAAAAATATCCATCCTAAAACAATTATTCCAGTACACAGCGAATATCCCCAACTTTACATAAAAGAGATGGCGCAGAGTGGGATTAATGTCGTTCTTCCTGAAGAAAATGGAATCGTAGAAGTTTAAGCCCGCAGTTTCTTTCTATACAATATCAATTCAAATTCCGGTATTTTTTCCCGTCTTACTTCGGAATAGCCGTTTTTCTCATATAGTTTTTGTGCCGGTATTTGCTTCGTGGTAGTGTCCAGGCACAATTCTGTATATCCCAGTTCACTTGCTCTCACTTCTAATTGATTTAGAATGGCTTGCCCGAATCCCTTTCTTTGATAATCCGGATTTACTCGCATTCTTTTAATTTCTGCCGCGGTATCCGGCTTTTTTCTGAATGCTCCCATACATACTATTTTGCTATCCAAAATACCAACCAAAAACTCGCCTTTATTATTCAGATAATTATTTTCGATATCCAACAGGTCTTCATCCCATTTCCTGTCGCTTAAAAATATTCCAATCGAATGTAGCGCAAGATGATGAAGTTCCCTCACTGCATTATTGTCTGCGGTCAAATAACGCCTGATTTCTAACATGTCGCATATCCCTTAATAATTATAGAAACGTTTTATAATTTACCACATTATCTTTGGGTTTTTTCCAAAGCAATGATTGACTGCTGGAATCAGTTGATGTATTGTCATGATTGAAGTAACTTTGATAATCAGGATAACGCTTACCATAGTGGCTAATTAAAGATAAAGGTAGAAATAATGGTACAGAAAGTAACCAGAGAAGAACTACTGGCAAAAGCAAAAAAACCGGCAAAAGATGCGATGGTCATGCATTCTTTCTATCGCGGAAAAATGCAGACAGTACCCCGGGCTGTAATTCGTGATTATAATGATTTTGCGATCTGGTACACCCCCGGAGTTGCTGCTCCTTGTAAGGCAATACAAGCGGACAAAGATCAGGCCTATGAACTTACCAGTAAATGGAACACCGTTGCCATCGTCTCGGACGGTACCAGGGTTCTTGGTTTGGGTAACATCGGTCCTGAAGCTGCGATGCCCGTCATGGAAGGCAAAGCTATGCTCTTTAAGTACCTGGGTGGGGTCGATGCGGTTGCTGTTTGCTTGGACACAAAAGACCCGGAGGAAATAATCAGGACCGTAAAAATAATCCAGCCGTCATTTGGTGGTATCAACCTGGAAGATATCGAGAACCCGAAGTGTTTCCATATATTAGATACCCTGCGCGCGGAATGTCGCATCCCTGTATGGCACGATGACCAGCAAGGAACTGCTGCAGTCACACTGGCGGGCATTATTAACGCCCTCAAAGTTGTCGGCAAGGATATGAAAAAGGTGAAGGTTACGATGATTGGCGTTGGCGCCGCTAACGTCGCCATCATTAGACTCATGCTGTCGGCCGGTTTCCAGCAGGAAAATATGATAATCGTCGATAGTAAAGCGACTCTGCATGGCGGCAGAAAGGACCTGGAAGCGAAACAAGTCGAGAATCCGTATAAATGGGATCTGGCACAGCGTACCAATCCGGACAAGGTAGAAGGCGGCATCGCCGAAGCCCTGGTAGGATCCGACGTTGTTATTTCTTTATCAACACCTGACCCGGATACCATTAAACCAACGTGGCTAAAGAAGATGAACAAAGATGGGATCGGTTTTTTCTGTGCAAATCCACTACCGGAAATTTGGCCATGGGATGCTAAAGTAGCCGGGCTTCGTGTTGTTGCTACCGGCAGGTCGGATTTCCCCAATCAGGTAAATAATTCTATCGGTTTCCCTGCTATTTTCCGCGGCACGCTGGATGTTAAAGCCAGGACGATTACCGATGAAATGTGTATTGCTGCCGCTTATGAGCTAGCGCAATTTGCCGAAGAGCAAGGCCTTCAGGACGACCATATCGTACCATCGATGGCGGACACCGAGGTTTTTGTCAGAGAGGCGGTTGCGGTTGGGATGAAAGCTATCGAACAGGGCGTCGCTCGAGAAAATTTGACACGTGAAGAATTAACGAAACGTTCCGGCAAGATCATAAGGGAAGCTAAACAGACCGTAGAAACACTGATGAAAACCGGTATGATTCCACCTGCTCCGAAGGGCATGTAGGAGGATTTTAAAGTGCGCGATATCGACGCCATAGAAGTAACTAAAACCATTACGCGCCTTTTTTTAGAAGCGAACTACTATTTGACCGATGACGTTTTATCGGCTCTTAAAAAAGCCAAAGACACTGAAAAATCGGCAGTGGGCAAAGAGGTACTGACAAAAATAATCAAGAATGCCGATATTGCGGCAAATGAGCAGATGGCACTATGCCAGGACTGCGGCACTGCCGTGGTTTTTCTGGAACTTGGGCAGGAAGTACATATCATTGGGGGCGATCTTTTTACTGCCATCAACGAAGGGGTACGGCAGGCATATCAGGAAGGCTATTTGCGTAAATCGATCGTGAACAAACCTTTTTCAAACAGAGTCAATACCGGAGATAACACCCCTGCAATCATCTATACGGATATCGTACCGGGAGATAAATTGAAAATTACTGTGATGCCGAAAGGCGCCGGAGCTGAAAATATGAGCCGTCTGATAATGCTCATCCCGTCAACCGGCAGGCAGGGTATCATCGATAATGTATTAACGGCAGTAAAAGAAGCTGGCAGTAATCCTTGTCCGCCGGTTATTGTTGGGGTAGGAATTGGCGGCACCGCAGAAAAAACGATGATGTTAGCCAAAAAGGCCTTGCTCAGGAAAGTCGGCGAACACAATAGTGACGCTGAAACAGCTGAACTTGAAACGGAATTGCTGCAAAAAATTAACGCTCTCTGCATCGGTCCAATGGGTTATGGTGGCAGCACCACCGCTTTGGCAGTGAATATAGAGGTATTTCCGACGCATATTGCGAGCATGCCGTTAGCGATTAATATTACCTGTCACAGTTCCAGACACAAGGCAGCAATTATCTGACATTCCGTTTTGCCAGGAGAATACAATGCCGAAAAATATTATTCTACCTTTAACTGATCAGGTAATCGAAAAATTAAAGACCGGAGATGATGTTTTACTCAACGGTGTGATTTATGTCGCCCGTGACGCTGCGCACAAGAGGATGACCGAAGCTTTGGGCAAAGGCCAACCTTTGCCTTTTGATATTAAAGGACAGACTATATATTACATGGGACCAACCCCTGCCAAACCGGGTGATGTAATCGGCTCAGCCGGTCCGACAACAAGTTATCGTATGGACGTTTATTCACCGCGTTTGATCGAAGCTGGACTGAAGGGAATGATTGGCAAGGGACAGCGCTCTCAGCCGGTGTTGGATGCCATCTGGAAATATAAAGCAGTATATTTTGCCGCCATTGGCGGTACCGGTGCGCTCATTTCCAAATGTATTATAAAGGCGGAGATTATCGCTTATGCAGAACTTGGCGCTGAGGCGTTACGACGGATTGAAGTTCAAGATTTTTCCGTTACCGTAATTAACGATATCTATGGTGGTGACCTGTATCGGCAGGGCCAATCTCAATATAAAATAACTTCCATAAGCGAAAATCACGGCTAAACCCGTTGAACAATCTTCAGCGACTGTTTGTTCCAGTCGTAGTCGGCGGAGGAGTGGATAGTTTCTGAATTTCCAGTTTTGCAGATGCAATCAATGTATCGTTTTTGCTCAAGTTTATAAACACGTTAAAGTCTGAAATCGCTTCATCCGTATTGCCTAATGCCTCATAGGCTAAAGCCCGGTGATAATAACCGTCTGCCAGACCCGGATCAATTTCCAGAGCTTTATTACAATCGGCGATAGATTTACCATATTCGCCTTCCAGGTTATAAGCAGTCGATCGATTAATGTAGGCCTGAGCCAGTTTGTTATCGAGTTGAATTGCAGCTTCGCAATCTTCAATCGCATTTTCGTAATCACCTTTACCGTTATAGGCCGAGGCGCGATTGAGATAGGCGAGTGGTAAGTTTGAATCGAGTGATAACGCCTTATTACAATCAGCGATTGCCAAGTCATACTCTCCCAGACTATCATATGCGGCGGCTCTGTTTACATATGCCTTCGCCAACAAGGGCTCAACTTTGATCGCTTGTGTGTAATTACTAATCGCAGTCTGAAAATCGCCTTGATTTGATAATTGTAATGCACGGGCAAAATACCATTCGGCGCTGCCTTCGGGTGCACGCTCACAGCTTGGTAATGCCGCAATAATAATAAGCGGTAATACACCAAGAAAAATAATAGCCAGGCGACGAACCATCGGTAACCTTCTTTTAGGAGAAATATTACAGATATAAAAACGATAACATTACTTCTCGTCAGTGTCAATTTTTGCGGGGAATACACACAATTGACATAAAATGATATATTTGGCATACTAACATCATCTCTGCTTTTCGCTGGCAACAGGTTAGAATCCAGCATAATAAATTTTTTAGAATTCAACAGTAAGGCAGGTTTGTCATGGTCAAAAAATGGCGCTTTCTATGGATAGCGATCGCTATTCTTGCCATTGTGGCGATCGGTACCGCCGGTTACATGATTATTGAGGGATGGTCATTTTCCGATGCTATTTACATGGCCGTTATTACTTTAAGCACGGTTGGCTTTCAAGAAGTTCACCGTCTCTCTACTGCGGGTCATTATTTTACCATCGCTCTAATCCTGGGTGGGACCGGCACCATGTTATATGCCGTCACTGCCATTGTCCAATATCTGCTTGAGGGAAATCTGGCAAATATCCTGGGGAGGCGTCGCATGAAAGTAGAAATATCTAAACTGAAAGAGCATACAATCCTCTGTGGTTATGGAAAAGTAGGCAAAGAGGTTGCCCGCGTTTTTAAAAATGAAAAAACACCGTTTGTCGTAATCGAATCCGATGAAAAAATGTGTGCCAAAGCTAACGGTGACGGCTTTCTATGTTTAAATATGAATGCCGCTAATGATGAAGCGCTAAAAGAAGCAGGAATCATGAACGCAAAGGCGCTCGTCGCGGCTTTGGGAAGTGATGCAGACAACCTGTACGTCACCCTCTCGGCTAAAAGTCTCAAACCGGACATCTTCGTGGTGGCACGTATTGATAATGAAGAATCAGAAGCTAAACTAAAAAGGGCAGGCGCTGACCGCACGATGTCACCATACGGCATTGGCGGTCGTCGTCTTGCTATGATGACAATTAAACCGCTGGTAGTTGATTTCGTCGATACTACCATGGATCGGCAAGGACAAGAGTTTACGCTCGAAGACGTAAACGTAATAAAAGGTTCTTCGATGGACGGCATCTCCGTCGGTGATAGTATGAAACGGGTTAATGGCGGACATATTCTCGCCATCAAGAAAAAGAACGGTCAACTAATTACGAATCCTCCTTCGGAGACGATTATCGATGCGGGTGACGAGTTGGTCTTAATGGGGACACGTGATCAATTGAAGGGAATCGAAGACTTAACATAAAATAATTGAATTGACCGTATTAAGGAACTAAAGTTATAATGAATCTTACGGGTCCGTAGCTCAGTGGTAGAGCGGTCGGCTCATAACCGATTGGTCGCAGGTTCGATACCTGCCGGGCCCAGAACCTGCGATGTTTCGTCCGAAGATTTCAATATTCATGAAATGTTGGAGGTTCTCTTGGGCAGTGAAGGCAAGAGAAAAATCAGACTCCACCGTAAAACAAACGCCGAACTATTACAGTTATACGATGCGCAACTGATATTGCGGCACCGTTCCCAAGAGGCGCTGGATGAAGCGCGAAGAGTATTAAATCATTTTCGAGACTATCTGGGTGAATTTCCACCTTCCCCTGAAATTGCCGCTTCTTTTTTAGCACGATTCGCAGATCGTAAAACAACCACTCTTTATCGTTACCACAGCATTATTAAAACATTTATGGAATGGTACGGCGAAAAACTTGATACCAAAATTAGAGTGGAACAGGGATTACCCGACTACGTCGAAACTGAGGATATAGAAAAACTAATAAATGCCATAAAAGGCAGAAAAAGCCATAAACAACTTATTGAGAGAAACTTATTAATAATTGATGTAGCGAATAAAACCGGTTTACGGCGTGAGGAGATTAGTAATTTAACGGTCGGTAATATCAATCTGGAACGTGGTTATATAGAAGTAAGAGAAGGCAAAGGCGGGAAAGATAGAATCATCGATTTAACACCATCATTGCAAAAATCCCTTGCAATATTCATCAAAGGGAAAAATAAGGATGAAAAAGTATTTGGGATGTCGCCAAGCAATGTATCTTACCTCGTTCACTGGGCAGCCAGAAAAGCAGGGGTAGACATTCATACCCATTCTCTGAGACATTTCTTTGGGCAAAGTCTAGTTGATACTGGCACCGATCTCGAAACCGTGCGTCGTCTTATGGGCCATAGCAGTCTAAGAACAACCCAGGTCTACATCGGGCGTACGGATAAACAGCGGCGTGAAGCAATTAGTCGATTGGAACAGGCTCCCGTAAATGAAATAGCATTCGATGGATTTGTTAATACAACAGCGCCGAAACCGGTTGCGGATTTACGAGAAGGTGCTGAGGTCTCAGAAAAGGACAAAAACGGGGAGGGAAATCTCGAAAGAAATAAAAATACCCGACCAATTCGAGAGGATGAAGTTTCGACAACAAGCCTGGAATCAAAAAAAACGTCCGATAATAGCAAAACTGTCGAAAGAACCAAATATCGAGGGCGATATGCGGCAGAATGGGAACATTTCGATGCTGTAAAAGAAGCAATAATCGGTTTACAGGATGTTTCAGTGGAGCAAAGAGGGCAATTATTGAGTACGATTCAACGAGAACGAGATTTTCTTGATGACGAGAAGTTACAGAATGCATTAGATCTATTTATTATGGCAATAATGGAATGTACCAATACAGGAATGACAGTAACCCAATACGAAGTGGAACCAACAATGAAAATCATCGTCAAACGCATGAACAAGAGGTATAGAAGGAATTAGCCTACATCGATATTGACTGTCGCTGTTGTTAACGATACATTCACGGGTATTCTTGACTCTAAACTTTTTACACTTTTTAGAGGGATGGGGCTATTACTACGCTGTTCGATGCCCAATTTGGTGCAATTATGGGAATTGAGTGTCCGGGTAAGCGAATTTTCAATATTATTTAAAGAGTAACATGACCCCAAATTGTGGAAGTTAGCATCTGACTGTTGCAATCTTTCAATTTTCCTATTCCTATCTCCTATCTAATCCCGTCTTTTTCCCCGTCCGACACCGACCAATAAACCGCTAAAATGCGACCGCTTTTGAATGTTGTTGCATTTTAAGCCATGTTTCTCCGACCACTGGCAATAGCCATTTATGATACGGCATCTTGATCTTTAAAATTTCATGATTAGGCATGTTCCACTTCTCAGGTAACGTCGTTTGGATCAACCGCATTTGCCAACTCCTCAATGAGTTCATCAGAAAGTTCATTATTATCTGTTGGACTTTCTGAAACAGTCAATGCACTTGCATTTGCCTTAACCATCTCGAGTAGTTTGATGATAAGTCTTAAAGCGTCTTCAGGTTTCGTTCCACGGGTGACCAAAATACGCACTGCCCCGCATCCCGATAGCAACTCTCCCGTCACGTCATGCGACAGGAAATCCCCATCTTTATCGCCATTCATTCTATGGTCAGGATCGGCATTAGGTGCGACTTTGTGATGAGGAATACCGTTAAAGGCATCGAACCGGTCGAATATTATCAATTTGTTACCGGCATACTCCTCGAGCTTCATCAATTTATGCTCATCCATTTCTTGGGAGTCTTCC
>Ga0182011_10005392_pt1 | contig 10068 bp, 7 predicted proteins | sample 711E1DmetaG_FD_120481 | JGI IMG/M metagenome (GOLD analysis project Ga0182011, IMG submission 120481) | Permafrost microbial communities from Stordalen Mire, Sweden - 711E1D metaG | ecosystem: Environmental > Terrestrial > Soil > Wetlands > Permafrost | place: Sweden: Stordalen | collected...
CAAGGTTGGGTCGAACATGGACAGACCGGAGCAGCTCGTCCAGCTCTGGGAGCTCTCCGAGAGCGAAACGGGGCTCACCCTCGACGCCGCGCTCGCGCGTTGAACCGAGCTGGACGGCAAGCGTAATCAGGCGTGGCGTTGCAATTCGGCGGCCCCGACTACCGGCCCGTCTGCAGCATCGCCTGACCGATTCGCCGTCGACCGGCGAGCCGCCGCTACTCCCTCTGGGGGGCCTCTCCAGGAGTGGGCATGCCCGGAAGGCATTTCACGTAGCGATTGCCGCCCTCCCTCTTCGCAAGGTACATGGCGTAGTCTGCGGCCCTCACCAACGTTTCTGCGTCCTCGCCGTTCTCGGGGTAGACGCTGACGCCGATGCTGACGTGGGCCCTGACTCTGTGGCGCTGCAGGGCGAAGGGCCGGGCCAGCGCCGCCAGGACCTTCTTAGCAACCGTCTCGGCGCCTTCGATCTGATGAACCGTTTCCAGGATGATCACGAACTCGTCGCCGCCGAAACGGGCGACCGTGTCGCTGTGCCGCACGCTCTCTTGGAGCCTGCGTGAAATGGCGCGGAGCAACAGATCGCCGAATTCGTGTCCGTAGGAGTCGTTGAAGTCCTTGAAACGGTCGATATCCATGAATAGGACGGCAAAGGCTGTGGCGGATCGTTTGGCTCGGGACAGTAGCTGGTCGAGCCTGTCCGTCATCAGGAACCGATTCGGCAGATCTGTCAGCGTGTCGTGCGTGGCGAGATGCTGGAGGGCGGCCTCGGTCTGCCGCATCTCGTTGATCTCGCGCGTGATGCCCACCAGGCCAATGACATTCCCGGACGCGTCATGGAGCGGCAGTTTGGTCGTGAGCGTCCAGTTCGTGCGGCCATTGTCCAGCTGGCGACTCTCGATCACGCCCACGATGGGTCTGTTCGAGTCCATGATCCTTTCGTCGTCGCGCCTGGTCGTCTGACCAAAAGCCTCTCCGAACAAGTCGACGTCGGTCTTGCCGATTATGTCGGCCGGATCCGCATAACCGAGGTCCTGAGCCATCTTTCGACTGACGCGCAGCAGACGGCACTGACGATCCTTGAAGTAGATGCTGTCCGCCGTGCTCTCCATCAGGGCCTGGAACAGGAAGACATCATTCGGGGATTCCGGAATCGACATGCTCCCTATCCTCTGGAGCTCATCCGCTCGCCTACACGTGGTTTCGGCGGGCTCGGGCTCAGAGTCAAGGCCGGCGGTGGATTCAACGCCGGGCGGAGTCCCGCCTCGGGCCTGGACCCCTTCCAGGGCAAGCAGCCGGCGCTTGATGGCCAGGGCGGCGCGGCGGTCCGCGTACGTCGAGCCGCCGTACCCGCCGAGTGTGCCGTCTCCGGCGATGACTCGATGGCAGGGGATCAGGATCGGGAGCGGGTTGCGGCCCATCGCTCCCCCGACGGCTTGTGCCGCGCCCGGCCGGCCGATACGTCGCGCCAGTTCGCCATAGCCGACCGTCTCGCCAAACTGGAGCCGGGCGGCGCCCGTGAGCACGAGACGGTCCCAGTCGGAGACGCGCAGGTCGATCGGCAAGTCGAAGCTCCGGCGCTCGCCGGCGAACCATTCGCCCATCTGGCGGCCGGCCTCGCTGAGCGTCGCGCGCCATTCTGCGGGCACTTCGCCGTCCTCCCCGGGCAGCACCCGGCCGTGCAGCCGGCGCGCCAGTCCATCGACGAAGTCGGGCGTTTCGGAGCCCAGGTCCACGGCTACGATGCCGGCCGCGGTCGCGGCAACGTGGAGCAGGCCCCACGGAGCCGGGCAGGTCGTGAAGGCTGCCACCGGGACGGCGGCGAGCGCGGTCATGGGTACAGTCTGACGGCGAAGCGGCCCTAGCGAAAGGGCCTCGTTGCCCGATCCGAATCGCTGGCCTATACTCCCGGGGAGTATGCAGGCCATCCAGATAACCCCCACCGTCCCGCCCTCCGCCGCGCCGACTGCCGAGATCCAGCTGCCCATCGCGGGCATGAGCTGCGCCTCGTGCGTGAACCGGATAGAGCGCTACCTGCGCAAGACCCCCGGCGTCGCCGAGGCCAATGTCAATCTCGCGACCGAGGTCGCGACGGTGCGCTATCTGCCCGAGATGGCGGGGCTGGACGAGATCGCGAGGGCCATCGAGGCGGCCGGCTACGAGATTCGCCACCTGCCCGCGCCCAAGGCAGGCGGCGCTCGGGCCACCCTGCTGGACGAGGCGGATGCGGAGGCAGGGGTTCGAGCGCGGGAGCAGCGGGTCCTGGGCCTCACCGCCGCCGCCTCGCTGGTCGTGGCGGCCCTGACGATGCTGGTCATGTATCTGCCCAACGCGCCGTGGACGATGGAGCAGGCCGCGTGGCTGCTCATCGGCCCCGCAACGGCCGTCCAGTTCCTGGCCGGCCGCCGCTTCTATCGCGCGGCATTCCGCGCGGCGCGCCACGGAACGACGAGCATGGACACTCTCGTGGTCGTGGGGACGAGCGCGGCGTGGGCATTCAGCGTGCTGGTCACGGTTGCGCCCGCCTTGCTCCGCTCGGCCGGCATCGAACCGCAGACCTACTTCGACAGCTCTACCGCCATCATCGGGCTCATTCTGACCGGCCGCTGGCTGGAGGCTCGGGCGAAGGGCCAGACGGTCGGCGCTGTGAAGGCGCTGATCGGGCTGCAGGTCCGGTCGGCTCGAATCGTTCGGTCGGGCGCCGAGATCGATGTGCCGCTCGAAGAAGTGCGGGTCGGCGATCTCGTGCGCGTCCGCCCGGGCGAGCGGCTGCCGGTCGATGGGCGAGTCGTCGAGGGCGCCTCCGCGGTCGACGAGTCGATGCTCACCGGCGAGCCCATTCCCGCCGAGAAGGGGCCGGGTTCCGACGTTATCGGCGGCACGGTGAACGGTCACGGAACGTTCCTTTTCCGAGCCACGCGGGTCGGCCGCGACACGGCCCTGGCGCAGATCGTGGATCTGGTGCGCCGCGCGCAGGGGTCGAAGGCGCACATCCAGCGGCTGGCGGATCGGATCGCGGCCGTGTTCGTGCCGGTGGTGCTGAGCCTTGGCGCGGCCACTTTCGCGCTGTGGCTCATCCTGGGCCCGGAGCCCCGCCCGACCCACGCCCTGGTGGCGTTCATCACCGTCGTAGTCATCGCCTGCCCGTGCGCCATGGGTCTGGCCACGCCGACGGCGATCATGGTTGGGACCGGCAACGGCGCGGAGGCCGGCATCTTGATCCGCGGCGGCGAGGCGCTCGAGCTGGCCGCCCGAATAGACGCTGTCGTCTTCGACAAGACGGGCACGCTGACTCGAGGCCGGCCTTCGCTCGGCACGGTCGTCGCCGCCTCGGGCTTCACCGCGGACGAAGTTCTGGATCTTGCGGCGTCGGTGGAGCGGGGAAGCGAGCACCCGCTCGCGGCGGCGATCCTCGCCGCTGCTGCGGCGCGCGACCTCGGCCGGCGCTCGGTGGAGGACTTCGAGGCCGTCGCCGGGCGCGGTGTGCGCGGCCTGGTCGATGGTCGCCGGGTGCTCGTCGGCACAGCGGCCTTCCTTTCGACCGAGAAGGTCGAGCTCGGTGGGCTCGCGGCGGCCGACGTGCCCGCGGCGATCTCCTACGTCGCGGTCGACGGTCGAGCGGCAGGCGCCCTGCCTACCATCGACGAGATCAAGCCTGAAGCCGAACCCGCGGTGCGCGAGCTCTCGGCCGCCGGGATCGAAGTCTGGCTCGTCACCGGCGATCAGGCCGTGACCGCCCGAGCCGTCGCGGCGGCGGCCGGCATCGCGCCCGAGCATGTCATGGCGGAGGTCCTGCCGGCCGGTAAGGCGGCCGCCGTGGCTTCGCTGCAGGCCCGCGGCCGGCGAGTGGCGATGGTCGGGGACGGCATCAACGACGCCCCGGCGCTCGCCCAGGCAGACGTTGGGATCGCCATTGGCACGGGCGCGGATGTGGCCCTGGAGGCGTCGGACATCACCCTCGTCGGTGGCGATCCGCGGAGCGTCGCGGCGGCAATCCGGCTTTCGCGCCGGACGCTGCGGGTGATCCGTCAGAACCTGGCCTGGGCGTTCGGCTACAACGTCGTCCTCATCCCCGTGGCGATGGGAGCGCTCTACCCGGTGGCGGGCATCACGCTCAACCCGGCGATGGCAGCCGGCGCGATGGCTCTCTCGTCGGTCAGCGTGGTCGCGAACTCGCTCAGGCTGCGGCGTTCGACGAAGCGCCCGGCTCGACGGCCGCGACGCGAGGCCGCCGCGGCCTCGATCTAGCCTCGATCGAGGCTAGAACTAGCCGACGTACGGGCCGGCGAGCGCCAGCGCCAGAGCCACGACCGCTCCTGCCAGCACCGCGCGCAGGCCCGACGAGTGGCCGAAGCCGAGCTCGGACGCCACTGGCCCGACGACAATCCCCACCGCCGCAACCGGGATCGCCAGCACCGCGGCGACCACGCCGAGGGGCATGCTGCGCGACAGCCAATGGACCGCGATCTGCTGACTCGAAACGAACGAGACGGCCATCAGCAGGTCCGCGGCCACCATGAAGCCGGCGATGGCCCCGAGGATGGCCTCCGTCCGCGTCGCGGCGAGAAAGATGGGTAAACCGACCGCCAGGACGCCCAGGGCCAACAGTGCGGGAACCAGGATGAGCGACCCGTCGATGCCCTGCGGCAGCGCCACGCGCGGCGCAGGGCGGCTCAGCCGGAAGGCGACCAGGGTTCCGCCGGACAGGAGTGCCCCGACGGCGCCGGCCTCGAATCCGCGGCGCAGCCAGGGCGGTATCAGTCGACGGCGCTCCACGCGGCCATCCTACACGTTCGCTCTGGCCGGTCAGCCTGGGGACCCGGCTGGGCCCGATGCGTGCTAGATGTGGAAGCGGCGGAATACCGCGACCGCGTTCTGGCCGCCGAAGCCGAAGCCGTTGATGATCGCGGTGTCGACCTTCTTGACCCGCTTCACGTTCGGGACGTAATCCAGGTCGCACTCCGGGTCGGGGTTTTCCTGGTTGATCGTCGGCGGAATGACGCCCTCGCGAATGGCGCCGATGGCCGCCAGCCCGCTGACGGCTCCGGCCGCGCCGAGGAGGTGGCCGACCATCGACTTGGGCGAGCTGATCGCGACCTTGTACGCGTAGTCGCCGAAGGCCGTCTTGATCGCGCGCGTCTCGGTGGCGTCGTTGAGCGGCGTCGAGGTTCCGTGGGCGACGATGTAGTCGACCTCATCGGGTGCGACGTCCGACCGGCGCATGGCCTTGGTCATGGCGGTCGAGGCGCCACGGCCGGTCGGCTCGGGGGCGCTGATGTGGAACGCGTCCGCGGTGAGGGCGCCGCCCAGGACCTCGCACTGGATCTTGGCCCCGCGGGCCAGGGCGTGCTCGGCCGACTCGAGAACGACGATCGCCGCGCCCTCACCGAAGACGAAGCCGTCGCGATCCTTGTCGAACGGGCGGGAGGCGCGGGTCGGGTCGTCGTTGCGGCGCGAAAGCGCGCCCATGTTGCCGAGCGCGGCAAATGCGATCGGGACGAGGTTCCCCTCGGAGCCGCCGAGGATCACGACATCGCACTCGCCGGCCTCGATCAGGCGCTGCCCGTCGATGAAGGCGATGACGCTGCTGGCGCAGGCCGCCACCTGGCACATGACCGGGCCGGTTATGCCGTACTTGATGGAGACCTGGCAGGCCGCCATCGAGCCCGAAAGGGCCGGGATTGCGAACGGCGAAACCTGCCCGTTGCCCTTCTCGGCGAGAACGCGGGTGCCCTCGATCACCTGCTCTACGCCGCCGCCGCCGGTGTTCACGATGACCGCCACGCGATCGCGCTGCTCTTGCGTGTAGGCGGAGAAGTCGATGCCGGCATCCTCGACGGCCTCGGTCGTGGCCGCCATGGCGAAATGTACGAAGCGGCTCATTCGGCGGGCCATCTTGCGATCCATGCCCACGGAGGGGTCGAAGTTCTTGACCTCAGCCGCGATGCGCACGTCCAGTCCGGAGGGATCCCAGCACCTGATCGTGTCCACGCCCGAGGTGCCGGAGATGAGGCTCTCCCAGTACGTACCGGCAGTGATACCGATCGGAGTGACGGCCCCGAGACCGGTTATTACGGCGCGGCGGGCAAGATCCTTGTTGGGCACGACCATCTCCTAAGACATTACAGACGGCGGGGCGACCGCCGAAGCTCGTGCGCCTCAGCTCGTCGGCCCCACGGATTGGCACGGGTACCCTTCGGCGGGACAGCGTCCGGGCGGTCGCGGGCTCCAGCGCCACGCGACCTGCTGACGCGATTGTACCGGCTGGGGCAGCTCGGAGGGCGGCGGAGAACCCCATCCGGCTTCGCGTATCAGGTCTATGGTCCACCGCAGGAAGAGACGAACGGCCTGCCGCTCGCTCTCCGACAGGGGCTCGAGGGCATGCCAGACCGCCGCGCCGCGCCAGGCGCAGGCTCGCTCGACCTGTTCGAGGGCGGCGTCGTCGAGTCTGACCCGGACGACCCGGCGAAAGCGTCCCGCGCCGCGGCCGCTACGACGGGCAGGGGAGCGCCGGGAGTGGGAGCGCCGGGCAGCTAGTCGCCGGTGTAGTGCTTGAAGATGATGGCCGCGTTGTGCCCGCCAAGCCCGATGTTGTTCGAGAGCGCGTAGCGAAGTGGCTTCTCGACCGTCTCGGTGGCGATGGTGATGTTGCACTCCGGATCCGGCTCGCGGTAGTTCAGCGTGCCGGGAACGGCCTGATGGTAAAGCGAGAGAACGGTCGCCACGCCCTCGAAAGCGCCGGCGGCGCCCATCATGTGGCCCGTCATCGACTTGGTGGCCGAGATCAGGATGTTCGGCGTGTGGCTTCCGAAGGCGGTCCAGATCGCCTCGCTCTCGCACTTGTCTCCGACCGGGGTCGACGTGCCGTGGGGGTTGATCATGCCGATCTCGTCGGGCGGCACGCCCCAACGCTCGAGAGCCATCTTCATGGCACGAGCCGAGCCCTCGCCGCCATTGGCCGGCGCGATCATGTCGAAGCCGTCGGCGGCCGAGCCGTAGCCCACGACCTCGGCGTAGACCTTTGCGCCGCGAGCCCTGGCCAGCTCGAGATCCTCGAGGATCAGCGCGCCGCCGCCCTCACCCAGGACAAAGCCGTCGCGGGTGCGATCGAACGGCCGGCAGACGGTTCCGATGGGCTGGCCCGGCAGGGGCGTGCCCAGGCCGCGCATGTTGGTGAACCCGATGTGGACCAGTTCCAGGAGCGGCGATTCCGCCGAGCCCGCGATGACGGCCGTGCAGTCGCCCCGGCGGATCGCCTCGGCGGCCTCGCCGATCGCCGTCGTGCCGGTGGAGCATGCGGAGACCGGGCAGAAGTTGTGGCCCCTGGCGCCGGTCTCGATGGCGATCGTGCCCGAGCTGGCGTCCACCAGGCCGTTCGCGATGAAGAAGGGACTCACCGCGCGCGCGCCCCGGGTATGCCAGACCTCCTGGTTTGAGATGAACAGCGCCTGACCGCCGCCGCCTGAGCCGTAGATGACGCCGATGTCGTAGCGATTGGCATCGGTGATCTCCAGGCCGGCGTCTTCCACTGCCATCCGCGCCGAGGCCACCGCGAAGTGGACCGTCGTCTCCGTCCGTCGCGCGTCCTTGAAGTTGAAGAACTTGGTGACGTCGAAATCGTGCACCTCGCCGCCGGCCTTGTGCTCGTAGGGCGTCGTGTCGAAATGGGTGATCTCGCCGATCCCGGAATGGCCGTTGGCCAGGTTCTGCCAGACGGTGTCCAGATCGTTGCCGATCGGGCTCACGACCCCCATCCCGGTGACGACGACTCGTCGGCTGTAATCAGGCTTGCGCACGGGGGTTATATCCTCCTGGGCTCGAAATGCGCCGCTCCCGCGGCGACGGGGTCATGGGGCGGGGGTGGTTCATGCGTCGATGAACGGCACGGCGATGCCGCCCGGCGCCGAAGCGTCGTCGGTGGCGAGAGCCGTGGCCTCGGGCGCGATGCGCTTGATCAGGCCGGTCAGGACCTTGCCGGGTCCGATCTCGACGAAGGTCGTGACGCCGCCCGCGGTCATCCGCTGCACCGCTGTGACCCAGTCGACGCCACGGGTCAGGTGTTCGATCAGCTCCGCCCGAGCGCCGGCTGCCGTCGTGATCGGCCGCGCGTCGGCGTTGGCGAGGAGCGGGGTGACGGGCTCGGCGAAGGCGATCGGGGCCAGGACGCGGGCCATCCCCTCGGCCGCTTCCTTCATCAACGACGAGTGCGCTGCCACGGAGACGGGCAGGACTATCGCCCGCCGGGCGCCGAGGTCCCTGGCGCCCGCGACCGCGGCCTCGACGGCGGCCTTGTCGCCGGAGATGACGACCTGGCCGGGGGCGTTGCGGTTGGCCACGGTCAGGCTGCCGAGCGGCTCGCCCAGAGCGATCAACTCTGGCAGGCGGGCATCGTCCAGGCCGATCAATGCGGCCATAGCGCCGCTGCGTCCCTGGCCGGAGGCCTGCATCTGGCGGCCACGCTCCCGCACCAGTCGAACGGCGTCGCCGAGCGAGATGACGCCCGCGGCAACGAAGGCCGAATACTGGCCCATGGAATGGCCGGCGCAATAGGCCGGAGTCGGCGCGGCGATGCCGGCCGCGGCCCAGCGCTCGCGCAGCGCGGCCAGAAAGGCGATCGAGGTGGCGACCAGAGCGGGCTGGGCGTTTATCGTCAGGTCGAGCTGCTCGGCCGGGCCATCGAATGCCAGCCGGCTGATGGGCTCGCCGAGGGCCTTGTCCGCCTCGGCCATGACGGCCGCCGCGGCCGGTGAGGATTCCACGAGGGCCTTGCCCATGCCCACCGACTGCGATCCCTGCCCCGGAAACACGAACGCGATTCGGTCCATGAGCGTGTGCTTGATCTCCTCCGGCCGGCGAACGCGATCTGACGGGCTGGCGTCGCTCCTGCCGAACTTGTACCGGATGTACCTCCGCAGTCGGAGGCGGAATTGTGGTGCAAGCGTACGGCGGCGTCGGACGGTCGTGCGGAAATCGTGTGCAGGTTTGCAAGTATCGAGTGGCAGGGCTACGCTGGGCCCGATGCCGCAGTTCCGACCCAAGCTCCCCAGTCTCGTCCAGCGCCCCCCCGGTGCGCCGCCGGGAGGAGCAGTCGAGGCCTCGGGTGGATCGACATCTGCTACGCCTCGGGCCGACTCGGGCCTGCCTTCCGCCAGCCGGACGCCGGCCGACACGCAAGCTGCCGTGGCTCCTGGCTCGGTCGACCCTCCGGCGCGGACGTCGCTCCGGCTGCTGCGTGGATCGCCCAGGCCGTTCCTCCACATGCCGTCGCTGTCGGTCCCGAGCCGCGCCGCGGTGGAGTCTGCTGCGCGGGAGTTGCTGTCGGCGCCCGTCGAGGCCGCTCGCCAGCGCATGCAGAACCCGCGCGAGCTATCCGATCGAATCGCCATGGGCCGGGCGATCTGGCGGGACCTCGTGATCGGCTTTGCCGCTCAGCTGGGCGAGCTGAACCTGGGCTTCACGCAGCTGGCGGCCATGTACGCCCTGGCGGACAGCGGGACGATGACGGTGGCCGACCTGGCGGACTCTTTGAGTCGTTCACCGTCGGCGGTGAGCCGGATGGTGGACGCTCTCGTGGCGCGGCAGCTGATTGAGCGGCGGCAGGATTCGGAGGATCGCCGGCAGCGGACGCTGACTCTGACGGGCCGCGGCCAGGCTCTCCTGGGGCTGGTGGATCGGGCGCGAGCGCAGGAGTTCCTTTCGATCGTGCGGCCGCTGCCGACGGCCGAGCGGGCCGTGGTGGCGATGGGAGTTGCGGCGCTCTCGACCCACGCCATGACGCGGCGGGGTCGCCTGATCAAGCAGCGGGCGCGGCGGTAGGTACGGGCGAGTCCAGTCGGCGGGCCGGACGAAGTGCGTCAATCCGTCTGGGGCCGGGCCTATTCGGTGTCCAGCAATTCGCGCACCTTGCGGGCCAGGCGCTCCGGGGTGAATGGCTTGGGCAGGAGCTGAATCGCCCTGCCTCCGCGATCGCGGAAGGCCTCGCTCGTGCCGGCGTGGCCGGAAGAGAGCAGCAATCTGATGCCGGGCCGCATCTCTCTACGGCGAAGCGCCAGGTCCGGGCCGCGCATGCCC